>Ga0272442_10007510_pt1 | contig 14054 bp, 10 predicted proteins | sample SSMForm2O_FD_200262 | JGI IMG/M metagenome (GOLD analysis project Ga0272442, IMG submission 200262) | Marine sediment archaeal communities from Little Sippewissett salt marsh, Falmouth, MA, United States - SSM-Form-2O | ecosystem: Environmental > Aquatic > Marine > Wetlands > Sediment ...
GATAGTATTGAAATGGAGGGATTATCATCTGAAATCCCCGCTCTATGCATAGAGGGATCACCATAGAGATTGTAATTGAATATATTCTTAAATTCATAGAACCAGTTCCATCCAAAATTATAATGGACAAAAGCTTTAGAATCATACAATGCATTTCCAACTGGGAGAGATCTATTAATCAAATAGTTATTAAATTCATAGCATAACGCTTCTGCACCAGCATGATATTGAGTGAAATTTACAGTTATAGCCGCCGGCCGAGTTGCACTACATACGGCTACCGCAGCTCCAAATGATTCTTTGATAAGTAAATCCATTCCAAGATTTCCATACCCAGTTTGTTCAGGATAACCCACAAGACATGAGACTGCAAAAACGATAGAAGGATAGTCATCTTCTAAATCAGAGTAAATATTAATTTGAGGTTCACCTCTGAGTTCATATTTGGCATTTTCAGGAATTCCATTACCATTATTATCGTTGTCCCAAATGGTTCTCCCTACTCCAGTTGCTGATCCATGACCAGCCCAATTCACAACAGCATACTTATTTAATCGCCATTGCTGAGTGAAAGCAGATTCGGTTAATGAATCCCAAGGATAAATCGAAGGTGATATTCCGTCTTGTTCAGATAAATGATCTACAATCCAATCTTGCATAAAATCTTCTTCAATAGCCTGTAAACAGGTAGCACCATCGATATCATGGTCGATATCATATTGATAGTCTTGATATTTATAAAATAACATAGATCCCGCATGAAGTGCATTGTTTTTCCATTCACTAGAATCTTGTTCAAACAATGTTATTTTATTTAGAGTATAAATGACTTCATCAGAATCACTCGTAGGAATACGTCCAACATATACTTCTGCAGTGAAATCTGGTTGATCTTGAGAAAATTCTCCATAATAACCATCACCATCGCTATCCCATGATTCCTCATCGCTAGCTGATAAATCAGCATAATAGTAATCTGTTGGAACCTCACCGCCTTTTGACCAATCATAAATATTAAATTGATGATTATTTGGATCCGGATAGCAATATCTCATAGGAATGATGTCATGACTTCCAACAATCAAGACATAATTTATTCCCCAAGGTTCATAGTACATTCTTAAGAAATTTCTAATTTTTGCTGGTAAATCATCTCCGGGTTGATCAGAAATTAAGGAGTCAGTAATAGTAATGATATTAATATTAAAACCTAATGATTCTTTCCAAGAATAAAATGATGAGGAAATAATTAAATCTTTAAGTTCATCTGTTGTAATGATGACATAATTAAAACCATCACTATTTTGATTAAGAACTCTTGTTGGAAGAATGTATTCAGATGATATTATTTTTTCATTATCACTTACAATATAAAACGGTGAATATGAATCAAGATTTGACTTTGAAATATTTTCCACTGATGATATATTTGACACATTAACTAATAAAATCAATAGTAGCATAGAAAATATGATTCGTTTTTTCATAATTTTGCCCCTATACATAATAATGACCTTTCCCATATAAATCTATTTATTTAAAATAAATCAAGGTAAGAAATTAAATCATAGATAAATAATAAGAAAAATTCCTAATATTATCCATTTCTTATCTAAACGATTTATAAAAAAAGACTCCAATACTTTCAAAAAGTACACTTTGATATATTCCTAATGAAACGCATCTTATACCTTGACACGCTCAGAGGTTTTCTAATTTTTTATGTTGTTTTCATTCATGCCGTTTTACTAATTATTTTTCAAGCAGACTATGATTATATCGATATTCTTCCCCTCTGGCTCATTGCATTATTATTTCCATTACTTCTAATCGCCATGTGGGGTCCAATGTTTTCAATGATGTCAGCAACAACTAATACCTATTTGGTTTATCATCAAATCGAAAAAGGAAAAGATCTTAAAAACATCATTTTAACAAGAATAAGTAGTTATCTTCTCATCATTATTGTACACATCATCAATATGGTCTTTTTCATTCATTTTATCCCTCTTGATGGAAAGATTTATCGATCACTCATTTGTGGAACACTTGAAACTGGACAGCTAACTATTCCTAATATGCTCATGTTTCTAAATTCTGGGACACTTCTTCTCATAGGGTTATCCGGTGTTCTCATCAACCTATTATTATTGTTCCTATGGAAAAATAATAATCACAGAAATATAAGAAAAACAATACTTTTTTTTGTCATTTTATCAATCATTTTTCTTCTAATAAGACCATTTATTTATCCTACAATTAACTCGATAATACTAAATCTTGCTGAACAAAATCATCTTGTCAGTGCAATTCTATTATCCTGGATGTTTCGAGGTCAATTTGGATTAATCCCTATGGTTGCAATACCCTTTTTCGGAGTCATATTTGGTTTGCTTCAGGCAGCAAAGGTAAAAAAACAAAGTATAATAAAAACAGGAATTTTTTCTGTAATTGGATTGATTATTGCTTCAATGTTTTTCATTATTCTTTTTGGCATCCCTGATTTAACCTTGCCTTATTGGCCAGTTGCAATGGTAACTATAAATCTAGCCTTGATGATTTTTGCGACTACCCTATTAATCGTCCGATATGAACATTCCCCACCAATAAAGCGTACTATCCTTGCAAAAAGATCCATATTTTTTAGAAGATTTAGTATGATCACACTAACAATATTTGTATTTGAATCTATTATTGCAGTGATTTGGGCAAAAATTTTTACTTTGATTTTCATTGATCCATTCCCCTATAATGTAGTCGCAGATGTCCTATTCCTCTGTTGTGTTATTACAACTTGGTATGGTATCGTACGTATTTGGGAGAAATATAATTTCAAATATAGTATCGAATGGTTTATGATTAGAATTATTGCGTGGATTACAGGAAAAACTTCTCAAAAATTAGATGTTCAAAAGGTTCTTTACAATCCAATCGAATCTGAAAAACCTTCAAGTAAATAATACGATGTTACCTATCATCCAGAAAAATGCTCTATTATCCAATTTTCACACTCTATTTCATATTAAAATAAAATGAATACAAATGGACCTATGAGAACAGCCTGCTTTTCCCAAGACCATGGTCCAATATTTACCTCAATTAAAATAAGACCTAAGCCAAATACATTTTCTTTAAAACTTATTTTCTCAAAAGATGATAATTCAATGATTTCATACATCCTATTCTTTAAACGAAATCCTTGTTTATTTTCAATAATAAGTTCAACTAACGTCGTTAAATCTTCGGAATCATTAACTTGAATACTAATGGTTAATCCAAATCCCTGACTAAAAATAATGGTTGGCTTACTTTTATTCCAAGGATTCATCAAAGGAAAATAATCAACTCCACTATTTGAAAATGTATACGATGTATCACCAAATCCATCATTATTCTCATCTTCCCCATCATAATCATCCCAAAAATTTCCTCCATCATTCATGCCATTATCCCAATTATTATTCATTAATTGAACTGCACTATTAAAATAATAATTGCGATAAAAATTATTATGATACATTAAATTCTCTTCACTGAAATCACCAATAATAATTCCTCTCAAACAATTATCAACCGTATTATCCTTTATGAGATTATTTGATGATGACCAGCAATAGATTCCATCTCCTCCAAAACCAATGTAATTATTTGAAATAGAATTAAATTGTGTAAATTCAAGGCGCACGCTTCGATCATCATTATATAAAAAAAGATTATTAATCACCTTATTTGATGAGCCTCCATCAATAAACACTCCTGCAAAATTATTTTTAATAATATTATTTTTTACAGTACACCCTGAAGAAGTGATATAGATAGCACTGAAATAACGAGATGAATTTTCAATAGAAAAATTTTCTATCCATACATCATCTGCATGAATCCAAAAATCATGTTTTCCACCTATAACCGTCACATCATGCTTATTTTCTCCAATTAAACAAATAGTTTTGGTAACTATGATATTACCATTATATCTTCCTTCGTAAACATAGATTGTATCGCCTTCTGACGAATTATCCACAGCACCCTGAATTGTTTGATAAGGGTTTGCTTGAGACCCATCCCAAGGACCCATAATATTATCATCATCAACATATATGGTTGTATTTTGTTCTGTATCTTCAATTCCTATACATGTATCTGACAATAATAATAGTAAAAATATCATTAAACAAATGATTTTTTTCATATCAATTCCCCATCAACAATAGAAAACATAGTAAATAAGGATATCTCCGGTGACATTTTTTATAAAAAAACTGTGAATTGTCGAAAAAAATAAATCAAATTATATAAATAATGATTACCATACCATATAGTTACCTTGTAACGCTTACACTATATGGGGGATACTTAATGAAGCATTCATTATCCATAAAAAGTATTGCACTTGTTGAATCTTTAAGACCAATATCTTCCATCCTTGGTCTTTCGGGTGCCTACATTGGAGGTATTGTTGCTGGAGCACCCTATGCTTCAATTCAATTATTACTTGCAACCATCGTCGTTTTCCTTATTGGTGGTGGAAGTATGGCATTTAATGATTATTTCGATCGAGATATCGATAAAATTTCTCATCCACTTCGACCAATTCCATCGAAACGACTGTCTGCAAAAGAAGAACTTTATTTTTCTTTGATACTTTTTGGACTTGGCCTCCTGATTTCAGCATTTATTAACTTAGTTTGTTTTGGTTTGGTCCTTTTTTCAATTGCATTTCTCTATGGGTATGAAGCTTATCTTAAAAATTATGGATTCGCTGGAAACATCGCAGTAGCATTCATGTCCGCCCTATCGTTTACTTTTGGTGGGGCAGCAGTCGGAAAACCATTTTCCTCACTAGTAATATCTCTAATCGTATTTTTCATGTTCACCGGTAGAGAAACCTTAAAAGATGTACAAGATGTAAAAGGTGATGTCCTCTCTCGAAACACATTACCGATGAGGATCGGAGAAAAAAATGCTGCTATTGTAGGTTCAATATTTTTGATTATAGCACTAATCTTTTCTCCCCTTCCATATCTATTAGGGCAATTAAAAATATACTATCTCATCTTTATTAGTCTTGTTGATCTCATCTGTTTATATGCTATAAGAGAGACTTTAAAAGATCTTCGAAATACAGAACGAAGTGTAGGTTTGATACGAACAGCTGCAGCGATAGGAGTTTTTGCAATTATCATTGGTGCAATCTTATAATATCTTTTTTTTACTATTTTAAAAAAGGTTTATGCTTATATTCAACTATTATTGTAGATAATTATATGCATCAAACATTTGCTTCCAATATGCATAAATTTTTTGTTTTTCCTTTTCGTTAAATGAATAGCTGCTAGCCTTGTAATTCTTATGACTTTCGATATAGCTTTCAAAGTAGGGTTTTGCTTCATTAAAACTCGATATTCGGAGATGTTCATAGGTTTTTTTTACGGTTTGAATTGGACTACTAATGAATTCATCATATCCAAATTCAATGAGATTCTCCTTGGGAATAAGATGTTTATCGTTCAAAAATTGGGAAAATAGGTTCTTGTACGATTCCAAAATAAAAGTATCTAATGTTTTTGAATCAATATGCTGTAATGAAAAGATAGGAATTATATTCTGATACAATTTCCAGGTTGATTTGTAGACATGATACGGATTTCGATGGATGTGAATAAATCGAGCATTTGGATACATTTCTAACAATTGCTTGATACGAGCAGTGTTCACTGGACTTTTAAGCAATATATGGTTTCCATTGTTTTTATAGGTTATTTTTTTCAAAAAATAATCATATGTTTTTTTCCATTTATCAATATCATTCTGTGCACAATTCTTGAATAAGACGTATTTATTAAAATAATACATTAGTCTTTTTGGGAAGTACCATCCATGATAAAACGAATACGTACTCGTGTTTGCAATAGCATATTCCTCTTCATACGGTAGATTTGCATGCATTTCTAAATCATCCATTGGACGTTTTGCCGGTAAATGGTTTTTAACTAAATTTCTGAATAGTTCCTCATGAGCAATAATCATACCGGGAGTCATGGTTTCAAAGGTCGAAACATAACCAAGTTTTGGATCTTGTCCAAGAAGATAATGTAAAAATGTGGTACCACTCCTAAAGTGTCCAATGATAAAAATTGGTTCCTTTACCTTTTCTTTTTTAATTATTTTATCAAATTTTCGATGTTCAATGAATCTAAAAAATGAGAGAAACAGGGTCATAAAGGTTACATATATTGCCCGGGGGAAAAACTGGTAATCTATTCGAAAACGATTCTGAACAAGAATTCGTATCCAATTAATAAAAGAGCTTCCAGATAAGGGTTGTTCTGTGACGTTTAAATAATCTTTTTTCTGGATAGAAAGCATTGGCATGTGTTGTCCTCATTGGTAATCATTCACCTTATTTACCTTTATGGGTAGTCGTTTTTTTCCTAATAATCAAATAGTATGCCAAAAATATATATTTTAATGTAATAAATATAATTTTTTAGAATCTTTAGATGTTTTTGTAACACATTACTATTTTCTTTCATTATACATTAAAATAAACTGATGTGAATTGTCTGATACAAGTTCTGCTATTAAATAATAAGATCCTGAAGACAAGAAAAATCCAGTATTATTCTGATTTGGGTACCACACATCATTTTGTTTTACCCCTGAGATCAATTCAATACTAGTATCTAACCATAGAAAAGTTGATCCTTTAACAGATAGATACTGAATGCAGCTTACTAATAAGTCCGGATCCTTATTTTTTCTACCGAACCCAACATAATTAATTGTCTCTGGAATAGTTATACTATATACTCTTTTTGAACCAGGATTATTTATTGGATCAAGAAGATTTCTACTGTCCCCATGTCTATATAATGATTCTAATGATTGTTTGACTTCGATCATACTATTATGAAAATTGTTTTGTTGTATATTTTCAGTTCCTATTTGAGTTCCAATTACAACTAAGAAAGTAAAAAAAGCAATTATGGAAATACTAATTAGAAGACGTACAGGAATCCATATGGTTGCTTCTATATTCTCCTTGAATATTATTTTTTCATGATTCTTTCTATTACTTTTCATCATATTCAATCATATTCTCATTTGGTTCCCCTCCCCCATGCCAACTGTATCGTGGACGTATTTGAATCACATGCGAGGTTTCCACAACATCATCAATAAGTAATGCTACACCTTTTTTTATTCCAATTTGTTTTATTGTTGCTTTCATGTCCTCTTTCATATAAATTGGTCGGAGATGAGTTAACGATTCAATATCATCATATGCAGTAAGACGGTGACAAAGAACAATATCACTATGTGAAAGTACTTCTTGATCCATAAAACTAGGTCTCTGTGTTGCTAATATTACTGATAAACCCGGTTGTCTACCTTGACGTAACCAATTATGTAAAAGTACTTTTTTTACATATGATGATTTATTCTTTGGAATAAACAAATGTGCTTCATCGATAGCTAACCAGATATAAGGTAATTGATCAATTGGTGTTTTTCTGATAGCATTATATTCCTCTTTTTTACGTTGATTCACTCTGAAATAAAATAATTGTTCTGCTATTATTCCAGTGATAATCTGTTTCAAATGATTACTTTTTACATAACTTAAATCAACTATTGTTATTTCACCAGGTTTAACTAATGTCAATAATGGATCAGCATTTTCTGAAAAAATATTCCAGGATATAGCTTGTTGTAAATAACTTTCAACCGTCTGAATAGTATCCTTTGATGCATTGGTATTATTCAGTTCATCTATAATATCTAACATCGAAAAATTTTTTTGCTTTGATTGTAAAGAAAGTATGGAAGAGCTTAATACTCTTGCTTCAGGTTGAACTAAGGAAAATTCGAATAATTCACACCATTGATTAATGGATAATATTCTTGGTGGAATCTGGAACTTATTACCTTGAAGATTATGTTGATATATTTCTGGCATATGTTGAGCAGTATGAAGCATTTGTATTGGAGTTCCTTTGGAATTCATATTCCACTGTGATAATAAATGATGTTGTTTTTCATTTGGATATGTTACGGTCCAAAAAATTCCCAAGGTGTCAATGACGACAAAACAATATTTTTTCCTTATTTCACAGGGAAGTCGATTAAATTCTTCTAGAAAAACTCCTATTGTATATGATTTTCCATAACCCCGTTTTCCAGCAATCAGTAATACATGAGGGTTAGAAACATCTATATAAACTGGTGCTCCAAGTGATCCATCTAATGCATAAAACCGTCCGATATGAAGAGTATGATTTAATTTAGGATTTCTTTTGCCGATAATATATTTTTTTGTATCTCGAGTTTCCTGATGCTGAACTAATGGTGTCAAATATCCTCACCAAACAAACCAATAATAATTTAACAAAATATATATTTTACCATTATATTAATGGTGTAGGTGAAAATCAGTGAACTGCCCAAAATCCTTCCAAAAAAAACCAGATAATACCATCCTCACCCTTCACTGCAATCACTGTTCAAATGGTCAAGCCACTCTAAGAAATACTACCTGTAGAAGTAACATTATATCATTACTACAAAATAATCCTGACCTTACACAACTAATTCTTCAACATACGTATATCAAAGTATATCAAGGTACCTCATTAGAATATCTAAAGGAACTCGCTCAATTTCAAGAAGAAATTTCTTTAAATTTACAATTATATAAAAAAACAAAATATGAATTACCAACAAAATCTAGCAACCTCCCCTTAAAAGATAATGATTTGCATCACACAGATATATTTTCAAAATTTCAAGAATTTAAAAAAAATTCAACTTCTTATTCAACATCAACCATAAAACAGATTAAACAGAAAACACCAAAGCTTCATCTCCTTCCAGAAAATCTGAATACAATAGAATTTTTTCATAATCACATTCGTCCATACGTTCGACCAGGGTTCATCGACTCGTTCATACAAATGCAACCGCCACCAGAAGCAATTTTTGAATCCTCATACACCATTATATCAAGTTTAGATAAGCAAACCACAGTAACCTTATATTCATTGAAAAATTCTCCAGAAAAACTCTATTTTCTTTTACCTAGTGAATATCAATTATCACAAAATGATGTTCAACTCCTTGAAAAAGTTCAAATAAATCTATCAAAACATCAACCTGAAACAGCATCATTCATAGATACAGATTACGCAAGAAACTATTTTAAAAGATTTGCAAAACAAATAATACTTAGTACCTTGGAACAAATGAAAAATGAGACTCTGGATCTTTCACATATCGATCAACTTTCAAACATGTTTTCTCAATATACTGCAGGTCTTGGAATCATTGAAGATGTATTAAATGATCATAATATTCAAGACATCTATGTAAATGCTCCTGTTCAAAATAATCCATTACATGTTGTAGTCAATGGAGATGAATACACTTCAAATATTTTCTTATCCCACTATGATATCGAAGCGTTATCATCAAGATTCAGAACTATGAGTGGCCGACCTTTTTCAGAGGCAAACCCTGTTTTAGATATGGAATTACCTTCATTTCATACTCGCATTGCAGCCATTGGACAACCATTAACTCCTAAAGGAACTGCTTTTGCATTCAGAAGACATCGAAAAAAGCCTTGGACACTTACTCGTTTTATAGCTAATAAGATGTTATCAAGCGAAGCAGCAGGATTACTTAGTTTTCTAGTAGATGGTCAAGCCTCCATTTTGATCGCTGGTTCTCGAGGAGCCGGAAAAACATCATTACTTACTGCATTACTCTTTGAAATTCCACAACGATTTAGAATTTTAACAATAGAGGATACTAATGAAATTCCCATAACCAAATTACAAGAATTAGACTACAGAATACAATCATTACTAACTAAATCTATATCATCTTCAGCAGAATCAACAGAGCTTCACCCAACTGATGCATTACGAACTGCTCTTAGACTCGGCGAATCAGTTCTCATTATTGGAGAAGTACGAGGAATTGAGGCAAGAGTTCTCTTTGAAGCTATGAGAATCGGTGCAGCAGGAAACTTGATAATGGGGACAATTCATGGGTCTAACCCTGTTGATGTATTTGAACGGATTGTATATGATATTGGTGTTCCAGCCACATCATTTAAGGCAGTTGATGTTGTCATTGTAACTGCACCGATTCGAAGACAAGGCGGTGTTGAGCGGAAAAGACGAGTGACACAAGTATGTGAAACAATTAAACAAGCTTGGTCACCTGAAATTGATGGAAATCAAGTTTTTTCTCCGCTAATGGAATTTGATGCTACAGTGGATCGTTTAAAGCAACTTCCAAGGATAACCATTGGTCAATCAACAGTTATTCAGCAAATCTCACATCGGTGGGGGATATCAGTTGAAAAAGCTCTTGAAAATATTAATCTACGAATACATATTAAAGAACAAATTGTTCATGCAGGTACAACTATTGATGATTTCTTTTTAGAAGCAGAATGTACACGAGATGCTAATAATCAATTTTGGATGTTAATTGAAAAAGAAAAACATGCTCATACTCTAGATTATTCACGGATTAAAAAACAGTGGGATTCCTGGTTTTCATCATATGTTAAGTTGAGGATTCAATCATGATGTATCAATCATCTTGGTTCCAAAAAGGTGCAATTCTTGCTGAAAAACATTGTTCTTTTCTTATTCCAAAATCTGAAAAAACAAAAAATCGTCTACTATCATTTTGGGATGAAACCTATGAAGAAGCGGTAAATTTTACTGGATTGTCAATAACAAAAGAAAGTGTTCTAGCATTAGCTTATCTAAGTTTTTTATCGATATTATCCATATTACTGATTATCGATTTTATTATTATTTTGCTTTATAAATTAACTGGTGTTCCGTTTGATTTCTTAACTGTTCTTATTATGATTGTTGCAACAAGTTCTGTTCCTTTTGTTTTCATGCAATATATTGTTTCATATCCAAAAACATTAGTTACCTATTCAAAAATTCATTCTTTAGGAGATATTCCAGAAGTTTTAAGTTATTTAGTAATGTCATTAAAATTATCCCCAAACCTTGAACAAAGTCTTATTTTCACTGCAAAAGAGTCTTCAAACTCATTAGTTCGCGATCTTCGAAAATTACTTTGGGATATGCAAATAAGAGTATACTATAGTGTTAATGATGCTTTAACCATGTTTGCATCAAAATGGGGTAAATATAATGAATCTTTCAAACGGAGTCTTCATTTACTTCGAAGCTCAATTGATGAACCAGATGAAGCACAACGAATGATGACCCTTAACAAAGCTCTTGATGTAGGATTAGAAGGAACGAGAGATATGATGAGAGCATTTGCAGACAAACTACATCAACCAACTATGATCATTTATTCAATTGGCATCATGATACCTCTATCAATTATTGCCATGCTTCCAGCAGCAGGATTAATCGGACTTCAAATAACAATTTTCCAAGTATTCTTTATTTATGATATCTTAATCCCTATAGTTCTTTTCATGTATATGCGTCAAGTCCTACTACATCGACCAGCAACCTTTTCTCCACCTCACATCCCCAAAAACCATCCAAGTCTTCTACTAATAAATAGAAAAAAGATTAGTTTTCTTGCTATCGTTATAGGACTCGTAATTAGTTTACCAGCGATTATGTATATTTATTATACGCAATTCCCATCATCCATACATTTTCCTCTAATATCTTTAATTGTAACTTTAAACAACACCGTCCCAGTAACCTTATTCTTTTTATGGGGCATAGTCATTAGTTTTTTCCTATATTCTCACTTTATATTTTCAGCATATCATCAAATAAGAAAAAATATAAAATCAATGGAACAAGAATTTAGTGATGCCTTATATATCATTGGAAAACGTCTCCGTGAAGGGAAATCCCCTGAAGAAAGTCTCTCGTATACTGCTACTACAATGAAAGGATCAGTTATTTCAAAACTCTTCTCCGATACCGTATTTGCACTATCAGCACACCATGCAACCCTAGATTCTGCCTTATTTCATCCAAAATATGGATCTTTAAAACAAGTATATTCAAACAGAATTCATACAATCATGAAATTATTTGTAAAAGGAACAGAAAAAAGTCAAAAAACAGCCAGTATATCCATCATCCGATTAGCAGATCATCTAAAAGCCTTACAAGAAGTTGAGAAACATATAAAAGAATCACTTGCCACTTTGACTGCAACACTACGTTCGACAGCATCTGTTTTTGCTCCATTAATTGCTGGTGTTACTCTTGCAATCACTCAACTCATTTCTTCAATTATCGAAAAAATGATGATGAACACATCATCTAATCACCTATTTACAATGGAAAACACAGCTCTAAATGGGATCACTCAATCATTCGCACTTGAAAACATAGAACCAACCTGGTTCATTCTAGTTGTTGGAATTTATATAATCGAACTCGTCTTTTTGTTAACTCGGTTTACAAATGGCATCGAAGATGGAGATGATATGGTTAGTTATCTGTTTGATCTAGGGAATATTTTACCTATCGCTATGCTAGTATTTACCATTAGTATTTTTGCTAGTTCCCTTTTTTTAAGATCATTAGCAATTACCATATAAACAAAGAAATAGCCACAAACCGGTCAAATTACATTTTAATTCTAATATTTAACATTTATATCCAATAGTGCGAAGGAATTCTTTTCTCCATTTGATATCTTCCTTGTTTTCTACTCCAACAGGAATATGTCCATCGATAACTCCCAGAATTCCCCTCCCTGTTTCCCCCTCATTATCTGTTTCAGCTATCATAATTTTAGTTGGATTTGCAGTGGCACAAAATATATGGCATACTTCTGAAACATTTTTCACGTTATGAAGAATATGTAATGGAAAACAATTTTTCATGAAAATAATAAATGAATGTCCTGCGCCAATGGTTAAGGCATTTTTTTCAGCCATTTTTTTTAATTCTTGATTGTTACCCATACTTCGTATTTTTCGAGCTCCACTTGCTTCACAAAATGCAATTCCAAATTCAGCATTAGGAACGCTATTGACAATGGCCTCATATAAATCTTCAACAGATTTAATAAAATGTGTTTGTCCTAAAATAAAATTCATATCCTCTGGTTTTTCAATGGTTACAAGCGAAATGGTAAAATCTTGCATAATTACCTCACCTACCTTTTCTTCCTATGTATAAATAATAAATAAATCGGTATTTAAAAACTGGCATAAAACATTCTTTTTATTTAGGGAATATTTTTAGGATGAGCCGTAAGGTGAGTAATTATTTTAATTGAAGAAATCAAAGAAATTCCTAATATAATGGTTAATAGAATGAGTTCAATATGGGCTTCACCAAATGAATTGATATCAACACTAAACAAATAATCATTGAAAAAATACGCGTGTAAAAAACTTGCATATAACACAAAAGAGTTAGCAAGTAATACAAAGAGTCCCATTAAATAGAATCCCAGTCTCATGTTTTGTTTCGTCAGTATTCACCAAATAATTGGTTTATTTACCACTTTAAAACTGTTATTAGACAATTGTTATCAAAAATAAAAAAAAGGAAAAGAAGAGTGAGGAATGGATGATGATTTATTCCTCATGTTCAAAATAGATATATCCCGTTTTTATTAGTATTATAAAGGTTACTCCAATAGCCGCAATGATACCGATAATTATATACAGCCATGGAAAACTACCGGTTGGTTCAGATGGTTCTTCAGCTTCTTGACCAGTGATTGCAAATGTTGATAATCCCGAAGTGGTTGCTGTAAAATAGGTATACGAGTTGTCCTCGCTATCAAAAATGGTGGTTAATTCTTGCCATTCTTTCTCATGATAACGAAGTAATATAACTTTGTTTTTATCGATATTATGCGTTGAGAACCAATCTCTAGCAATCTTAAAGGTTATGGTTATGCTGTCAATATCCTCATCATCAACATTAGCATCTATGTTTAGATATAAATACACCGTGTTATCAGGAGTAGAAACCGCTGAAGGTTTGCTATCAAGAGTTTTACAGGTTATCTCTACACCAGATAAATCTGCTGCTGCGGTAAATGAGATACTA
>Ga0272442_10007511_pt1 | contig 14054 bp, 6 predicted proteins | sample SSMForm2O_FD_200262 | JGI IMG/M metagenome (GOLD analysis project Ga0272442, IMG submission 200262) | Marine sediment archaeal communities from Little Sippewissett salt marsh, Falmouth, MA, United States - SSM-Form-2O | ecosystem: Environmental > Aquatic > Marine > Wetlands > Sediment ...
GAAGCTTGGAATAAAACCTTTTCACATTCAGAGGTTATTGCATCATTTGGAAACAAATTTTGGGAGTTAGGAATAAGTAATGGTGCACTGAGATGGAGCACAAGTGCTAATGATTGCGATATCAATACAATTGGTGAAACAAATATTGCTGATGGAAATTGGCATTATGTTGCTACGACTTATGACTCTTCAACTGGAGAATGCAACATATATGTTGATGGAATATTAGACAAAAGTGAGAATGAGCACAATCCTGGAGAAAAACTTGGTAATGGAGATACTCCAATAGGTTCAATAGGACTTGGTGTTGAAGTAGTTGAGGAAACTATATTCTCTACGAGTTTTGAAACACAGGATGAAAAAAATAATTGGAATGAGAACAATGTAACTGGTGAAGAAGAACTTTGGGAGAATTTGAGACACGACAATTTTAATTATGGATATGGAAGCTACACAGATGGAGGAAGCGATTGTACAAGAGTAACAGATTATAAAAATGAGGGAACCTATTCTGTACGTCTTCGTGATAATTCATATTCATCACATATTACACTAACAAATGGGATTGACGTTCACACATTAGAATATACGTCATTAAAGATTGATTTTTGGTGGATGTGGAATGGAGACGGTTGGGGAGATTACGGCGATGAGGATTGGTGGATTCAATACTATGACGGAAGTTCATGGCATACGGTATCTGACATAGATTATCCAAGTGGTCTCTCTAAGGATGTATGGTATCACGAAACGATATACATTAACGAAACAAATTATAATTTCCCTACAAACATGAAGATAAGATTCCAATGTGATGCTAGTTACGATAATGATAAATTATACATCGACCAAGTTTATATTAATGCTACAGGAAGCAACAGACATGATTATGATTTTGACCTGCTTGATTCTGGGCTATTATATCCAAAATCAGGTCAATATTCTATTGGAGGTACTGGTGACTTTGATCCTGACTATGCAGCTTTCAACAGAACCTACATTGATATTTCAGATTATATAAATGTAAATGTATCGGTATGGTACAGCTATAAAAGTACTGAAAATGAAGATGAAATTGGTTTTTATTATTGGAATGGTTCAGATTGGGTGGTAATTTTTGAAGAACTCAATCCCCAGATCGGTAATGGAAATCAATTACCATGGGAACATGTTGAAGTTCAAATACCAGATAATATAGATTTTCTTATTCTACAATTAAAGTGGTCTACTTCATCAACTAGTGAATATATTACAATTGATGATTTAGAAATAAAAGGATTGCCAAAATCTGGCGGATGTAATTTCAGTGGATTAATAGATGAGTTACGTATATTCAATCGCGTTATTTCAGATGAACAGATATATCAAAATTTTCTCTGTACAAAAGATGGCGATAGCAGTAAAAGTGTTATTGTTTCAGAGGAAACCAACTTTGGTGAAAGTTGGAAATGTACAGTAACTCCTAATGATGGAACTCAAGATAGTGAACCTGTAGAATCAAATATTTTAAATATAATTAATTATGAGGGAGGTTGATGGAAAAATGAGAAAAATAATAATTGTAAAAAACATTGAAATGACTATAGTAATAATATTTTTAATGTCGATTATTGTAATGTTATTATCGTCCGATAGAGTAAATGCTGGATCATATGATGGCCAGGATCTTGCTCTTGCCATTCTAACAAATCATTCAACGCTGATAAGTTCATCCTATATTGATTCTGATCTATCTGGACATAGGCAGGCAGTTGTTCTTTCATCCCTTGGAATTATGTCACCTACATATGGATCAACTTTTGCTTTATTCAGTACAGGGATAGCTGGAGATAATCCAGTAACTACCAATGGAAATAATCCTGGTGATGAAAGGGGGACATGGTTTGCCGCCGGTGGGAAAAATGCATATCCAAGAGATTATGCTACGCTTACAATGACATTACAAGTTCCTGCATATATGCATTATATTTATTATGATCTGCAGTTTTTCAGTGCAGAGTATCCTGAATGGGTAGGTTCAATATATAATGATAAATTGACTATAACAGTCGACTCACCTTCAAAAGGCACTTCCGAATACATATTTGATATAAACAGCGGATATTTTGTGCTAGATTCCAATGGAATAACTGGCACAGGTTTTGATGTCTTTGCTCAAAGTGGTAATCCTGAAGAAGTTGACTGGGTTGATACAATCCCACGAATTCCAGGTGCCGATGCAGGGGCTTCAGATTTAGTTCCAATAGGTGGATTATTACATCCTGTTTCCCCACATGAACAGATTACAGTCACAATTGATATCAGAGATACTGGAGACAATGTTCTTGACAGTGCAGCTTTCATAGACAATCTTATGTTTTCTGGATATGCAAATACTGAAATGGTGGCAAGAAAAACCGCACAAGATAAAAATGGAGGTGATTTAGAATGCGGCGACATAATAAAGTATGTGGTAACAATTAGCAACACCGGAACAGCTGATCAGCAAAACAACATAGGTAACGAATTTGAGGACGATATACCTGATAACACAACATATGTACCAGGTTCAATTACTTCAACCTCTGGAACAATAGACTACAATGTAGTAGAAAATAAAATTACATGGGATGGTTCTATTCCATCTGAAAGTAGTGTTTCATTAACATTTGAAGTTACTGTTAATTCCAGTTTATCTAATAATGCTCTAATATCCAACCAAGGAAATATTTATTGGGATAGCAATGAAAATGGAACGAACGATAAAATTGAACTGACGGATGACCCTCATACTGATGATGATATAGATCAAGACGGGGATGGATATACAAATGATGATGATCCTACGAATCTTTATGTTGTTGCTTTTGAACAACCTCAAACAGTAACTGAAAACTTCTCCGATGATGCTGCTGGTGAAAAAGCAACACAATTTTATCTTGAACGAAAATGGTTTGAGACAGGAAACAGTTCAGTCGGAAGTATATTTGAAGTTGCTTCAAGTTATCATTATTCAACAGATCAATCTTTTAAAACGAAACTTAGATCCTCCGGCAATCTTCAATATTGGAATTATTCATTTTCAAATCTTGAAAGCGACATAGAATGGTGGGAAATATTTTTCAAATGTGGAAATGTCAGTGAGGAGTCTGATCTGTATCTCGACTTTAAAAATAGTATTGGTAATAGCATAGCAAAGATAAAGTTTGAATATGTACAAATGGGAACTGAACCTCCAACAGACTATGTTCTAGAATTGTATTATTGGGATTATGGAACTGGATGGAATCGTCTATACTCTGATTTTTCAGGCGGATATCTATACAACAGTTGGTATAAACTAAGAATTGAAAAAAATGGTATAGACAACATAGACTATTCTTTAAACAGAACCGGAAAAGGATTGGTTGACTTTAAAACAGGCAACCGATTCAGTTCATCTTTCTCAGATCTGACAAGTATCATATGGAGCAATACAAAAAATCCTGTTGTTTGTCCCATGTTTTTTTGGGATGAACATAAGATAGGACTTAGAAATGAATGAGAAGATTATTAAATGGATATGGTGAGAAAAAATGGCAAGATTATTCGATAGGAATATGTTTATTATTCTACTGGCAATAATGATAGGTATCATTACAATAACATATTTTGTGGCAGATATTGTAAATCAATCAAAGATAAATACTTTGACAACAGCTCATGTCTCTGAAGTGGAAGCGATTGAGAAGATGAACATAAACTTTACAAATAATTTTCTGGAATCTTCGGTTTTATTAGATACGGCAAGAGAGCACCGAGCTTTTGGAAATTATCATTTTGATTTAGCAAGTTTATTTTTTAACGCCGCACTTACTGAAAGAAACACCACAATGATCCAATCGTATAAAAATATTACAATTGACAATTGTACCAAAGCGATGCCTAAGTATAACATTTCTGGTTTAAATTTCAAAATGGCGTCAAGTTTTTTCAATAATACAAAAAAATATACTGAATATAGTGGTTATCTAAAGCTACTTGATCTTTATATTAATTTAACCGAATCTGGTGCTAGGTTAACCATGTTAAGATACAATGCAAGTGAATATCTTAAATATTTGACAGAAAATTTAACTGTAATAAATGGTTTAGCGGCTTTAGATAATGTATCAGATCTAATGGATTTATTCAATGTTACTACGGATATGTATAGCAATGAATTGGACATTTATGAGGAATGCGAAGAAGAAATAGATGAATACGACATAGAGGGATTTGATCCAAATAGGGAATCATAAAGAAGCGAAAATCGGTAAAAAAATAAATGTCTAAATCTTTACTAGCAAATACAATAATATACGCGAAGTAACAGTATGGAATCCTGTTCGAGTATCCATATTTTTCAGAATTTACGCTAAAATGATATTTTATTCAAAAAAAAACTAAGGGTGATTTATAGATAATAAATTGTTATCTAAGCAATTTTACTTCATCTACCAGAAAAGAGTAACAATGTCTGTTTTTATGGAAAAACAGTATCAGAAGAGGGAAAAGATTAAAGAAAGGGAGTTATTTACCCATCTGCAAAATCTAAGTACTTGCCCTGGTAGTGTAGTGGCCTATCATCCAAGCCTGTCGAGCTTGGGACTCGGATTCAAATTCCGGCCGGGGCGTTTTTCAATTCTTATCGTACATACAGCATTACAAATCGAGGATTAGTTTTTCATTGGGAATTTTTGGAAATAATTTGGTGAAATGTTTGCAACAAAGTGTTATTTAAAATAAAGATAAGATATAATTTAGACAGAAAGAATGTTAACTATCAAAACACTATTTTGCATCTTGACATTTTTACGCGATAAGTATATATAACAATATAAACAATTATTATTAAAAGATGGATGGTGAAGATGAGAAATACCATTATAATGCTAATTGTAGGACTGTTTTCCCTTAGCGTTTTTAATGTTTTTTTACCTGTTGAGATAGGCTTTGCATCCAAAAATATAATATACGTTGATGATTCAGGTGGAGCAGATTACACAAATATTCAAGATGCTGTTAATGCCGCTAATGATAGTGATAAGATATATGTATATGGCGGAATATACAATGAAAAGGTAATTATTGATAAATCGTTAACTTTAACAGGAGGTGGCAGTGAGATTACAACAATAAATGGAGAAGGCGATCATACAGTTAAAGTCATATCAGACAATGTAACAATATCTGGATTTAAAATTAAAAATACAGATAGTAGCAGCTATGCTTGTATTCAATTATATTATGTTATAAATTGTCAAATAAACAATATCGTAGCTCAATACGGTGGAAATACTTTATACCTAGTAGGATCAAATACTAATACAATTGAAAATAACACAATTGAAAGCGGCAATATTGGTATTTTTCTTTCAAATTCTGATGGTAACATTATAACAAATAATTACATTCAAAACAACAATGCTTATGGCATCTCATTATCTTTTAATTCCGCCAGTAATACAATTTATAAAAATGATTTTTCAAATAATCTATTAGGTAATGCTAGAGATCTGAATTCTAACGTCTGGAGCCATAATTCTAAGGGAAATTACTGGGATGACTACAGCGACTATGACAGCGATGACAACAAAATAGGAGATAATCCATATATCATAGACGATGATAGTCAGGACAACTATCCTCTTGGAGATTTCCTAAGCCCAGACCAAGATCCAGTTGCATACATTGATTCAATTAGTCCCAATCCAGCGACACAAGGACAAACCGTAAATTTTAATGGCCACGGGATAGACGATGGTACAATAATTCAATGGGAATGGAGATCAAATAAAGATGGTGTTTTGAGTAGTTCCGAAGATTTCTCCTCGTCAAGTCTATCAGTTGGAACACGCACCATTAAATTCAGGGTGAAAGATGATGACGATAAATGGTCGGAATATGCTGAAAGGACGCTTACAATAAATCCCCCAGAGAACCAAGAAAATCAAAAGCCAACTGCTACAATTATCAAACCAGATCCAAACACTAAAACAACGACGACATTTAGAGAATCAATATACTTCCACGGCCTTGGAACAGATCCTGACGGAACTATTGTGGAATACAGCTGGCGATCGAGTAAAGATGGTGTTTTTAATGAAAATTCAACATTCACCAAATCCGATTTATCAGTTGGAACACATACTATATATTTCAAAGTAAAAGATAATCAAGGAGAATGGTCAAGCGAAGATAACGCAATTCTTGTTATAAATACTAACTCTTCACCCTCAAATGAACCGCCAACTCCAAATATAGAAGGAAATTACACAGGATATGTCAATACATCAATATCATTCGATGCTTCAAGCAGTTCAGATCCAGATGGGGATGACATTGTTTCTTATGAATGGGACTTTGGTGATGGGGCGAATGGAAATGGAGTGTCTGTTAAGCACACATACAGCTCTATTGGCAATTATACTATAACTCTAACCGTAACAGATAGTCATGACAAAACATCTACAATTTCCACATATGCCAACATATCAATACAAACATCAAATCGGAACAGCAATAATTATGAAGAGGATAGTACACCTGGTTTTGAAATATTCATGATCATCATTGCAACATTACTCATACTATTCTGGAAACGGCGTAAATAAATCAGAATCAATATTTTTCGAAGGGGAATTGTTTAATACAGGAGAAATATCTGTTTAAAGTGCATATTTTCTCTTTATGTATTCTCATTACTTAGTATATTTTAGCTATTCAAAAATTATTTTAAAATCAAATTAAAATTAATGGAAAAGCATATATACTATGAAATACAAAATATATATAATGACAGGAATAAAATGGGGGCATATCAGGGGAGAACAACTATTATGAAAATTATAACTTTAGACGATATGTCAAGAGCAATAGCAAATAGAATGGGAATAAATGAAGATAAAGCCAAGAGGGTTGCAGGATTTATTATGGATCTGTTTGGATATAATGATCGAATTATAGATAACATCCTGGAACCAGAGGATAGGCAACTGTTTTATATATTGGAGGCAGAAGGAATGCTCACAACTGGCAGGGAAGAAACAACATTGTACGATGGAAGAGCATGGCTGACACACTATTGGCAACTTAAAAAAAACACAATTTTAAGATATGCATGTGATATCAAAAGAGATAAAGATGCACTTTCCATTAAAAAACAAATTAAAGAGACTCCAGTGAGAAACATTTATAGTGCACTTTCAGAGGAAATCTGGAAGGCAAGAAAAGCAAATAGAAAAACACCTATTCTGTAGTTCTTGTAGGATGCATGAATAAATGATGTAATGAAATTAGAACATCATACTCCCACAATAATACTATCTAAATTACTAGTTTTACTAACCCAGTAGGGAGTTCGTCCAAATTAATTGAGTTTTCACTAAATAAGAGGAAACATTGTCTTAATGAACTTTTTGGGATATATCGACAACATTTACCATGAGCGCAAACAGTGATTGATCAGCGTTCAACACAAACATATGATGTTAAACCGACAATAATTTTTTTATTTGCTATTCCTACAAAATTCTTAGCATTACCAATATGAGCCCCATCTACACTATACACACCATCCAATCCAGCCGAAAGACAAAATCCAGTAGAATATTCCCAGTTTATGTCACCAAAAGCAAAGCTTCCAAGAGCATTAAAATCTGTATTTATCAACTTTTCACTTTTGGAAGAATGTATATTTACTGTAGCCCCAGTTCCCTGAGCTAGGACAAAACACATGCTGTTTTCAAATCCACTAATTCTTCCCCAATTCTCAATATATACCCACACGTCATGTGTCCATGTTTGTCCTGATTCATCATAAATCTGTGCTTTTACCATAACGCTAACACCAGTAGGGTGAGGGTTATTTGAAAACGAATGTGGAATAGACTTTGGTCCAACATTACATTCCCATTCATAAGGTTGCGTATAATCAACATATGGAAGACTCGTTCGTTCTCCAAACGGTTCAATATCAAACTCAACTCTATCGATCTTTGCGTTATCAGAAGCATCTGCTCTGACCCAGAAAGGCACATTCACTTTTTGTTCATCTGTCGGTTCGGTAATCTCTACATAAGGACTTTCCGCATCAATTTTTATATTTAGTTTGTTTTCTGGTTTATCTTTATTTTCTAAATTATTGGATTTGTCCACAGACCAAAAATTTATACTCCATTGTCCCATCCAGTTGGATTCTTGTGAAGTAGCAAGATGTATACCACTTGCTTCATTATATTCCTGAGTCGATCCATAGTTCAATGTGTAATATGTTTTACCTATTCCGCTACCCGTATCCTCTGGAAAATCTTCTGCGTGAAGCCAAATCGTTACGGATTCTTCTATATACCACTCATGTTCACCCTTAACACCATCTATAAAATCAATGCTTGTTCTAGGAGGTTCATCGTCCTTCCCAACATATCGTACAGCCCAATAATCAAGATTTGGTGTATACGAGGGATTTGAACGGGTTAAATGAGCTCGAAGACGGATTCCATCGTTACCCAAACTCGATATATCTGCTCCAGGATTTACATTGTGCATTAGTACCTGGTTTCCAGCACCATTCAATATATCAAATGTCACGCCGCCTTCATAGGTTGCATCAAAATCATACCAGTGAAGATTATTATCAAATGTGATTTCCTTTGAGGTAATCTGCGCTTCTAAAATCAGTTGTTTCTCACTCCCAATACTACAGACTACTTCAGAGCCGTCACCAATATTTAGATGCCACATATTTCCATACACATCAGCATAATCCTCAAATGGAAAAGCATAATCGACACGTGTATCCTCCCAAACTACAAAGATTTCATTGTTGTTGACTGCCATATTTGCCCAATCTGCCTCTGAAGAAGGACTAGCTGATAATTGAATGTCCTGATAATCACTGTTATATACAGTTCCATCTTCAGATGATAGGAATCTTCCCCATATATTACCACCACCGTTAAAAGAAACAAGGAAAGCGGTTGATAGATACGGGGCTACATCGGTTCTTATAAAGGAACCTTGTTTAATAATAGTTGATGCTTTGAGATCACCGGATTTATCATATATTTTACCATATACATTACCACGACGTGGCTTAGTTTGGGTGCCTCCATTATATGTAACCAGAAACCTTTCATTTTCTTCACAGAAACCAACAGCTGGATACAAGTAACATTCAGTTGAACTACCATCGGCTATTTGAACGTTTTTGATTTGATTCAAATTAGCGTCAAATAAACCTCCTACTATGTCGAATTCAAAATCGTCTATTTGTTCCTCCCACACTATCATATACTGATTGTTAACATGATCAAAAGTCACCCATGGTTCATATTGGTTATTCGAGGCTATGCATATGTTTTTTTCACCGCCAATTTGATTACCATTTATATCATAGAGTTTTCCATAAATGTTATAATTATTTAAATCATTTCGTGCATCTTCCCATATAACACAAAACCGATTATTATTTGGGTCAAATGCAACGCATGGATCAGCCTGGATGTTATCTTCCTCACTTATAACAATTTGATCACCAACACTACCGCTTGTTGTCACCATCTTAGCAAGTAATCTACGACTTTGAGGACCCGTAGACGTAGCATAGTGTTCCCATACAACAAAGAACTTGCCACTGCCATATGCAGTCGAAGGATTTTCATGACGCCATTGTTCACCCTGCCCACTTCGTATTTCAAAATCCACCTTTATAGGATTTCCATCAGTATCGTAAATCGATCCTCTTATCTCATGTTTCCAAAACAAGGTATATGGGGGATATAGCTCTTGTCCTTCCTCCCATACTATAAGGAATCTACCATTCCCATAGGCAACATCTGGATCCTCTGCATCTTCGCTATAAACATGAGTAGACATCTTTTCATCATTTGCCCATTCTTCTTGCCATTCAGAGAAAACAGCATAAAAGTCACTCTCATCTGTCTCACCAGAATTTCCATAGAACATATACATTTTGCTCTGTCCCGTAGGAAGAGAGGGTATGTTAACCCAGATTTCAGCTGAATTTGTATCATAACTTTCTATCCAATAGTCAAGCAATTGTGTTGGAAAATCCTCATGTTTAAATCTTATATCATGATAATACGGATCCATATCTGAGTCGTATTCAATCGTGAGGTGTACTGCATAACTGGTAAGTGTTTCACCTACATTATTACTAATGACAATAGGTACCATCTTCGTCCAACTAGAATCACCCCATATAGAATAAGTATTTTTCATACTTGCAATACCGTCAGCAGTTTCATAGTCATATGACTTGGTAGAATCTATCCATTGCTCATTATCAAAATCATCCTCCCAATAATAAAGATAGTCATCTGATGATAACACCCCAAACGATTTATCCCCTGTTTGATTATTAGTAGAATCTATATTATTAATTGCCTGCGTTACAGACATTGTAACCAATGCAGAAAAGAGCATGACAACCAATAGCTTACCTAATTTCTTATTTTTATCATTTTTTTTCATTGTGTTTCCCCCAATTATTATGGCGGATTAATCCAATCCTCCACATTATAATACCATTCACCATTCAATAAAAGATTCAGATCTACATCACCATACACATCAATAACAGGCCAGATATATAAAAGCAAATTATACCAATACCATTCTATACAAACATATACTCCAGCATTGGATAGAGAAGTTTCTGCCCCCCACATATCCTGATATGTAAAATATAAATACATTTCCTCAATGATTTCTTCGTTAGTATTTTCATTGATTTTGAAATAACCTGGATCATCATAACTATCTCCCTGCTTCCAGTCCCAAATCAAATCAAAATGTGGATTGTTTGTTAATTCAACATGACCATGAAAATCAACACCTTCAGCTTGATCATCCAAGTTAAAATCAAGTCGAATAGGGTCATCCTGATGAAAATCTAATTCCACATATCCAGCCTGACCAGTTACCCAATCGAAATCAAGACTGGACGATTTACCTTCAAGGTTCAAGTTAAAGTGAAGACCTTTAATCGTATCAATAAAACCATTAAAATCCAAATTATTGATTTTGGGTTGTTCTCCAGAAGTATCAATATCCCAATCAGCCTGGAGGTTATCTGCTGAGACTTCATCAACTACAAGTTCTAATCTTTTTAAACTAATATCTTCACCACTACTGCTAACACGAAGAGTGTTCCCAAGAATTTTGTTAGATGTGTCAAAGTTGAAATATCCATTTTCAGCAATCTTAAAACTGGTTGAAATGTAACCTTCACGAATTTCCAATTTATTGTAGATTTCAAAACCACCATATTCAAGATTGACCTCGATAGGATCAAAACCACCAATGTATCCACGGGTCGCCAATGCATGTCCTGATAGTGTACCCCAGTTAAGTTTTCCTTCAGCTGATGCATCAGCAGGAATATCTGTTACCTTAAAAAGAGGAATGACATTTTCATCTAGATCATACGCAAAATTCGGAAGATATACACAAATCTCATCCATATTTTTATCACAATCATGCCAAATTCTACCATAAACATAATTACTGGGGTTTAGGAGATTTTCAATGTCTACATTCACAATTGCTTCTGCACCTAACTCTACCTTGCTTGGGATACTACCATCTGGTATATTAATAAAAACAGAATCAGGATCATTATTTGGATCAGGTTTAGGATAATAGACATTAATTTCACCCGGACTACTACTCATATCAAGGTTCATGGTAATACTAGGTTTAACTGTTAACAAACCAATTATATTAGCATCTAACGAAGCCCTAGCATCCAAATCAATACTTGGAATATCATTAATTTCAATGAAAGTGACATCGGATTCTTCTGTATCTGATGATTCTGATTTTGGATAATAAATAGTCAAACCATCTATAATACCATTCATATCTAGCTCAATACCACCACCAAAAACAATATTATTCCATCCTACTATATTTAAATCAAGATCAACATCCCATCCAAAATCTATGCTAGTGGGTAGGCCGTCCATTTTCACTTTCTCTTCAAAACCGAAAGCATTTACTTCTATAGCTACACTATGTTTGTGACTTGCTTTGTAATGAAAACCCCCACCCAATAGATCGCCGTTTATTAAATCGAGATCAAACATTAACCATCGTCCCGATCTTGCCAGATTATTATCAATCCTATCAAATGTTAACGAAAGTGAAGGAACATCCTCCCCACTTCCTTTAAGTATATCCGCTGAAAACGTAACTTTTGTTTCCCCACTATAACTCTTTTGATCGAAGTAATAATACACAAGTCCATCTGTAGGTACGAATTTTGTAATTAAATAAACTGCAGGATCAAATTCAACCGAGAACGCTATATCGTATTGAACTTTATCAGAAGTTCCATCATATGCCTGGAAGCCATATAATAACTCAATAGGATCTGTTCCACCAGGATCCATCTTATGTTGGAAAACAGTAGGGTTGAAAAGATTCCCATCTTTCCAACTCCAACTAAGGCTTTTAGCGAAGGAAAAACGTTTTTCAACAAGCAGAGGTATTTTCTGACCCTCTGGAGAGCGATATCCTGAACCTATCGAAATGTAATCGTCATCGGACGTCAATGGAGCAGCATTTGCATTATTTGATGTCGCATCTTCAATACCTTCAACGAAATTACTCAGTATTTTTTTAAATATATTTCCTAGCATAGTAAAACGCTCATTTACCTTTCGATTCTCTAATTTTTCAATAAACTGCTTCAGGAAAAATCCAGGTTGATAATCTTCATTTGTCACGTCCCTAAAATCTGATAAATCATGTGGCAATGATTTGGATTTACCAGGTGTATTTATAAGTGCATAGTTAACCCGTAAATCGGACCAAACTTCTAGCTCTCCATCCTCATCCTCAATTCCGCCATCAGGCATCTGACGAACTCTGAAACGTGATTCGAGAGATCTAGCATCCGTACCATCTGGATATCTAATAACCGACCAATAGAAACCAACTATTACTTCTACATCATCCGCTGGGTCACTGTCTATATCAAAATAGAGTATCTCTCCATATTCTGGATGTTTAAGGAATTTTTCTGAAAAGTCGCCAATGGAAATTTCAACTTGTTTATCAAAAGTCTGACCATTATATTCTAAGCGAACCCACCACTCAAGCAAACTATCGATGTTAACGTCCATCCAAGGGAGACAAATATCCATCTGAGTTTGCTCACATGACTTATAGCTGTTCGCATCCATACTCAAATATTTATAAACAGTTGTTTCCAACGCATCGACATTTGATTTAATATTGGAAGTATAGACGCTGGAAATAATGTCAGCATCTTCAAAATTTGCTTTTGAAAACACAGAACCAGCGGCCCCATACATGCTAACACATAACATACAAACTATTAAACTTGCCCCAACTCTTATTTTCATATGGCATTCACCTCTTTTCCATTACTATATTTTTGTCGCTTAAGGTATAAATCACTTTTGGTATCTTTATTCAGGAATTACACCCACAACATTTTCCCATATAACTGAGAAAACATTTATCTTATGTTTTTCATTTATATAATTTTAAAGGTAAATATAATACGTTGCATCAAAAAGTTGTGCAAAATAGGAATAAAAATTAATATATAAAGTATTATGCACAATATCACATAGAAAATAATTTCAAAAATATTTTCAAAGAAAATAATTGATTTCATAATAACTTTACTAGTTAGATAAAAGGGAATTTAGATTTATCCTGCAATAATTAAATGGATAAATAGTAAGGTGGTTTGACAGCGTACCGGGAACCAATGACTTTCAAGCAGTGAAGTTTACCGCAGAAGACTTCCGAAGAAGTCAACCGAAGCTCTCCACCTAGGCCAAGGGTTCAAGCCCTCAAAGAGAGGGTAGTCGTCCCATGGGCTCTCGCACCATAGTACAGAGAATTACGCAGGTGGGCTTAACTGCCGGGTTCGGAATGAGACCGGGTGTTTCCCCGCCGCTTTGACCGTCAAACCACCATTACCCTAAATTTTTGACAATACACAACCTGTTTAACGATTGAGCCAGTAAATGAACGATTAGTAGCTACGGGCT
>Ga0272442_10007514_pt1 | contig 14050 bp, 12 predicted proteins | sample SSMForm2O_FD_200262 | JGI IMG/M metagenome (GOLD analysis project Ga0272442, IMG submission 200262) | Marine sediment archaeal communities from Little Sippewissett salt marsh, Falmouth, MA, United States - SSM-Form-2O | ecosystem: Environmental > Aquatic > Marine > Wetlands > Sediment ...
ATCTTGTGTTTTCTACAAGCACTGTGATGGACGATCCGATAAGACTAGCTTTAATGTGTGCATCACTGTTTCCCTCCATATGATGATAATCTCCATCTTCTGGTATGATCTTCTTTAATGTTTCAACAATATCACGTTGTACACTGGGATCTGCGCCTTCGTTTATTGTTATCCCTGCTGTTGTGTGAGGTACATAGACAATTATATGTCCTTCTTTGAGGTTTTTCTTGTTTATCAATTTCTTGATATCGCTGGTAATATCTATCATTTCATTTTTCTTTCTAGATTTAACTTTTAGTTCCATCATAGAAATCAACAAAGAGGTTATTGCCTGTGTTATTTAAAACATATCCTAATTTTACAGGTAACATTTTTGTAGTGATCATATTTACACAGCCGCCAAGTGAATAACATATGAAAATGAAACCAGGTGCAATTCTTTTTGACATGGATGGTGTGCTGGTCGACTCGTTGGATTCGTGGCGATCATCACTGAATGCTGCTTTAAAGGCGAATAATCATCAAGAAATTACAAAGGAAGAGTTCATTGAGAAATATTGGGGCTATGATTTGTATGCTACCTTTGACAAGATGGGGCTAGATCATGGTGTAGTAACGGCCTGTAATGAGCTGTATCGGGAGCACTTAGATAAAGTAAAAATGTATCCAGAAGTAAAAGAAATTCTTCAAAAACTTGAAGGTTACAAAAAAGGGATTATCACTAACACTCCAAGGAATAGAGCCATTCAGGTTATAAAGAATTTTAAACTTGGACGATATTTTGATACGGTTGTTACAAGTGATGACGTCGAAAGGGGAAAACCAAGTCCCGACATTGTGCTGAAAGCTTGTAAGAATTTAGGAGTTGAACCAGTAGATGCTGTAGCGGTTGGTGATACTAGTAGCGATGTAGAAGCAGGAAAATCCGCAGGTTGCGTTGTTATTGGGATTAATATAGATGCCGATATAACTGTCGAAAAGATGTCTGATTTAACTTATATTTTTAAACTATAAAAAAAACAGATTTATTTATTTGTTTGTATGGTATATCTTAAAAGATGAATGTTTTAATGATTTGTCATACGATACAAAATATGTGAATATTGTAGATTTCATGTATGATTAAAAATGAAATCTTTTTAAATTGACTATCTTTTTTTAAGAAGAAATTTTTTCAAATTGACATTTTTACACGGTTTATTTAAATACTATGACAGATAAAGTATAACATGTCACGTTGTGACAATAAAAGGTGGTGAGAAGAGATATGGATAAAATATTAGTCGTAGGAGCGGTTTCATCCGCAATAATTGCTGCTGCAACATATAGAATGGCTATGGGACTTTAATAAATTCTTTCAATATTTTTAATTTAGTGTAAAGTCAATAGACACCGGTAACATTTTCTTTAGCTGGAAGGAGTTACCAGATATTTAATAATCGAATAGATGTTAACCTAATTTAGCCATTCATTACTTGCCAAGGAATTTTACCAATCTTGGTTGACTTTACATTTAGTTTATTTGAAATATACGTCTTTTAAATTTTAGACATCCTATAAATTAAAATAGTTCAGGCATACATCTAAGCTTATGTAATTCTTCTGTTATAAAGAAAGATTGTTTTTTTATTGTACCTGAGAAATTAGAATTAATCTCATCCAAAATTTTAAGCAATTCATCAAAATTTTTAACAACAAATTCCGGCTCTAAATCAGCCCACCCTAAAGCAAAATTCATAAATTCAAGATATGGTTTTTTGTTTAGATATTCACAAATTGGTTTTTTTAGTTTATGATCCTTAAGATATATATCAACTTTGTAACTATGAAGGTCTAACTGTAAAAGATCAAGGTTAACTCTAAAAGCTTTAATAACTCCTAACTTAAGTAGATTTTTTATTCTGTAATTGACATTTTGAGAAGAACATCCTAACTTATCGGCAAGATCAACAAGGGGGACGCGTGCATTTACTGCAAGTTCGTTCAATAAATTGTAATCGGTTTCATCAATTTCAACAGATTCACTACCACATTTTATATTAAAAATCTCCCGATCTTTTTCTTTTAAATCTGGTAATAAATACGACTTCTTATAAACGGATGCTCTTGTGTAAATAGAAATTGAATATTTTTCAAAATAATCTTCATATTTATCAAGAGTGGCATCTAAAAATCTATAAAATTCGAAAATATCTTTAACCCAAATAACAACATCTAAATCTATTTCGCTTTTTATAGTTGCTACTACCCAAGAATATTTGTAATCAACAAAATATTTGATGATTTTTTTTTTAATATCTGATGTAACATATTGAAAATTAATGTAGATTCTAAAAACATTATAACCCAATCTAAATGTATCAATTTCAGTATAATAATTTTTTATTATTCCTTCTTCCTCTAGTTTATTTATCCTATAGGCTACCACGTCCCTTCCAAGACCTACTTTTTTACCTATTTGACTATTTGATTGTCTACAGTCTAAATCAAGTTCATAAAGTATTTTCCTATCTTTAAGGTCTACTTTTGTCATATTCTCTACACGTTCGTAAAGTATTTATCGGTATTTTACAATTTTGCATTCTTTTTAGTTAAATATATAAATAAATAATTTATTGAATTAATTTGTAGGATGAGGATGTCAAATAAACAAAAATCTTTGTTACTAGTATCTATGCCATATGCTGAAACTAGTATTCCATCTATTCAACTGGGTCTTATTGAATCATATTTAAAACAACGCGAAGTTAATGTTTCGACTAGACATCTTTATCTAAAAGCAGCTGATTTTTATGGACTTAATAATTATAATTTTTTGATAAACAGTCCAAATGATTCATATACATCTCAAATGGTTTTTTCAAAATATGTTTTTCCAGATCATTGGGAAAAAAATCAGGATAAATTCAGATATTTTTATGAAAATATTATGTGTTATAATAAAGATTTTAATTTCAAATTTAAAAATTATGTTGAGCAAACAGATAAGTTCCTAGATTGGACAATAAACAATATTGATTGGGATAAACACGATATCATCGGTTTTACTCTTAACTATGGCCAGTTCTTACCATCGCTTGCAGTTGCAAAAAAAATAAAAGAAAAAAATCCTGTAAAACAAATCATTTTTGGCGGTAGTACAATCATTAATGAACTTGGTCAGAAGGTTTTGTCAATTTTTGATTATGTAGACTTCATTGTCTCAGGGGAAGGTGAAGAGGCTTTATTTTTACTTACAACTTCTTTTGAAGACTACAAAAAAATACCTGGCATTATAAGTAGAGAACAAAACAAAACCGTTTGGAACAAAAATGATTCATGCATTGATATGAATAGTCTACCTTATCCTAATTTTCAATCATATTTTAAAGAGCTTAGTAATGTTTCAACAGATATACAGCAGTATTATCAGCTTTATGGAAGGCTTCCAATTGAGCTATCACGTGGTTGCTGGTGGAATAATTGCACGTTCTGTAATGTCGGTGCATATAATAAGAAATACCGTGAGAAAAACTATGACCTGTTTGCAGAGGAGCTAAGGTTCTTATCGGATACTTACAAAATGCTTGATTTTCAAGTAATTGGAACGACTCTTCCGCAAAAAGACTACGATAATCTTTGTGAAAAAATAATAAAACTAAATCGTGATTTTACACTTATTACAGAGTCAAAGGCTGCAATTTTAAAAAGTAAAGACTATGCTATGCTTAGAAAAGCCGGTTTTTCTCATATTCAGACTGGAATTGAGACTTTTAGTACTAATTATATTAAAAAAATGAACAAAGGTGCAAAAGTAATTGACAATATAGCTGCTATTAAGTTTTGCAAAGAGAACCATATAAAAAACTCATATAATCTTATAATTAATTATCCAAATGAGGAAAAAATTGATTTTGAGGAAACTGAAAAAACCGTGCAGCTATTTTGGAAATATTTAGAACCACCTTCCATTAGTAAATATGTTTTAGGTTACCAGAGCCATATCTATAACAATCTTAGTGAATATAATATAAAAAATATTGAACCCAAAGCTAGTGATATGATTATGTATCCAAAAGAACTCCTTGAGAAGGAGTTTTATTTCTTTTATTCTTTTAAAAGGAAAAATGAAACAACACAGAATCCTTGGAAAAAACTAGTATCTTCTTGGAAAAAAACTTATGAAGAGCAAAAAATGCTTGCTGTAAATCGAGACATTGATTTTGAAAAACTTGTTTTTTATTTCAAAGACGGTGGTAATTTTATAAAAATATATGATAAAAGATATAATGATAACGCGATGATTTATATGCTGGACAGGGATGAAAGAACTGTTTTTTTAGCATGCTGTGATGTTGCCTCAAAAATAGATATAAAGTATAAAGCTAAACATATTGATTCATCCAAGCTTGACGAGATTTTGAATAGCTTTGTTGAGGCCGGAATTGTTTATAACGAAAAAGAATGGTATTTATCACTGCCCATCAATTATTATCAATATTATAATAATGAGGGTAATAAAAAAGTGTATGATATTGATATTGAGGAAATCAGAGCTTATATAAATAATATGTAAAAAAACTGTTTTTTGTTAATTATTTCTACAAAAATAAACAAAAATTGCTGTTTTTGGAATTATGTAGGATTTTTTAGATGTGGGGCTTTATTTTTGCTTTTTTCCTTTAGACTACTGGATGAATGGAAAATGAAAGAAACAAAACGTTTGGGAAAGGATATGATTAACCACATATCTACCTGCATAGTTAGATGCGAAAAAGATATATATGGTGCTAGTAACATCGGACCAAATATGGGAGGTCAATTATATGATGAATAGATATTTTAATCATCCTATAGCCTCAAACGATGCTAATATAACTGGAGAATTAAATCCAGATAAAAATACAACTATCCAGCCTTTTCAAAATTTTAATACTGATTATACAAAAATGATTACAAGCTCGCCCAGGGGAAACCTTTCCCCCAATGAGTATTTCACGGTAGCATCCTCCCATGTTTCTAATTTACTAGTGTCTCCAAAAAATTTCTCAGATATTCAAACAATTGCCAATTCTTACCCAAGTGGTTTAACCAATTTTTTAGGTTTTGAATGTCGTCTTAACGGTGATGAATCTCAAACTGATTGGGCACTCGCCATTTCAGGCAAAGGAAATGCACGATATATATTGGAAGATTTTTTGAATAATGGATACTTATCTCAATCATCAAAGCAAACTTTTGAATGGCAACAAATTCAAAAGTTCTCAAAAATGTGGACAGATTCAAATTCAATTTTGCATAATAAGATAATTGGAGCGTGGTTAGAATTTGATATGCCAGAATCACTCCCAGAGGTTCTTGTTCCTAGTATCTTTTTTAACCCGGCAAACATTAATGGAATTACTGCTCATGATCCTGCACAGTATGAATGGTTCACCGAAAAAGCAATTCCAATATTAACAGGTCGTAGATTGTCTAAGACAATAGAACTTAATTTACAGGCGTGCATTCAAAAAATGCCAAGAAAAGCATCTTTATTCATTGTTGGTGTTATGCTCTCTCGTAAAACGTCTGATATACGAATGTCTGTTCTATTTCGTGATTCTAGACAAATTATGCCATATCTTAATGAAATTGGTTGGTCTGATGATGAGACTGAAAGCTTTGCCTCGCTTATTAAGGAACTTGATGCAAAAAAAGTAAACCGCATGGTATTAGATTTTGATGTCGGTAAGCAAATTGGTAAAAAAATTGCAGTAGAGTGCTCATTTTACCCAAACCGCCATCACGAAGAAAAATATTGGAAAGACTTGCTCGATTTTTTGGTGGAAAAAGGCTTTGTGAACCCTAAAAAACGAGACGGACTGTTACGCTTTCCGGGTAAGGAACAAGAGTATTCTAATATTGTTAGATACATTACTCACGTTAAGATTGTTTATGAGCCTGGAAAGCCCATAAAAGCGAAGGCATACCTAGCTATAAAGCATTTTTTGAAAACCGCTACCACAATGATAGAAAACTAACGATGTTTTACAAATAATAATTAAAACAAATTCGTTTATTTAGTTGTATAGCATACATTAAAAATATGAAGGTTTTAATGATTATCTATATACCATAAAATATTGGAATTCTGGAGAATGGTTAAACATGAAATTTGCGACAATTGGACATTTAATGGTGAAAAGAGATATTGAAAAGATGCCTGAAGAGTGGATTCATGAAAAATTGATCATTTCCCCAGAGCTTAGCATTAAAGGAATTAAAGGTTATATCATAGGTTTTAAATTCACAGCAAAGCAGATAATAGGTATGCCACAGGACAAAATCCGACAAGACATACTTGATGCTGCACTTTTTATTCAAGATGAACTAGATGTAAATCTGATTCAACTTGGTGCATTAATTACTTCAGTTACAAGTGGGGGTAAATGGTTAGTCGATCAGGGAAAATATTCTGGATTTGTTAATCACGGTGATAGCTATACATCAGCAGTAGCATGCCAAGCAGTCCTTAAATCTTTGAAACTGGCCAATAAAAATCCATCAGATGTTACCATTGCAATTATTGGAGCATATGGGATAATAGGCGAAGCAGTTTCAAAAATATTAGTTCCTCAGTTCAACCATTCAATTCTTATCGGTCGAAGAGAAAACAAACTAGATGAACTCAAAGAGAAAATAGAAGGAAATTTTGAAACAACAACATATATGATAACAAAAAATGCAGATATAATTGTAACAGCAACAAGTCATCCTACAGCACTTCTAAATTCTGAAAATTTGAAAAAGAATGCTATTGTTGTTGATGTTTCTCAACCACCAAATCTATCATATAATGTATGTCAAAAACGAAAAGATGTTTTGAGAGTTGACGGTGGTTTTGTAAATCTCCCTGAACAATATCCTTTCCAAATACCAGCCGTACCAAAAGGAAAAATTTTTTCTTGTGTTGCCGAGGCTTTGATGCAGGCAATGGAAAATGAAAAGCAAAACCATGTGGGATCTATTGATATAAAACACCTAAGAAAAACAGAAGAATGGGCAGAAAAATATAGTTTTACTTTAAATGAATTAACAAATTATGGTAATAAACTAGAAACTAAACATACGAGGTGAATGAAAATTAATCTTAATGGATCTGATCAAAACTCAGAATTTGATTATGACATCATGATAGTTGGAGGCGGACCTGCAGGGATATCAACATGGCTACACTTACATAAATATGCTCCAGAAATAGCATTTAAGACAATAGTAATTGAAAAAGAAAAATTTCCGCGAGATAAAATATGTGGAGGAGGCATCGGTGGATGGAGCAGCTATGTCCTTAATAATTTAAACATTGATCTTGATTTACCATCAATTAATATTTCAGATTTAGAATTTATATATGGGGAGAAAAAATTTACGCTTCATCAACCAAATTGTTTTAAGATGGTACAAAGAATCGAATTTGATCATGCATTAGTAAAAACAGCTGTTAAACGTGGTCTAACAATTAATGAAAATGAAATGTTTCTAGGTTTTACACGCAAAGATAAAAAGATAGTAATAAAAACAAATAAGGGAACTTATAATGTAAAAGTGCTAATAGGTGCTGATGGAGCACTTAGTAAAGTCCGAAGAACAATGAATCTAAAAAATAAACCACATATTGCGCCCACTCTCGAAGTTTTTTCACCTGTAAATAGTAAATACGATGATGAATACAAAGAAAAAAAAATCGTTGTTGATCTATCATATATAAACGAAGGTCTACAGGGGTATATTTGGCATGTTCCTTGTATAAAAAATGGGAAACCATATATTGGACATGGAATGGTAAATTTCCGAATACATAAAAATAAATCAAAATCAAATATGAAAAAAATATTCAATCAAGTATTACAATTAAGAAATATTAAAGTAGAACAAAAAAAATGGTTAGGTCATCCTATAAGATGGTATTCCAAAGAAGATGAAATATCAATTCCAAACGTATTATTAGTTGGTGATGCTGTGGGGATAGAACCAGCATTTGGTGGAGGAATTCATTTTGCATTATCTTATGGCGAAGCGTCTTCTAGAACAATAATTGATGCATTCCAAAGAGGCAATTTTTCATTTAGAGAATATAAACACCAAATAGAATCACATTTAATTGGAAAATGGATAGCAAAATGTACTTCTATTGCATTAGATTTGTATGATAATAAAATTGATCCCTTTGAGGCAGCACGAGAAGTATTTACAATTAGAAAGAAAAAATAAAAAAAATTATACTAGATATTAGTCATCCCAAAATATTGCGGAATTAAAGGAAATGTTAACGTAATTAAGACCTTTTTCAGGAGAATATGTCGATTCACCACCTACATAAAATACAATAAAAGGTTTATTTCCGAAATATTGTAAAACATTATTTCTAGCGCTATAAATTTTATTTCCAGTTGTCTCTATTCTTGTAGTACAAGATGCAATCAATCCAAATTCAGGGTTATTTGGAAAAGAACCTAAATTATCGTCGATTGTTTTTAATAAACTATTGCCATCAATGGTTAAAATTGAAGAATGTTTATCCTTGGAACGTATAGTTGTTGTTAGAGATTCACCAATAATTGGTCCGATAACCCTAGGCCCGACATCGTTACTATCTTTTTTAATATGGAAACTTAAAGGAAAATAAAAATTCGTTTTAAACCAAGTCGCGTCATTTAAAAAATTCTTTGGCCAATTAAGTAATCTAAGAAATTCAGAAGCTGCTGGTTTTTCATTTATTTCATGGATTATCCTTCCATCCTTGCTGGTTTTTGTAATTCTAAAATCGATGCCTGTTTTTTGCATATTATGTGTTGTTAGAACATCAAGTTTACATTTTGTTTTTATCCCGAGACTTACTATCGAATTAGTTAAAACATTTTTATTGTAAAATTGATAGTTTCTAATGGTTGCCCGTTCGTCTAATGTTCCGCCTCCTAGCATATTAAAATCAGGAAGTAGTTTTACCATTTCCTCTATAACTTCATCATCTCTTCCAGCCCCTTTTTGAAAAACATATTGTGAAAAACCAAAAAGTTGCATCAATATTTTAGTTGTTATGCCAGATTTAATTACTGTTTTTCCTTTGAAAGGAGGCATGTCAGGTAGTTCTGCCGCTGAAATCAAGTTTAGTAAAAATTTATTTTCATACTTGCTATCTCGTAGCCCGTTTTTTATTATTTTAGCGCATTGTCTTGCAGCTTTTTTAGGGTTTCTCTTAGTGTTTTTCCCATAACCAATTACAACATCCATATCTGGATTTGACACAGCCAAAGCAGTAGTTCCTCTGGCATAAACGCCATAGTTGTTCATAAAACCAGTAACAGTACCACCAATAAGTGGAGTGTTTTCTGGTAAAACATCCCATACGCCATTTAGAAATTCTTCAAAACCACCATGATCTTTATAATGAATTGTTGAAAACAAAACAAAGAAATCTGGAGGTTTACTTAGTTTTTCAATCGCAGATCGTGCGACTTCCTTTCCCGCTTCTCGCGCATCCCATTTGCGAGACATACCAACTGCAGCTTCTAACTTTATCTCTGCCATATGTAACCTATTCACGGCTTTTTTTGTTTAAATTTTGACTAATTCTCTTACTTTTTCAGGTTCCTCCATGATTTTTGAGATCTCGCGTCTTGCATTTTCCATTTCAACTTCAATAAGACCCTTATTTGAAAGAGCCGGCACAATTGCTACTAGTGCATTTTCGGTATCTGGAAATACAAAAAATAATGTCTCGTAATCCTGCATCTGAAACTCCATTTCTTCAAGACCAGCAGCTGAATACTCACGTATAACGTTAAACACATCATCCATAGCACGATGCAAAATATCCCATATCTGATTAATCTCAGGTTTAAAACTATCAGTACCATCACTAGGCATTACACTAATCATATTCTGACGTGCAACCATACATGCAAGAATATCATCGTGTTTCAACAAATCATCCAATACTTTAGCAATTGGATCATCTCTCATCCTATCTAACTCTCCTGATATGTTATATTTCATTGATTGGGGGTTTATAATACTTTTGAATTTTTTAAATTATATTTTATCAAACAAAAAATTCATAGTCACGAATGGATTACAAGTGAAGGAAAAAATGGAATTAAATCCATGTTCATTGTACGAAACACTCTTGGAAAGTTTTGGTAATTTAGACTGGTGGCCCATGGATATAAGCTACCACGAAAAAAACGGTAGTGACCCACGGTTCGAAATCATAGTTGGAGCTATATTGACTCAAAACACAGTATGGTCAAATGTGGAAAAGGCACTAACAAATCTTAAGTCAAAAAACATTTTAGACATAAAAAAGTTAGTGGATATCAACATAGTAGACTTACAAAATATGGTTAAACCATCTGGTTTTTTCAATCAAAAAGCAAAACGACTCAAAAACTTGGCATTATATTTACACACCAACTATCAGGAAAATCTGGACACTTTTTTCAATAGAGATTTATATGCTATCAGAAAGGAGCTTCTATCATTAAACGGCATTGGTCCAGAAACTGCAGATTCGATACTATTATACGCAGGAAAACTGCCCATATTTGTTGTCGATGCATATACAAAACGCATATGTGAAAGGCTACCTTTAGATACGAATATTTCTTACAAAGAGATCCAACATTATTTTGAAGTAGAACTATCTAAAAGATACTCAAAAGAGGGGCTGACACAAGTATATAATGAACTACATGCACTAATCGTCATACTAGCAAAAAATCACTGTAAAAAAAAACCGGAATGTATCACCTGTCCACTAAAAAAAAACTGTATGTTCAAAAATATCTAACGCAATAATTCTTCCACCTTACTACTTACAATTTCCGCAGGAATATCTGGAAGTGAGATAAGTTGTGTTGTACCAAGATGTCCTTTACCAGATGGCTTGATACTTATAAAACCAGAGCTCTCTACATCCTTTAAATAATTCCAAAACATTGTATGCGTCCTTGGTTTTTCATTGTATTCTTCACAAGTTATAGCATAGGTTTTTTCAGCATCGCCTGTGTTGACATAGGCAGTACCATCTTTCTTTAATCTTTTAGCAATAGCATGTAAAGTTAACAGTTGATGACGTTCAAGATTTCTAAGTTTTGACTCAGTGACAATTGAATAAGTATCAGCCTTAGCAGCACGAACATGTTCTGGAACAACCATCTGAACATGCTGATGATCGGCAGCAATACCTGCTTTCCACAGAAGCTCTATTGAAAAACGTGCATCACCCCACTCAGATGCAATATCTGCTATAAGATCTACACATTCTCTATTAACCGTATTTCTATGAAAAGCTAGGTCTACACGCTGTCTAACAATATCAAATAATTCATCGCGAGTGTATTTGTTCAAATGCACTATATTGCTACGTTTGAATGTACTAAGCGCAGAGGAATCCAGCGTAGACAATACATCTTTCTGAGAAATCAACAGTAAAGAAACAGGGTTTTTATCTCTAGAAGACTCGTCTGAAAATCTAGTGAGATCGTAGATAAGATTGGAACCACTTTTTTTCAAAAGTGCATCTGTCTCATCCAATACGACTAGCAACTGCGCATCTCTCTTTTTCAATTGCTTACGAAGAACCTCAAGCATTTCCTGGACAGAAAAACCGCGATCTGGAAAACGAGAATCAAAGTGGTTTAAAATGCCGAGTAAGGCCATCGCATCGGTAGATCGTTTTCTGCAGTTGATGTGAACATATTCAATGATTTTTCCCTGCTTTCGCGCAATATTAACTATGGATTTGCAGAATTTCTTTGCGATGACTGTTTTTCCAGTGCCAACAGGCCCTTTTATAACAGCATTTTGAGAAATACCTGATAACGCGGGTTTGAACATATGTGCTAGAAAGCGGAGTTGTTCATCTCTATGTGGAAGTTTCTCTGGTGTATAATCAAAATCAAGTGCATTCATATCTTTTATGACAGATGATGAAAGCATCTCATCTTCGATAACATCTCTCATTAACACCTGTATTGTTTTTTCTTTCATAAAACTTTCACCTCAAAATTATACTTTATCTTAAATTATTCTAGAATAAATACTTGGACTGGACTGAACCCATGTTAGTATACAGATCTTCGATTTCCTTCTAGATATCAGAGTAACAATAAATGTTGTCATCCAAGTATATCTAAGAAAATCGAAGATAAATATGCTAGAATAATAAAACAAAGTAGGTATTATTCTTTGGAGTGAGATTATTTGTTGCAATATTCCTTTCCCTGCTTTTTTTAGATGTAATGTTTCGGGTATGTAATTAAGGATAACCAGGTTTACCTACTCAAATTTGATTATAATCTAAACCTGATGAAGATATTGATTTGTTTTAATTCTTCAATATTATGTCATAGTTGTTGCGATTAACGATTGTTATGGAAATGTTTATGTCGGGCAGGTAGATTAATATTATAAGGATTAACCTGGCTTTTAATTTTGAAGGAGAGGGAAAATATGAAGAGTAGTAGAGATATATTAAAAGAAAGTAAGTTATTGGATGAACTAAAGAAAGAGAGATTAGGAAAAGAAGATAGAGCAAAGAAACATATTCTTCTTGACAAACTGTTGGATGGTTGTTTTATACATCCGCTTACAAATAACTTCTATTGTAAAAAATGTAAGTGTATAGTAACTGTAGATTGGAATAAAAATGAAGCATTTTGTGTTGTCGATGGAATAATTTGTGCTTGTGTTAGTGGTGAAGATTTAAAAGAACCAGTTACGATAACCCAAGATGGCAAAGTGTGGATGCTACTTGGGGAAGAAAGTGAAGTAGAATGATTTAGTATGCCTAAAGTGTTGTTTGTTGATAATCTATCCTATAAGATGGATTGATAGTTAAAGAATACTTTATTGAATTAATAACAGACAGCAACCACAACAAATCGAAATATCACCGATTTAACAATGATTTCTCCATATAAAAGGCTAGAACTAGCATGAACTAGTATAGAATAAATGTTATAGACTAAAAGAATATATTCTTTTTCCAATGGGTGATTTCTTTACCTCCAAAGAGTCTTTAGAATTTCTAAAAAATAGGTTTAGAGAGTATTATGAGAAAGTTGATATTGAACTACCTGATCGTTTTGGAAGAAGGGAATTTGCATTTGTTCTTTTTGGTGGAAAGGGTATGATAAGACATCTTTCTTTTGACAAAAAAATAAACTTTAAAGCTTTTTTAAAAGAAAGAGTTCCTGCCCATGCATATTACTCCACTGCGTATTATCAGGATCCTGGTGCGCCTACTATGCAGGAAAAAAGCTGGATGGGTGCAGAGCTCATTTTTGATTTGGATTCAGATCATCTAGCTAATGCAGAAAAGTACAGCTATTCTGAGCAATTGGAACTGGTGAAAAAAGAATTCTACAAATTAGTTGATGATTTTTTACTTAATGATTTTGGTTTTGATGAAAAAAACCTAGATCTTTATTTCAGCGGGGGAAGGGGATATCATTGTCACGTTAAAGACAAAACTATTTTTGATTTAGACAGTAATGAAAGAAGGGAAATTGTGGATTATATAACAGGGAGAGACTTAAAGGATTCTATGATTTTTCGTGAGCGAGTAACAGGTATAAAACAATATGGTTCAAGAAGATATCCAAGTGGAAAAAGCCTTAAAATGCCCTCTCCAGATACATTGGGTTGGAGGGGAAGGATAAGTAGAGGTATACTTGATATTGTGGATGAGATAATGAAAAGCGAGGATCCCATGAAGAAACTTGAGGAGTATGGAGTAAAAAGGGCTGATGCTGAGAGACTCTTGGATGATCTATCTCAAGAAAGGGTGAAAAGAATTAGGGAGGGTAACCTAGATCAGTCAAAAACCATTAGGAAATTTTTCCTTAATAATGCTTTAAGAAAGACGGCTGTCTCTATGAGTGCAGGAGAGACTGACGAACCTGTAACTTGTGATGTTAAACGTCTTATTAGGCTGCCATCATCCCTGCATGCAAAGACAGGTCTAAAGGTAACAAAGACAACTTTGGATGATTTAGGGGATTTTGATCCACTGAGGGATGCTGTT
>Ga0272442_10007515_pt1 | contig 14050 bp, 11 predicted proteins | sample SSMForm2O_FD_200262 | JGI IMG/M metagenome (GOLD analysis project Ga0272442, IMG submission 200262) | Marine sediment archaeal communities from Little Sippewissett salt marsh, Falmouth, MA, United States - SSM-Form-2O | ecosystem: Environmental > Aquatic > Marine > Wetlands > Sediment ...
CAACATCGCCCTCGCAACAATCCGAGGGTCGGCTGCTTGTGCTCCACGTTCCGCACCGACGAGGAGCACGGCGGCGACGGCGAGCGCGATGCCGAACCACTGGCGTGAAGTGAGCGTCGTACCTTGTGAAAGATCGAACACCACAGGGATCACCGCAGCACTTGCACCTGATATGGGGGCAACGATCGTCATCGTTCCTGCGGCCAGCGTCGAATACAGGATGGCGAGTCCGCCAAGGCCGGCTAGTCCTGCGGCGGAGCCCCACAGGATGTCGGCGGCCGTCACCTCTTGTGCCGGAACCACAAACAGCCCGACGATCAGCACGGCGACGCCGATGAACATCGACCAGGCCGTCACGCTCCACAAGGCCATACGCCGCGTGGCGAATCCGCCGACGAAATCGCCCAGGCCGTAGAACGCTGCCGAGGTGAGAGCGAGGAACTGACTCATGAAGTCACCGAGCGTACCGGAGGTCTGGATCGAGGCCTGTCGGAAGCTGGCGGGCGCGGTGGTCACGAAGCCGTATCCCCCCTATGCGGGCGACGCGGGTACTGTCTCCTCGTGTCCAACCGACTTGCCCAGGCAACCTCGCCGTATCTGCTCCAGCACCGGGACAACCCGGTGGAGTGGTGGGAGTGGGGGAGCGACGCGTTTGAGGATGCAGCGGAACGGGACGTGCCCGTGCTGCTCTCCGTTGGCTACTCGGCGTGTCATTGGTGTCACGTGATGGCCCATGAATCGTTCGAAGACGACGAGACCGCGACGTTCCTGAATGAGCGCTTTGTCAGCATCAAGGTCGACCGCGAGGAACGCCCAGACGTCGACCGCATCTACATGGATGCCGTGACGGCCACGACGGGACGCGGCGGATGGCCCATGACCGTATTCCTGACTCCCGATGCGAAGCCGTTCTACGCCGGTACCTACTTCCCAAACGAGCCTCGCCAGGGGATGCCGTCGTTCATGGAGCTTCTGCACGCGATCGACGACGCGTGGCGTGACAATCGCGGCGACCTGGTCGGCCGGTCAGAGGACATCACCCGGCTCATTGCAACGCAGACGGCCGCGTCTGCGATCCTGCCGTCGGAGGGGGCCATGGAGATGGCGGTCGACGCGATCGCAGCGACATTTGATTCGACCTATGGGGGTTTTGGCCGCGCACCCAAGTTCCCTCAGCCGTCGACGCTCGAGTACCTCCTTCGCTTCTCGGTGCTCAAGCCTGGGACCGGAAGGGCCACAAATGCGCGCGCCATGGTGGTGGCGACGCTCGACCATCTTTCGCGCGGCGGTATCTACGATCACCTCGACGGGGGATTTGCGCGCTATTCGGTGGACGAACGCTGGCTTGTTCCGCACTTCGAGAAGATGCTCTACGACAACGCCCTCCTCGCGCGTCTGTTCCTCCGAGCTTGGCAGGTCACTGGAGAACCCTGGATGGTGGAAACCGCGAGGGGAACCCTCGACTACCTCGCACGAGACATGCAGGACCCTTCAGGCGGAGTCCATTCCGCAGAGGACGCGGACGCCGAGGGGGTCGAGGGTGCGTTCGCGGTGTGGGAGTGGCACGAACTTGTCGACGTCCTCGGGGAGGATGTCGATCTCGCGGCTGCGATCTACGGCGCAACACCTGAAGGGAACTTCGAGGGGTCGAACATCCTCAACGTGCCAGAACGCCTCGCCGACCTCGCTTGCACCCTTGGTATGGCCGAGGATGAGCTGTACCAGTCGAAGTCTCGGATCGATGAGGCCCTACGGCGGCGCCGATCGATGAGGGTACGCCCGGAACGTGACGACAAAGTGGTCAGCGCGTGGAACGGACTGGCGCTGAGCGCGTTCGCGGAGGCTGGTGCGGTGCTCCGCAACGAGCACTACCTGTCCGTGGCCCGAGAGATCGCCGGATTCTTGACGGTGACGGCCATGGTCGACGGTCGCCTCGTGCGCTCCTGGCGCCGGGGTCACAGCGGACCCGAGGGATTCTGCGACGACTACGCGGCGGTAGCGCTTGGCCTTTTCACCCTCTACCAAGCCACCGGTGAAGAGCAGTGGTACCACGGCGCGGAACAACTCACTCGAACGATGGTTGAGTTGTTCGCCGACCAAGACGGCGGGTTCTTTGCCACAGCTGTCGACGCCGAGCAGCTCATCGCTCGGCCGAAGAACACGCACGACAATCCGACACCTTCCGACAATGCGCTCGCCGCCGAGGCGCTCGCGACCCTCGCCGCATATACCGGGGATCCTGACCTGTTCGCGCTTCTCGAACGGACCGTCCAATCCATTGGGCCAAGCCTGGCGAGCCACCCATGGGCCCACGGAAGCCTGCTCGGTGTGTGGCTTGCGTCCCCGATGCGCGAGGTTGCGATCGTAGGAGCTCCCGAGCACCGACGCCCTCTTGTTGATGTCGTGCGAGAACAGTTCCGGCCAGACACTGTGGTGGCATGCGGTACCGGGTCCGCTTCGAGTGTTCCGCTCCTCGAGGGGCGAGGGTCGGGAGAACGAGCGATGGCGTTCGTCTGTCGCGGGTTGGTGTGCGACCTTCCGACCGAGTCGGCGGACGACCTGCGCGTTCAGCTCGACGGGGGTTGATCGACCAGAGCTGCCTCGACGGAGCCCACCCTCTGGGGGGCTGCATCACGGATCGTGAGCGTGAGACCGTCAAACGAGAAGACCTCGCCAACCCCGGGTATTCGACCCGCGACCCCGATCACGAGACCACCCACGGTGTGCCAATCACCATCCGGTAATGCGACCCCCGTTTCCGATTCGAGGTCATCGACGTCGGTCGCGGCGTCAACGTGCCACCGGTCGCGACCCATTGGACGAATCATTGGATTCAGGATTTCACCCTCGTCCGAGACCCGCCCGACGAGTCCCGAGACGACGTCTTCGATCGTGACGATCCCGGCAGTCCCTCCATGCTCGTCAATGGCGAGCGCCAGGTGCACACCCGCCGTCTGCATCTCGGAGAGCAGTTCGATGACGCGTTTCGTCTCGGGAACGACGAGTTCTCTGGTCGTCACCTTCGATACGGCGGCATCCGGGGAGTCGGTGATTGCCGCGGCGAGGTCTTGGAGGCGCACAACGCCACGGATGTGGTCGAGATCGCCCTCGTACACGGGGAGCCTGCGATGTCCGCTGTGGATCGCAACCTCGAGCGCCTCAGCGATGGTCGCCTCCGCGCCGACGGCGACCATGTCGGTTCGTGGTGTGAGGATCTCATCGACCGTGCGGTCTCCCATCTCAAAGGCCCGCTCCATCAGTTCACGATCGCTCTCCTCGATCGACCCCTCAACGGCCGCGTGGGATGCCAGTCGTCGCAACTCGTCCTCGGTGACGGTGGTTGTGGCCGCGATCCCTGATCCGGGCGCTTGGAGATCGGCAAACCACACGAGGACGGAGACGACGGGACGCAGCACCCAGGTCAGTGCCGAGAGGATCGGCTGTGTCGCTCGTGCCACCTGATACGGATGCCGGACGGCATACGTCTTCGGAATCGCTTCCGCGTACACGAACAAGACCACGGTGAGGGCCACCGACGCGATCGTGACACCGAGATTGCCGAAGTGACGGCCCGAGAGCATGCCCATCACCGTTGCTGCTCCGATCTGAACGAGGAGAACCACGAGCAGCACGGTGTTGAGGACCTGAGGGAGATCGTCGAGGAGATGCATCAGTTGGATTGAACGCCGATCACCCTGCGTCGCGGCAACTTCCACCCGAACGCGTTGGACACGGAGCAACGCTGCTTCGGATGCGCCGAGCACGAATGCGGCGGCCAGCAGCGCAAGGAGCACCAGGACGAGCGCGAGATCTGTCGAGTTCATGGGCCCAAGTCTCGCGCATTCTGTACCGTGAAGGAATGAGGATCGCGGTCGTCGTCGTGGTTGGCCTGATCGTGGGAGCGCTCGTCATCGGAGGTGTTTGGATGTTGCAGGAGCGTCTCATCTACTTCCCGGGCGGTGATCCAGGACCGCCACCCGATCCGTGGGAGGAGTTGGAGGTTCCGTCGACGGGCGGGATCGACCTCACGGTCTGGGCTCGAATGGACGACGCGGGCACCGACCGGCCCGTTGTGGTTGTGTTCCCCGGCAACGCCGGCAACCGCGCGGGGCGGGTGCCGATCGGCAATGCACTCGCCGAGGCGGGATACAGCGTGGTGCTTGCGGAATACCGCGGCTACGGCGGGAATCCGGGCTCGCCGAGCGAGGACGGGATCATCAGCGATGCGCTCGCGACCATCGCGGCGATTCGCAGTCGGCTGCCGCCGAACGGTGGCATCGTCTACTTCGGGGAGTCGCTCGGCGCAGCCGTCGCGATCGCGGCCGCAGAACAGATGCGACCTGATGCGCTGATCCTCGGTTCCCCGTTCACGTCGATGACGGATGTGGGTCGCTATCACTATCCGTGGCTGCCCGTGTCCGTGTTGCTGCGAGACCGCTACCCGTCGCTCGAGCGTATCGAGGCCGGCGGTCTCGACGGCACTCCCACCCTCGTGCTCGGCGGCACCTCGGATGGAACCGTCCCGATCGAGCAGAGTCGACGTATCGCACGCGCGCTCGATGCCGTGATCTACGAAGTGGCGGGCGCCGACCACAACGACGCAGCGATCCGCTCTGCACCATCGATGGTGGAGGTCGTCTCCGGATTCATCGCAGAAGTGCTCAGCGAGTAGACGCAGCCACCGAGCACCGATCGCCGTTCGCACCCTGCTGGCGCACCCGGCTCGGGGTCGAGTGTGGGCGAAGGCACGCTCTGAATCGCAATACACCTAGCATTCCGCCGCGCCCTCTGGAGCCCGTGCCCATGACCACTCTGAAACCGCGGAATACCCGTTCACTCACCCGCGCGATGAGACCCATCGGCATCGCCGTCGCTTTCGTCGCTCTGTTGCTTCCCTGGTTCGTCGACTTCCCCGGACTCAGCGACGTTGGCTCACGGATGTTCGGCATCTTCCTCATGGCCATTGTGCTGTGGGTGACCGAAGCAATCCCGCTTCACGCCACCGCCACGCTGATCGTGCTGCTCGAGATCCTGCTCGTCAGCGACAAGGCCTTCGGTGTCGAATCGATCGCAGATCCGCCACCGTTCTCCACCTTCTTCGCCGCTTTCGCCCACCCTGTGATCATGCTCTTCCTCGGCGGGTTCTTCATTGCAGAGGGGGCGGCGAAGTTCGGCTTTGACCGCTACCTCGCCAAGGTGATGCTTCGGCCGTTCGGGACGTCGACGCGGTTCATCATGCTTGGACTCATGGTGATCACGGCTTCGCTCTCGATGTTCATGTCGAACACCGCAACCACAGCCACGCTGATGGCCGTCATCATCCCGGTGATAGCGGGTCTTCCCGCAGGCGACCGTCTCAAGACCGGGCTGGCGCTCTCGATCCCGATCGCGGCAAACATCGGAGGGATGGGGACACCGGTCGGCACCCCGCCAAATGCCATCGCCGTCGGTTCACTGGGCGACTCCGGGTACTCGGTGAGCTTCCTGCAATGGATGATCGTCTCGGTACCCATCGTGCTGCTGCTCCTCTTCGGTGCGTGGTGGCTCCTTGGCCGTTTCTACCGCTCGAGTTCCGATCGCATCGACATCAACATCGAGGCATCGTTTGACCGGAGCATGCCAGCGATGGTGTTCTACGTGACCTTCGCTCTCACCGTTGTGCTCTGGCTCACCGAGCCGATTCACGGCGTTAGCTCGAGCATCGTGGGTTTCCTCCCGGTTGTGATCCTGCTCTCGACGCGAGTGTTCACCACGCGAGACATGCAGTCGATTCAGTGGAACGTCTTGTGGCTCGTCGCCGGGGGTATCGCACTCGGCATCGGTGTCGGCACATCCGGGCTGGATGACTGGCTGGTGAGCCGAATCAACTGGACGTCAATCGATCCGGGCATGATCATCGTCGTCCTCGCTCTGATTGCCGTCGCGCTCAGCACCGTCATTTCCAACAGCGCAGCGACCAACCTCCTCATGCCGATCGGCCTCAGCCTCGCGATCTCCGGTGGACTCGGCCTCAGCCCCGTTCTCGTGGCGTTCTTCATCGCAATTGCAGCATCTTCGGCCATGGCCCTCCCGGTGAGCACCCCGCCGAATGCCATCGCGTACAGCACGGGAGCGGTGACAACCAAGGACATGGCAATCGTCGGCCTCGCTGTCGGTGTGGTGTCGATGGTTCTGTTCTTCCTGATAGCACCACCGATCTGGAACCTCTTGGGGGTCACATGACGGGCGACGCGGCAGAAACCTTCATCTCCGACCGGTCTCTCTCGGACGAGTCGGTCGAACAGGCATTGATCGAAGAGATCGACCGCGTGCTGGACAACCCTCCGCGACGTACGTTCGCCGAGGGGGAGTTGATCGTGCATGCGGATAGGAGGCTCACCGAGATCCTGATCCTCACGGAGGGCAGGGTTCGGTTGTCCCGGACCGAGGACGGTGAGCGGAAGACTTTCCACATCCGAACCGCGGGCCGCATCCTGGGGCTCATCGCTCTCACGCTCGGGACGTCGGCCTTCTTCGATGTGGAAGCCGAAACGGATGTCACCACGATCCCTATCTCGTATGCCGACCTGAATCGCGCCCTGACCACGAGCCCTCCGCTCGCCGGTCACTTCACGACGGTGTTGCTCCGCTCGTTCGCACGGCGCGCGGTCCGCGCCGTTGAGCAACACAATGAGATCGATGAGTTGAACTCGACGTTGGCATCGGAACGAGATCGTCTCCGAGCGACGTTGGGCGAGCTCGCCGCGACGCAGACGCACTTGGTCGAGTCCGAGAAACTCGCCACACTTGGGGAACTGGCTGCCGGCATCGGTCATGAGCTGAACAACCCAATTGCTGCGATCGTCCGCGGTGTGGACTTCGTTCAGGAGGATGTCGAGAGTCTGCTCGCTGAACAGCACTCCGACGATGCGGCGTCGGAGTATCTCCACGCCGGAATCGAAAGCCGGCCACTGCCGACGAGTGAGCAGCGGCGGCGCCGGGCTGAGCTGGAGGGCCTCGGACTCGATTCGGCGGTTGCACGCCGTCTCGTCAAGGTCGGAATCGATTCGGCGGAGGCATACATGCGCAGGTTCGGCGCTCTCGACTCCGACACCCTGGGCCCACAGCTTGACGAGGTCGAGCGGTTCTACGATCTCGGGCTCGCACTGCGCAACATTGGAGCTTCCGCCGACCGAATCGCGGGTCTCGTCGGGAGCCTTCGAACGTACGCCCGCTCCGAGCAAGAACTCCAGATCGACATCGATGTGAACGAAGGGCTCGAGGACACGCTGGTGCTTGTCGGTCACCGTTCTCACGGCGTGAACATCGAACGCGACTACGGCTCGTTGCCGCCCGTCGAGGGCTACCCCGGGAAGCTGAATCAGGTGTGGACGAACCTCATCGTCAACGCGCTCCAGGCGCTCGATGGCAGCGGGAACTTGACGGTTCGTACGGCTGCCCCGGGATCGGGAATCGTACGAGTCGAGATCGTCGACACGGGACCCGGGATTCCAGCGGAGCATCTCGCACGAGTCTTCGATCTTCGGTTCACGACGAGGCAAGGACGCGTCGAGTTCGGTCTCGGCCTCGGTCTCCGCATTTGCCAGGACATCGTTGCCCAGCACAACGGAACCATCGACGTCGAGTCGGAGCCGGGGCGCACGTGCTTCACCGTGACACTTCCCACTACTCAACCAGAGCACTCAGGAGAACTGAAATGAACGACCTTGCCATCCTCATCGTCGAGGACGAACCGGAGGTGCGCGACGCGTTGATCCGCGACGTCGCACCGTTCGAAAGCCAGTTCGTCATCGAGGCTGCCGAGGATGTCGACGACGCTCATGCGGCATTGACGAGCCTTGAAGCTGCAGGGCAGTCGGTGGCGCTTGTCCTGTGTGATCACCTCCTCCCCGGTGTGCACGGCGTGGATTTCCTCGTCGAACTCAACGAAGATCCGATTACGAGCCCGGCGCGGAAGGTGCTCGTCACCGGTCAGGCCGGTCTCGAAGACACGATCAGGGCCGTCAACGAGGCCGACCTCGATCACTACATCGCGAAGCCGTGGGACGATGAGGCACTCCAGGACATCGTGCGTGAGCAGCTCACCGAGTATGTGTCTCGATGGGTCGACAACCTGCTGCCGTACGTGCCGATACTCAACGGTCCCAAACTCATGGCGATCATCGCTGCGAGAGGCTTCGACCGCTGAAAGACCGCCTCCCCCACGGAGCCTGAATCCACGGTTTGTAGGCGGCGACGGGCGGGCTCCAGCCATCCGCCACGGAGGTTTCGGTCCGATTCCTCACCCTCAGGGGGAGGTGGCAGCGGCGCAGCCTCCCCGGGACGCGACGCAACAGTTCCCTCTGTCAGATCAGGTCGGAAACCCGGGCGGAGCCGCTGACAGAGGGGGTCAAAACGCAGCAATGGGGAAGCCGCCTAGACGCGGCGGCCCTGTATGGGTCGTGGAACCGTCTGACCCCCTCCGCCGCCTGGCGGCGGCACCTCCCCCTGATGGGGAGGAATTCGAGAAGAGGTCGGCACGGATTGGATGGGCCACAATCCTGGTGACCCACCAATTCGGCGATCAGCCAGTCGCAACAGAGCCTCCGCCGTGACGCGTGCGCTCAAGTCCGTGGATTCAGGAGCAGCGGGGGAGGCGCGTTCGAGCGGCAGCTCGGACGCGGAGGGGCTTCGGGAAGGTGAGTTGCGGCCACGGGGCTTGCCGCGGCGTTCAGCTGCTCGTTCGCCCCTTGAGATCCGGCAGCGTCCCCTTTGCCATGTGTTCGAAGATCAGCGCCGTCTCTATGTGATCGACCTCCCGCATCGTCGTGAACCCGCTCACGGCGAGGTCGCGGAGATGATCGGCGTCTCGTACGACGACGTGGACGAGGAAGTCGTTCGGTCCCGTCACGTGTGAGACACTCGTCACCTCCGGCATCGATGCGGCGTGTCGTCGGAACGCGTCGACTTCCTCGGCGGCATGCCGTCTCAGGCGGACCGCGATCATGGCCTGGAGGCCGATCCCGAGGGCGCCGGGGTCGACCGTTGCGTGAAAACCGGTAAACACACCTTCAGTTTCGAGGCGGCGCATACGTTCGGAGCACGTTGAAGGTGCTACGCCGACTCTCGCGGCGAGCTCCTTGTTCGACAACCGCGCATTCTGCTGGAGGATGGCGATGATTGCGTGATCCGTGCGGTCGAGGGTCGGCTTTCGAGCCATTAGGCGAATCCTCTGCGGTTGGGGTGGCGTTCGAGGGCACAATACCCCACAATGTGGCCGTTGGCAGGTGGTCTGTGCGGGTTTTTGCCCGTATCGACGTACAGCGCACGGAAGGACGCGACGATGCGGGACGAGTACAACGACAGCATCGCGGGGAGAAAGCTCGCCCCCGAGAGCCTCATGATGAGCTACGGCTACCGACCCGAGTGGTCGGAAGGTGCCATCAAGAGCCCGATCTTCCAGACATCGACATTCGTCTTTGAAACTGCGGCAGAAGGGAAACGGTTCTTCGAGCTCGCGGAGGGATCGGCCGATGCCGAGCCGGGGGAGAAGTTGGGACTGATCTACAGCCGTCTCAACAACCCGGACCTGGAAATCCTCGAGAACCGCCTCACGCTGTGGGACGGAGCCGAACGAGGCCTCGTCTTCGCCTCGGGGATGGCCGCGATTACGACAACCATCCTCGCATTCGTTCGCCCAGGAGATGTGCTTCTTCACACCGCCCCGCTCTACGGCGGAACCGACCACTTCGTACACGACGTCCTGCCCGAATTCGGCGTGCGATCGGTCGAGTGGGAACCAATGATGACGGAAGGTGACGTCGACGCCGCCCTCGACGCGGTGATGGACGGCAAACGTCTCGCTGCGGTCTTGATGGAGACACCTGCCAACCCGACCAACGATCTCTTCTCCATCGCCATGGCCCGTCGGATCGCCGATCGACACGCGGACCCCGGCGAACGAGTCCCTGTGGCAGTCGACAACACCTTCCTGGGGCCGCTGTGGCAGCACCCGCTGGCGCACGGCGCAGATCTCGTCATCTACTCCGCAACGAAGTACATCGGAGGTCACTCCGACCTCATCGCGGGGGCAGTTCTCGGCAGCAAGGACCTGATGGGCAAGGTCGCGGGCATGCGAACGGTCCTCGGGAGCATGGCGACGCCGATGAACTCATGGCTGATGATGAGGAGCCTCGAGACACTCGATCTCCGCATGCGGCGCGAGACCGCGACCGCGGAGCGCATCGCGGCGTTCCTCGCCACACATCCGAAGGTTGCGGAGGTGAGCTATCTCGGCCTGCTGGGTGACGGCGACCCCGGATACGAAATCTACAGGGAACAGGCTGAGGGACCGGGAGCGATGATCTCCTTCTGGATCGACGGCGGCGAAAAAGAGGCGTTCCGCTTCATTGATTCGCTCAGCCTGATCCACCTCGCCGTCAGCCTCGGGAGCACAGAAACCTTGGTTGAGCACCCGGCGACGATGACACACACCGGCGTTGATCCAGACGAGAAGAAGAGGCTGAGAGTCAACGGCTCGCTGGTGCGGCTCTCTATCGGTGTCGAGAACCCAGATGATCTGATTCACGACATCTCGAACGCGCTCGACGCAATCTGAGGAGAAGACCATGACCGATCATCGAAGCTGGGCAGAGCCGTGGAAGATCAAGATGGTAGAACCCATCTCAATGACCACGCGCGACGATCGTGAGCGGGCGATCCGCGAGGCCGGATTCAACACGTTCCTGCTCAAGGCGGCCGATGTCTACATCGACCTCCTCACCGACTCTGGCACGTCAGCGATGTCGGACCGCCAGTGGTCGGCCCTGATGCTCGGTGACGAGTCCTACGCGGGCGCCGACAGCTTCTACAAGTTGGTTGACGCCGTCCACGATGTCTACGGGTACGCGGAGTTGATTCCGACGCACCAGGGGAGAGGCGCAGAGCATCTTCTCAGTCAAATCCTCATCAAACCCGGAGACGTGGTCCCGGGAAACATGTACTTCACGACGACTCGGTTCCATCAGGAGTACGCCGGAGGTCTCTTCGTCGACGTCATCATCGACGAAGCACACGATCCGGCGAGCGATTTCCCGTTCAAGGGGAACATCGACCTCGAGAAACTGCGTGCGGTGGTCGACGAGTACGGCGCCGATCGAGTCCCGTACGTCTCGTTCGAGACGAACGTCAACATGGCGGGTGGGCAGCCGGCTTCGATGGCGAACTTGCGCGAGGTCTACGAGTACTGCCAATCGAACGACATCCTCGTGATGCTTGACGCGACTCGCGCCCTTGAGAATGCCTACTTCATCCAGCAACGCGAACCGGGTTACGCCGACCGTTCGGTCGCGGAGATCGTCCGCGAAATCGCCTCCTTCTCGGATGGCGCAACCGTGTCGTCGAAGAAGGACAATCTCGTGAACATCGGTGGGTTCCTTGCCCTTCGAGATCCGGAGTTGGCCCGGCAAGCGCGTGCTCTGCTGGTGGCGTTCGAGGGCTTGCACACCTACGGCGGCATGTCGGGCCGCGACATGGAAGCGCTGGCTCAGGGTATCCGAGAGATGGTCGCGACCGACGATCACGTGTGGGCCCGAGTTGGACAGGTTCAGTACCTGGGACAGAAGCTCATTGATGCCGGCATCCCCGTCGTTCGGCCGATAGGCGGCCACGGTGTGTTCCTCAACGCCGCCGAGATCCTCGATCACATGCCGCAGGACCACTTTCCGGCTCAGGCGCTCACCGCCGCCATCTACCGTGATTCGGGCGTTCGCGGCATGGAGCGCGGGATTGTGTCGGCGGGACGCGATCCCGAGACCGGGGAAAACCGCCGGCCCAATCTGGAGCTGGTGCGCCTGACGATCCCGCGTCGGGTCTACACCCAATCCCACATGGACGTGACGGCGGAGTCGGTGATCGACGTCTACGAGCACCGGCACGACATCAAGGGCCTGACGTTCACGTATGAACCCGAGTCGCTGAGGTTCTTCCAAGCGAGGTTTGAAGAGATCGGGTAGCAAAGAGCAAAGAGCAGAGAGCAAAGAGCAGAGAGCAAAGACAAGAGACGTCAGGCTCGGGACACAATCCGAGGACTACGGACCGCGGACTACGGACCACGGACTACGTCCGATCAGATCAGGATTGGGAGGCTGATCAGGATTAGTGCGCCGACCACGACGCCGATGATCCCGATCAGGTTGACGGCAAGGCGATTCCACCGGTTCTCGAGTTTCGAAGCGATTCCCGAGAAGAACAACACGGCCGCAAACAGCACGGCTGTGAGCACGTAGTTGTCACCGTTCTGGTTGGCTTCACGAGCGGCAACCGCAGCTTCATCGGCAAGGGCTGCCAACCTGCCGGCCTCCTCGAAATCTGCGAGCTGGTACTCGGGCATGGAGAATGGCGTTGGCGGAGCGTCGGGATTGTTTCCTGGATCGGTCGCAAGCCACGCATCCATCGCCGGGCGGAACTCGTCACGGAACCGGAGGTACAAGAACCCTGAGATAGTGCCCGGCGTGGGCGTGAACGCCATTCCATCGAACTGCTCGATGACGCCGGCATTGAGGTCGTTGACGTAGGCGGATACGAAGTCGGTGAACATCGACACGTCGATCTGGGCAAGCTGCCCACCCCGAGTATCGAATCGAGTCGACTCCGTTCTCGCTGCACCGGCGATGGAGAACTGGACCGACTGCTCCCCGCCCCATTTGGCGGCTTCGAATGCCGCCCATGCGGTCAAGACAACGGCGATTGCGAGAACGATCGAGGCGATCGACTCAAGTCTCGTTCGAAACGTCGCCTCGGTTTCGATGGCGGAATCTGCGTCTTGATGTTCAGTCATGGCCGGGATCGTAGGCCCATCGAGCGCCGAATACCTAGGCGTGGACGTGGTCCACGATGTGGCGTTCGAGAACCGCCCACGTTGACGGATGGGCGAGTTCGTCACGCATCGACCGCAGCGTTGCCAAGAACGATGGGACGGCTGCTTCGACCGACATAGGGTTGGGTCGGGAGATCTCGAGCACCCGCTCGTCGGGCCGGAGCACGAGCACGTCGGTGTCGGGCCACTCGGCCTTCAACAGGTCGATTTCGGACGCGAGGGCGGTCCGGCCCGCGCGGTCCAGGAGATCCTCGTAGAACCTCCCGCCGTGGCGAGTGCTCGTCGCCGCCATCGGAGCCACGATGATGACAAGGTCGAGCGGTTCCGGGTTGGCAAGAAGGAGATCGACGCTGGTTCCGGAGGTCACTCCGCCGTCGGCGTACGTGTGACCGTCGATCGTGACCGGTTCGTAGACGAACGGAACGGCGCTGGAAGCGGCAACGGCTTGTTTGAGCGCTACCACCGGGGCCGCCTCGGTCCCGAACGGGACGCGAGAGCGGCTGTCGAGGTCGTAGGCGACGATTACGGTGGGAAGCTCGGGCCAGCCGTCCGCAAGGTCGCCGAGACTCTTCTCGACCCAGCCGACGAGGGCATCGGTCGAGTAGATCCCGGGGCTGCCGAGGACTACGCCGAGTCCCGGACGAGTGATGCTTGGGACCAGGCCCTGCCGGACCCAGCGGAGCAGGCCCCGGGGCCGGATGCGCTGGTACACGTTGCCCGAGAGCCATTCCACGACCTCGTCGTCGTGACGGGATTCCCCGACCATGGTGTCGAGGTTGAGTGCACCACCGCGCACGAGCGCGGCGATGAATGAACCCGATGACGTGCCGATCACCACATCCGCACTCGTTGCATTCCAACCGGTGGCCATTTGGAGCGCGAACAGCGTGCCGAAGTGATACGAGGCACCGGTGATTCCGCCACCACCGAGTACGAGACCTACCGAACTCATGAGCAAAGGATACGACGTTCGCCCGTGAGTTCATCCGACCGTATCGTGGCGGCATGCGATCAGCGCCCTACGAAGCTACCGATATCTTCGAATTCCTCGCCGAGGTGGCCCACGTCGACGGGCATCCTCCGCTCTCCGAGCACAAGGTTGCGACGCTCAGCCGGGAGACAGGCCGCGTCGGGGTATGGAGCGATGAGGCGGGCCTCTGCGTGGTTGCGGTCGCCGCGCGTCATGCCGGCCAT
>Ga0272442_10007518_pt1 | contig 14047 bp, 12 predicted proteins | sample SSMForm2O_FD_200262 | JGI IMG/M metagenome (GOLD analysis project Ga0272442, IMG submission 200262) | Marine sediment archaeal communities from Little Sippewissett salt marsh, Falmouth, MA, United States - SSM-Form-2O | ecosystem: Environmental > Aquatic > Marine > Wetlands > Sediment ...
CTGCCTGAAGAGGTTCTCGCTGGCGTTGATGATGCTGTCGGCGCCACGGAGTTCAACGACGGGGCAGTACTCAACGTGGCCCTGAACTATGGCGGCAGGGCGGAAATCGTGGACGCGACGCGGGCTATCGCTAGGAAGGTCTCGGAGGGGGAGATGTCTTGGGAGGACATCGACGAAGACATCTTCAGGCAATATCTGTATGTGCCGGAGGTCCCGGATCCGGACCTGCTGATTAGGACCAGTGGGGAGTTTAGATTGAGCAATTTTCTCCTTTGGCAGCTGTCTTACTCGGAAATTTACGTGACCAAGGTTTTATTTCCCGATTTTAGGGCGCACCATCTCTACAGGGCGGTGCTCGCGTATCAAGCCAGGGATCGCAGGTTTGGAGGTGTGAAGAGTTAATGCTTTATCGCAGGACAGCGGTCCTCTTCTTATTTGTTCTCACCTACTACGGGGTCGTATTTCGACTCCCTTTTCCCCTGTTTGTGGCCTTCATTAGCCTGGTCATTGTCGGATCCCTCTGGGAACTGTACACGATGATCGACGGAAAGCCGGTTAAGGCCTGTCGTTGGTTGGGGTTGATTTACGCCGCCTCTTTACCGGTGCTCAGGGCTTTGGAGAGCGTGCGGCAGGACCTGACGCTGGCCTCATTGGGGCAGCTCACCGGGGAGTTGACCAGCGCCGTACTTGTTTTTTTTCTTCTTGTGTCCATGGCGGCTCAGACGTTCAAGAAGGACTATCAGCCAGCCGTTGAAGACCTGGCCACAACCTGTTGGGGAGCCATTTACGTGTCGTGGTTTTTTAGTTATATCATTCCCCTGAGAGGACTGCCTGGAGGACCCTGGGTGGTGAGCTTGCTTTTCGCCATGGTGAAATTGAATGACGTGTTCGCCTATCTAGTGGGAAGCCATTTCGGACGGCACAAATGCTTTCCGAGGCTCAGTCCCAACAAGTCCTGGGAGGGGCTGATCGCCGGGGTCTTAGGAAGCGTGTTAGGCGCCTTATTTGTGCTCCCCTTTTTGAGACAGCATATCGTAGAGATGAACATTGTCCATGCTGTCAGCTTAGGCGTCATCATGGGCATCCTTTCGCCGATTGGGGATCTGTGTGAATCCCTCATCAAAAGAGCTGCGGGACACAAGGACTCTGGGACGCTTCTGTTGGGAACGGGAGGCCTGTTGGACGGGATTGATAGTCTCGTCTTTTGCACTCCCCTCTTTTATTACTTCATGTGGTGGAGATTCGGCGGATGAGAGGAGATGCGCCTTGAAGCGCGTTGCTGTTCTGGGTTCCACTGGTTCCATAGGAAAGAACGCTTTGCGCGTCCTTCAGGGACTGACCGACCAGTATGAAGTGAAGGCTTTGGCGGCTCGTCGGAGATCGGAGAGTTTGCTTGAGCAATGTTTGAATGTGAACCCAGACTGTGCCGCGCTGTACGACGAAGAGGCAGCAAGGCGGTTGCGGGACGACTTGAAGGGGAAGATTCCGGTTTTTTCGGGTCCTGAGGGCGTGGTAAAGTGTCTCCAGGAAACCCAGCCGGACGTGGTGATCTCTGCGATTTCCGGCGGTGCCGGGCTCCTTCCTACATTCGAAGCCGTTCGCACCGCGAAGCGGGTGGCCATCGCCAACAAAGAACCCTTGGTCATGGCGGGACATCTCCTCATGGAAGAGGCCAGGAGCCGAGCGGCTGAGATCATTCCCGTGGATAGCGAGCACTCGGCCCTGTTTCAATGCCTCGAGGGAAGAGAAGTTGGCGAAGTGAAACGTCTGGTCATTACAGGGTCGGGGGGACCCTTTCGAACGTGGACACCGGAACAACTGTCCCGCGTGACACCGGAAGAAGCCTTGTCTCACCCCACGTGGAACATGGGAAAGAAGATTACGATTGATTCCGCCACATTGATGAACAAGGGACTGGAAGTGTTGGAAGCGAGCCGTTTGTTCGAGATGTCCTCCGACCAGATTCAGGTGGTGATCCATCCCGAGAGCAAGATACACGGATGCGTCGAGTTTTCGGACGGATCTTGGATCTGCCATCTGGGTCCAACGGACATGAGCATACCGATTCAGTACGCTCTGACCTATCCTGGAAGGGGTCGTTGCCCGGTGGAACACTTGGATCTGTCGATGCTGGGAGCCTTGCATCTGGAAGAGCCCCGTTTGAAGGATTTTCCTTGTCTAGCCTACGCTTACGAAGCGTTGGCGGCCGACGGAACGATGCCCGTGGCCTTGAATTCCGCGAATGAGGAGGCGGTGTGGGCATTTCTTCAGGGACGCATCCAGTTCTTGGATATCCCTCGTACGGTCCGAACTGTAATGGATCAGTGGAAGAATGAGAAGGCCGATCAGTTGGAGGTGGTCCTGGAAGCGGACCGAAAAGCGCGCAGCAGCGCACAACGCATTATCGAAGGGATTTATGGAAAATGAAGGCGCAGCGCATCGGAAAACAGAGACAGGTCGCCCATTCGCTCTGGCGGTCTCGTTGGCGAGGAACCGTGCTGATGGTGGGACTAGGCATTCCTGCCGCGGCCACTATTCTGGTCCAGGCCAAGGGTTGGATCATGGCGTTTTTTATCTTGGGGGTCCTCATCCTGGGACACGAATTGGGACATTTCGTGGCGGCCAAGCTCATTGGCGTAAAGGTGGAGGTCTTTTCTATCGGTCTCGGGCCCAAGATGCTCAAGCTGTTCCAAATCGGCGAGACCGAGTATGTGGTGTCGTGGTTCTTTCTATTCGGAGGATACGTTCGGATGGCCGGGGGAGACTTGGGTGAAGAGAGCACAGGGGGCGAAGACGAATTTCTGGCCAAACCTGCTTGGCAAAGAGTATTGGTTTTTGCCGCAGGCCCCGGAAGCAATTTTATCTTGGCTTTGGTTCTGTACGCCGCGTTGTTCATGGTGGGATCCTATGAGCCTGTGAATCTGCAGATGACGATGGTGGGCCAGGTCGATGAGAACTCTCCGGCTGCGAGGGGAGGTCTCCAAACGGACGACAGGGTGCTTAGTGTGGACGGGAAAAAGGTGGGGACTTGGCAAGAGCTTCAATACGCTATTTTGGAGTCTCATGCCACCGAATTGGGGATGGAAGTGGACAGGTTTGGGGAAAGACGGTCTCTTGTTATTCCCAGGGAAGAAACGAGCAGGATCGAGGGCAGACGAATCGGCATCCTACCCAGTGACAGGGTGATCGTTGGCCGCGTAAGAGAGGACTCGCCTGCCGATGCCGCAGGCCTGAAAGAGAGAGATATCGTTTTGGCCGCCAACGAAGAGGAGGTCTTCACCTACGACGACTTGAAACAACGAGTGGAGGAGGTAGGAGCCGGGGGAGAACTTTCTCTTTCCGTCTATAGAGACGGCGAACGGCTGCAGATGAGTCTTTGTCCTGAACTATACGCATACGAGGATGAGGAACCGCGGCCACTGATCGGCATCGAATGGGCTTGTTACACGAAGCTCGGCTTCGGGAAGGCGTGGGCGGAGGGCGCAAAAGAGGTCAAGAACACTTCTTTACAGTTTTTTCGAGTGCTGAAACAGCTGTTGACCCGCTCTCTTTCACCCAAAAGCTTGTCCGGTCCCCTATCCGTGGTCAAAATGACGAAAGATGTGGCACAGGAGACTGGACTGGGGGGACTGCTTCAATTCGCCGCCTTTATCAGCGTAAATCTTGCCATGATCAATCTGATGCCCTTGGTCATCACAGACGGGGGATTGATCTTCCTGGCTTTGATGGAAGCCGTGCGACGGAAGCCGCTTTCCGAGAGAGCGCGTGAACGCTATGCGCAGTTCGGGGTGGCCTTTCTCATTCTACTCATGGCTTTGGCTTTCGCGAACGACATCGTCAACATGGTGAACCGTGAGGAACAGGAAGAATCCGCCCAGGTGGAAGAGGTGCAGGAGTAAACATTCGAGCGAATCCGATCAGACGAGCGCTTTTGGCGGAGGAGACGGCGACACTGTTCTCTCATTTCCATCGGTGCGGTAGAATGCCGCGAACCGTACCTCGGAGTGAAAGCCTCTCCCAGAAGCCGAATGTGCATTCGGCGTGGGAGTGGCCTTCAACCCATTCGAAAAAAGTGCCGCCATCTCCTCGTTTCAGAGTTGGTCCCCAATGGGGTTCACTGAGTGTTGCCGCCCAGGAAAGGGAGAAGGACCTGTTTCCCGAGGAAGCGGAAGAGGACACGGGAGAGTGGTCATGACAGAAACCATTTGGCCTCGACGGGAGACGCGGCTTATTCGTTTCGGTTCTCTCGGCGTGGGGGGCGGTCAGCCTGTCCGCGTGGAGTCCATGACCAAGACGGATACCAGGGATGTGGAAGGCACTTCCCAACAGATTCAACGGCTCGCGTGTGGCGGCTGCGAGATGGTGCGTGTGGCCGTACCGGACGAGAAGGCAGCCGAAGCGCTGAAACAAATCGTGGCGCGCACTTCCGTTCCTGTGATGGCGGATATCCATTTCGACCACAGATTGGCCCTCCTTTCCATGGAAGCCGGCGTGCAGGGACTTCGGATCAATCCTGGGAACATCGGGGGTGAGGATCAGGTGAAGGCCGTGGCCGACAAGTCCCTGGAGAAAGGGATCCCCCTGCGGGTGGGTGTCAACGCCGGCTCGTTGGCAAAGGGAGGAAAGGCCCGTCCCCAGGGAGGCCGTCCACTGGTCGAAGCCATGGTGGAGGCCGGTCTGCGCGAGGTGGAGATTCTGGAACGAAGGGGAGTTAAGGATATCCTTTTCTCCATGAAAGCCTTTGACGTGGACGTCACCGTAGAGGGCTGTCGGCTCGCCGCACAATATTGTCCCTATCCGTTCCATGCGGGAATCACCGAGGCGGGTCCTGTCCCTGAGGGTATGATTCGATCGGCGGCGGGACTGGGAATTCTGCTGGCTGAGGGACTCGCGGACACGATACGTATTTCGTTGACGGACGAACCGGAGCGGGAAGTCGAAACCGCTTACGCTCTTTTGGCGGCGATGGGAATTCGACGGCGCGGACCGGTCCTGATTTCTTGTCCCACCTGCGGTCGATGCGAGGTGGATCTCAGACCCGTGGTGGAAGCTGTGAGGGAAGGACTTCGCGAGATGAGCAGTGCCATTACGGTGGCGGTCATGGGATGTCCTGTGAATGGTCCGGGCGAAGCCAAACACGCGGACGTGGGTGTGGCCGGGGGGCGAGGAAAGGCCCTGCTTTTCATGAAGGGACAGGTGGTTCGTTCCGTGCCGGAGGACGAGATGGTCCAGGCTTTACTCGATGCGTGCAGGCAGATCGAGGATGCCTCTTGAGTCGAGACATAGGTCCTTTCCAGCACTAGCGGGCCATATTGCGGGAGAAGGGAGCGATCCTTCTTCTCACTACCGTCTCGGTGCGTTTGAATACAATAATGCGCACCTTCGACGAGAAGCCACTCCCATGAACGGAATTCTTTGTTCCGTAGTGGGAATGGTTTCAAACCATCCGAAGACAAAAAAGATTCCGTTTTTTTGTCAGACTCAATGAAACCTACCTCTGTGCTGGATGCGCGGATCGTCTGGACTTGGACGAAAACGAGGTGATAAGATAGGGTTCTATGCGGTGGAAAAGGTTCAAAAAGACGATTCCAGTGATTTTGGGAGCCTATTTCGGCTTTCTGAAGGGGGGAGATTTTTGTCTCGCAGGGACCGGGGTTCCCCTCCAGTTCGATGAAAAGGTGTTTGATTTTGGAGAAATATGGCAGGACGAGAAGGTCGAACACGAGTTCGTTTTCCGCAATGTGAGCGAGAAGACGGTGGAAATAGTGGATGTCAGGGCGAGCTGCGGATGCACAGCGACCATGATCTCCGAGGAGGATATGGAACTAGAGCCAGGCGAACAAGGCGTTCTATCCGTGACATTCGATAGCGCTGGAAGGTATGGGAAACAGAACAAAACTGTCAGACTGATCATCGATGACCGCCAACAGAGGAATCTGGTCTGTGCCATCCAAGGACTCGTGAAGGAATACCTCGTCCCATCTGTGAGGATTGTCAATCTCGGCGATATACCGAAGGGCACCCGTTCGACACCACGGGCTTTTACCCTCGAATCCGGCGATGGGAACGCCTTTGAGGTGACAGAGGTGACTCCTTCTTCGGGCGGAGAACTGAAATGTTCCTTTCATCGCACGGAGCAGGGGGTCTTTGAAATTACTGTGGGTTTGGCGGAGGTCGCCAGGATGGAGGAAGGCGAGCTGCTCAAAGAAGGCGCGGTCTTCGTGCATACGACCCATCCCCACAAACCAAAACTGAGGATGCCTATCCGATGGAAAGTGACCAAGGAAATCGTCTGTCCCCAGAGAAGGATAGTTCTCGTCACAGAGCAGGGAAGGGTCGTAAAGGGGACATTCGACGTGGTGCGCGTCACCGAGGGGACTTTCGAGATTGCGGCGATCGAACCGCTTCACGAGTTCGTTTCTCAGAAGATCGAGGAGTTGGAGGGCCCTGCCTTGCAAAAGTATGGAGCAAGCTCCGGGTATAAGGTGACCCTCGCGGTGAGCCCTTCTGCTCCTGTGGGCAACCATATGCGGGAGATTTTTGTGAAAACGGATGACCCGGGAAATACGGATGTGAAGCTCATTTTTGCGTTGCGCGTCCATCCGTCGAAGAGAAAGAAGGGATCTTAATTGGAGGGATGGCTGAGTGGTTTAAAGCGGCGGTCTTGAAAACCGCTGGCCTCCGGGCCCGTAGGTTCGAATCCTACTCCCTCCGTCTGAAAGAAGTGTTTTTGAGGACCACAACGGTAGGGTGGAATATGCAGCATCGAAGAGCGTCATTGCCTTTGGTTTTTTTCCTCCTTTTTTCTTTCTGGATCTGTTTCGCTCAGCCTGAGGAACTAGAGGTGGAGCAGCCCAAGGTGGAGGCCCTTCAGTCACAGTTCGATTTTGGGGAGATCTACCAAGGTGAGAAGGTCCAACACGTATTCAAGATTCGGAACGCCGGATCCGGCGTTTTAAAGGTGCTCTCTATCCGCGCTAGTTGCGGATGTACAGCCGTGGTCGTTTCCGACGACGACAAGAAGCTTTCGGAGGGTGAGGAGGGTGAAATCAAGGTGACCTTCCGTAGCGCGTCCAAAAGGGGAAGGCAGAACCGAATCGTTACCGTGACGACGAACGATCCTGCGACCCCGCAGTTGAAATTGAGTCTTCAAGGCCTTGTGAAAGAGCGGATCGTGTTGGAACCTGCTTTTGTGCGTTTCGGCGAGGTGGAGCGGGGTACGGTTTCCGAAGAGGCCGTCGTGACCTTGACGCCGGCGGACGAAGTTGCCTTCGAGATCAAGGAAGTCTCCGTTCGCAGCCGGGTGATCTCATGGGAGTGGGACAAGAGGGAAGATGGAAGTTACGAGGTGAAGGTGGTTCTTGCGGTGGATGAGAAGGTGCCTCCAGGAATTGTGCACGACGCCCTCGTCATCAAGACCACCCACCCGGAAATCGGCGTTGTCAGGGTGCCCATTACTTGGCAAGTGGTGTGCGGAATACGGGTTCATCCCCTATCCGTGGCCCTGTTCAGGAGGGGCGGTCAAAACGTAGAGGCCTCTTTTACTATGACCAAACCCAAGGGAGTTCCCTTCAAGATCGAGGAGATTACCAATCTTCCAGACTTTGTGACGTATACAACAGAATTGCTCCCCGGCGGAAAGAACTACAGGGTGAAACTGAATCTGGAAGGGGACATTCCGTTGGGGAGATACGATCGAAGCATCGTGGTGCATACGGACGACCCGGAAAACTCCGCCATTCCTGTTCGGCTTTTTGTGCGCGTGGAGCCGGAGGCGGTTCCTAGAGAGGGCTCCAAGCCCCAGCAGAAGAGGGTCCCCATGAAACCTCAAGCGATACCTTCTGTGCCGCAACTCAAGATGCCGAAGCCGGCCCAGCCGGTCCAGTCCCAATAGGGAGAAGCGTTTGTTATGACCCCTCAACGGGAGGCGATGAGACTTTTTGACGAGTCGTATGGATGCCGGCCTTCGTGGGTTTCCTTTGCTCCTGGGCGTGTGGAAGTCTTAGGCAACCATACGGATTACAATGAGGGCTTCGTCATGCCCTTTGCGCTGGATAGAGGCACCTCGCTGGCTGTAAGGGAGAGGGACGATCATCTGTGTCGGATCGTGTCGCGGGACTTTCCTGGACAGGCCGAATTCAGTCTCGATCAGATCGAATCGGATCCATCCATTTCGTGGGCCGACTATCCCAAAGGGGTGCTTTGGGCTCTGAAATCGGAAGGGCTCCCTCTCAAAGGGTTTGACGGAGCCGTTGCCAGCGATGTTCCCCTCGCCGCGGGACTTTCCAGTTCGGCGGCTTTGGAGGTGGCTACAGCTCTGGCCGCGGAGAAACTGGCGGGATCGGATTTGGAGACCATGTCCCTAGCGAAGCTCTGCCAGAAGGCGGAGAATGAGTTTGTGGGGGTAAGGTGCGGGATTTTGGATCAGTTTTCCAGCCTTTTCGGCCAGCCGAACTGCGGACTCTTCTTAGACTGCCGAACCCTGGAATATTCGGTCCTTCCCCTGGGAGACGCAAAGCTTTCCTTGTTGATTTGCGACACGCAGGAAAAGCACAACTTGATCAGTTCAAAATACAATGAACGGAGACAAGAATGCGAGGCCGCGGCTCATCATCTCGCCAAGAGAGATGGATCTATTCGTTCGTTGCGGGATGTGACCCTGTCCTTGCTTGAAAAGGGTCGAAAGGATCTTCCTGAGGATGTTTTCCGTAGAGCGAAGCACGTGGTGATGGAGAACGAGCGAGTGCTTGCTGGAAAAGAGGCCCTGGAGCGGGGAGATCTGGATGACTTGGGCCGTTTGATGTGGAAGTCCCATGAAAGTTCCAGGGATCTATTCGAAAATAGCACCGAGAAACTGAATTTTCTGGTCCAGACGGCCCAGTCTCTCCCTGGATGCTTGGGAGCGAAGCTTTGCGGGGGGGGCTTCGGCGGTTGTACGGTTCACCTGGTGCGGACGGAAACCCGGGAACAGGTGAGGGAGGCCCTTGAAAGTTCTTTTCGCGTTTCGTACAGCACCGATTTCAAACCCTATGCTTGTGGCATTGGAGGCGGCGCGCGAGTAGAAGCGGTAGGTTGATCGAAAGGAGTGAGCCTGCTTTAATAGTTGATGGAAAGGACCTGGTGGGGGGCGGAGTGCTGCGAAGTGGAAACTTCCGCTGAAAACCTGATTTTTGACCCAACGCATGAGGGAGTCCGCCAAGAGATTAGCGGCTCCTTGACTGCTCTTATCTTGGCCTTCGTTGAGAATCAAAGCGGAAGGCAAGGCGTGGAGCACCTGGTGCAACGCACAGGCAAGAGCGAAGCGTTCCTGAGGGATCCAAACAATTGGGTTGGCCATCCAACGTTCCTTCGCATGCTGGAATGTAGCGTTGATTTGCTGAAAGACGAGGATTGTCCGAGACAGATGGGACGGCATTTTGGACGGTTTGCACCTGGCATAGTGAAATGGCTCATGGCGTCTGAACGAAGCCCTGCAGCTGTTTTCGGCAAGATGGAAACGTTCATGGCGAGTCTAAGCAGGACGGCCCTCGTTTCGGTGGAAGAGGCCAAAAGCAATCACGCAAGATTGGTGTATAGGCCTGTAGCCTTTGTGGAGAGGAATCGCCTGGAATCGGGTGTCTTTAAGGGGATACTCGAAAGCGTGCCGACCTTGTTCGGATTGCCCTATGCAAAGGTGAACCAGCAGGTGAAAGGGGATCACGAGAACACCTATACCGTCCGGTGGAAGAACAAGAGCCCTTTCCTCATGATCGCTCCCCCCTTATGTGGTCTACTCTTTTTCGGTGGAGGAATGGGCTTGGCCCACTTCTTGGAGCTTTCCCACGAAGGGCTTTGCCTTGCGGGAGGAGGTTCCCTCTTGTCAGGGATTTTATGTGGCATCTTGATCCACGTTTACAGGGTCCACAGACGGGCCGTTGGATTGGTCGTGGACGAAGCGCAGCAACTTCTAGAGGGACACCGTTTGGTCCATAGGAAGATTTCGGAATTAGCCAAAGCCAAAGACGACCTGGAAATGGCTTACATGAGTACGATCAAGGCTCTGGTGAAAGCCTTGGAGGCCAAAGATAGTTTCACAAGGGGCCATTCTATGCGCGTGGCTCGTTATGCCGTGGAACTGGGAAAGAAGATGGGTCTGACGCGTGCCGAGATGAGAGACCTCTCTTTCGCTTGTTTCGTCCATGACATCGGTAAGATCGGGGTGGACGACGAAATACTCAGGAAGAAGGCGATGCTGGACGTCGCGGAGTTGAAGCACGTGAGGGCGCATTGCGAGATCGGACAGGACATTGTGAGCACCGTGACGACCATGGGACGAATTGCTTCCTTGGTTCGATTACACCACGAACGGTGGGACGGTAGCGGATATCCAGACGGACTGAAAGGCGAAGAAATTCCTCTGCTCACCCGGATACTGTCCGTTGCAGATGTCTTCGACGTGTTGATTGCGGGACGGCACTACAAGGCGCCCTTGTCCATTGAACAGGCTCGTGCCGAACTTGCAAAGGAGGCGGGAAAGCAGTTCGATCCGGAACTGGTGAGAGCCTTCCTGGAAGTGATCGATGACGAGGCGATTGAAAGCGCACCGACGGGGATCGGACGTCGAGGCGCCGTGTTGCGCTTTTCGAAACGGGTGCAGTCCCAACGCGGGCAACGGTATCCTTCTTCAGCAGCGGGGGGAGAGTGAGCTGGGATTCGGATGAACCTTGGTTTGGAGAGGGATTGCGCTTCGAATGTCAGTGCTGTGGGGCTTGTTGCGTCACCCACGGCGAATATGCGTACGTCTATCTGACGAAAGAGGATTTGCAAGAAGCCTCTTCCCATCTGAAGATTTCTTCCCAGGAATTTGTAGACAGATATTGTGTCCGACTGGCGGGGGAGTTGGTGTTTCGTTACGATGAAGAGGATTGTCCCATGCTTACCGAGCAGAGGAAGTGTAGGATTTATCCTGTCCGACCTGTGCAATGCAGAACATGGCCGTTTTGGCCCGAAAACTTGACCCGTATCGGATGGTCGAAATCCGTGAGGAGTTTCTGTCCAGGGGCTGGCGTGGGCCCTGTGGTAGACCGGTATGAAATACAGCGACTTGCCAAGGAGATGGAGAAGGCTCAGGCGAGACGGTAGGAAGAATATTCAATGAAACCGATAGGAGAAAGAGTTGCGACCTTTCTCCGTATCGGCTTCATTGAATATACAGTAGGACTCGTGTGTGTGTCGGTGGAGGGAGAGACGGTGGGACGCATAGCTAGGCTGGAGGAGGGCATTGCCAATCGCATCGCGGCCGGAGAGGTCGTGGAACGTCCTGCCTCCGTAGTGAAAGAGCTGGTTGAAAACGCGATCGATGCCAAGGCCAGCCACATCGAAGTGAGTGTGGCTCAGGGAGGGACGGAACTCATCCGGGTGATGGATGACGGCGAGGGAATGGACCCTGAGGACGCGCTGCTCTGTCTGGAGAGACATGCTACGAGCAAGTTGTCCGCTGCAAACGATCTGGACTCCATTCAAACCCTGGGCTTTCGTGGAGAGGCGATTCCCGCCATGGCCAGCGTATCCCGCTTGGCCTTGAGGACGCGGTGCGAGGGCCAGGAAGCAGCCACAGAAGTGTTGGTCGAGGGGGGACGTTTGAACGGGTCCACTTCCGTGGGGGGGCCGTTGGGCACCACGGTAGAGGTAAGGGATCTTTTCTACAATGCGCCTGCCAGGCGCAAGTTTATGAAGTCTCATGCCGCTGAAAGCAGGGAGATCGGACGGATCGCTTCAGACTTCGCATTGGCCCACTCTTCGTTGGCTTTCAGCCTGGAGATAGACGGCCGAGAGAAGTTCCGATTTGGTTTGGGGCTCCCTTTCGAGGAGAGGATTCGCCATCTGTATGGAAAGGAAGTGACGCGTTCGCTCAAGGCGGTTCGCGACCAAGACGGTCCCTTGGAGATCCATGGATGGGTTGCAGGCCCTGAACACGCTAGGGGCAGGAGTTACGGTGGGCTTCTTGTGTTGAACGGACGGCCCATACGGGATCGTGCCCTATCCAAGGCTGTGATGGATGGATACGGAGCCCTGCTGCCGAGTAAGAAATTCCCCTTATATGTGATCCACATCATCGTTCCTTCGGAAAGAGTGGACGTGAATGTGCATCCAGCGAAATTGGAAGTGCGTTTCAGGGATGCCACTTCGCTGTACCGGATCCTGAGTCGAGCCGTGAGAGCGGCGTGGCAGGGGGAGGGACAACGCGGCCGCGCCTTTTTCCAAGGTGTGGACACCGAAGTTCGGACCAGAGGCGAACCGATGGCGCTTCAGGAGGGTTTTCTTTTGAGGGAGCCGGCGGCGGACCTGGATGCGGCGTCCCCGTGGTCCGAGAAACAGGAAGCTGAAGCGGTGTTGGCGGTTAGAAGAGACGCGGCCTGGAAGGTCCGGGGGCAAGTGGGGAAGACCTACATCATATGTGAGGATGAAGAGGGGCTGGTGCTGGTGGACCAGCACGCGGCGCACGAGAGAATCCTTTACGATCAGCTGCTTAGAAGCGTCCAAGACAAGGGGCCTCCGACCCAGGATCTCTTGATCCCGCAGGTCCTCAAGGTGTCCTTGGGCGACGAGGAAGTGGAAGGGCCCCTCAAAGAGCAGTTGGGCAGGCTAGGCTTTGAAGTGGAGCCTTTTGGTCCAGGCGAACTGTGTATCCGGTCCGTGCCTGCCTTGGTGGGGGAGTCTCTGGCCCCGGATGCGATGTTGGAGATCCTCGATGCGTACCGAGAGAGCGGATCGTTGCCACGGGAAGAAAGGATCTCCGAATTGGCTAAGGTGGTTTCCTGTCGCGCCGCGGTCAAGGCAGGGGAAGTGTTGTCCAAAGAGGAGATGGAAGGACTCCTCGAAGGATTGGAAGGACTCCAGGAAGGGACGAGATGTCCCCATGGACGGCCCATCGCGGTGAGGATGTCTTTCCGTGACCTTGAAAAACTCTTCGGACGGCGATGAAACCTCTAATCGTTCTTTTAGGAGAGACAGCAACAGGCAAATCGGATGTGGCTGTACGTCTTTGTCTTCGAATCGGCGGGGAAGTCTTGTCCCTCGACTCCATGCAGGTGTACACGGGAATTCGAGTGGGTACGGGCGTGTTGCCTGAAGCAGATCGACAGGGCGTTCGGCACCATCTGTTGGAAATGGTGGAACTGGACCAACCTTTCAGTGTGGGTGAATTCTTGAATTGCTATAGGGAGGCATTGGCGGAAGTCAGGGACAGAGGTGCGTGGCCCGTCCTAACCGCTGGTACAGGACTATACCTGAAGAGCGTTCTCTACGGTCTATTTCAGGGGCCAGGCCGAGACGACCGGGTGCGGGACGGGGTTCGGCGGGAGCTGGAGGAAAAGGGACCGGAGCGGCTCCATCAACGTCTCTCCAGATTGGACCCTGAATCGGCGCGTAAAATTGCTCCCAGAGACGCGCTTCGAATCGTTCGCGCCTTGGAGGTGCTGGAGATCAGCGGCAGACCGATCTCTGAATGGCAGAGCGAATGGGAAGAACCGTCTGAAGAGGCGTTTTTGGTGGGATTGAGCAGGGAACGCGAGGATCTGCGCGAACGGGTAGCTCATCGAATTGAGCGGATGCTGGACGACGGATGGATCGAAGAGGTGCAGTCCCTGCTGGACAAGGGACTGGGCGCGGCCATCGACAGGAAAGATCCCATCGGTTATCCTGAGTTGAAAACGCATCTCTCAGGCGAGCTTTCCCTTGAAGAGGCCAAGACAAGGATTCTCCATAGGACCATGCGTTTGGCAAAGAAACAGAGAACGTGGTTCCGCTCCATGCCGTATGTTCATTGGTTGAAACTGCATAGAACCAGTTCGCCTTCGGACGTGGCCGAAGAGGTGTTCGCTTGCCTCGAGCGGGAAGGAGTCTTGCATGACTGAAAAGACAGGTTCCGTCGCTAGCTCAGAGGTGTGGACATTGGCCAACAAGATTACGCTGGGACGTATCCTCTTGGTTCCTGTTTTTGGTGTCACTTATGTCTTGTATGGAGGCGATTATCCTCAGTTGCTGGTGCCCTTATTCATCTACATCG
>Ga0272442_10007519_pt1 | contig 14046 bp, 3 predicted proteins | sample SSMForm2O_FD_200262 | JGI IMG/M metagenome (GOLD analysis project Ga0272442, IMG submission 200262) | Marine sediment archaeal communities from Little Sippewissett salt marsh, Falmouth, MA, United States - SSM-Form-2O | ecosystem: Environmental > Aquatic > Marine > Wetlands > Sediment ...
TGGACTGGTTGTAACATGTTAAGTTTTCATCCGTATAATTTGTTCCGTCTGTCGAATTCAGTACCGGAGTCCCTTGGATGGGCGGAGTACTCGATACAGTTACTGTATCGTTTGTTGTCAGTTCTGTATGGCCAGTCTCGTTACAAGTAACGTTCCATGAATATTCCCCGCTGGCAGCAAAAGTCCTGTTGTACTCGTAAAATCCTGTAGAGTTCCAAGTCATGTTGTTCCAGCTTCCGGTGTCGTTGAACCAAACAGTGCAGTTTGCGTCCTGTATGGGCCCACTCGTGTTAGTATAATTAGCAAAGAACTTTATCTGATCCCCGGCGTATTTGGTCTGTCCAGAATAAGGACTGCCGTCTGTTTCGACCTCGTCCCATATCGTAAGGTTCGAATTGGCACCCTCAGCACCACCAGTACCGGATACGTCAACTACATAATACCCTGACTGGTTGACAAGCCCGTGCAGACGATAGATATTCGGACAGCTTGTATTGACATCATAAAACGATGTCGCATTCGGGCATATATAGACAGAACCGTGGGCCTCTTTGACAGGTATGTAGAGCGTCTTCCCCGGCGATACCTCCGGGTGTCCGGCCGGGAAGTGTATGAAAGATTTTGCGAGTGTTGCATTAGTGCCTGCCGTCACGTTGCTCCAGTTATAGTTTGCATTGAAGTTTACTGTCACATTAGCTATGCTTATATTGGTCACATTCGTCCTTATCAGGACGTTCTTGCTACCATATTGACCTTCCTGAGTAAGATCAACGCTGTTGTTTGACATCAAGACTACACTTAAAGTCGACGTCAGATTTTGTATGATGAAACTCGAAGACAATATAGTGATATTATTGCTTTGGTTTGTGTCTCCGTCGTCATAGCCGTCATTCGGGGTTATCTCACATTCCCAGACCTCACCTGCAGAAGTCTCGTTGCTTACTATCAAGTCCGTGCGGTTCTCGTATAAGGCGAAAATCTGCTCAGGAGATAGGCTACGATTGAATATCAAAACATCGTCGATAGTCCCGTTAAACAAGCCTCCGGTCGGCGGATTACCTGAAGTCGGATTTCCACATATGACAAGATTCCCTGAAGTTCCGGGAGGTACTGAATTTTGAGGTATCGAATCTATAAGTGCCCCATTATTGTACAATGAATAGTGGCTTCCGTTATACGTGTATGTACTGAAGTACCATTCCCCGAGATTTATCGAATTCTCGCTGGAATTGACTGTATTTGTAGTATCGGAATTCTCGGTGTAACCCACTATATTCTTTGTGGTGTTATGCACATATAAAACATAGTCATAGTTTGAAGCGTCTGTTCCTTTTCCGACTATTATCCTCCCCGCACCTATACCATAATAAGAGTCTAACTTCCACCACGAAGCTACTGTGAAATGCTCAGTCAGCACTGTTTCAGGCTGGTTCCCTATGACTATTGCGTCATCCTCTCCATCGAACTCATAAGCCCCCTGGCCATCATAGCCGCCGGTAGAGTTCCATGTTGCTCCTGAGACAGTCCCGTTGTTTCCGTATGGTGAATAATCTCTCGTCCAGGTGCTGTTGGAGCCTCCTTCAAAAGGCATGTTCAATACAGTCAGTGAACTCCCGTTCATATACCAGTTGTATATGTTCTTTACATCATGCCCGTCTGCATCATACGTGGACTGGTTGTAACACGTCAGGTTTTCAGTCGTGAAATTCGTGCCGTAAGTAGAGTTTAATATCGGTGTGCCCTGTGTTGGCACCCTGTTCCTTATTGTCAGATTGTTGCTTTTGTTGGTCTCGCCGTCGCTCACACCGTCATTCGGGGTTATCTCACACTGCCAGATTTCTCCGACAGAAGTCTCATTTGAGACTATTAAATCAGTACTGTTTTCATAGATCGCAAGAACCTGTTCTGCTGAAAGTGACCTATTGAATATCATTACATCATCTATGGAACCATTCCAGTGATTACTTACTCCGCTCCAGTGCCTTGCACCTATCAAAACATTATTTGGGACGCTGCTGTCCGTTACAACACCGATGCTTTCATCAGTTATGCTTACGTTCTGGCCGTTCACATAAAGTGTAAAGCCCTCAAAAGTGTTGCTTCCATCATACGTCATGAAGACATGGATCCACTCGCCGGAGGTTAAAACAGGTTCTGAAGAAGATATACTTAATCTTGTTTGGGGAGAGTGGTCTTCCCAGAATCCTGTAAGCAGATTTGCCGAATCATTTGAATGGAAAGTGAAACCTTTGTAATCTCCCGAGGAAGAGGTCTTTGCAATAATCATCGGGCCCGGAGTTGTCTGGTTGTATCTCTTTACCCACGCACCTACACTAACAGGATTTTCGTGAGTCAAATCTATCTGGCTCAGGTTTATGAAAGGTTGATTCTCCGGGTCGAACTCATACGCGCCTTTACCATCATAGCCGCCATTGCGATTCCAAGTTGCTTTGACAACAGTGCCGTTTTGTTGCAATGCGTAATCCCTCGTCCAGGTGCTGTTGGAGCCTCCTTCGAAGGGCATGTTAAGCAACATTATCGGATTGTTGTTAACGTACCAGTTGTAGATGTTCTTTACATCATGCCCGTCTGCATCATACGTGGACTGGTTGTAACACGTCAGGTTCTCAGTCGTGAAATTTGTCCCGTAAGTAGAGTTCAGAATAGGAGTTTCTTGGGTGGGCAGCGTGTTCCTTATAGTCAAATTGTTACTCTGGTTAGTGTCCCCGTCGTCATAGCCGTCATTCGGGGTTATCTCGCACATCCAGGTGTCACCCATAGTGGTTTCGTTGCTTACTATCAGGTCTGTCCTGTTTTCGTATAAGGCGAAAATCTGTTCGGGGGAAAGCGATTTATTGAAGACCAAAACATCGTCTATAGACCCGTTGAACCCCTGATCGGGAGAATCATCCCACCTGTTTCCTATAGTAAGGTTATAGTCACTCGTATTAAGGTCAGGACTTGAAAAACTATGGTTAAGTGTTCCATCATAGTAAACACTTACAGTATCCGTACTGTCAGAATAAGTCAAAGCGACATGATGCCACTCATTAAGCGGGATTGTAAGCGTCCTGTCGGCTATCTCCGAGGTATTGACACTTGCAAAACTCCACAAGCCGCCGTAAAGGGCATTATCTTTAGTATTGCAGTCTGTTGCAATGAAATAAGCACCCCATTTTGAGACTATCTTTCCATAATTTCCATTACAGCTTCCTTTCCGGTATACCCATGCCGATAAACTTACTTCATTGTTAAGGTCAAGTGAAGCTGAATCCGGGGCCGATATATAATCGGTTGAGCTATCAAATTCATACGCTCCCTTACCATCATAGCCCCCGGTAGAGTTCCATGTTGCTCCTGAGACAGTCCCGTTGTTTCCGTATGGTGAATAATCTCTCGTCCAGGTGCTGTTGGAACCTCCCTCAAAAGGCATGTTCAAAACCATCAGCGAGCTACCGTTCACATACCAGTTGTAGATGTTCTTAACTTCCTCACCATCAAAGTCGTATGTCGACTGGTTATGGCACGTGAGGTTTTCGTTAGAATAGTTTGTTCCATAAGTCGAATTTAGTACGGGTGTTGACTGCGTCGGTAAAAACGAGGATTCGATGTTACCCGCAGAAGCGAATGCCGTAATATTTAATTGATTCTCATAACCTGCTTTAATCCATGCAGCTGAACGCAAAGTATCTGAGAATCTATATTCATCAATTGTCCCTTCATAATATTGACTATAACCATCTCCTGCAATCCTAAAGGTATTAAAGTCCCATGTAAATGAAGCACTATAAGTGTCAACCTGACTACCCCCCTTATACATATAGTGATTAGAACCGGATTTAGTATATGCAAGATGATACCAGGTTGATGTGGAAACTGAAGTGTAAAGAGCTGTCCAACTACCAGAATACAACCTGAAATTTCCATCATATACATACAATCCCCTCATACCTCCAGTTGGCATACCTCTCATTATAGAATTGATTCCGGCTGTAACATAAGGTTTTGTAATAAATTCAACAGATATTGTAGCTGAGCTTAGATCATCAGTTGAAGACAAATAATCGGATGTTGAAAAATTAATCCCGTTTCCTATTTTTGCAGCAACACTCTGATCTGACCCCATACTCCCACCAGTTGAAACATTATGTTGACCCGTCCTATCAAAAACAGTTGAACCGCTTGGGTCCTCATTCATAGTCCACACAGCCTCATAGTAATCATCATAAGCGTCATATTGCCCATACTCTTCGTCAGCAGCAGGTTGTGAAGCATCAGAGTTGCCCCAATACATAGTTATGACTGTGTCGCTACCGGATGAAACAAACGGGATTTTCACAGCAATCTCTATTATGCCATTGGCAGGGTCGCTGGCAGTTGTAAAATTCCTGATGTCGATGGCTAAACGGGAACCTGACGCATTAGTAAACAGAATATCGCCGCCGCCGTTAAGTGCCGGCCCAGTGCCGTCAGAATCTAAAGGACCGTTGTTAGCCACCAGAGCTCCGCCTATTTCGTGTGTGACCAGCATGGTCCAGTTTTCCAAATCAGAATCTATCTTTGAGGAATTTATCGTTATATTGAGCCTAAAGGACCAGTTGCTATATTCTCCGAAGGAAGGATCGTCCGGGGTCAGTTCAAACTCATAGTCATAACCCGGTATCAGGCCTGTTTTGAACAACTCCCAGCCACCGTCGCAACGCTGCTCAGTGAAGTTCCACTCAGAACACTTGTGGAGCTCGGTTCCTTTAGCAGTTACAGTGACGGTTGCAGAGCTGAACTCAAGTTTTGTGGGATCTATCGCGTAAGCCTGTACAAATTCCTCTGAACTTAGTTCCTCTAAGCCCAACTCCGAATCTTCTGTTATAACAAGGTCTTTGAAGAGAATCTTCCTGACCGGAGAAGAAATAGGCAAAATCTCGACATCTTCAAAACCCGAAGCTTCAGAAGCTGCACCTACCTCCTTGAAAGAGACGTCCTTCCTTATGTCTGCAAATGAATGTCTGCCTGCATGATCCAGTATTTTCATGCGCCCAACAATCTTTAAATTATCTGAATCAACTGTTTCATTTTTTGAAATCGTCATGTTTTCTTCAGAAAGGAGTGTTTCATTTTTTGAAATCGTCATGTTTTCTTCAGAAAGGAGTGTTTCATTTTTTGAAATCGTCAGATTTTGGGTCTCCGTAATGTTTTCAGTTTTTGAAATGGTGGCGTCTTCATCCGGAACGGTTGTTTCAGTTTTTGAAACAGTAAAATTCGTGTTCTCAATCAACAGAAGATTGCCTTTCTTGAGTATAGACTTGACTGCATATGTTCCGAAATTCCTCGTTTTTCGGTATGTAGCAGAGTATGAATCCCCCGAATAGCCCATAATTAACATCTCCTTCATGCCCAAGGGGTTTGTTATCTCAGCTATGCAAAGCGCGCCTCCTATACTGCTGCCATTCTGCTTTGCAAACAAGGTTATCGAAACAGGCTCGTTTTGTGAATATGCCTGTTTGTCCGCATCAAGCGCGGTTTGTGTCCCTTGCACCGGAGGCTCTATCCAGAAGCTCGTCTCAGCAATAACCGGATTGTCCCACTCGTCTATAGTCTCTGCGATTACCTTGTACTCGCCCACGACTATTATCGAGTCGTGCAGGTATTCTGTCTGTAAGATTCCTCTTTCGTCCGTACTGAGCAGACCCAGTTCTATCGTCTGGTTGTAGGGGGGCACAACACGAAGCTCTACGGGGAGGGATATGGGTATGCCGTTATGAAGCGTCTTGACTGTTACATCTACAGGCACGCCTATCTGATACACGGTATCGTCTGTCTTTACCGACAGCTCCAGGGATTTTTCAGGGTAGCTTAGGACAAAACTGGTATTGAGTTCGTAGACCTCTGAATCAAGGATAACGAATGCCTTGACGCTATAGCTGCCGAGCACAACAGAAGACTCCGGCAGATATTCTAGATGATATGCGTTGTTGTGTCTCTCGAACTCATCCCCGGTGAAGACAAGAGTTGTGCCTACGGGGTCAGTTATCTCAAGCGTTACGTCCGCCTCGGAAATACCTGTTATGTTCAAGGAGAGCAACTGGCCTACCTCAATATCGTTACACACTATTGACAGCTCTCGCGTAATATTCGTGTCCGGGGCTCCGGAGCTGTTTTCCTGAGTGATGTTGGTTTCAGGCGGTGTGGTGGAGTCTTCCGGTAGGGGGTTTTGCTCATCTGCAGGGTCTTCCGGTAGGGGGTTTTGCTCATCTGCAGGGTCTTCCGGTAGGGGGTTTTGCTCATCTGCAGGGTCTTCCGGTAGGGGGTTTTGCTCATCCGTGAGGTTCCCTTCCGTTGCGCCGGTAGTGTTCACCCCGGCAACACCAGCATAATTAGGGGGAAGCTCTGGGGGGGTCTCGTTGCTGTCAGAAGTAGGGGACTCTAATATGGTAGCTTCCTCGCCTGAATACTGGCCGGAATAGGCATAAACAGAGCTATTAAAGGCCGTTCCGGTAGTGTTTGCTTCAGAGAGGTTAGCGGAGCTGTTTTCCGAGACCCCCGCAGAGTTGAAAATAAGCGTTGCTAAGACTATGGCTATCGCTAAAGCTTCGGGTTTCCTGAACCTGTTTCTTCGCGTCATTCACAGAACCTACATCGGGCTGGATCCCAATGTGACGGCTAACAGTTTGCTTAGAGTGAACATTAGGGCATAACCTATTATCTTTTAACTGGGCAGCTCATTGATATGGGCTAATATATTAGAGTCGTTAATTTAGCTGGAGGGCATATAAAAATGCGTTTGTAGAGAATAAGTCAATAAAAGGCGGCCTATCTGGCCGGGTCCACACCCAAAACAAACGAGTCCATAACGCTGAAAGGCGAGGAGTCTATCGATTCCATGGTGTGGTTTATGTAATAGTCCGTATTAGCCGTCAGATTGAGCACCCAATAATAGCTTTTGCCACCGGCGTAATATCCTGTAGTCGTAAGGTTCCCATCGGGCATCAACGAGAAAGAAGTCGCATTCAACCCCGGCGGAACGTAAGATGCCACATAAACGTTGCACATCATGTAATCATGTATATTGCTTAGCCTCAAACTGACATTGTATTCCAACGTATCGTTGTTGTAAACCTCCTTATACGCCGTCAAATTGTTGTCTGTTAAATAGACAGTTATGGTAACATTGTTATTATTCGGGTTCGTATCATTAGTGTCGTTGACTGAAATCGTTATGTTGTAAACACCCGGAGTAAATATCGTTATATTCCAGACGAAGGATACGTTCGTGTGGTTGCCCCCGGTCACGTTGATGAGAGTCGTCTCGTTATAGTCATCAGGGCCCTCTATGAGCATCTTTACCGAGATGTTGGTACCTCCCGACCCGCCGATATCATAAATACTGGCATTCACATAGACCCAGTCAAAGGCCTTGTTTACACAAGAGTCGTTAGCAGGACTTGTTATCACAGGGTATAAATCCATCGCCGGCAGAACAGTCAGGTTATTCGACATGTTTTCCGTGCCGTCATCATAGCCGTCATTCGGTATTATAGAGCATTCCCAAACATCCCACGGCTTGGTCTCGTTGCTGACCATAACGTCTGTTCTGTTTTGGTACAAAGCTAAAATCTGCTCAGGGGACAGACTGCGGTTATATATCTGTAACTCGTCTATTGTTCCATTGATATAACTAGCACCAGTGGGGTGCCTCCCGATATTATTCGAAGTATACGAATCAGTATCAATAACACCGTTCGTACCATCAGTAGTCGACTGCAGGTTCCCGTCGATATATAGCTTTACTACATCGCCGTCATAGCTTCCAGCAACATGGTGCCACCCTGTTTGAGCGACGGCATCCGAAACTGCTTCCCGCAGAGTGCCTTCACTCCCATCGAGACGTACGGAGAACACCCAGCGGTCGTCACTTGCACGTTTATTCAATCCGACAGCTCCCGGGTTGGTATTTTCTCGGTTATATACCATATTATTCTCCCCGTCGGTCGGCTCATTCAATTTTACCCATGCGGAGACTGTTACATTACTCCGCATATTCAAAGATGCATCTGTTCCGGGGTTTATGTAGTCCCCGTCCCCGTCAAACTCATAAGCCCCCCAGCCGTCATAACCGCCGGTAGAGTTCCATGTTGCTCCTGAGACAATCCCATTATTGCCATACGGCGAGTAATCTCTCGTCCAGGTGCTGTTAGAACCTCCCTCAAAAGGCATGTTCAAAACCATTAATGAACTCCCGTTCATATACCAGTTGTATATGTTCTTTACATCATCAAGTTCCTGGTCTGAGGTAGACTGGTTGTAACATGTTAAGTTCTCTGTAGTGAGATTAGTTCCGTAGGTAGAGTTGAGTATCGGCGCGGTCTGGTTCGGAGGGATATTCGGCGACTTGTAGAAGTCAAACTCGTACAACTCCCAGAAGAATCCGCTACCCTGGTCTGCCGCCCTGAAAGTCACGTTTGCCGCGGTTATCAAACCCTGCTTGAAACTTTGGTTTACCCATGCCAAATCTGCAAACTCTGCATTGTATATCTCGAGCCATTCGCCGTTCCTCTCGACGCTTATACGTATCCTGTCTACGGCAACTGACTTAGCGTAGAACTGTATCCTGTTGGATTTGAGCGGAGTCCTGTTGAAGTACAGCGGAAAACTCCACTGGCCGTCAGGGTCGCTCATGTCGTGGAAGCTCTTTGTCTTCGACGTGGAATCAAGCAAATCGTCGTAAACGCGCGTCTCCCATGTCCACTCGTCGTCAGGGTCGTCATGGTCTGTCGAAGTCACCCAGCCATATGGGGCAGGACCTGTCGTAAAGTTGACGTCCAAGCCGTTTACAAGTCCGAGACTGTTATTGGCCTGCGCCCTGTAGTGGTAGGTCTTGCCGTCTTCAAGACCCTTCAAAAAATACGTAAACCGTTCTCCGCTGGTTTTGTTGTAGGTATCCCAAGGCGTGTAGCTGCCATAAGATGTGTCTTCCCCGTACTCAAACCTTACTTCACATGCCTCGCTTCCGTCATCATCCAGATAACCGTGGAGTATGCCGAAGGTCTCCTCAACGGATGTAGCGTTTTCAGTGCTCACTGTGGGAGCGGTCGGAACGGTTAAGTTGTAGAACTGGAACTCCATGAACCAAAATACAGCACCAGCGCTGTTATAGTGGTACCTAAACCGGCCTCTGGAGATATTTCTCGTTGAGAAAGATATCTCCTCCCAGTCGTTGTTGGCTATGGCGCCGGTATGTACCCCTTCCCAGCTGCTGGTATCCACGTTGTATACATCGACATCCGTAGAATCAGTATATCCAAAGTCGTAGTCCGCGTAAACCCTGACCTTGTTCGAGGTTATGTTTGTGCCGGCATTGAAATCGAAATATATGAAGGCTCCCCAAACTCCGTTGCCACCGGAGTTATCACTCGCGTAGGTTCCGGTGTTGTCGTCGTACGCATTGCCCTCGTTAGTCCACTGGTTGGCCGGGTCTGAATGAGTGTCTGAAAGAATCCATTCCGAATCATGGATGTAATCGAACTCCAAAAAGGATTGCGTATCGTTCTCAAGGTTGTTCACCCTGAAGTAGAAAACCTTGCTCCGGCCGTTCATGCCAGAAAGCCTGACGTCGTACCTGCCCTGTGTTATTGTTCCTGTCTGTCCGACAAGGTCTTCCCCATGGTACACCTCCAAAACAGTATCCGTACTCTGGTTGTTCCTCATATACAGGTTTATAACGTTGCCGTTACTCATTAAAGAGCTGAACTCCGCCTTTACATACTCCCCGTGGTATATCGCTTCGGACCAAACAAAATCCCTTACTGCCACTTCTTCGTAGATGTTGGATATAAAGGTCTTGTTTTCATCCAAATGCTCGGCCTTGGTTACGTTTATCTCCCCGAATCCGGGGTCGTCCGGCGTAAGCTCGAACGTGTAGTTCTTGCCCGGCGTCAATCCTTTTTTGAACAGTACCCACTTGCCATTGCAGCTTTGCTCTGTGAAATTCCATTTAGGACATTTGAACAAGCGCGTACCCTTTGCCGTGACAGTAACTGTTGCGTTCGCGAAGTCCAGTTTCGTAGGATCGATAGCATATGATTGGACGAATTCCGGTTCCTGTAGCTCTTCAAGTCCGAGCTCAGGGGTTTGTTCGAGGTTTAAGTCCTTGAACATAATCCTTTTGACTGGCAGTGCACTGGGGAGTACTTCGACATCCTGCAACCTCGGTTCTATCTCCGCACCGGCCTCCCCACGCAGCCTGGAAGCCATCGTCCCCTTTTTAACCGGCCCGGGCCTTATTATGTTTACAACAGCCGGGGTCGCCTGACCTTTACAATCCCTTATCATGACCATGCTGCTTGTATTTGTCGCCGGTTTAGATGGTTCAAAGAAATCTGACTCAGCCGTCAGGTTATCCTGCAGAAGCGAGGCATTTGCAGCCGTCAGGTTATCCTGCAGAAGCGAGGCATTTGCAGCCGTCAGGTTGCCGTCTGGAGTGGAAAGATTGGCAGGAGTAAAGTTGGCCGGGAAGACCTCAAATGTGGTGTTCCTAACCAGCAGGAGGTCGCCCTTCTTTATGTAGGCCTTCGATATGTGGGTTCCGGTCACAAAACGTCTCCTGCAACCGGCAACATACCTATTTGAAGCGTAATGCATTATACAACTTTCTCTCCTGCCGGTCGGAGCTATTATCTCAACGACCCCTATGGCTCCCTCTATCGGGCTTCCGTCCTGTTCCGCCTCCACGTAAACTTCGAGCTCGTCGCCAAGCCAGTATGATTCTTTATCCATCGAAATCTTAGCATGAGAACCTTTTTTCTCGGCGTTGATCTCAAATCCGGTTTCTGCCTTTACCTCCCTGCCCGTCTCGTCGTGGGTGAAAGCTATCAGCTTGTACTTGCCGAGGATTATGATGGAGTCATAGGCGTAAGACATACTTGCTTTCCCCGACGAATCTGTTACGAGCTCCCCGACAAGCACCGGCCCGCCGTACGGGGGCAAAACATAAACGTTGACAGGTAAGGATATCGGCATGCCTGAGAACTTCGTTGAGATTGTTGCATTCATAGGCTCGGCTACAAGGTAGCTTTTCTTGTCTGTTTCTATCGAAACCGAAAGCGTCTGATTCGGCATGTCCAGTCTGAAGCTTCCGGTAACGTCATAGACTTTAGCTCGCGTCCACAAGTATGCATAGACCGAATAGTTCCCCAAAACAAGCTCGGAATCCGGTGTGTATGTCAGGGTGTAAATCCCGTCATCCTCTACAAAATCCTCTTCTGAGAAGACAGTTCGTCTCCCAACAGAGTCAGTTATTGTTATCCCCGGTTCGCCACCCTCAAGAGATATGTTCGAGGCTGCGAGGCTTATCTCAATCGGCCTCCCTACGACATATGTGTCGTTACATATTAGCAATAATCTGTCTTGCGCTTTGTTTTTTTGCGGCGGAGTTGTATTGTTTTCCCCTATCGGCGTCGGGTTCTGTCCCGTATCATCCACTGCCGCATTGTTTTCCCCTATCGGCGTCGGGTTCTGTCCCGTATCATCCACTGCCGCATTGTTTTCCCCTGTCGGCGTCGGGTTCTGTCCCGTATCATCCACTGCCGCATTCACAGTGATGCTATCCATTAGGTTCAAATCTGCAGAGGCCCCAGAGACGTTAGAAACAGCAGGCTCTAATATGCTGGTTTCATTGTCCCGGTATTGGCTGGAATTGACCTCGTCTGTTGGCTTCGCGTCAGAAGAGTTCGCCGGGCTGTCTGAGACCTCCGCAGAAATGAGTATAAGCAGGGCTAAGCCTAAAGCTAAAGCTAAAACTGCAAGCTTCCCACCCCTATTCCTTCGCATCATTTACGTTTTTGCGCCGGATGGCGCGATGACTAACGGGGAGTATTAGTGTGATAGCACTTGGTGTAGCCCCCACCATAGCATATTAGAGCCCTATTTTAATATCGGATATTATAAAAACGACGCTCTTTTGTTCGATACTTTGTTGAATGTTTGAATACCTGAAATCAGCGCTTTTTATTTTCGTCCCGTTAATAAACCGTGGACCCGGCAACGACTGCAGAAAAGATCAAAAGTATGGAGATAAGGGGGGCTTTGTTCATAGCCACCTCTGCTGTAGAATCCCTTATAGAATTCATAGAGGGCTACGAGGGTGACGACCTTCTGGAGGAGCTGAAAAGAGAGGGCGAAATACTGAAGAAGGCCCGTCCTACGGCGGTTTCCCTGCCGAATGCGGTAAATTATTGCATCTATCTGGCAAATGCGGAAAAAAACCGTGGCGAACTGCTGAAAAAGCTCCGCAAATTCGTCAAGGAGCAAAAAGAGTCTTTGGAGAAGATAGCCAGGATAGGCGCTAAAAGAATAGAGAAAAACGACTGCATTCTGACTCATTGCAACTCGCAGACAGCCATAGACATAATCATAGAGGCCCATAAACAGGGCAAAGATATAACATCGATATGCACTGAAACGCGGCCCAGGCACCAAGGTTACATAACCGCACGCCAGCTCGCTGATGCAGGCGTTCCGGTCACGTTGGTTATAGACTCTGCCGTGCGTTTCGCGATCCGTGAGGAAGAAGTAGATAAGGTAGTCGTAGGCGCCGATACCGTATGCGCCAACGGCGCGTTGATAAACAAGATAGGCACCTCACAGGTGGCTCTGATAGCAAAGGAGTTCAACGTTCCGGTCATCTGCGGTTGTGAAACAATCAAGTTTTCTCCTGAAACTCTGCTCGGTAATCTGGTGGAGATAGAAGACCGGAACCATAAGGAGATACGAGAGCCCATGGAGGGTGTCCGGATGTTGAACCCTGCTTTTGACGTGACGCCTCCGGAATATATAGACGTGATAGTCACGGAAGACGGCATAATACCCCCGCACGCATCCTACGATGTACTGAAGGACAAATTCGGCTGGGAGATGGAGATGCTGAAAAAGTAAAATGAACATCGAAAAATACTTGATAAAGAGCATAAACTGTTTGAAGAACAGGGACGTTAAGGGGTTGAGAAAGATAGCCGCGGACGCAACAGACGATGCGGCTGTGGAACAGCACAGGGAAACCATACTTATCTCACTCATCGATTATTCACTTAGCAAGATACTGAGCAAGCTGCACTATGATATGCCGGAGAGTTTGGTTAACGGCATAATGGAGAACATGCAAAAAACGATAGACTCACCAGATGAGGAGAAACTGAAATATCTTGAGCTCATAGAAAAGGACATAATAGGATTTGATGCGCAACACGGCAATTACGAGAACAACATCATGGATAAGGCCCGTATAAAAAAGGCCGCAAAACTCTATGAAAAGGGGCTCTCACTAAGGCAAGCGGCAGACATCGCCGGTGCGAGTTCCTCCGAAGTCCAGGATTTCGTCGGGAAGAGCAAGATATATGAGAGTATCAAACCGGGCGACTTAAAATCGAGGCTCGACGCCGCAAGGGGGATACTGCAATGACGACGATAGTCTGTGATTCGAGTTCTTTGATATCTATATCCTTAAACTGCATGCTGCCCCTCGTCGAAGAGCTGTCCAAAACCAACCGTTTTGTCGTTCCGGAAGCTGTTTACAGGGAGATAGTGACGAACCCGGGCAAAACCAAACGCTTCAAACTCGCGTCACTCAGATTCCAGAAACTCGTCGAAAGGAACGTTATAGAAGTCATAAAAGCAAACGAAGACAAGGGCCGGGAGATAATGGATATGGCAAACTGCATATTCAGACAGGGCGGTAGGGCCGTAAAGATAATCCATGGGGGGGAGGCAGAAGCATTGGCCTATGCGCTTGAGAACAAGACGGCCATGCTGATGGACGAACGGACTATGAGATTCCTTCTGGAAAATCCCCTGGACTTGAAGAACCTGCTGAAAACCCGTATGGGTAAAAACGTCAGAGAAGATCCGGAATGCATGAGGCATTTTTCGTCGGAAGTCGGCAGAATACCCATACTGAGGAGCTCCGAACTCATAGCCGTGCTTTACGAGCGCGGTCTTCTTGACACTTATTTCAAGCATCAGGGAAAGGAAAGCCTCGAAGCCTGTTTATGGGCCCTG
>Ga0272442_10007520_pt1 | contig 14046 bp, 15 predicted proteins | sample SSMForm2O_FD_200262 | JGI IMG/M metagenome (GOLD analysis project Ga0272442, IMG submission 200262) | Marine sediment archaeal communities from Little Sippewissett salt marsh, Falmouth, MA, United States - SSM-Form-2O | ecosystem: Environmental > Aquatic > Marine > Wetlands > Sediment ...
GATTGCCGCGCTGGGTTATGTGGTGGGGTATCTTCTCAATTACTGCTCGCGCTACTCTTGGCATGCATAAATAATACCACGACTCTTGAATACTGTCAATAAAAAAGGGGTTGCGTCCCCCTTATCCAATAATCGGGCCGACTGGATTTGAACCAGCGACCTCCTGCACCCAAGGCAGGCGCGCTAACCAAGCTGCGCTACGGCCCGATAATTACACATGAATTGGGACGCGAAACAACCGTATACTCCGCCGTGAATTCCGCCGGTTAATTGGGCGAAGGCTCGCTTTTTTTCGGAGCCTGCGGGTTATCGGCGCCACACCACGGGCATTTTGCCGCAGATTTGAGAATAGTCTTGTTGCAGTTGTGGCACTTGATAACTTCAACCTTCTTGTCCGGCGCCTTCGTTTCCCTGGGAGGCTCAGGCTCTTTCGGCGGTTCCGGTTCCTTCGGCAGTTCCGGAACTGTTTCACTGCCCGGAACAGGTTCTTCCGGCGTCTTTGGCTTGTCACCGGTCTCTTCCGGCAAAGCAGGCTTCTCGGTCTTTTCGGCAGGCTCAACCGGTTTTTCTACAGGTTTTTCTACAGGCTTTTCTATAGGCTTTTCTACAGGCTTTTCTACGGGCTTTTCTACGGGCTTTTCTGTTTCAGGGGTTTCCTGTTCCGGTTTTTCCTGTTCGGGTTTTTCTGCAGGCGTTACAGGCTCGGGAGTTGCCGTCTCCGGTTCCCGGCTTGGACTTTCCTGAGCAGGCGGCTCGACGGATTTGGGCTCCTCTGGAGTTTCCGTCTGCTCTTCGGGCTGTTCCGTTTTTTCTTCCGGTTTTTCCTGCTCGAGAGGCTCGGTTTCCGGCTCTTCCTGTTCCCCATCCTCAGGCAGAGCATCTTTTTCTTCTACTGTTTCCGGGACGACGGCTTCCTGATTTAGAAATTTGTCATTAATCACAAGCGCCCCTGCGCGCGCTTTGTTTCCAATTCCGGCAATCAGTTTCGCAAACCCGGATTTCTCCTCGCCTTCCGCAACTTCCTTGCTGGCGCCGTAAAAAGCTATCACTCCCACAAGCAGCGGAATCAATATAAAAGCAATGGCGAGAACCTTGTTGCGAGTGGCGGCGCGCTGCTTCTTGGCAGCATCGAGTCTTTCTTCGACCGTTTCCGACTTGTGTCTGTCCGTACCGAATCTTGTCAGTTTCTTTTTACCCGTCGGCACTTTGCTGATACCTGCCGGTAATTCAGCATCGAGCGTCTTCATGGCAGTCTTGGGTTTTTTTCCTCCCGGCCCCTGCACCTGGTCGAGGAACTTGATTCTTTCCTGCTCATCATCCGACACGTACTGCGGACCTGAACCATGCTCCGTATCGCTGTCATCATTTGATGCTTGTGGAGCAGGTGCAGCCGGAGCCGCACTTCGGCCGGAAGGGGGTCTGGGCTGCGGTGCAGGCCGGCTGTTATCACGGTTAATCGGTTGCGTTTCACCGAAATCGAGGAGCCTCTCCAAATCGTTGTCTGAAAACACCTTTTGCTTTTGCGGGATATCCATTTTCTTCATATGGGGCGCCCGCTTCTCCAGCAACTCGGCAGTGCCATCGGGATTAAGCACCACTTTTTCACTGCACTTCGGGCATGTAAGGCGAGAACGTTTTTCGATTTTGTGGGAAGAAAGAAGCGCGTTGCAGTTGGGGCAGCGGAAAGTCATCTTGGCAGCGCTTTCCGCCTTGTCGACCGACTTTTTAAGCCCTGCGCCCTTCTCCATCATCGAGCCATCGGCCTGCTCGGGAGAGACGGCTGGCTCATCTCCCTGTTTCAGCGCGCATTCCGGGCACAGGTAGGTGCCGCCGGGCTTCGTGCCCGTGGTGGCCTTTGCGTCAAACAGATTGCCGCAAGATTCGCAATATCGCTGCGCCATGACTACCTCCCGTTATTTCGGACCTGCCATTAGAAGCCCGAATACGCCTGCCGCGACCTGAAACAAGAAAAGCGCTATAGCCGGTATGAAGGGGAGAACCGACTTATCCTTCTTGCCGAAAAACAGGATAAGAAACAGTATACCCATCAATACCTGAAGAATATAGACCGCCCCGAGAGCGCCAAGCGCCGCCTCATCAAACCACGCTTTTATCGCCCCGAAAACGACCAGCACGATAATGCCAAATGCGAGAAGTCCGTTTAGCAGGAATCCCACCTCAAGTCCCTTGGTTTTTTTGCCAAGCGCGCTGAATCTCGCGGCAAGTTGAGTGGACGACATTCCCTTGGCTTTCTCCGAGCGCGATTTCGAGAACAGGAAGAAAAGCGCGCCGAGAATCGCGATTCCTCCAAGAATCAGCAGAATAACTCCTCCGCCCTGAATATTATTGAACGGGACGGCAAGTTTCTCTCCGAATGAAGGCTGCGCTTCCGAAGCCGCAGGCACACTCACCGTAGCAAACGAGTACGCCAGGAAAACGGCGACAAGCGCGAGCAAGGCTGACAATATTTTATTCACGGCACCCTCCGCGCAAATTTTCTTGACCTCTGATAAAAACCGTTGAAAAATATAACATGCTTTCCCATGCAAGTCAATTGTTTTGAGCCATTCTATAAACGGCAAACGACATCTTCTACATGAAACTCATCTTTACAATTCTGGCCATGAAACCACCCTCGGCGCCGCTGCGTTCGGGAAGGATTGTCTCGGTGTCGACAATTCTTATATGCTGAAGCGCACCCGTCAAATTGTTCACTATCGCCGAATTTTCTTCGGGCAATATGGAAGATGTGCAGTAGACCGCAATGCCTCCCGCCGCGCAAAGCTCTAAAGAAGATTGCAGAAGCATCTCCTGTTTTTCCATGCGTTGTTCGTCGTTTTCCTTGATCCTCCACCTGTCGCCTGCATACCTGCCCAGCGCGCCCGTGCCCGTGCTCGGCGGCTCGACATACACCCTGTCGAAGGAGCAGTCAATCACCGACGACGCATCAGCCGGTTCGAGAACCACCGTTTCCAGATTGTCAAGCCCGAGCCGCTCTTTCTCGACAAGCATTCTGCCGGCCGCCAGTTCGTCTTCGGCGCAGAATACGACGTGCCCGTCCGAACAGACGAGAAGCGAGATGAGCGCCGCGACCTGTGTTTCACCTTTGATAATGCATATTCGCTCACCCGGCATGGGGTCGAGAAACCTGACAGATTTAAAATACAGTTCGTCGCATATTATGAAACGCCCGCGCGTGTAGGCCGCAAAACTATCGAGAGCCGATTCCCGCCTCGGAATCAGCACTCCGTCGCCGCCGCTTTTATCAACGCTCAAGCCCTTGTTGCGCAAAATCTCTTCCAGTTTCGAGTGTGAATTTATCAGGAGGTTCGGGTAAAGAGCTTTTTTCGGCTTTTGAAGGAAGCTTCGCAATATGCCTTCCGCTGCCTTACCATAATCGCCTCTTATTCTTGAGACAACCCAAGCTGGCACGGAACAAACCGCTTCGAGATATTCGTCCCGGTTCCTGTCGGGGTCGGGAAAAATATTTTTGTCGAAACTCATCCACCGGCAATCGCCCGTCTGGAGTAGCGACCTCTGATTTCCGCGCTTCGGCTTCCGTCCCGACGCCCGGCCCGCGCCCCTGACTATGGCGTGAAGCACGCCTTTAGTAAACGAACGGGCCTTCGAACCGCAGACTTCCGCCGCTTCAGCCATTGCGGAAATCGGGGCGTGAGGAACCGCGTTTTCCATGAAAACAAGTTCGTATACGCCCGTTCTCAAGGCTGACAAAACTTTCGGCTCTATCTTCGAGAAATCCATCCGCGAATACGCCCTGATTATGGCGTCGAGCGTGCCCGCGTTTCGAATAGTGCCCTCTGCCAGGCGTATGAAAAAATCCGACTTCGCATGCTCCGGTCTCTGCCGCCTGAGTACCCAATCGATTGTCGATTCGGCCTCAAGGTTGCCGAAAAACGCCTCGTGCGCGATTTCGACGGCAATCTTCCTCAATTTTCTCATTCAAACGAACCTGTAACCCTGTTTCAACCTGTATCCCCGCAGAAACTCGCCTGCCTCCATCATTCTCTTCCCTTCAGGCTTGACCTGAAGAATCTGGAGCGCTTCATCCCGGCCGGCAGCCACAACGAGTTTTTCCTTGGCTTCGAGCAATGTTCCGGCGCTTCCCGAGCCTTCTGCTACTTTTGATGCGCCGATAATAAGGCGCGTTTTTTTTTCGCCCCGCATGAAAGTCGTAAACGCTCCCGGCGAAGGCGACATCGCTCGAACGAACCGCTGCAGGTAAGCCGCGTTTTTATTCCAGTCTATCATGGCATTTTCATTCGTTATTTTCGGAGCGCAAGTAGCAGCGGAGCCGTCCTGTTCGATATAAACCGCTTCGCCCGATTCCACCGCGTCAAGCGCCTCGACGAGTGCATTCGCCCCGAGAACGGAAAGCCGCCTCAGCAGCGAGCCCGTCGTATCCTCAATCGCAATTCCGGTCTCTACCCTTGAAATGATATCTCCCGCATCGACATCCGTGACGACCTTTTGTATCGTCGCGCCGGTTTTTTCATCGCCCGCGAGTATCGCATGAGGCACGGGGGCCGCGCCGCGGTACTTCGGCAGAAGCGACGCATGCACGTTGAAAAATCCGCGAGGCGTCGATTCGAGGAATTTCTTCGTAAGTATCTCGCCGAACGCGCATACTACGCCCGCTTCCGCGCCACATGACTGAATAAGCCTTATTCCGTCGTCCGTGGATATTTTTCGGGGCTGCTCGACCCTCAGGCCAAGCTCCGTCGCGCGCAGCTTGACGGGAGGGGGTTCAACTTTCCGCCCCCTGCCCTTCGGGCGGTCAGGCTGAGTAACGACAAGCGCTATTTCATGCGAACTGCCATCAAGCGCTTCAAGCGAAGGAATTGCAAAATCAGGTGTTCCGAGGAATACGACTTTCACGCAGGCTCCCGGCTCTAAATTGTCACTCTTCCTCTTCCATGAAATCCTCTTCTTCGTCCTCTTCCGGAAAAGGCGTTTCTTCTTCAGGTTCTTCCGCTGCGTCGGCGACAGGCGCTTCAATAACTTCTTCCGTTTCCGCAGGCGCGCCGGGAGATGGCTCTTCCGGCTTTATTCTCTCCTCTTCGGGAACGAAAGCGAGGAAAATGTCTCCGCCATCCTGCACCTGTTCGACCTTGAGCGCGCCGCGCTTGGCCGCCTCGAGAACCGCAAGGAACATGCCGATAATTATCACGCGCTCCTGCTCCCGCTCGAAAACGGTGCTGAACGGCAACCTCTTTCCCGGAGTGTTGACGATAATATCGAGAAGCCTGTCCACGTAAACGCTTACGGGCGTGTCGTCGTAGACGATTTTTCGCGGCATATCCGGCATGAAATCTTTGGTGACCTTGTGGAACGCCATAAGCAGGTCCCAGATATTCACGTTCTCATCAAAAAGTTCTTGGACCGGCTCCTGGTCTTTTTTCTCCTTCGGCGGAATCCGTTCGAACATCTCCTTGCGCTCACTCCTCGCAATCTCGAGAGCATATGCCTTTTCCTTGAATTCCTTGTACTCCAGCAACTCTTTCACCAGTTCGGCGCGCGGGTCCATGATTTCCTCGTCCTCGGCCTCGGCCTTCGGTCTCGGCATGAGCATCTTCGACTTGATATTCATAAGTCTGCTCGCCATGACCATGAAATCGCCCGCAATCTCGATATCCATGGTCTTTATCATCTCGACGTACGAAAGATACTGATCGAGAATGTTCGCAATGGGGATGTTGAAAATGTCCAGCTCGCTCTTGTATACGAGGTAGAGCAGAAGGTCGAGAGGGCCGCTATAGATGTCCAGCGCTATCTTGTAATCTTCGCTAAAATTCTCGCTGCCTGCATCTTTTTCGGTTGCTTCGGTCTCGTCCAACTCGGTTCCCTGTCAGTTCCGTCGCACGATTTTATACAAACTTGATGGCTTCCCTTACCTCTTTCATGGTCGTCCCGGCTATCTCTCTTGCCTTCCGGGCGCCGTCGGCAAGGATATCCCCTATCCAGCCGGGCTCCTTCAGCACTTCCCTGCGCCTCTCGAGCATTGGAGCCATATACTTTACAAGCTCCTCCGCAAGCTGCTTCTTGCAGTCAACGCATCCTCTTTCAGCACCCGTGCATTCTCTTCTCACGCTCTCGACCGCACCGGAGGCGAATATTACGAAATACGGGAAGAGGTTGCACTCGTCCGGATGACCCGGGTCGGACCTCCTCGGTCTTTTCGGGTCGGTCAGCATCGTCATTATCTTTTTCCTGACCGTATCCGGCTCATCCCTGAGGTATATCGCGTTGTCGTACGACTTGGACATCTTGCGCCCGTCGAGCCCCGGCAGCCTCGCGGCGCGGGTAAGCTTCGCCTTGGGTTCCGGGAAAACCGGCGCAAAAAGCGAGTTGAATCTCCTCACGATTTCCCTCGTCAGCTCAAGGTGGGGGAGCTGGTCTTCGCCGACCGGGACCGCTGCCGCTTTGTAGACGACAATATCCGCGGCCTGCAGCACCGGATACCCGAGAAATCCGTAGTTGCGCACATCCTTCGTATTTCCCAACTCCTGAAGCTGCTCCTTGTAAGTAGGGCATCTCTCGAGCCAGCTTACGGGAGTAATCGTCGTAAGAATGGTAAATAGCTCGGCGTGCTCGTGTACGTCCGACTGCTTAGAAAAAATGCTGCGCTCGGGGTCCAATCCGGCGGCTATCCAGTCCGCGACCATCTCGGGCACGGAGTCCCTTATGACCTCGGGATGCTCGTGCTCGCTCATTAGCGCATGCCAGTCCGCTATCCCGTAGACGCATTCGTACTCGTCCTGAAGCTCGACCCAGTTGGAAAGCGCGCCCATGAGATTGCCGAGGTGAAGCGGGCCCGTCGGCCGCATCGCGCTGTAAATCCGCTCCTTCGCCATTTGATTTCCTTTTTCAGCCGAAAATTCTACCAGCCATGGCCGCCGAGATACATGAAAAGAAAAAACACGTTAAAGAAAAGATAAGAGAGAATCCCGCGCCCCACCATCAGGAAAATAAATATCAGGAACATTCCGTGAAAGCCAAGGTTTTCGTATTTCCTGCGAACATCTCTGGGCAGAAGATACTTGAAGACATGGCTACCATCCAACGGGGGTATCGGTACGAGGTTGAAAACCGCCAGAAATATATTTATGGCCGCGGCGCTTATGAAAAGCCTTTCATTCATCGAGCCCTCGGGCGCGATATGCAAAAGCAGTATGAACATGTAGCCCAGCAGAAAATTGACTATAATGCCCGCCATCGAAACAAAGATGTCGCTGCGCACCCCATGACGAAATCGCAACGGATTTACCGGCACCGGTTTCGCCCATCCGAAAACGACGCCCGCGCCGTTGGAAAGAGCCTGCATTAATATAAGCACTCCCGGCAAGATAATCGTTCCGAAGAGGTCTATATGCGGTATCGGGTTGAGAGTAATCCTTCCCGATATCTTGGCGGTATCGTCCCCTTCTTTGTACGCGGCCACGCCGTGGGCAATCTCATGCATGATAATCGAATATGCCACGACAAGTATGTAGGCGATATAGAAGTATACTTCTTCCACTCTGTTATCCTGAAAAAAGCAAGGGCATTTAAAAACGCAATATTAAGCACGGGCGCATCTCTTGTCAAGTCAAATGGAACATGAGCCTGCCGACGCGCCTGCCGAACGTGAAAAATGTTCTTGACCTTTCAAGCGGCGCTGGTCTATAATTCGTTGCCCGAAAATGCTGATTTATTAGGAGCTTAGCATGGCAAAGAAATCAGGAAAAAGACCTCCGGTAAAACGCAGGAGAGACCATGTTCCCGTCGGCGTTTCCGCAAAATGGACCCCTTTCAAAGCTATCTGCAGCGAATGCTACGAGGAATTTGTCGTCACTCCAAAACCGAACCTTGAAAATATCGTGTGCCCTGAGTGCGACCACGGCGCCAAGGCGCCCAGCGAAGAATTCATGAGGAAGTGGACTCACCTGAAAAAACAGGAAAACAAAAAGCTTATTATCGCGCTTATAGCGTTTGGAGCCATATTCATCCTCGGACTCGTCTGGATGTTTCTTATGGTCAACCCGACCTATAAGGAAAACGGTGGAATGCACTATGCGTTCCTCGGACTCACAATCGTCCTGACGGTACTCGTGCTTTACTTCGGCGGCTCCTACGAAGGAAACCGCCACGAAGCATACTTCTAATAAGCTCGCGATTCCCGGGGTGAATTAATGTCAGTCGAAGGAAAACATATGAGTGTTGAAGAAGCCCTTTTGCGCGTCCAGGCGATAAAAAAAGACATCGAGTACGTCAACGGGCTCGAAGCCAAGTGGCACGACCAGCAGAGCAGGTTCCCGATTATCTACGAAGGTATCCAGAAGCAATCCGAAGCCTTTAAAAAGCGCATCGACCAGCTCAAAACCATCAAGGTGGAAACCACCATCGAAGAGCTCGACAAGCTTAGGCAGGCTCTCGCGACCGGCAAGCCGGTGAAAGGCCTCTTTGGCAGCGAAGGGGGAAGCGAAAACGACCAGTCCGGGAAACAGGACTGAGGGCCGGCGCCACCGCGCATTTCGGATTGCTGCCGGATGCGAAGCGGGATGCTGGTTTAATGCAACATCCACGAACAAGCGCGGCTACCTCGATGTAAAAAGGCTGCCGTGCTTTTCTGTTATTGGGAAACGCTCGTGACATCTCAGGAAGCCGATACGAACGCCACCAGGAAAATCTCCGGTTCCGGATCGGGCGGGGTCGTGCCCGGCTACAGCATCCTTGCCCGCGTGGGCCGGGGCGGAATGGGCGCCGTATTCAAAGCTATTCAGCTCTCGATGAACCGGCTCGTCGCCCTGAAAATCCTCCCCATGACTCTCGCAAAAGACAAGACATATATCCGCCGATTCCTCCGCGAGGCGAAAAGCGCGGCCCAGATGAACCACGCCAACCTGACCAAAGTCTACGACGTGGGCTCGTACAGGGGCGTATTTTACTTCTCCATGGAATTCGTCGAAGGCGCCACGCTCCTCGAGCTTATCAAGTCCGAAAGCAGGCTCGACCCCGAGACCGCGACCGACATCGTCCTGCAGGCCTCGCGCGGTCTGAATCATGCGCATTCCCATTTCATCGTCCATAGGGACATAAAGCCCGAAAACATCATCATCGCCGGCGACGGTACGGTAAAGATAACGGACATGGGCCTCGCCAAGCGCACCGACACACCGGACCACGACATCACGGTGACAGGCCAGGTTATAGGCACGCCCTGCTATATGTCGCCGGAACAGATAACGGACCCAAAGTCGCTCGACAGCCGCTCCGACATCTACTCCCTCGGAGCAACCTTCTATCACATGCTCACGGGCAGAAGGCCGTTCCAGGGAGAAAACTCGGCCCAGACCATGCTGAAAGTCGTCGGCGAAGAGCCGAATTGGAGCCTTCTCGACGCCCCGGTCCAGATTGTCCGCGTAATCAAGCGCATGATGGCAAAGGACCCCGCACGAAGATTCCAGACTTCCTCGGAGTTGACCAACGACCTCCTCTACCTGAAGGAGAAGGTCTTTTCGCCCCACCGCTCCCGCAGGCTCGCCTTCATTTCCTCGATTACATCGCCTCTGCAGTCTTCCATAAGCAGCGTTCAATCCGTCATAACCGAGGCCCCATCGCGCAAGTGGACGCTCGGCCTCGCGGCAGCCGCGCTTCTTGCAGTCATACTCGCAATCGTCGTGCGCCCCGAGGAAGAAGCGCACTCCGCCGCAATCAACCGGCAGGAAGAAAAAACTGTAATTGTCAGGGTCGAGCCGGGCCTGACATACGAGCAATACCTGAAAAAAGGCCAGGACCTCGGCATGGAAAAGCGATGGGAAGAGGCGCTTGAGTATTTCAGCCACGCCACCGCCGCCGACCCTTATAGCTCGCACGCATGGAACAATCGCGGCGTATGCCTCCACCATCTCGGCGAATATGAAAAAGCCATCGAATCTTACAAAAAAGCCATCGGTCTGAATTCCGATGTCGAAGACTCTCATTTCAACCTCGGGAAAGCCCTGCTCAAACTGAACCGCTTTGAGCCTGCGCTCGCGGAGTTCGACCATGCCCTGAAAATCGACAAAGACTCCTATGGCGCGTGGTGGGGTAAAGCAGCAGCGCTAACCCGCCTCGGTCGCAGCAGCGAAGCACGCGAGGCACGGCGAAGAGTCGCCGAACTCAAACCTTTGCCCACATCACCTTGACTATTCGCATTTCCTGTCTTATACTCGTACAGGTGCTGTGATGAAAACATCTTCGGGATTCACGCTTATCAGCTTTATACTGGTAATCGCGATTATCGGCTTCATCGCCGTAATCGCGCTGCCATCCATAGGCTCCATTGCGAGCCAATCGAAAGAAAAAGAGTTGAAAGCTGACCTCAGAATCCTGAAAAACGCGCTCGAGTTCTACTTCATCAACTGGGGCGACTACCCCGACCTGAAGCAGAACGAGTGGGAAGACCCGGACGTCAACCCCCTCTTCAAGGAATCGCCCCGGCTGGTTTACGCGCTGCCCGAGGACGTCTTCAATCCCGGCCATTCCTATCAATATGATGTCAAGCTCAAAGGCGAGAAATTCAAGAAAAACACTTTCAGGCTCAAATCGCTCTACGCCCTCTATACGAAAGGCCCGTCGGGAACGGGCAATGTGACAATTCCGAAAAATACCGAGGATGAAATCAGGCTCCACGGCGAGTCCGACCAAGGCTATATCACCAACGCCCGGCTTGTCGTCCCGCCTTAAACCCGTCAGCCGCGTTTGACCGTAACGACGCCCTTGAGAAGCTCAGTCTTGCCGGAAATAATCAGAATCGTCCTGTCGAACGGATACGAATCCTTGTACATCTTGTTTACCGGCGGCTTGAACTCGTACACCAGCGCCGCCTCCGCGAACTTGCGCTTGTCCGCCGCCAGCGCCGCAATCGAAAAAGCCAGATGGTTTCCAGGCCCGAGATGCTTTTTCCACTCATCCTGCTTCTGATGCCCCGATATCTGCTCGCGCACGTTGCTTCCCGAGCCGACGTAAATCAGCCGCAGCGGCCTGAGTTCGCCCGTAGCAAGCTTCATACGCGCCTCGAAAACGCAGTAAATCCCGCCCTCCGGCGGAATCTCCCTCGCCCTGTCGCTTCGCCAGTATCCTTCGAACTTCAACTCTATCCGCTCTTTAGCCATCAGACGTCCCTTCTTGCTCTTTCAGACGGACATTATATTATAATTCATGCTCTTATCAAATGAAAATGCAGGGAGTTGTTTTACTCCCTGCATCCGAACATCGGGATATCTATTTACTTACTGCGCTTCCGAAATGGCGAACTCGACGTGCGCCACCGCCGTTATCTTCTTCTCGAGCGTGCTCGTGTCGCAGCGCCCCCAGCCCGAAACCTCGTAGGAATTCACCGGCGTTATCTGAAACACTCCCATACGCGCGTTTCGCATGACCCCTATCCTGCTTCCGGTGGAAGTCGCCATCTTGTCCGCCCGCTTTTTTGCATCCTCGCTGGCAAGCGAAAGCATCTCGTGCTTGAGGTCCGCGAGCTTCGTGTAGAAATAATCCGGCGAATAAGAGATAAACTCGATTCCCTTTTCAATAAGCTCCGTCGACTCCCTCGAAATCTCCGTGACCTTATCCACGTCGTGCGACTGCACTTCGATGTTCTGTCTCATGATGTAATATTCGATTTCACTCGTCTCGCGGCCTTTGCTGTCGCTCTTGTAAGACCTGTCCGTTCCGACCTGCGAAACGACTATCTCGCTCTCCTTCACGCCCTTGGAGATAAGGTATTCCCTGACCGTGCGGAGGTCTTCCTTGAGCTTGCGATACGCTACGACCATCTCAGGATCTTTGCGCGAGAAGCGCGCGCTCCACGTCGCATAGTCCGACTTTATCTCCTTGCTCGCCGAACCTGTCACATCGATTACTTCTTCCTCCATGCGTTTGAACGTCAGAAACGCCCTCGACAATATGACCGTCGAAGTTATCGTCGCGATTACAAAACATATCCCCAGCACCGCAATCTGCGTGCTCCTCAAAAGCTTCAATCCGAACATGCGTACTCCCTTCCGGCGTGAAATAGAGCGAATAGAATGAATGGTTCAAAGCGGCATCGATGATGTCGGCAGAAAATCCCTGCCGCTGAATTGAAAAATCCGAAATTGTCGAAACAAGCCGGCCAGCCGGCCTCTCAGCTATGAAACTATCTCGATTATCTTGATTATGAAAGTCAGGGCCTTGCCTGCAAGCGGATGGTTGGCGTCTATCTTGACTTCGCTATCAGACGCCTCTACGATGTTTACGACAAAAGTCTTACCGTCCGGCGCGCTCATCTGCATCTTGTCGCCGACTTTCGGCTCCATGTTCTTCGGAAGCTGGTCCTTCGGAACGGTCATAATCATGTGTTCCCTGTGCGTTCCGTAGGCCTTTTCCGGCGGGATGGTTACGGTCTTTTCCTCTTCCACATCCATCCCGATAACCGCCTCATCGAAACCTTTTATGACCATTCCCTCGCCCGCCTTGAATTCGATGGGCTCGCGGTCGAAAGAAGAATCGAATACAGTTCCGTCATCCAGCTTGCCCGTGTAATGCACCTTGATCTTGTCGCCTTCTTTAACCTGACTCAAAATATCTCCCTCCACTTTCGGTAAACAAACAGAACTACGCGGGACAACCTGGACGCTCGGAAATAAAATCTTCACTCTTTAAGTAACATACCCCGTCCTTCTATACAAATAACAAAACTCTATCAGGCCGATTTCGCTGAAATTTCCAAGGTTTGAAAGCCCTCTCCATGATGATTAACGTCCCGCCGCGCTGCCGCCGGGATAATGGAGAATTCAGAAGTGAAATATGATATAAAACCTCAGTTCTTGGAAAACTTCGGGCTTTTGCTCAGGTTCTCGAGCTTTTCCTTGATATCGTGAAGCTCGTTCACGACCTCCTGCAGCACATCCTTGGTCAGGCTCTCCCTGTCGGACAGCGCCGAACCAAGCTCTTTGAGCTGCATATCCATTCCCAAAAGAACCTTCTTGAAATCTGTTTCTTTCACTTCGTCCATGACACACCTCCCGCAAGTATGTCATTATAACCTGTATATGAGCGGCACGCAACCACTTTTATCAAAAATCCTTATTTTCCACCTGCATTATTCATGCGCAACTATGCCCGAACTGCTTATCAAAACTTAATTCGATTATGCGCGATTGAAAAGGTATGATTCAATTACTACATAGCGGTTTGTTTTATATTGTTATTGAGTGCCAAAAGTCTCCACCCAGTGCTTCTTGCAGCCGTTACATAAACCTATGCCTGTATGAGTATAAGAGCTTAAAAGAATATGCGCCCTATGGCTCGGTGAATTCATCCATATATCAACAACACTTTGGGCAGTCGAAAATCCCAAGGCAATGTTCTCGGCAATTCCATAATATTGGTCCGGCACAATTGATGGAAACGTATAGATCCCCGCATGTCCCTCACGTCCACGTGCGGTCGGGTCCTCGCCTTCCGGATTGATATGCGAGTAGAATCCCCTGTCGCACATGTCGCAGGCGTGTCCCTTTGCGCAATTAAACAACCCCTCGCACCATGCAAGAGGAGCAACGCCATTCGACTGCCTTTCCCCGTTTATCAGGTCGAAACATTCCAGCTCCGTAGCGTTCGGGGTAAAACTGCTAACAATTACGAAAACATAGTCTGTTTTTATCTCGGTATCCTCTCCGTCCGGGCCGGTGACGGTGAGAGAAACGGTATATGTGCCTTCGGAAACATACTGGTGGCTGGGATTCTGGCTGGCTGAAGTATCGCTATCACCGAACGACCATGACCAGCCCGTTATTCCGTGCGTCGCTGTCGACTCGTCCGTAAAATCAACCGTCAGCGGCGCAGCGCCGGAAGTAGGGCTTGCTGAAAAATCCGCAGTTATCGTGCCGGTAAGCTCGACCGTAAACGTCCTGCTCTCCACATCCGAGAGCTCAAACTGGTCATCCACCGAAACAATCCGAAACGTATGGCTTCCTTCCGAAAGCGTCGCGGATATTACCGAAGTATCCGTAGTCCATACATCCGGCG
>Ga0272442_10007521_pt1 | contig 14046 bp, 8 predicted proteins | sample SSMForm2O_FD_200262 | JGI IMG/M metagenome (GOLD analysis project Ga0272442, IMG submission 200262) | Marine sediment archaeal communities from Little Sippewissett salt marsh, Falmouth, MA, United States - SSM-Form-2O | ecosystem: Environmental > Aquatic > Marine > Wetlands > Sediment ...
GATATCATTGGTCACGGCGCATTCATAGGTGCCGGCGTCGAACACAGTGACTGCACTGATGATATAGGTATCGCTGTCCAGCGCACCGGGAATCTCCGTCCCGTCTTTTTTCCAGTGATAATGATTCGCGCTGCCCCCGACCGTTACGGAAAGCGTGAGTTTTTCTCCTGACGCTATATCAATATCCATTTTTGAGCCTACGCTGTCCTGTGGAGAATAATCTAAGACAGAAAATGTATTACTCATGAGGGGTTCAATATCTTCGAAAGTAAATTTATTCCAATGAATTTTAAGTTCATCCAGCAATGTGAGGCAAGACAAATCCGGTAACTCCGTCAGATTGTTAGCGTTCATATTAAGGTAGTCAAGACGAGTCAAATTGGATATTTGCGGAGAAATATAACTGATCTGATTGATTTGTAATGTCAAACGCTGCAATTCTGTCAAATTCCAGAAATCCTCTGGAAGGGACACCAATTCATTAAAATGAAGAAATAAAGATTTCAATTTGTGTAACTGTCCAAATTCGTCCGGAAGTGTTGACAAATAATTAAGACCCAAATTAAAAATTTCAATACTTTCCAGATTGCAAATTTCATCCGGCAATTCATGAATACCATTACCGTATAAATCCAAATAGGTTAAATTGACTAAATTTCCGATCGAAGAAGGGATGACATGAATTTTGTTACTACCCAGACCAAGACTCTTCAATTGAACACAGTTACCTATTTCAGGCGGTAGTGATAAAAGTCCGCAACCAACGGTCAGGCCTCTTAAATGAATCAGATTACCGATTTCAGGTGGAATATGTTCAATATCGTGATTTGCGCCTAGACCAATAACTTCCAGCAAAACACATTCCCCAATCTCAGGTGGAATGACACTGATCTCATTTGCGCCAAGGTATAAGCCGCGTAAATGGGTCAAGTTTCCGATTTGCGATGGAATTGATGTCAATTCATTTCCCATAAAATCCAATATTCTTAATTCTGTCATCATACAAATTTCAGGGGGGATTGGGCCGAACAGATAATTGCTTCCAAGATTGAAGTCTTTCACAGCTGTTAGATATTTCAGTTCCGGCGGAAGGAATCCGTCCATATTATTTAATCCAAGGTCTACCTCGGTCACTCTTCCTTCGTGCGTTGTAATTCCAAACCATGATGAGACAGGACCTGTCAGCCAGTTTGTACTTTCTGTCCAGTTGGGGCCATCTGTGCTATTGTATAATGCAACCAATGCAAGAGAATCTTTAAGGAAATCATCAGCAATGATCATCTGGTAATCCTCCACTTCCCCATCGCCTGCCAGTCCGGTGGGTGCATCCAGGATCGCGCTGCAGTACCGGAACCGTGCAAATGTAACTCCAGGTACTGCCTGTTCGGGAACTGAAATCGGAATATTGATATTACTACCTGAAAGCAAGTCGGATGTATACTTCTCACCCTGTACATCCCATACACCATTATCATTAAAATCAAACCACGCATTCAAATAGCCAGATCCATGAATCGTCAACCGAATAACAGCAATTTCTCCAGGTAAAAAATATGGAATGACCACGCCGTCTTCGTCATCATCCCCGTCCGTGTCGTCCCCTTGCGCATCTGCAGCGGGAAGACCGTCCGTATCAGCATCCACGAGAGCACCCAGATAAATGTCACTGCTGATGATGTGCCGGGCGCCGTTACTGGCCAGAAGCGTGGGATAGGCCGGATCGGGCGCATCTCCGAAATCGAACTCGATATCCGGTTCAAGATCAAGGATGATGATTTCATAGTCTTCCACCTCACCGTCATCCCCCCAGTCATCCGGACCGAGCATGCGGTCCGTACTGTTGTACCTGAACCGGGCGAATGTCGTGCCTTCGGCCTGACTGTCCGGTGCGTTGATCGTCAGGTCATGACTGCCCGTGGAAAGCGGTACCGTATCGAGCACTTTCTCTTCACTGTCCTCCCAGTCGCCGTCTGCGTTCCAGTCCATCCATGCATGCAGCCAGCCGCTTCCATGGACTTTTACATTCACAGTGAACGGCTGCCCCATCGAGACAGACGGGATCGAAACGCCGTCTTCATCATCCGTGCCGTTGAGATCATCCCCTGTTGCATTTCTGTCCGGCTGGCCGTCATTTTCGGCATCCACTTCCTCTCCCAGATAAATCGATGCACTCACCGTGTGGCAGGCACCGTCACTGCTTCTCAGCGTGGGATAATTCCACGGAGGCTGGTCATCCGGCGCATCCCCGAAATCCCGGTCCGGTGCCCAGACCGTGATGATATTGCTTTTTGTGACCTCGTGATCGGATGTGTCCGCATCCGCGATGTACAGGGTTACATCATATTGTCCGGGTGTGGGGTATAATATCGTGTGCGGACCCTGACCCGACGCGTTTGGCGGAGATCCGTTTGGAAAGCTCCACTGCCAGGTTACCACCGGTCCCGTGGACTGGTCGGTGAACTGCACATGAAGCGGCGCATAGCCTTCCACAGGGTCCGCCGTGAAGTCCGCAGTGACTGTCCTCTGGGCCATGATGGGTGTAATGAGGCAAAAAACAAAAAAAATGAGAAAAATAAATTGAGACCGGAATGCCGTATCAGATTTCTTCATTGTTCCCTCTCCCATTTTATTGCAGTATTCCCTTATTCCGCAGAACAGGAGCCGGTCAGATTACAGTAGCAGTTAAATAGGTGGAAAAGATTGGTAAAGTAATAAATGCGGTATAAAAATATAACTGTTCAGATGACCAATTGCAAATCAAAAATAATACAGAATCGTATCGTGCATGTTCTGTATTCAATTATTCATTTTAGGGGAGCTTTCAATTCAGAATGATCTGAATCCGGCCGATTCTCCCCCTGCTTTCCGGGCGTCAACGTCTGCTCCTGTTCCGTTCCTGTATACGACCCCTTTCCGAAGCACGGGTTCACACGGCCGGTCAGGTTCAGTGTTCTGCGGAGGTCCATGAGTTTTTTCACCGCTTCCGGGGGGATGACATCCACATGACCGAGCTGAATGGCTTTGTGGATTATTCCCGCCGAATGCTCCAGGGTTTCCATTTTATAATAGGCGCTCATCAGGTCCGCGCCGAGGGTCAGTGCCCCATGGTTGGCCAGAAGCACCGCGTCCGAATTCCGGATCAGCGGCGTGATGGATTCGGGAATCTCCGTGGTGGAGGGTGTACCGTACGGGGCGATGGGTACCGCGCCCAGTGTCAGCACCGCTTCCGGCAGCACGCATTTGTCCAGCGGAATGCCCGCGACAGCAAAGCTGGTGCAGAAAGGCGGATGGGCATGCACCACGGAACGGACATCCTCCCGCTGCCGGTACACCTCGATATGCATTTTCACTTCGCTGGAGGGGCGGTGTGTCCCGTGCGGTATGACGATATTGCCGTCCATATCCATTTTGATGATCATGTCCGGCGTCATAAAGCCCTTGCTCACCCCGGTCGGTGTGGTCAGGATCTCCTGATCGCTGATACGCACTGAAATGTTACCGTCATTGGCCGCCACAAATCCTTTTTTCCACAAACGCCGGCCGATTTCCATAATCTGCTGCCTGAGTGCATGCTCATCCGAATCCATCATGGACTCCTGAATAAAAAGTGACTGATTGTCAGCAATACATCCGAACACAAATACAACGGGAGAATCTTCCCCCAGCATGTTCTAAAATATATGTCCATTTTCATTTGATTTCAAATACTTTATTCCTGTTATGACGTGGATATTTTCAAACGAATGTCTGACGGGCTGTGAAGTCCGGGGTTACCGAATTTGGTTTGTTGTCACGTTTTGCCATCTGCCTGTATGATCACGCATCATTCGAAAAGACATTTTTTAAATATTCACGGGACGATTCGGTTAAAAAAATGCACTGTCTGCTTTAAACGAACGGCCGGCGCGTGCCACGATCTTTTCGCACCATACAAGAAAAAATACCAGACCAGATTTTTCTCCGGGAACTTAAGAATAGTGTAACACATACAATAAGGATCGTTAAAAAAAATATGAGCAGGACAAGTATGACAAGCAGTATATCATAAACAGTCACCAAACAACAGCCTTTCATGGATTCTCAATCATGGAAAGGAGTTTAATCATGGATTCAATAAAAACAACCGCACGAGCGGCCGGAATATTGTATCTCATGATCATCATATTCGCAGGCTTCAGCGCGGGTTATGTGCGATCCGGTATCATTGTACCCGGAAACGCCGAGGCAACAGCCACTAATATAATGGCTTCGGAAGGACTGTTCCGGATCGGTTTTGTCAGCGACCTCATTGCGTTTCTGACAGACGCAGCTGTGGCTGTTCTCCTGTTCGTATTGCTCAGACCGGTCAGCAAAACACTGTCTGTGCTGGCGGCCGCTTTGAGACTCCTGGCGCATCCTGCCATTGCGGCTATCAATCTGCTGAATCATTTTATCCCGCTGCTGCTTTTGGGCAATGCTGATTATCTCAGCGCATTCCAGTCAGAGCAACTGTATGCAATGGTGATGATTTTTCTTGATGCTCATACCACGGGGTATCTGATCGCAGGGGCATTTTTCGGTGTTCACCTTCTGCTGCTTGGCTGGTTACTATTCAGGTCGGATCTTTTCCCCGGGATTTTGGGCATCCTTGTTTTCATCGCTTCGCTTGGTTATTTGACGGAAAGCTTCGGAAATTTTCTTGTGCCCGGTCATGAATCCGTGTTTGCCTGGATTGTCGCCATTCCCGCGGTGATCGGAGAATTGTCGTTTGCCCTGTGGCTTGTGATTAAAGGCGTCAGAAATCCGCAGCCGGCCGGTGCCCGGAGGTGAATATAACGGACATCATCCAATACCGGAGGATACTCTGATGAAAGCAATGACCTATCAAAAATACGGCCCGCCGGATGTGCTTCACATTGATGAGGCGGAAAAACCCGTTCCCGGAGACAGTGACGTCCTGATCAAAATCATGGCGACAACTGTCACAGCCGTGGACTGCACCTTTCGAAAAGGGAACTCTCTTTTTGCCCGATTTGCCACCGGTCTCAGGAAACCGAAAAACAGGATACCGGGAACAGAACTCGCGGGAAAAATCCAGTCCGTGGGCAGGGATGTGACCATATTTAAAAAGGGAGATCCTGTTTTTGGAGACAGCGGCAGCCTGTACAGCACGTATGCCGAATACATTTGTCTTCATGAAAACGAGCCACTGACGATCAAACCGGAGAATCTGACCTATGAGGAAGCCGCTGCTGTTCCCTACGGGGCATTGACGGCGCTGCCTTTTCTCAGAGACAGGGCAAAAGTGAAAAAAGGCCAAAAAGTCCTGGTCAACGGTGCTTCCGGAGCTGTGGGTACCTTTGCCGTGCAACTTGCCAGGTACTTCGGCGCGGAAGTGACCGGTGTGTGCAGCACGGCAAAATTGCGCCTGGTCAAATCCCTGGGTGCCGACAGAGTCATCGATTACACGAAATCCGACTTCACAAAAAACGGTGAAACCTACGATGTCATTTTTGATACGGTCGGAAAAAGCTCCTTTTTACGATGCAGGGATTCGCTCAAACCTGAAGGGATTTATCTGACAACAGTCATCGGGCTGCCCATTCTTTTTCAGATGATATGGACTTCTGTTTTCGGAATAAAAAAAGCCATTTTGGCACTCACCGGTCTGCGGTCATCCGCCGCAAAGACAAAAGATCTGCTCTTCATCAAAGGACTGATTGAAGCGGGTAAAATCAGACCGGTCACAGACAGACGTTATCCGCTGGAACAGGCGGCTGAAGCGCACGCATATGTGGAGAAAGGGCATAAAACCGGAAGTGTGGTCATCACAGTGGGACAAAACGGTCGATCCGGGTGACCGGCCCCGGACTTCCAGTGAGGATTTGACGATGGGTGTTTCAGCAAACAGTACGTACTGCAGTACGTACTGCAGTACGTATCACGGGTCTGCACCAGCATTTTTTTTACTCCGGCGAAAGACACTGAAGATTGACCCGGATTATGCAATCCGGGGCGATCGAAAACTTCAGATTAATCACAATCAATGATAATGAAGTTGACAAAGAACACGAAAATGGATATAATCTAGGACTGACCGGTTGGACGTTTTTAAAGTGTCCCTGGACAAGTCAACCATGAAATGGATCGGAGATATTTTGATGAATCAAAATAGTCTGGAAACTCTGAATTCAGAACAAAAAGTTGAGAAATTGAATATTCTTACCCAACTTCGGACATCCACGAATATATCTTTATGGTCGTCCCTTCTGACCATTAACGGATTCCTGTTCACATTAATGATAGTGATATTAAGTTTAAATGCGGCTTCTGCGGATTGGTGGAAATTATTGATCCCGATTCCTTTCTTTATTTTGTTATTTATGTCGTGTTCGACCATTTACAATTTGTTTATCCGGCAACGAGACATTTTTTTGCTTTATGAAAAATCAATTGTACCAGAATACTATCCAGAAACTGTGAAAGATCCCAATATACCTGTTATTGAACTTCTTGATAAAATCAAGGACTTGCCACAAATTGAAAAAAGAGCAATCAGGTTAATTATTTTCAATACTATTTTTATCTGTTTGTATTTTCTGTTTTTAAATTTGAAAGTCTTTTAAACGGGATATTTTAGTGATCGCCCCGGACTGTGAATTTCCGGGCTATCGAATGATATTATTCTGCCATAATTAAATAAAAAACATTTATCTTCTTCGGAATTTCCATGTTTTTTTATTGCATATTTTGATTAAGCAATGATATTTTCTCCATACGCCGATTTATGGTTTATAAACAGCAGATCTCACGGGCTTTGACACGGAGATGCAGGACCGCCAGCTGAAGGCGGTTTTCAATTTTGCGATCGAGCGCGGCGAATTGAAGCTGCTTGCAAAGAAAGATATTGATTTAAAAAGAGATCTCGTCACCATCCATGATTACAAAAATGAGGACCGGATCCTGGAAATCCATCCGGTCCAGAAAATTTTCCTGCTATCCTCCTGGCCCCACATTTCTCTACTTTCATATTCTTCCTATTACCAAAGATAATAAAAACAAAAGGGCCGATTATTACCAAATCTGGCTAATTTACCGGCCCTAAGTTATTGTTTTTATTTCGTACCCCCGACAGGATTCGAACCTGTGACCTACGGATTAGAAGTCCGTTGCTCTATCCAGCTGAGCTACAGGGGCATAAGCGACTGTAAAAATACGAACTTTGACAATAAAAGTCAATTCTTTTTCAGTCCGCCCGCGGGCTTTCCGGAATCACCTCAAAAAGCCCGATATTTCCCGATGATTCCACAGGACGGGCAATTTTCTCCAACTGGCGTATCAGCGACGGATCGCGCCGGTCCGTATCATAATCGTCCAGCACAATATGGGTGACCCTGTATTTTTCCAGAATCCGCCTCCGCTCCCCGATCGATAGCGAATCATAGAGAAACGCATTTACATCCTGCCGTCTTGCCAGTATGCGGTCCATGATAAACGGATCGGTACGGTAGGAACCCGTAATGCGGGCGCCGGTCAGACCGGGCAGAATCCACGACGTGTGTATATTCATCATCACATTGCTGCGGCTGTCCAGATGCTTCTTCAGAAACGCATACGGCGCAGACGGACTGTTGTACCTGCCTGCAGGCGAAGCCGCGATTCTTTCAGCATGTACCATCATGTTTTCCATCCTGTTCAGGCCCGAATCTAAAACAAGCAGAAACAGAAAAAGAATCAGTCCGAATTCCTTCACTGCGGCAGATTTCAGACCCGGCCAGGACAGGAGCGCCTTTTCACGAAGATACAAAGCGATTTCCAGATGCAGGAAAAACGCACTGAAAAACAGAAAACGCCCGCCGATCTGAATATCAAAAACAACGGAAAGCAGATACACGGCCATACAGATAATAAAGCCCCAAATGACGAAGGAATGTTGTTTGCGGATCAGCGAGCGGATTAACAGAATCAGTCCGGCCAGGGCCGGTCCGAGACCAAAAATCACGCCGGTGCCGAAAAACGGTTCAGCCAGCCAGTCCACATGGGTGCCCTTGAAAAAGACATCAAGATACCTGAAATACGGCCATGCGAACGTCAGAAGAAATCCGGCGACGGGCACCAATTGCAGCAGCAGCGTCCGTTTCCAGTACCGGAGGCCGGAGGACAGCGCCAGGGCCAGACCGGCCGCATAGCAGAAAAGCCCGGTCACAGGGTGTGTCAGAAAAGCAAGCGCACTGATCAGACCATATGCCAGCAGGCCCGGCCACTTCCCTTTTCTGAGGTACCGGTCCAGACCGGCGATTCCCCAGAAAGAAATGGCAAATGCGAAAAATCCCACATACTGCAAGTGCACCAGAAAGGCTTCCAGTTGATAGGCATTGGCCCAGTGAATGCCCGTGCCCCACACAAAGAGCATGACCAGAAGCAGATAAAGGGGCAGTTTCCGGTCCCTGTAACGAAACACGGCAAACAGGTACAGTCCGCCGGCAAAAAGCAGGTAATTGACAATACCGGCGAAAATAATGATGGGAAAGTTATCCAGACCTGTCCAGCGTTCGGCAAGCCCCCATAACACAGTATAGGGCACAATACGGGGTGTGGTATTGCCGGGCAAATCATACACCGGATTCCTGGGATGGACCGGATTTTCAGCCACGGACCGGATATTGGCGGCGGTTTCCCAGAAATCGAGATCCAGATTCCAGGGGGACATTGTATTGAAAAGCGTTACAAGGGGAAGCAGAATCAGCACCACCCACCAGTAAGGCTGTTCCTGAAAAGAAACGACCCATTTCCTGACAATGTCAGTCATTCAGTGTTTCCTCCTGCTGTACGATCATGGCAAGGGCCTTTTCCGGATTCTCCCTTAACTGCCGGACCACTTTTCGATTGATTTTTTTGACATGAATAAAATGCATGCCCGCTGCCCTGGCGCCGGTCCCGTCTGCATCGGTCCGGTCACCAATGTAAATCACCTTTTCCGGATCAACTTCCAGTTTTTCCGCGGCGGCCAGAAATCCGTCCGGTGCGGGTTTGAACCGCATGACATAATCGTCCCAGGAGCAGACAATCACATCCAGCATATCCCAGAGACCGAGGCAATCGATTTTATTCAGAGCGGGATAATCGGAATAAACACCCTGCCTGATTTTCGCCCGGTAAAGAATCCGGATCATTTCAATGACATTCAGATTGGCAATGCGCCGCATAAATGCGAGGGGCTTCTCTTCCATCCACAGCGTGATGACCGGTTTGATATCCCGGACGTCCATCTGCAGCTTTGAGGCGGTCCAGGTCAGCTGATCGATCTGATCGGTTTCCAGGTCACCGCCCTCATAGCGGAGATGCTCCTGAGCCTGCCGGAAGGCGGAAATGATGCGCAGTGTCCGGGGCATACGAAAGGGATTGATCAGAAAAGCCCTGAACAGATGAAACGCCATAATGAGACGCATCCACCTCAAAGAGTAGAAGGTGCCGTCCACATCGTACAGCACCGCATCGATGGACACCGGATCCGGTTTGTGATGATTTTTCATGCAACTCAATCCGTACTTCCTGTAATCCCTGAATAATGAAAGGAATGGTATATAGTAAAACAGAAGAGTGAGAATAGCAAGCCGAAAAATCTAGAGACTGCTTAGCTGAATGGAGATACTCTTCGGCACGTTCGGTGCTGTCCGGTCCACCTGTATATCAAAGGAAGCGCCTGATACGATAGCATGTCCCGATGTGCCGTCTTCAGCGACCAGGCTGTTCTCAGGCAGGGAAAATGTGCCGGGACCGGCGGCCACACCGGGATTGATCACAAGGGTACCGGAAAATAATTTTCCGGGCACTGGGCCGGTCAATACAATTTCCGTGACAGTCCGGTCATTCTCCGTGAAAACAAGAGGACCGGGGACGCGGGTCACATTTTTGGATGTGGTCAGTGTCAGTACAACCGGCCCGTTTTGCACAGGAGCCGGATTATCGGGCACAATCACGGCAGTGGGCGGCAGAACCGGCGCAGATACGGTAAATGTTTCGCTGTACACATCCGAATGATTGCCCTGCAGGTCCACTGCACAGGCCTGCACCCGCCAGGTGCCGTTTTCAGCCGGTGTCAGCAGCTGCACCCGTGCACTCGCCCACATCGCCTGCCCGTTGATCTGATATTCCCGGTTATCATCATCCGCATACACGGAACGTCGCCCTGTGACTTCACTCCACAGCATGCTGCCTTCTGTCTGCCTGGCCCACAGGGTGGTATCAGCAAGGGAATAGGTCAGTACATAATTTTTCTGTGCATAATAGGGACCTCCCCGGTTCTCCGCTGTACCCTGGATACAGGAGGGTCCGCTGAGCCATACATCCACATAGGCGTTATTGGCCCAGCCGCCGGAATTGGTCACAGAAAGGATCAGGTCGTACCACTCTCCCGTCTGAATCGCTGTGGTTTCAATTTGATCCGCCGCACGGACAAACCGTGTGTCCGTCACACGGATATCGGGCGTCGCAGCCGTCACCTGAATAACCACCGATTTTCCCGATTTCATGCCCTGCGTATCCCTGACCTGCAATGAGGCCTGATACTCCCTGGCATCCTCATACACATGACTCGGATTCACATCCGTGGAAACAGATCCGTCCCCGAAGTCCCATACATACAGGTAGGGTGCCTCACCGCCCGTGGCCGATCCGCTGAATTCCACAGTCAGGGGCGCTTCTCCCGACGTGGATGACGCGATGATGTCCACATTCAGTTTCGGAATGACCTCCATATAAACACCGGTGGTGCGCACCTGGTTCTGATTGTCGGTGACCATGAGCTGAACCTGAAAAATACCGGATCCCAGATACACATGGGCCGGGTTCTGTTCCGTCGATGTTGCACCGTCACCAAAAGACCAGTAAAAATGATACGGCGGCGTACCCCCGCTGACTGTGGTGGTAAACGAGGCAGCCAGCGGCTGGGGACCGGATGTCGACGAGGCGTGGATTGATACATTGAAAGGGGGAACGGATTTCAGCGAAAAGTTTTCCGTGACCAATTCAGACATTTCACCTGCCGCATCCACGCTATAGGCATTCACTGTCCAGTTGCCGGTTTCCGCGCCCGGTAAAAGCTGAATGCGTGCCCTGGCCCACATTTCGTTTTCATTGATCTGATATTCATTGTTGTCATCATCCGTATACACACCCATCCGGCCCGTTCCCTCGCTGAAATCCCCGGACCCTTCTGTCTCCCGGACCCATAGTGTATGATCAGCCAGGGATAAACTGAGCACATAATTGTTTTTGGCATGAAAAGGACCGCCGCGGTTTTCCACTGTATTTTCGGCAGCGGACGGTCCGCTCAGCCAGACATCCGCATAGGCGTTATGATCCCATCCCAGGGAATGATATATGTGAATATATACGTCAAACCACTGCCCCCTCTGCAGACTGGATGTTTCCGTATCCGAACCCAGTGGAACGAGGCGGATATCGTTGATATGAATTTCAGACGGCTGCGATACGTGAATATCCAGAGAGGCAGATGCCTGGCTGCCTCCGCCGTCTGAAACCATGACCGTGGGACCGTAATCCCCGGCATCACTGAATGTATGGACCGGACCCGGCACAGAGGATGTGCTGCCGTCACCGAGATCCCATTGATAGGCATAGGGCGGCGTACCGCCGCTGACCGTGCTGGTAAACGTGATATTCAGGGGTGCTTCACCGGAATACACGGAGGCGCCGGCGCTCACACTCAGGGGAATGGCGCCGGTCCCGGCATATTCGAAAGCCCCCAGGTCCGGCGCGTTTCCTTCCCAGGCCAGGCCGATGCCGTCTCCGGCTGTCCAGTTCACGGAACGATCCAGTGTCAGGGTGTTGCTGTCATAGTCCACAGCCACAATCCTGGCACGTGCCTGGTTGCTGAATATCTGGATCTCGTCCCCTGCCACAATTTCATACCCGTCGCAGAAGAATTTGGCATATTCAACCGCCATCATTGTGCCTGATCCGGCGGAAAGGGTTCTTGTCAGAGGCAGTCCCCTGTCAACGGCGGGAGATGTGGATTTCAGCGTAAAATCATACGGGCCGGGGCCTGTTGGGGCGTCCGTGGCAATGTTCAGACCGGGATTCGTTGTCGTAAACGACTGGGCTTCCTCCCCGACAGGACCGGGAATACTCTGCAGACGGTTCCTGTATGTTTCAAAATCAACATAGGACCAGTCCCAGTTGCCGCGGAAATCCACCATTTGAACTCCGTCGGCATTAAAATACATATTGCCGTTGATTTCAGTTTCGCTCAGATCCGAAGTGGTAATCACAGTGATTTCACCCTGATGATGACCGCCGATAATATTGTTCTTGATGGCCACTCCGCGCATATTTTCGATATCGGGCATGGTCAGTATCACGGATGTGGCCTTGGGACTCCGCCTGCAGGCATCGTCATAGGGATCGTTTTCAAGTTGCTGCGAGGTCTGGTCGCAGCCCGCATAATTTCTGTTATTTCCCAGCATGGTGTTGTGAACCACAATCCATCCGTAATTGGGAACGAAAACGGCACCCAGATTATCGTAAATAACATTCCGGCGGATTATGATTTCATGGGCCTGATTATGGTCCATCCATCCTTTCATGATACCGCCCGTACCGCCGCTCATGTTGACTTCACCGTCATTGGCGCCCCGGTTGCCGTAAATTAGATTCCCTTCGATGACCACATCGGCGGCGCCTTTCAGATCGATGGCATTCTCCGCATTGTTGCATATGGTATTGTTGCGTATAATTACGCCGCGTGACGTGCCATCATCAAAATCAACCGCGTAATCGTCTTCAAATTGAATGCCGTCTTCAATCTGGCTGCCCGCCAGGTAATTCCCTTCGATCAGCATGGCCTGATTGGCGCCGTAGCTGGTCTGGTTGTCGATACAGGGACCGATACAGTTGGTAATCCGGTTGTTGCGGACAATGGTGTACTTGGGTGAATACGTGGTGATAATGCCGATATCAAAGACACCGTCAATTGTGTTGTTTTCTATAAGTGTGTGCCTGGCCTCTCCCACGAGAATGCCCCTGGAGCCGACGTGTGCGGCATCCGAATTGGAGATGGTGCAGCCTTTGATTTGATTGCCTTCCGAATCCCTCCCCCATACCGCCACCGCATACAGGGCGTGGACAGGATCCAGTGTCAGTCCGTCAATGACAATGTGACTGACCGATCCCCATCCGGCGCACGATCCCGGATAGCCCAGGGCGACAATGGCTTCTTCGCTGCCGTTATTGCCGTATCCGCGGATGGTGGCTGTTTCACCGGGATAGGCTGTAAATGTGATGGGCAGGGATTCCGTGCCGGAATGGACCGGATTGATGTCTTCAATGTACGTGCCCTGCCGTATAAATACCCTGTCCCCTGCCCGAAGTGAATAATTTGCCTTGTTGAGTGTGCGCCATGGCGCTGACAGTGAACCCGGATTCTGGTCATTACCCGAGGGAGAGATATAATAATCTGCCGCAAACAATTTGACAAAAAGGAAACAATTTCCCAGAAGACAGAGGAAAAAACGGTTGTTCCTGGCTATTTTCATAAATGACGGCCTCACAAATTGTACCCGGTCACTATTTCAGGCAAGATGTGTGCCATTTTCGAACACTACATAAATTATTAATAAACAATGCAAGACGGATTGTAACGGTTAAATAGTGGGAAATAATTGCCTGTAGCGATTTGCAATATGATCCCATGTATTGGACACCATTCGAAGGCGCGCCGCACGTCCCATCTCATCTGTCAAAATATTGTTTTCCATGAATTTTTCGACAGCTGCCGCCAGTTGATCCGGATTGCCGTACGGCACAATATATCCGTTGACACCATGCTGCACCAGATCTCTGGATCCGATCCGGTCACTGATGATGACGGGTTTTCCCGTGGCCATGGCCTCCAGCATGACCTGGGGGCACTGATCATAATAACTGGGCAGAATCAGGCAGTCACAGCCGGCATAGGCCTCCTTGAGACGTTTCTGATCCAGCTCTCCCAGATATTCCACGACGCCTCTGTCGAAAAGGGACCGGTACCGTTCGGCGAGAGTCCGG
>Ga0272442_10007523_pt1 | contig 14045 bp, 11 predicted proteins | sample SSMForm2O_FD_200262 | JGI IMG/M metagenome (GOLD analysis project Ga0272442, IMG submission 200262) | Marine sediment archaeal communities from Little Sippewissett salt marsh, Falmouth, MA, United States - SSM-Form-2O | ecosystem: Environmental > Aquatic > Marine > Wetlands > Sediment ...
TTCGAAGAGCAAGATCTAGACGCCTCTGCGGAGCTGTGTCAACTGCTTTAGGGACTGATATTCCACCAAAACGCAGTCGAGTAGTTTCCTCTTTAGGTGCAGCATTTTGAAGAGAGTCAACGAACACTTGTATTGGATTGGATTTGGTTCTCTTCTCGATAATTTCAAAGGCAGCCCTTACAACTTTATATGCCTTATTTTTCTTTCCAGTATAAACTTCAGTTCTCATTATATTGTTGATCAAACGTTCGACTATGGGAACCTTAGTTTTTGCAAACATTTTATTTGAAAAAACCCCGCCAAGATATAAGTTTTCAGTCTCTAGATTTATGTATCTTTCCAAACCCCTGTCTTCTACCTTGACTTTACTCATATCATATTTTGCTAAAACGGGGAAAAAATGAATATTTCCTTTTTCTTTACTTTTTCCGGTCATATCTATCGTCTCATTGCCTTCTCAATCTTTCCTTTAATCATTTGCTCAAGGGATACGTCGTTAACTTTTATTACTTTAAATCGAACACCAGGGATGTCACCATAACTTCTTCCCATTCTACCGCCAATTCCTTCTATCATTACTTCATCATGTTCATCGATAAAACTAATAGCATTATTGCCAGGGGCAAATGCAGTAATTTGCCGACCATTCTTTATAAGTTGTACCTTTACACATTTTCTAATAGCAGAGTTAGGCTGTTTTGCTTCTATGCCTACTTTTTCAATGACGATTCCTCTTGCTTGAGCTGTTCCCCCAAGCGGATCTGCCTTTTCTTTTAAGTGTAAAACTCTCTTTTTGAAATACCGATCATTCCATTGTTGTTTTCTACGGTCTTTTTTAAGTTTTCTTGCTGCATTCAGTCCTTTACCCATGTTTCACCTACTAGATAAGAGTAAGCCAGTATGTAGCTTTTGATATTTAAATCTTTTAGATGGGAACTCCTAAAGGTTGAAACTAGCAAATTATTTTTTTTTTGAGGGTTCATTTGTCGCAAAAAACAACAGCCACATTTTTATATTAAAAAGATATTTCATATAATGGGCTCTGAGATGCACAAAGATCAAATTATTGTTAATGATGACGCAAGTTCTTCTGGAATAATCCACCGAGGTGTATTGAGTTACTATCTGGGTTCTGTATTTTTTATGGCAGGCATTGCACTCCTAGCAATGGGGGTGGCATTTATTATGATTTTCAAAATTCACTATACTTCTTTGCCGGAAGAAATTCTTCTTACTGCTGTTTTCATGGGTGTCGGTATTACATTGATTTTGACGGGCATCAATTTGATGATGAAGCAGACGAAATACGGGTACGGTATTGTGGGCGGGAGTGCTTTTATGTCTTTATCTGCTCTCTCTCTTTTTGTATATGCTTATCCGCATAAGTGGTATTACCCATTCATAAGCTATGTATTCTCGCTCTTCGTTGCTGGATTTTTAGTACTAATGGGAAATGCATTTGCAAATGTGACTCTCAAGATGATTGGAAACAGATTTGAATCTGTGGTGGGCAAAGAAGAAAAAGCGGAAGTGAAAATCTATACTGACGAAGAGATAGAGCGAGACATAGAAGAAGCAACAAGAAAAAGTGTAGACGCGGCTATCGATAAACTAGATTTTACACTGGCCGATGCAAAGGATTTGACATTGGGGGCATCTTGTACTAAAGTGCGAGGTAATATCGTAAGGGTCAAAGATGATATGGATGAAGCGAGAATCTTGAAAATAACGAGGAACCCAGCCGAAACTGATAAATGGGGCTCAATAGGTATTGATAAGGTTTCAATGCAGCTGAGTAACGCTCTGGAAAATCAACCATCAATTGAGAAAGATAGATTGGTGGAAATCACGAAGGATTTCGAAAGAAAAATTAAAGGTATTGTTGATCTAGTGAAATCAAAGTGATAATCTACCAATGATTTGGTTAAAGTAAATATTTTGTTATGACGCATCTGTGATTGAGGTTCAATGGTGTTGTGTCTAACAACTTTTAATGGGGAGTAAAGTGGATTATGTAACTAGACTATGGGTTGGGGTGAACATTCGAAACCTTTTTAAGGAAAATGTAGCTACATTCCATTATATTAACAAGGATGGTGATGTGGAAATGGCAAAAGGCCTTGATATTGGAACTATGAATATAATTTGTGCAGAAAAAGAAGGCGAAGATGTAGTTTTTATGCAGCAGCGGAACGCGTTTATGGAGCTCGAATCAAGCGATCTCACGAAGACGATGCTAGACACCTCGAAAGTTCTTTATGTGGAGGAAGACGGCGGAATTTCTCTTTTGGGAGAGGATGCATTTAGGTTTGCGACTATCTTCGAGAAAGAAGCGAAAAGACCGATGAAACGTGGTATAATATGTTCTGACGAGAAAAATGCAATACCTATGATGAAGCTAATTGTAGAGAGAGTCTTGGGCACACCAAAAGGTCAGAAAGAAGTACTATACATCTCATCTCCAGCAGATCCAGTAGATTTAGATATAAATGTATTGTATCATAGGAAAACTATGGAAGCGCTAGCAAAGAAAATGAAATACGACACACATGTTATTGATGAGGGTTTGGCTGTGATTTACTCTGAACTTGCAGATTATAACTTTACTGGCTTGGGGGTAAGTGTGGGTGCGGGACTCACAAATGTAACACTTGCATATTTAGCTACGCCTCTTATGTCTTTCAGTATAGGTAAAGGTGGAGATTGGATCGACGAGCAAGTTTCAAAAACGACAGGGTTACCAAAAGAGCATGTATGTGCAACAAAAGAGCAGGCAGGATCCACGTTAGGTACTACAGATGTTGATTTTGGCAGCGTAAAAGGTGCTCTTACTGTATACTATGATGCCTTGATTACATATATTATTAAAAATTTAGATAGGAGACTTGCTCAGATAGCACCGCCAAAAGTATCATTTCCTGTTGCGGTTGCAGGTGGAAGTTCAATACCCAAAGGATTTTTCGATCTGTTTGAGAAGAAATTAAGAGAGACAAAGCTTAAAATTGAAATACCGACCATGATACGTGCCAAAGATCCATTGCATTCAGTTGCGAGAGGGTGTCTAATAGCAGCAAGAACGCAGGAAGCAGCAGGAAAAAGAGCGACGACGGCGGCAACAGCAATCACAACGCAGAAGAAAACACAGGGTAAGACTAAGACAACAGGAAAGAAGAAATAAATAGATTACAGTTAGTAAATGGCGGGTTTGTTTGTTAGATGACAAATAACGCCGCCAGTTATTTTTTTATCTTATAGATTGTTGTAACTATTGCTGGCAGTTATTTGTTCAGAGAGTAGGATTAGGGATATAATACAAGAGTCTAATTACACATTTTTTCCAAGCAAACTGGATAATAAGTTACTTGCAGGCAATCTTGTCATATGTTTTGTTCTTATATTTTAGATTTTGTTGGTTTTTTGTATTGGACGTTACAACAATGGCTATATCCTCCAAATTTTTTCAGGAAAAAAAGAGTAGTTTTTTGAGGAATGAGAAGAAAAATCTGGGAAAACTTCTCATCGCGGTTGAGATGGGATGATGATGCACTCCTTTCTAAAAACACCAGCCCAGATTTTTTTATTCACTTCCATCACCTAAAATTGTGATGGGTTTTAAGTAGTTTTTTCGCAGGTGAGTATGCAGTTAAATCACTATCACTACAACCGTTTTAAAAGGTAATTCCTAGGAGAAATAAGGTGCTAGAGTATCCTACTAAATGGTTGTTAATTTAGCAACTTAAAAATTGAAAAAACCTCTAGTCTTTTAAAGAAACAGTTGCTATATGGGTTAGGTGAGGATGAGATGGAATCACGAGTTAAGATAATATATACGGCGCCTAAACAAGTACCATTGTTCGAAGAGCAGGATGACGGAAATCTAACGCAATATGCAATGGAAGATTAACTATCAGTAATTTAAGTCCCATATAGATGATGTGCAAGTGGTAGAACTCTAGTCATTTATGAGATTGATTTACAGATTTTATATGGTTGCATGGTACAAAAGTTTAAATTCCACCTTTATTTTACGTTAGAAAAAGAGGTGAAAAATGGTCGAATTTGAGACAATAACCGCAGAAGAAGTAGAATTTGGAAGAAATAACTTTATAGAGGTTGCTAGAAAGAAAGCTGTTGGTGACGACGGAGAAAGAGAGTTCATTTCACTTTCACGAGGCTATCATCTTCCAGATGGTACAAAAAAATGGAAAGCATCCATAACTCTACCAGATGAGGAAGAAAAAAGAAAAAAAATAGCTGAGTTAATAAAGAAACTATAATTAGAATAAAAAACGATTAAATTTTTCATTATCTTCATCTTTTATCTTTTTCATTTATTCGAATTTTTTCTATATAGTTCCTTTACGTTGACGAAGTATTTCTTTTTTTGTCAATACTATTCATAATATTGTGTATATGTATGTCACGTTTGCACTACTCATATGATCTGTTGCCATTTTTGTCAATAAAAAGTTCTTTTGATTCTATTACAATGTAATTATCAATTTCTACGAATGACGTCATATCAACATCTATGTTCGTGTCATATATCACGCTGGGTCCAGAAATAGACACGTTCAGGGATTCATTGCTCCCATCGTCAATAAATAATCGCAGATGGCCAATATCTTCCACTCCAAAATTCTGATTTATTTCGGTCTTTATGCTAGCACTACATGAACATTCGATCGGTATCCATCCATCGCTGCTGATGCTTTCCCCTACAAAAATCTCAACCCATGCATGACGAATTGCACTGACAACTCCATTTGATTCTTCTGCTAGAAATCCACTTATGAACCTTGCAGGTATGCCTACTGAACGGCATAAGGAGACGTAAAGAAACGAAAGGTCATCGCAATCTCCCGATCCCAGTTGACAAGTCTTGATTGCAGGTTGAACATTATTATTAGTCGTATGTATCTGGTAGACTGTATTTTGTTTAAGCCAGATAAAAAGTTCTTTTGCAATAATAAATGAGTTGTTGCTATTTGCCTGATTTAACACAGTTAGAGCGGTTGATTTTATTTTGGAATTATCTGGATCTATATATACTATATCATTATCTGACTGTTCATTGCAGTATTGATCAACAAGATTAGGATAAAATGTTTTAATTTCTTGTAAAGTCAGTGCATCATTGCCACTTAAATCGGTAACAAGAAAACTCTCCACTTCGACATTTGCACGGATACCTAGTTCATAATAATAACTATCTTTTCCACTTATATTCCATTGTAGTACGGTATTATTTGCCAGGGAAATACTTTCATAATCCTGTTGGTATAATATCTCCGTGGATACAGATCCAAGCAAGATTTCTGGTAAATCACAATCATAATGTATTGTATATTTCCCAGTTCCACTGCAGTTCACTTTGTAACCATAACTGATAATATATCTGACTTTTGTATGGTGAGATTCATATGTTGTACCACCGTCAAAATCAAAATTAAAATACTCTAAACATCCAGATGAAGATATAATTAGTATAAATAAAACGAGAGTTAAACCCGCAATACTTCTGCTTTTTTTATCCATGAATATCTCTTATTTCTTCCTAAAAAATCCTGCTTTTTTCCCATATGAATTACGGTATTTACAACTTTCTTTCATTGGACATTTGATACATTCTGGATTTTCCTCACGGCAATAGTTTTCACCGAGTTTAGCCAGAGAGTCTAGATATTTGTAGACATTTTCTTTCATCTTTTCGGCTTCTTTTGTAAGTATTTTTATTGCTTCGTCTGGATCATCAGTAGAAACCCACCCCAGTCTCTTTGCCACTCTGTTTACATTCAAAGCTTTTTTTGTGGATTTGCTTCTATCAGGTGTCGGTTCGGGGAAATCAATTGGAATTTCAGGCTGTATTCTTGGTTGGGGTTCAGGCATTGACATATTCGACCTCTTTGGAAGCTTGTCGGACAGTCCTCCTTCTTTTGTTATGTTTACTGATTTACCGCCATGGCTTGTTTCCCTGGTACGTATTTCAGCCATAATTGGTATCTGAAGAGAAGCACCAGAAATGAGGGCTATACCGATCGGAAGACGCTGTATTTCACGGTACGTCTGATTAGTTAAACCCTCAACTGATTGAATTATGGCTTTGAGATCATTTGGATTTGTTACCTTTAGGATGATGTTTGTATTGCACTGTGAAATTATGTTTTTATCTACTTTGGCTGGACGTTGACTGATGATACATAATCCCATTCCAAATTTTCTACCCTCTGAAGCAACTGTGCGCAGAATGTTGGATGAAACGGAACTTCTAAACCCTCGCTCTGGACAGTAATTATGTGCTTCTTCTACCACAAATAGAAACGGCGGGATTTTACCAGCTTTACGAGCATCAAACAATTCCTTGGTTAGACGTGCTACAACAACTTCCTGTACATCTGGAGGAACGCCTTTCATGTTGATTGTGGAGCACTTTCCATTTCTAACAAGCTCGCCAGCAGATGTTCCATGTTCTGAGAAAACACCTATTGAGTCGAGTGATTCAAGTGAAGCTATAACATTCCATCTAGCGTTACTTTTACTTCTGTTAACAGCATCTATAATATCTCTGAGATCATAGAATTGTTTGTATTCCTTAACCTCTTTGATTGCCTGATATAATACTCCTATCTGGGGACCAGATAGCTTTGCAGAAAGGAGATCTGTTATCTCACGTGCTTCAAGATTTAGACCACTGAGGGTAAGATGTTTTGCACTACCCCGTCTGCCAAGTGGGGAAAACTCGGTCATTTGACTAGAATAATCTCGTTGCTTGACACCAAACCTTTCCATGTTCTTATGGTCTTTTCGGCTCTTGTTTGGCTTTGTAAGTGAGTGGTATTCTCCATGTGTATCAATTATAAGCATTGGTATTTTTTTCTTTAACAACTCCTCTACAAGAACACCACATGCATAGCTTTTACCACCACCTGTTTTTGCTAGTACACAAATATGCTTTTGAACTAGTGAATCGACATTCAGATAAACTTTCAGGTTATGTCCTTTTAATAGTCCAACATATGCTCCATTTTCCTTAGCGGCATTCAGTCCTAGAACCTGCCTAATAAGATCTTCATCGGCACGTACGATTCCGCTACCTGCATCGAAAGGAGTACGTGGTGACTGTAAAAGCCCTTTTTTGTCACGATATCCGATTACATCTGCAAATGCGGAAACCTTGTTCTTGATGTGAGGAATTTCATCATCGCTTGTCATACGTATAGCTTCATCAAACTTAAGGTCAGAGAGCTGCTTGATATCCATTACCTGGGCAAGCATATTCCCCTCTTTGTGAGGAGCATATATGTAGTCAAACTTTCGTATGCCTTGATTGTTTACTGTGAAATTGAACTCAGTCGAGCCAACTTCTCCATATATAAAACCGACAATATTCTCTTTTTGTTGCATCCTAGATCCCCTATTTTTCGGAATAATGCCGCACTTAGTTATTATAGTTTTTGTAATTTTTTACCAATTTCCACGGGCAGATCTGCAAGTTTCTCAAGAGCCTCTATCTCCATAAAATGAAGCTTTCCTGGTATAACCAATGTGTGAAGAGGCGGACCAAACTTTTTGTACTTTAAAATGCCCATTCTTTCTGCCATCAATATTGGACTTGATGATCCTGCACAAGCTACTATGCAAACTATGGTATCTTCAGTAATAATTTGTTTTTTTAATTTTTTTTCCATTTCTAGTAATAACATCATACCTTCATTAGCTGTCATATATCTTTCTTTATCTGCCTGAATATCAAGAAGTACTAGAGTATGTAAACCTCTCTCCTTGTTTTCCTTTATTACGTTGTAAGGACTTGTTGGGAAATAATCTTTTTCAGGAAATGCAAGTGTTGTTGTCCTACCAAACTTGTAATTTTGTAAACCAAGCAGGCCTGGAACCGCGGTGACGATGCTACTACCATGTACAATTTTTGTTTTAATTCCCATATCTATAGCTCTTAGTCTAAGATTAACATGAGTGGTAGCAGTCATTGAGTCGCCGCATGTTAAAAAGGCAATATTTTTATCAGTGGCAGACTTTAGTATTTTATCACCGTTTTCAGTTTCTTTTCTTGATAGGATATCTATGACTTTTCCAATTTTTTTTTCAATTTTGTTTATTTTAGTTCCAACAAGTTTTGCCGTGTAAAATTCAGCATATATCTTGCTACAGTTTTTGATTTCTTCAAGGCCCTTTATTGATATATCTTTTTCATCATATAAGCCTAAACCAATGAATGTAAGACTTCCCTTTGGCATGTTAATTCAGAAAATCTTAATTACCTACCATACAAAAAGGTTTGTTTTATGGATTTAGGAAATCAGATATTGTCTAATGACAGTTGATCTTTTACTTAGATATATAAATAACCGTTTTGATTATGAGTCGTTATGCTTTCAATAGGACTTGCAATTCTGGCGTTTATTGTTGGAGTAATTTTCCTTTACAAGTGTTCGGACTTTCTGGTGGATGGAACATCGAACATCGCAGCTCAACTTGGTATTTCTTCATTAATTATTTCAGTAATTGTTGTCGCATTTGGGACCTCTGCACCTGAATTTGCGATCTCAGTTGGTGCAGCTATTCAGTCGCATTCAGACGTCTCTATTGGAAATATCATCGGTTCTTGTGTTGCAAATCTTTTACTTGTACTTGGGATAAGTGCAATAATTAGACCAATAAAAGTAAAAAAAACCATCATAAAACGTGAGATGCCAATTATCATAGGAGTGACTATTGTTCTCTTACTCTCGGCATTTTTTGGCTTGTTGGATGCCCATCGTATGATTGGAGGAGCAATTTTTCTTGTCTTATTTGCAGTATTTATTGTTTATTTTGTTCGATGTGCAAAAAAAGAAAGAAACAATGGTGTAGAAAAATACGAATCCGGGAAGAAACTCAAAAACACATTTTTTATTATATCGGGTATAGCTGGTGTTGTTGTTGGAGCTTTGCTTTTGATAGAATCAGCTTTATCTATTGCAAATTTCTTTGGTATTCCGGAGATGATTATTGCGTTGTCGATGGTGGCAGTTGGTACATCCCTTCCAGAATTGGTGGTTTCTGCTATGGCTTCCTATAAAAATGAATCAGACATTGCTGTTGGAAATGTAATCGGATCAAATGTGTTTAATATTTTTCTAATACTTGGTGCCAGTGCTCTTCTTATACCATTAAACGCAGTAAATTCCATTGGTAATTTGCTGATTCTTATGATTGTGACTCTTGTGATGTTTCCAGTACTTTATACTGGACATGTTATATCGAGAAAAGAAGGAGTTTTTCTCATATCATTATATTTGTTTTTTATTTGCTATATTTTCCTTGTATGACCTAGTTACATGGGTCTATTTTATGTTGAAAAATTCGAATTTGCTGACTTTTTTAAAACCAAAACTTTAGCTCCGATCACCTCTGATCATTTTCACTCTTGTTTGTAACTATTTAAGAATAGTTTGCAGCAAAACCGCTATTATATATAGGTAAATATTATTCTTTAAAACTAATGTCAAAAGAGAAATCCATAGATAGAAATGAGATTTTGGCTGTTTTTTTAATGGGTTGTTTATTCGTTCTAATTCATGGTCTTTCTTTATTGATTACAACGCCTTTTGAATCAGCAGGAATAGAGCCAGCATTTGAGAATCCAAATGATCCGATGAATATTGCATATATTTTTATGATAATGCTTGTTTTTACTGTTTTAATTTTACTTATTGCAAAGTTTTGGAAGAAACAGTTTATACAGGTTGTTATTTTGGGTGCAGTGGGTTATACCTCCTTTTACGCATTCTTTTTACCACTATTTCAATTTGCTTTTTCAAGGATATTTTCAGAATTTGCTTTAGTTGCTGCTATAATTGCTGCAATTGTTATTGTTGTAACGCTTTTCAAGTATCCTGAATGGTATGTAATTGACATTTGTGGTGTGATAATAGGTACGGGTGCTATCGTTATATTTGGTATATCACTGGGTATTTTGTTAGTTCTTGTTTTACTGATTGGTTTGGCTATTTATGATGCGATATCTGTCTATAAGACTAAACATATGATTGAACTTGCGGATACCGTCATGGATCTTAAGCTACCAGTCCTATTGGTCATACCAAAAACAAGAGGGTATTCGTTAATAAAAGAGACAAAGCGTTTGAAAGAAAAACTCAAAGAAGATGAGGAACGAGATGCGTTTTTCATGGGATTGGGAGACATTGTAATGCCAGGGATTCTTGTTGCAGCTGTGTACAATAATGTTAATAACGGTCTTCCAGTAGCTATATCAGTGATGATTGGTACAATGGTTGGTTTTGTAATTCTTATGACCTTTGTGATGAAAGGAAAACCGCAGGCTGGACTTCCATGTCTTTGCGGAGGTGCGATAGCTGGTTATATCATATCTAGCTATCTGTTATTTGGCGAATTGGTGGGTCTTAGCTTTTCTAGCTAAAAGCGTTAGTAGCTGATTTTAAAACCACAATCCTCGCACCATGTCTTTCCATCAAAATGATTCAAAGGTTTATTACATCTGGGGCATTTTGTCCTTTCAAGAAAGTGTTCAAGCCAGACATCTCTTACTTGTGGCACTGTCTCGTTTTCTATCCTTTGTAATTCATCCACAAGATCAGGAGTTGTAGCCAGTTTTCGAAGGACTGAAAAATTAATTTTTCTTAGTTTCAGGGGATAGGATGAATCATAATATATTGTTTCTGCTGAGGCTGTATTGTCTGTGCCTGTTCTTTTATTTTTGATGATAATAGCAGCAAGAACCACTCCACTAACTAGGCCACCGATATGTGCAAAATGGGCAGTAGTGTCCTGAACATCCAACATAACAATTACGGTTTCCATCACCGCGAAAATAAGTACAGCATAGACTACCTTGATACGGCGAAAGACCATAACTATCCCTAGGGGAATTGGCATAACTACTTCATCTCTGGGGTAGGAAAATGCAAATGCACCCAGGATGCCAAATATCGCGCCAGATGCACCGATCAGTACAATTCCAGAACCAATGTTAAGTAATGAATGAGTTAGTGCGCCGCACACACCTGTTAATAGATAAATAGTCAAAAATTTCTTCCAACCAATTCTTTGTTCAAATGCCATCCCCACAAAGAAAAACACCATCATATTTCCAATGATGTGAAGAAAACCACCGTGTATGAACATGGAAGTAAACAAGGTATAAATTTGAGGCATGAACTCCGACGAGAGATAAATAGGCCGAAATCCCAAATCATAGATTACTTCAGGAAATATTACCGATATGACGAAAACAATAAAATTTGCAAATATAAGTGCATATGTTATCAGCAACTTTTTTGCATATGAGATAACAAGTGTTCCAATTATTGTACAAATGGCAAGTATTGAAACAAAGTTTATGGGAAGTATTATTATGTCCATTCTCGCTTTCTCCAGTCAGGTGCTACTAGTACAAAAGTCATAGTAAATATAATCACTATATAAATTATGTTTTTAATTGGTTTTGATAATTTGTATTAAATTGGGAAAATTTGCGTTAATGATGGTTCTATAGAACTTGTCCGAATAACTTTTTAAGGATTACAGGCATCAATTATCTGATGATTAAAATGAAGAAGCTTCTTGGGAAGATAAATGGTAGTATCGATTGGGACAAATTGATTGTTGAGAAAGAGTAAACATAGTGAAAAACCTGTAAAAATTTAAGAAACACCTACTTAAACAGCTGTTGATAGGTGTTCTTTGTTGATGAAACTAAAATTATTAGAAGAATGAAAACCTTGTATTCGCGGTGTGTCAAAGGTTTGAAAAGACAACAATTTTTTCATAACGAAAAGATATTTGTAATATCGCTTCTATTTATTGTGTAATGTTAGATAGGAAAGATATTTCAAAAGCTACCAAGATCATTGACGGACAATCCATCAACTATCGTGAGTTAGCTGAACTTTTAGAATCAATTATTGAGAACGCGTCTGATTTTATATTTCAAACTACATTAACTGGTGTGTTCACTTATGCTAGTTCATCTTCTGAGAAAATTGCGAATTATGAACCTGAAGAAATGATTGGCAAACGTTTTACAAAATTTGTACCGAAAAAAGAACTGCCAAGGTATATATTAAAAATTAAGGAATTGGCTAAAGGAAAAAAAATTGATAGTTTTGAATCATATGTAATTCATAAAGACGGGCATCATGTTCCTGTAGAATTTTCTGGAAACATGATAAAAATTCAAAATAAGTCATACATTGTTGGGGTTATGAGGAACATTACTGACCGTAAGAAATCGGAAGAATTACTTAAAGAGGGTGAAGAAAAACTACGGCTGAGTGAAGAGCGTTTTAGAGATATAGCGTTTAGTATGGCAGATTGGATTTGGGAAGTGGACAAGGATGGAATATATACTTTTGCTTCAGGGAAGGTAAAAAAAATTCTTGGATATATGCCAGGAGAGCTTATTGGAAAAACCCCTTTTGATTTAATGCCTGAAGATGAGGCGAAACGTGTTGGCGAGGTGTTCAAAGAATCAGCTTCTGAAAAGAAACAAATTGTTGATTTGGAGAATTGGAACCTGACTAAACATGGAGAAAAGATTTGTCTTCTGACTAACGGGGTACCGTTACTTGATGAAAGCGGTAATCTAATAGGGTATCGTGGTGTGGATAGAGATATTACCAAGCGTAAACTGGCAGAGGTTGATATCAAGAGAACAAAAGAATACCTTCAAAACATAATTAACAGTGCCTCTGAGATTATTATTGCATTTGATACAAATAACAGGGTAACTACTTGGAACAAGACGGCAGAACTAATCACAGGATATGAACAAAAGGAGGTTCTTGGAAGGAAAATTAGCTACCTTAATATATTTGCAAATTCCGATGACTTAACTGGCTATATTGGTGATGTTTTTAATAATTATACCAAACCCTTTGAGGATGTTACATTGCAGTCTAAGGCAGGTGCACGGAAACTAGTTCGTGTGTCAGGATCAATCGTAAAGGGTGATAAGAATGAAACTATTGGAGTTCTATTAGTCGGGAAGGATATAACACACGATAGTGAACTGCATGGGAAACTTATTCCAGGAAACAGTTACTTATGCATCGATGAAAAAGCCGAATCTTCATTAAATTTGTTCAAGAATTTAGTCGTTTCGGGATTCGACGGTCTTTATGTTACTAGAGGTAATCCTAAAGAAATCAAAGATATGTTTCCATCAGTGGATGTTGAGGTGGTTATACTCAGTGAAGATAAAACCAATGGTTTTGAATATGTTAGAGACATCGATGATCTGGTTTCTAAGATTAAAATGTTTGCAGAGGAAAAATCTATGCCACTGATAATGCTTGATAGAGTAGATTTTCTCCTATCTATTTTTTCCTTCGAAGAATTCATAAAAGCATTGTACAGAATTAACAATATTCTTGGAGATTATAATGCTGTTTTTCTTTTGCGTCTTAACCCTAATTTTGTTGATAGTAGACAACTGGAACTTATTAAAGAAGAACTGTTATCTTTGCCAAGTCAAAAAATTGAAGATATTGAAATTGAAGATAAACTGTTTGGAATCCTGAAGTTTATACAGAGTCAGAACCAGACTAATATTTTGGTTTCCTATTCAAAGATAGGACATGAATTTTCAATATCTAAGGTTACAACTAGCAAGTATCTAAACTCACTTGGTGAAAAAGGATTGGTTTATATAAAGAAAAAAGGTAAATTAAAAGCATTGCATGTGACAGATAAAGGAAAATCATTGCTGCAGAAAAGGATAACTATCTAAGTGAAAGTATTGAAGCAAATAAAAGATAGTTATGTTGTCAAAAAAATTCTACGGTCGTAGAATTTTTCAACAAATTATATTATGTCTTATATTATGGAAAACATTTAAAAGAGTATGAAGTTATAAAACCCGGTTATTAAACAATTGTTAAGGGGGACATAATGACAGAGGATAACGTATTAACTGTTAAAGAAACTAGTCTTGACGATGCAGTGAAAATAGCTGAAAAAGGTACTCATTGTGGAATGTGTAAAATTGATTTTTTAGATTGTGG
>Ga0272442_10007527_pt1 | contig 14043 bp, 10 predicted proteins | sample SSMForm2O_FD_200262 | JGI IMG/M metagenome (GOLD analysis project Ga0272442, IMG submission 200262) | Marine sediment archaeal communities from Little Sippewissett salt marsh, Falmouth, MA, United States - SSM-Form-2O | ecosystem: Environmental > Aquatic > Marine > Wetlands > Sediment ...
AGAATCATGGCTTTCAGGTGCAGGGAGGGTTCATTGTTGGCTTTGATAGCGACCCGCTCTCGATTTTCAGGAGCCAGATTAATTTCATTCAGAAAAGTGGCATTGTAACCGCTATGGTGGGGGTATTAATGGCCCCTCCAAGAACAGCACTCTATAACCGTCTGAAAAAAGAGAATCGCTTGCTGCCAGGCGGTTCCGGAGATAATACAGACGGGTCGACTAATTTCATTCCAAAGATGGGTCGTGAAAGGCTGACGAATGGCTACAGGCATATACTGCGTACTATCTATTCGCAAAGGCAATATAACGAACGTATAAAAACCTTTTTAAAAGAATACAAACCGAGGAGCCCGCGGAAAGGTTCTATCAATTTCAGCTATATCCGCGCACTGTTCAGGTCCATTTGGGTTATGGGCATCTGGGATAAAGACAGGAGAGACTACTGGAAACTGTTTATATGGACGTTACTGAATAAACCGAGGCATTTTCCTCTGTCGATAACCTTTGCTATTCAGGGCTTACATTTCCGCAAGGTTGCCGAGAAAATAGTCATGATGCATGTCGGTGATTTCGACGGGACAGGGTGAGGAATAACCTGGCATAGAGTAATGTCCGAAATAAAAACATAGCTGGTAGAGATGATGGCTTGCCTGATCAAGTAGCCTTAAAGCAGGTGCCTTTTCTTATAGGTGGCATATTTTGACTGATGTTAGCATATGAAAGCAAAGGTGTTTTTTATAACTGGACTTGTACTGGCATTGGTCGGGGCTGGCGCCCTGCTTCACGGTCATCTTTTCGGAGAAAATAACTCGGCTATTGCCTCGGTGATGGGGATTATCGGCATCGTATTGATAGCCACCTCGAAATTCAGGCTGTTGTAGCAACGCCCAGTTATTGTATCAACCTTACTGCTTTTATATGGAAGATAAACAGTAGCTCTACAAAGATGCAAGATAGATAAATAAACATCTCCTATTTATCTTTCCTGGCGGGGCCAGCCGCAGTGTGGCATACTTATGGGAAAGCGAAAGGAGGCAGTCACTATGTATCTGGATGTTGTAGAAGAGCGGATGCTGTCTGGTAAAGAGGGTGCAGGCAGAAAAAAAGCAATGGAAATCCTCTGTGCGATAGGGGATGGGGTTGGGGCGGAGAGAATGGTCAAAATTACCTATGCTCATCTTATGCCTCCGGATGTGATGTTCTTTCCCTATGGCAGACAGGGACAGTGGGCTCACGATATGACCTGGGAATTGCTCCAGGAAGTTGATCGCTTCAAGGTACCGGCAACCATTGAACCCATGTTTGTGGATTTGAATATCGCCAGCCAGATGGAATTTTCCGATTCAACTATCGAGGAAATGCGGCAAATTATGGGGGCTGCGACTGCACACTACGAAAAGCTCGGAGTCATTCCTAATTACTCGGCACTTCCTTTCTATGTATATCCGACCAGGTTCGGCCAGCATATCAGTATCGCTGAGTCTAACGCTATCCTGTGGGCTAATACCATATATGGCTCCCGATGCGAGCGTGATGATGGCATTACCTCTTTAGCCTCTGCTATCACCGGCTGTGCTCCCGAAGCAGGCGTCCATCTTGCTGAGAACAGGTTTGCCGAGGTAGTAGTCAGGCTTAAAGACGACCTTGATATAACTGAATTTACCGATGGAGATTATGATGCCTTGAGTTTTGCAGCAAGCAGAAAAACAAGGGAAAAGACACCTGTATTTACGGGGCTGCCGACTTCAATGGGCTATACTCAGCTTAAGCACTTGATTGCTCCGATCGCTGTAGAGTCCGGCCTGGCGATAATGCATATCGTCGGGGTTACCCCAGAAGCGCCAACACTCGACGCTGCGCTGGGGGGTAAGAAGCCGGTGGATGAAGTACTTATCGACAGGCAGGACATAGAGGCAGCATATGAAATTACCAGTACCGCCACTGATGAGCATATCGATTACATAATGATGGGATGTCCACATCTCACCATGGTTGAATTAAAAGAACTTGCAGAAGTGCTGCAGGGGAAGAAGATTAAGGAAGGGCTTAAATTCATTGCGGTCACCACTCATTCTCTGCTTAAAGTTGCAGAGGATATGGGATATGCACAGGCAATCAGAGAAGCAGGGGTGATGTTGACCGCCGATATGTGTATTGCTTTCTCAGGCACACAGGCTACCGGTGTCATTGCCACTAACTCAATTAAAGCTGCCTTCTTTTATTCCGGCTTTTCCAGCAAGGCAAAGCGGTCAGTCTGGTTTGGCAGTACTAAAGACTGCGCGAGGGCTGCTCTTACCGGCAAATGGGAAAGGAGGAAATAAAGGCGATGATGTTTAAAGGACATAGTATTTCTAAACAAAAAAAGGTAGAAGGAGAGGCGCTGGTAACAAATGATCTGATCGCTTTTTGGGCTGGAACAGATTGGGAGACCGGTGAGATAGTGGAAGTAGGACACGAGGCCAGAGGGCAGAACATGAAAGGGAAAATACTGGTTTTCCCTGCAGGGAAAGGGGGAGCCGGAGAAACATTCGGCTACTATTACCTGTATAGAAGCAACTGTGCACCTCTGGCTATGGTATGCAATAAGGCGCAGCGCACTACCGTATCGGGAGCAATACTCACCAATACTCCGATGATTTACGGCTTCAAGGAAAATATCGTTGAGAATATCCGGACAGGAGATATCGTCAGCGTGGATGGGGAGAAGGGAGAAATTGAAATTATCAAGAAAGCGAAAAGCTGAAAGATTTTACCTGTTATAAAGTTCAGGAGGTATGAATATGTTTATCAATCTAAGTTATGTACTGAGCGAGGATATGCCTGTGTTTTCGACCAATCCGAAGGTCAAATTTGAGCCGGTATTGAGGATTGCCAATGGCGATAATACAAATGTTAGTATGCTTCATTTATTTACACACAACGGAACTCATATGGATGCTCCGTGGCACTGGAACCCTGAAGGTAAAACTATAGATAAGTTAGGCTTCGAAGATATGATATTCGATAGAGCCAAGCTTATCGATGTAACAAAAAGGCCGAATTTTCTGATTGATCGCCCGGATATCGAACCGTTTTTTTTAAAGGATGACGATGCTGACTTCTTAATGGTGTTCAGTGGAGCTTCCCTGACAAGAGAAAGTAATCCAGACGAATATTCAAAACGATGGCCTTCTTTTACAACGGATTCGGCAAAATTCATAATCGAAGAAACCAGAGTGAGAGGAGTTGCCATGGATTTTTTGGCCGTTGATTCCCCTGGGGATCTTGCTGTATGGAATGCTCCGGTTCACTATATATTTGAAGGACGAAAAGATGTCAGTAGCCGTGGTGTTGTACTTATTGAAGATGCCAACCTGCGTCCAATACTCGGGAAGAAAATAAAGCGAGTATTTGCTATGCCTTTATTGGTAAAAGGGATGGATGCTTCTCCTGTCAACATGTTTGCTGAACTCGACTAGCCCAGACATGCAAGTGCGGTGTGATGTTACCGCAGATAGGTGTATTGTTTTCTGTGCTATATAGGCTGCTGGCGCTATTGATGTTAACTCTATATAAGCTGTCTTTTTTTATTCTGCATTCCTCATGATCAGATGCTGAAAATCTCTAAGTGTTAGATTTCTGCTTTTTAAATAAGGCCTAAAAGCGTACAGGGCGACTTCCCATGTTAATATTGCCTTAACATTTATTCTTTACCATTAGATAGTATAGGGAGAAGTCTACAGAAAACTTATTATGGCGGCTATAAAGTTGACATAATAGTTCTGGGCATATATAAAGTAAAGAGGAAATTGAGATGGCAGGAAAACGAATACTAGTGGTTGACGATGATGTTAAGACTGTAGAGCTGGTCAAGCTTTATCTGAAGCGTGACGGTTATAAAGTGCTGACTGCGTATGATGGCGTTGAAGCCCTGCGGCTTGCCAGGGAAGCACATCCCAACCTCATTGTGCTCGACATCATGCTGCCTGGCATGGATGGATTGGAGGTATGCCGCACGCTGAGAGATGAATCAGATGTGCCGATTATCATGCTGACGGCGAGGGTTACCGATCAGGACAAGTTAACCGGTCTGGAACTGGGCGCTGATGACTACGTGATAAAGCCCTTCAGTCCCAGGGAACTTGCAGCCAGGGTGCGTGCAGTACTCCGTCGTCTTCCCGGAGAGCGAGGCCCGGAAAAGATACAGCGGGGTGACCTCACTCTGGACTTTAACAAACAGGAAGTAACTATCGCAGATAGAACCTTGAATCTCACCACACTGGAATTTAAACTGCTTGGTGTTCTTGCCAGGGAAGCCGGTAAGGTTTTCAGCCGGGCACAGCTTATTGAAGAGGCCCTTGGTTATGATTTTGAAGGCTTCGACCGTACTATCGATGTCCATATCTTCAATCTGCGCCGGAAACTTGAGATTGAACCTGACCGTCCCGGCTATATAAAAACGGTATACGGGGCCGGTTACAAGTTCCTGGAGCACAGTAATGGTTCGTAGCCTGCGCTTTCGGCTGATTGTTTCTTTTGCTGCGGTGATTCTGGTTACCATCGGTACAGTATTCTTCCTTATTAACCATACCACTCAAAGCGAAATACGCCGCTTTGGAGAACATACCGACCAGATGCGCATGGAAAGGATGGGAATTGAACTATGCCGTTACTACTGGTACCAGGATGGCTGGGAGGGAATTCAACCCCTTGTGGAACAATGGTGTAGTATTTCTGGACAGCACATCACGCTTACCGATGCCAATGGAATAGTAGTCGCCAGTTCTGAGGGTAGTCGGTTGGGAGAAGTTTATGATTCCGACTTGCAGGGCACCCTTCTCTTAACTCCATGGCATACAGGTCCTATAGGCACACTTTATATCACTCCCAAATCATCAGCAGAACTGGGCTTTGCCTCGCTACAAATTCTTGTACAGGTAATCGGTCGCTATTTCCTGTGGGGTGGCCTGCTGGCAGTGGGTATTGCCCTGCTGGTTACCTTTTTCCTGTCACGGAGGATTCTGGCGCCGGTAAAGGCACTCTCTTATGCCGCCAGACGGCTGGGACAGGGCGATTTCTCGCAGCGAGTGATGGTAGAAGATGAAGGTGAAATAGGCGAGTTTGCCCAGACCTTTAATTCAATGGCAGATGACCTGGAGAGGGCAGAGAAAGTACAACGCACTATGGTGGCTGATATCGCCCATGAGCTGCGGACTCCACTGTCCAATATCAGGGGGTATCTGGAGGCAATCAGAGATAAGGTTATCAAGCCGGATGCAGATACCATTCGTTCCCTCGATGAGGAGGCTGCATTGCTTTCACGTCTCGTTGACGACCTCCAGGAGTTGAGTCTTGCTGAGACAGGAGTGCTGAAACTCGAACGGCGGATGGAAGACATCTCCAAAGTAATAAAACGTTCAGTTATGGCAGAGCAACCTAAAGCAATAGCAAAGGGGCTGGCGCTGTCAATCGACCTGCCTGCTGATCTGCCGGCAGTGAATATAGACGCACAACGCATCAGCCAGGTGCTGCGTAATTTATTGGATAATTCAGTGGCTCATACGGTAGAGGGTAGTATCATCGTTTCTGCCAGCCAGCAGGATGACTGGGTGGAGATAACGGTGGCTGATACCGGTGAAGGCATTCCTGAAAAAGAGCTACCGGAAATCTTCGAACGTTTCTACAGGGTGGATAAATCCCGCACCAGAGCTACCGGCGGCAGCGGATTAGGGCTGACCATTGTTAAGAGACTCGTCGAAGCCCACGGCGGCAGCATACAAGCATATAGTGAAGAGGGAAAAGGCAGTCGCTTTATCTTTACCATTCCTATTGCTGAAGATATTGCCCCGACAGCGTAAAGTCGTTAGCGGTTTTATCTGGAAGTTCTTCGTATCAGGATAAGTAGGACGATGACCAGCGCAAAGGCAAGTCCTATTATTACGTAGATATAGAATGGAACCAATACCGTTGCCATAGATGCCGGCGCCTGAGGTATGGTTAGCGCGGTTTGTGATGTTGATGAGGTTATTGTTGTTGCCGGTGCTTCCATGGTGCTGAAGCTGCTCACAACCCAGTCTCCATAGCTGATATCGCTAACTCCTCGAACTTTCCAGAAATAGCTACTTGAATAGTCCAGGTCGATAGAACATTTCCATGCCGTCGTGCTCAATGATGTACGGCCGATCAGTTCAACGAGAACATCGTTGAATTCGCTGTCACTGGCGAGAAAAAACTCGTAGCCTGTTGCATCGGCTATAGAATCCCAGCTGAAAGCAGGTTGTATCATTATATTACTGGATCCTGATGCAGGAAAGACATTGAAGGGTTTATCGGCAAGGGCAATAGTAAATGACCTGATTTCTGACCAGGGACTTATCAATGGCTCAATAGACCTCATCCGCCAGTAGTAGCTCGTGTTGCTCATCAGTACTGCTGCGTTTGCTCCATCGCCAGCCCTGATATCATCACAAGCATAGCTGCTGCTTCCCATCCAGATATTCTCTATGCATTCGGGGTCGCGATAGATAACCGCTTCATATATCTCCGCCCCTTCCAACTCATCCCAGCCAAGGAAAAGACGTGCCACCTGTTCACAGGAGCAGGCGCCAACCGGCAGCATGCTCTCGTCCTCCGGTTCGTCGAGTTCAGGGCCTGATTTACATAAGATATCTTCAAAGTGATAGATTAGCTGGTTTCCGCTGTCCAGTGCCCAGAGGTCATTTTGTGTATCGTCTCCCGATACTATCGGGTAATGGGAAGAACTGATGAGGTCATCATGTAATTTGAAGCTGGCGCCTGCTGGCAGGGACTCGTTTACCAGCTCGAATTCTACAACATTATCACAGTACTCTGCTGCCGTGGGATTCAAGGCTCGTGTTACTCCTCCCGTATCTGAAGAGGCTGGCTCCAACCTCAATGCATACAGTGTTCCTTCAATGCCCATAGCAAAACCACCGATTTCCTGACCGTCAGCCAACCCGGTGATGACTTTGTCGATTTGCTCCCACTCAGAGGATTTGTCAATGACCCAGCGCCATATTCCACTGTCAGGTATATCGGTAGCTGCATAAATGATACCGTTTTCATTGTAATGTATATCGCAGATTAGCTGGACGTTTCCGTTATTGCCGCCGACCGGTTCGTCCAGTATATCGAAACTCTTACCCCTATCTGTAGAGTAGGCTATCTCCCCGTTGGTTCCGCCGGCAAAAAGAGTTCCGTCAGTGGCGAGTGTCAGCATGGTAATGCCGGGTAGTTCTGTCTCTACCGGCTCTGCCAGCCAGGTACGAGCCCAGTTTGTGCTCTTACTAACCTCGCCGTCAGGCAGGGCAGCGTAGAGCGTTTCTTCATCCTCTACGGCAAGATCGATTACCGGACCGGGCGCAAAATGCCATTCCCACGTATTGCCGCGGCTGTGTGACAGTGCCATCTTCGTTCCGCCGACCTCTGCGGCATAAAGGGTTTCGTCTTTTTCATAGTCGGGGCTCAATCTCAAAATAATAGTATTGCTGGTGGTGTCCATTGTCAGCAGACGGTACCAATGGCCATTGAGTGGATCACCGGCACTGCCCCAGATTCCTTCGGGCCCTGATGTACTGCTCGTGCTGACAAACAGAGAATTACCACTGGGAGTAACCGCCAGATCGGCAATCTCGATGACCGTATCCATCAACCCCATCTGCCGCCATCTGTCTCCATCATCTGTACTTGCCGAAAGGGCACTCTCATCGAGGTCGGTACCGGAACCTGGATTCTGTCCTGTTCCGCAGTAGGCTATCTTGCCATCTTTGCTCCAGGCTACCCTTGCGTTGCCAGGACCAGTCGGCGGTACGGAGGCCAGTTCCCAGGTCGGAGTTCCATAAAAAGGATTCTCAGCTCTTCGTACCTGTACGGTGAGAGTACCAGTGACGGCATTTGTGTCGCCGGCCAATAGAAGCCCCGACTTTATCGTTCCGTAGTATGCGAGGTTGCAGATATCGATTGCATTGCCTTCATCGGCATCCAGCCGGTGAACAATAGTATCGTCAATCCGATACACATCATCACCGTCGTCAGGCTCACGGTCATAGCTTACCAGCAGCTGTCGTGATTCTTCCTCTTCACTGTAATAGTCCGACGGCAGCGCCTGGGATGAATGAATATAGCTAACTCCCGGTGCATCACCGGCAGGGTCAATTTTCAATGGATAATCAGTGAAACTGTCCCATAACATCATTTCTGTACCGATATCCCATTTACCGGCACATACGAATGTGCTTTGCTGGTAGGCAGCAGCTACGTCATTCCCTGTAGAAGCGACCACCAAAAGCGTACCATCTTTGGAATAAGCGGGAGAATATGCTATTGAAGATACCTCGGCACCTGTATGAGCAGGATCGACTGACAATTCCTCGTTCTGCCATGTCGACCACGCGCTGCCCAGTTGCAATGTCCATAGCTGTCCTGTACTGTTATCATCGCCCCAGGCGGCTGTACCTATAGCAATTTCCCTGAAGCTGTCACCATCCCGCGAATATTGTGAGGACACGGCTATTGTCTGTATAGTACCTTCAAGCAGAGGCACAAAGGTATCTTCCCATTCATCACCTCCATCCATGGATATATAGACTTTTGTTGCTGTATCGGTAACCACCGCTATCATGTTTGAATCGTCCGGAGCGAGGGCGATTTTACTGGCGGGCAGGACGGCACCGGCTTCGACCAGTGCATCATCTATTTCTTCCCAGCTTATTCCTGCATTGTCTGAGCGGTAAACACCGGAAAAGTCACTGTCTATAGCATAGACTATACCACTGCTGCCCGCAGCGATATCACTGACTTCCGAAGGAGTAACAATGATATTGTCATCCTGCCCCGGCGTAGTAATAGAATCCCATTCCAGTGCAGGCTGCTTTGCTTCGGTCATGGATGGAAATAGGGCAGCACTAAATAATAATGCTGCCAGCAGTGCATACATAATTTTCAATCTCATTGGAAAGCAATTATACGGATGAATTGTTAATTTCCTGTTAAGTTTGTTTTATTATACTATAGAGCATGTGACTTAATAACTTCTTAATAATTCTCTGCCATACTGCATGTTGAAATAGTTCATCTTTTGCAGTAATTCCGGAAAGTAATAAAAAGGATAGAATAATGAGATTAGTGAAAAGGTTAATAGTAGTCTTACTGATAGGTATTCTCTTCGTTGTACCGTTGGGTTGTTCTTCAGAGTCAGACTCAGAAGGGGATTCCAATACCATGACTATGACTGTAGAGCGGGGAGATATACTGATAGAGGTAACATCTGTTGGTAACCTCGAGCTTTCTCATAAGGAAGACCTTGATTTTGAGATTGCAGGTACGGTGGAAGAAGTAATGGTGGAGGTAGGGGACTACGTTGAAGAAGGGCAGCAACTGGCGACCCTTGATACTTCAGACTGGGAGGACAGGATAAGTGACCTTGAAGACCAGCTGACATCTTCTGAACGTAATCTTTTGTCTACGAGAATAAGCCTGGAAAATGCTGAGTATGCGCTTGATAAGGCTGAAGAAGATACCGAAACTACGGTAACTGGAGATATTGTTAGTAAAGAGACTGACTCCTGGGATATCGATATTAAAGAGATGCAACTGGAACTGGCGCAGGCACGTCTCGAAGATGCTCTGAAAGCGGTCGAAGATGCTCAGGAAGCTCTTGATGAAGCCCTTGCTGAAAGTCCTGTTGTCGAAGCTCCGTTCGATGGTTTTATTACGGAAGTCAATGTTGAGGGTGGTGATGAGGTATTGAAGGGGACGATAGCTGTAGTGCTGGCAGATCCAACCATGTTCGAGGCACAGCTTGCAGTCAGCGAAATGGATATCTTCCAGGTAGAGGTCGGCGGCGAAGCCTGGGTGGAGGTGGATGCAGTGGAAGGGTTGGCTCTTCCAGCTACGATTGTCAGCATCTCGCCAACAGCGACAATTTCACAGAGCGTGGTAAATTATATTGTAACCGTAGAAGTTGAGCCACTCGACTCTTATCTGCAAAGGATTGAATCTCAGCGGGAAGAGATGATGGCACAACGCGAATCAACCGGAGAACTTCCTGAATATATACAGCAGGCAATAGATGAAGGCAGTATGACGCAGGAAGAAGCCGAACAGATGCAGACACAGAGGCAGCAGAACCAGGGGATGGGGCAGATGTCACTACTCCCTGATATGCCGGAGAACTTTCAGCTCAAAGAAGGATTAACCGTACAGGTCACTATTACCGTTGCCGGAGTAGAGGATGTACTGATAGTTCCCAACACTGCAATAAGCAGCCGTGGGGGGCAGTCTTATGTGCAGGTAGTCCTTGCAGATGGTACTACGGAAGAACGGCTGGTGACCACCGGAATCAGCAGCACACAGTATACAGAAGTCATCGATGGCCTATCCGAAGGGGAAGAGGTGACTGTTACCTTGATGACAAGCTCTAACAACAATGTACGGATGCCCGGAATGATGATGGGTGGACCTCGATGATGATTCGCTTACAGGATGTAACCAAGAGCTACCCTATGGGTTCTCGAGAGCTGACGGTGCTTAGAGGAGTGTCTATCGCCATTGAGAAAGGGGAAATAGTGGCGATAATGGGGCCATCCGGCTCGGGTAAGTCGACGATGTTGAATCTGCTTGGATGCCTCGATACACCGAGTTCAGGTACATACTACCTTGAAGGTAGGGAGGTAAACAAGCTGAATAAAGGAGAACTGGCGCATATCAGGGCCATGAAAATCGGCTTCGTTTTTCAGCAGTTCAATCTGTTACCCCGTATATCGGCACTGGCAAATGTTGAGCTTGGCATGAGGTATGCAGGAGGGAGCGACCGTGCCCGCGCAATGGAGGCACTGGAGAAGGTTGGCCTCACCGAGCGGGCGAAACACCGTCCTACGGAGCTTTCGGGTGGAGAACAGCAAAGGGTGGCAATAGCCCGGGCACTGGTAAAAAATCCTCCTCTTATCCTTGCTGATGAACCGACTGGAAACCTCGACAGCCGTTCGGGAAAAGAAATTATCTCCATTCTGACGACTCTGCACAGAGAGAAGGGCGTGACCATGGTAATGATCACTCATGATGCTGAGATCGCCCACTACTGCCAGCGGATTATCCATATCAAGGATGGTCTGGTTGTTTCGAGGGAGATGGTATGAAGAAATGGCTGGAACCGGTGAAATCAGCCTGGCTCGGTGTCATTACCCATAAATTACGCAGCTTTCTAACCATGCTTGGTATTATTATTGGTGTCGGAGCTGTTATTGCGTTGATGTCAATCGGAAAAGGTACCGAGGCTCAGATTTTAGATCAGATAGAGAGCCTTGGCTCGGACCTTATTATCATCAGCCCCGGCTCTCCTACGGCATTTGGCGGTATCAGGAGTGGGGGCAGCGTACAAACACTCACTGTGGAAGATGCCGAGGCTATTGCAGAACAGGTTAATTCTGCTGAAGCAGTTTCCCCTTCATACTCGTCATACTCACAATTGGTTGTCGGCAAAGAGAATCTGAATTCCCAGGTAAATGGAGTTACCCCTGCATATGCTGAGGCATATAATATAGAAACTTCCAGTGGGGTCTTCTTCTCCGAGTATGACTATAAGCGCGGCTCAAAAGTGGCTGTTATAGGCTCGAATGTTGCCGATACGTTATTTCCCGATACTTCACCGATAGGTCAGGAAATTAGAATGGGAAATAATGTGGTCATTGTAATGGGAGTTATGGAAAGCGAGGGAGGCTCCATGATGGGGATGGGGGCGAGTGATGATTCTGTACTGATTCCAATGACAGCCTTGCAGCAGATGTTTTCTCAGCCGAGGACAAGCAGAGGGGAATGGGTGGTTTCGTCTATATCGCTGACGGTAGCAGAGAACGGGAGTGGAGAGAGTGTTGTTGATGAAATAACCACCCTGTTGCGCATCAGACATCAGCTCAGCCTGGATGCCGATGATGATTTTCGTATAACCTCACTTGAGGAAATCATTGGAGCTGTCTCAGAAGTGATGGGGGTAATGACCCTTTTCCTGGGAGCAGTGGCGGCGATTTCCCTCCTGGTGGGTGGCATCGGTGTAATGAATATCATGCTGGTATCGGTTCTGGAAAGAACGAGAGAGATAGGGATACGCAAGGCGCTCGGCGCCAGGGAGCGGGATATATGGAGCCAGTTCCTGATAGAGGCCTCCTTTCTCTCCTTCGGAGGTGGTATGATAGGTATTGCCCTGGGATGGACAGCTTCAGCCCTCGTAAATAAGTTTGTCAGTGAGATAAATACTGTCGTTTCCCCTGATATCGTTATTCTTGCTGTTTCGGTATCCGTCGGGATTGGCTTATTCTTTGGCTTCTACCCTGCCTGGAACGCCTCGCGTCTCAAGCCAATTGAAGCTCTGAGAGCTGAATAAAAAGGCAGTGAGAAGCCTTTCTCAGGAGGAATGGAGATGACCATTCCTCCTGAATCCACAGTTATATAAACAAACTTCCTATCTGGAAAATAAGCGTAGCGACGATCCAGGCTATTACCGTGGTATATACCGCTGCAAATCCGGTCCATTTCCAGGATTTAGTCTCACCCCTGATAGCGCCGAGAGCAGCTACACAGGGCATGTAGAGGAGGCAGAAAACCATGAAGGAGAAGGCAACTAACGGTGTCCAGCCAAGCTGAGATGAGATTACTCCACCCAGCAGTCCTTCCTCCACCGCAAAGATAGTACCCATAGTACCAACGACTACCTCTTTTGCCAGAAAACCAAAGATAATACTTACTCCCGCCTGCCACTGGCCAAAACCGGCCGGAGAAAAGACAGGGGCGATAACTCTCCCGATCTGACCTATCCAGCTGCCGGCGCTAGCATAATCTGTTCCCCAGGGCATACTGCTCAAGAACCAGATAACGATCACTGCGGTAAAGATAAGGGTTCCCGCTTTTTTCAGGAAGAGCTGTCCCCGTTCCCACATGTGAACTAGCACACCCATAACGGTAGGCATACGATAAGGCGGCAGCTCCATCACAAAATGACCACTGGGACCTTTGAGTATGCTCTTGCGGAATATCAGTGCCATAATTATGGCAGCGATAATACCGATAACATACATTGAAAATACCACTAGTCCCTGGTTCGCTGTAAAAAATGCACCTGCCAGAAGTACGAAAATAGGGAGTCTTGCACCGCAGGACATGAATGGATTGACAAGAATGGTGGTTAACCGGTCCCTCGGGTTTTCTATTGTTCTGCAGGCCATGATTGCCGGTATGTTGCAGCCAAATCCTAGAATCATTGGAATAAATGAACGACCGTGGAGGCCGATTTTATGCATCAGGCGATCCATGACAAAGGCCGCCCTGGCCATATAACCACAGTCCTCGAGGATGGCAATGGCAATAAAGAGCAGGAATATAGGAGGGATAAAGATAAGCACCGATCCGAGTCCTCCAACGATACCGTCAGTAAGCAACGAGCCAAACCATTCGGGTGAAACCCCGGCGGCATAGCCACCGATCCACCCGAAGAACTGGTCGATCCAGTCCATAAAAGGCGCCGACAAGGTAAAGACAAACTGGAATACGCCGTACATCAAGGCTAGAAACAGAGGGATGCCAAGCCAGCGATTTATTACAACGTTATCAATCTTATCGGAAAGACTGACCCGCTCAAGAGAGGGCTTTTTCAATACGTCCTTGAGAAGTCCACTGATAAAACCGTATCTGGCATCGGCAATTACCGTTTCAGCCTCATCCCTATAGATGCTCTTTAAGCGAGCCAGACTTTCCTCTCTAACTTTTAAGGCATCTGCGCTAGACATTGATAACCTCCTGGAATTTTTTAATTACTTCTTCATCTCCCTCCAGCAACTTTACTGCCAGCCATTTGGGAGAGTATCTTGAAGCAAGAGGGCTTTTAGAGATAGCCTCTTCCAGTTTGGAAATTTCATTTTCTACCTCGCGGCCATACTCTATCCTGACGCCTCCCGCCTCTATTTTTTTCTTAGCTACCCTGACAATTTCATCAAGGAGAGCATCAGTCCCCTGATTACGATTTGCTACCATTTGAACCACCGACGTCCCTATCTC
>Ga0272442_10007531_pt1 | contig 14041 bp, 25 predicted proteins | sample SSMForm2O_FD_200262 | JGI IMG/M metagenome (GOLD analysis project Ga0272442, IMG submission 200262) | Marine sediment archaeal communities from Little Sippewissett salt marsh, Falmouth, MA, United States - SSM-Form-2O | ecosystem: Environmental > Aquatic > Marine > Wetlands > Sediment ...
GCATATTCAGATTCTAACATTTTGATTATTTTGTCTATCTTTTGTTTATAATAAGCATAATCTAATTCTTCTTTCTTTGCATTTTGGAATATCACATATCCACCAACAGCCTTCACATAGTGATAGACATTACCTCTTTGAGGCTTAACTCCAAAATAGTGTTGCCCTTGCATTGCAATATTAACCGACAGACAATTCCTTGTTTTATATTCACTTAAATTCCTTCCTAAGGTTACTTGCATGGCAAAGTCTTGTAAATCAAAATCTCTTAAATTATTCTTATAGTGCGCGGAAATTGCATCAGTACTCTTTCCTTCCAATTTAGCTTTTGCCAAATCATTAATTAACTTTTTAGAAATAGGGTCTTTACTTGAGGCTTTCATAGCCGCCCCGTGCAATATGATATTATCTCCCTTCTTTAGAATATAATTCTTTGCCTTATGGAAAAATCCCTTATCAAAAACATCAATATCTATATTTAATTTTAAATCCTTCTTAAACTTTTCTTTTAATGCCTCATTAAAGTAATGTAATATTCTTTCTTCATTATAATCCTCTGCTGTAAAGTAAACACCATCGGTATCAACTTCAATCACAGAACCAGGATATAATTTTTCTAAAACATCAATAAGAAGTTTTGCACATTGTCTCCCAATGCCCGTAGTTGCCACTGCTATTGGTGCATGACCAAATGGGCTATGTGGACTACCCATATTTCCGTATATGCCACCATTGGCTTTTACTTTGGCAATATCTGACCGAGCCCTAGCAACCTTACTTCCTGTCTCCTTCCATTCCTTTTTATACAAATCCCTTTCATTTAAAAACCTATGAACAGCATCACTTAAAAATCCTTCTTTGCCTTTGGTTGTTTGAATTACTACATTTCTTCTTAATGAACTATCGGGGATATAATAAGTAAAAGCATCATCAGTCTCTTCTATTCTAAAGCCTCCCCGTTGATATTTGTCATATCTTAATAATTTGCAAGTATCTGGACTAAAGTTAAATTCTGCCACAATGGTTGGATAAAGGGAAGAATAGTCAGCCTTCAGCACGGGAGTAAATAAACCTCTCTTCTTAATATAAACCAATGCCCCTTGATAATTTGATTCACCATGTGGCTTTGGTCTTTGGAATATTTCTGGGTATCTTGTATAATTGTCACCATCACATATAATATTGTGTTCTCTGTACAAATCACCTAATACAATAATACCCAAGTCAGTAATGTTTAAGTCTACGGCGTCACTTAAAGGGATTTTAAGGTCATTAGCTGTATATGATATTCCTTCCCAATAAATATCAAATAAGTGAAACAGCCTCCTAACATCATCTTTATTATATTCTATTAGTTCCTTTGTCCCAATATAATCAGATATTTTTGAACCTTCAATGTCAGTTCCCTTAAATCCAAAATAATTTGATACTACTTTTAATCCTTTACTTGGAACATTGCCTGTAAGACTTTGGTCTTTTCTTGTTGAATCTAAAATATCATAAACTATTGTCCCATCAATATGAACTCCATGCTTGCCACCAGCAAAAGGTCGACTATTACTTTTTGACATCCAATTGATATCAATTCCATTTCTTTTATATCTTTCAAATAACATTGGCAAATCATAATGTTTATTGTAAAGAACTTCTATGTCAGGATAATTATAATGTTCTTTATAAGTTTCAAGCAGCTTTTTATCCGTTAGAGTCCCCTTTTTTAGATAAATAGTCTTAACTTTTCGGTCATTTCCCGCCCAACTAATAGAAATTAAGCGGTCTTCAAAAGTTGGGAATAGTTTATTTGGTGGACAAAATTGTTCTATGTCAAAGAAATTAAAGTGCAGTTCCCTTGAATGCGGATACTTTGTATAAAGGTTTGGCATATCAATTCTATTTCTCAATACAAAAGGAATGTTATCTTCAAAGGTCTTTCCCTTGATTCTAAATTTAACTAAATCCTGTCTTGTTTCAAATTCATACTTATAGAACTTTGTTTTTTTGTAATTAGAAAGTCTTGTTGCCTCAATGGTTGAAATCTTTGCAGGGATATTTAACTTTTCTAAACTATAGAAGTATGGTTTGATTGGGGCTTCAAATGTTACATTTTTACCATTTGCCCAAATAGAAAGGAATTCCTTTCCTCTTTCCTCTACTGATTCTACTGATAAGGGAACATTCATTCTTCTTCCTTCTTTCCACCTTTTGCCTTTTGATATAAATTATAAAGTAATGCAGTTGATGCATGTTCTTTAGAAATAGTCTCTTGTTTTTTTGGTTCTATTAACTTCATTCTAACTTGACATATTTGACTACCTTTTGCTATACTTTCTTTTCTACATCTTTTCTTTGACTTACAATGTGTGCATTTAACTTTCTTCCAATCTATCATTTTTTGCCTCCTTTAACATAGTGTTGTGAATGCGTCTAAACAAATATGCACAGTAACTGAGCCCAACAATCCAAAAACAAATGAAATACGGAATATGTAATGGTCGCATTGTGTGGGATATCGGTGCGATAATATGGTCCAAGTCCACAAGAACACCAACCAAGCCGCCACAGAAGAGAACAAGAAGTGCGTGCTTTCGTACCTTATCATCTCTTCCATAGAAAAGTCCGTATATAAGTTTTTTGGATATTGATAAAATGCTTCCCAAAATTCTTGCCATATCATCATTCTCCTCTAATCTCCTATTGATATCAATATTGCAGTTGCTATTGCAAGTGCTGAAAAAAACATTATTACTATATACCAAAATTTTTTATCATCTTCATCCATTTTCTATCACCAAATAAAGGGGGTCTGGAATTTTGGATAGTTCTCCCCTATAAATTTTTATTCCAAACTACGGTTCCTTTTTCTTGTCCATATATCTTAAGTAATAACCACCTTTTTTTCTTTTCTTTGTATCCTTAGAACCTTTTGGTCTTCCTGCTTTCTTTTTTGAAGCCGCCATTCCTTCCCTAGTCCTTTCAGATAATAAGTCCCTTTCAAATTCACCAATAGCGGCAAGTATATGGAAATATAATCTCCCTGTGGCAGATGATAAATCTATGTTATCACTGAGAGATATAAATTGGACTTTCTTTTCAAATACTAAAATATTTACTTCTCTTATAGCTTCTGTTAATGTTCTTGCCCACCTAAATAACTTCCAAACTATTACAGCATCATATTCTTTATTACATAATTTCTTATAAAGTTCTTGTTTGATAGGTCTAGTCTTTTTAGTTGATTCTTTTTCTTCATAGTAATCATATTCCCATTTCATTCTTTCTGCATATTCTTTTAAACCATTCCTTTGTCTATCAGGATTTTGGTCTACTGTACTTACTCTTGCATAAAGTGCTACTTTCATTTCATTCCCTCTGCCATTTTAAAGAACTTTTCTATTGGCTGTGGTTCAAAATTATTAACATCTACACAAGCATTAATTCCATAATAACTTTTATTTTGATGGATATGCCCATGTACATTTACTAAACCATTATATAACCGCTTTGGATGATGGGACATCAAAAGATTCCCCACCTTCAATGTATATCCTACAACAACAAATCCCAAATTTTTCATAAGCCTTCTTCTATCATGATTTCCTGGAACAAGAATTATAGTTCCATTTAACTGAACTTTAACATTTTTCACCAATGCTTTAGTTGTTCTATGTGCAAAGTCACCCAAATGAATTACTATATCTCTATCTGTTACTTTATTATTCCATTTCTTTATCATAACTTCATTCATTTCCTCTACATTCTTAAATGGTCGCTTTGAAAAGTCTATTACTTCTTTATGACCAAAGTGGGTATCCGCTGTTACAAATACTTTCATCTAATCATCGGGTCATCTGATGGTTTATTTTTCTTTTCTAATGCATCAAGCCGTTCCATAGTTTCAACTAACGCTTTTCTATGGAATCCCAATTCTTGTTGATTCTTTTCCAATATACCAACCGTGTTAGTGATGCCATTGACCATTTTAATAAGAGCTGCTTTCATATCTTCTATTTCACTCATTTGTTTTTCAAACTTTTTTCTCGCTTGCTTCATACTTTTTAATTCTTTACTTATATCTTTATATGCTTTATTTCCTATCATTCCCATTCTCTCCTTTAAATTCCCCCACAATAATAACTAAACTGACACCCATTGCAGGTCTTAGGTGTTCTTGGTTCTTTTGGAAAATTCATTTCCTCCCAAGCTTTTCTTATCTTTTCAACACTCTCCTCTAAGTCCTGTTGAATCTTATTCATCTTCTCATCAAACTTAATAAGCCTTACTTCACCAGGAAATAAGAATTGTAAAGTAAAATATTTTAAATCAATATCATATTCTTCTTTTATTAAATTTTTATACATTACCGCTTGTACCTTATTAGCATAACCAACTCCCGCTCTTGTATTAGTTTTGAAATCTACAATTTTGGGTTTATTTAAATCAAGATAATCAACTATCCCCATTAACCCATTACTATAAATCTTAACCTCTGTAAGCGGTTTAATTCTCCTTTCCTTTCTATTATTATTCTCAAAGTGTGCAAAGTTACAAACGCAGGTATAAGCCTTTTGTAAGTATTCAGCAGGTAAAGTTGTATCCCATTGATTTCTTAAAATTTGATAGGTCTTATCCCTTATCTTATCTTCTGTGCCATTTTCTAAATAATGGTTTTTATAATAGATATCAATTGCCTCATGCACTCTTGAGCCAACTTCTACTATTGATGGGTCAAACCAAATTCCTTCCTTCTTGTAAATATACCTTAAAGCATAAGCATAAGGACATTGCTTAAAGAGATTAATCTGGCTCTGACTTATGTTCTTCATCCCGTCCCTCCAAAGGATAACTAATTGCATGCATCAGTAGGGTTCCGCTACTACCGATTATTATTCCTATGTGCATAAAATATACACCTATTGCAAGTATTAACAATGCAAGAGGCACAATAACAACATAAGGAGCATTTCCTATCTGTTTAATAAGAATTGGGTCTTTAGTATCAACTATAGTTTCATTTTTAAATCTTTTTCCACTTGATACTTCAAGTCCTAGTTGTCTTGCTTTTCTTCTATGCAAATACTCATGAAAGGTTCCAAAAGGAACTGCAATACATATTGCTATAATACCATGAATAATGAAATCAATTGCTATTTCCCACATTTTTTTCTCACCTTTTCTACTAATAATTTGTAATGTCTAAGACAATATCCTCTGCATCTTGCAGTTCTATTGCATCCTTTAACTTTACACTTTTTTCCTCTGTTTATTTCTCTTGACTTAGGTTTCAGGCTCTTCCTTCCCATTTCCTTTTTCCTTCTTCTTTGGCTTAAAAAGTCCACCTCTAATCTTGAGCATATCCATAAATCTAAGGTGTTTTAATTCTCTCATCTTTCTTTTTCGTTCTGCCCTAGTAGATTTGTATTTGCCTTGTTTTGCTAATTCTTGAATTTCTTTTTCATTTTCATACTTTTGGATTGCCTCGGCTTTTGATATCTTGTGTGCCATAATATCACTCTGTTGGTTCTACTGATATCCATACAACATCATTTATTTTATACTGATGTTTTTCCCACTCTTCTAAATCAATAGTAATGGTGTCGGGCTGTTGTTGAAGTATTGCATCCTGTTTCATTTTTTCCATTAAGCCCATTGGATTGCCCAACATACCCGTAAGACTAGGTTTTTCTTGGACAACTTCTTCTGATGTTAAAAACAATCTAACCTTGTCGCCTACTTTTGTTGTTCCTTTTACCGTATACATTTTTTTCATTTTGATTCTCCTTTAATATATTTATTAAATACTAATATTATATAAACCATCAACCCCTTCAACTGAATATCCTGACTCGCTCCCATTGATATCCTAAATTCTGTATCACTAATCTTTGGCAATATCTTTAACTTTGCTGGCATTGGTATATTTGTTGATTCTTTTATGATTCTATACAATGCCTCAAATATCTCAGCATGAGTATAATTCTTTTGATGCAATAAATCATCAACCCTCTTATCAACGGTATTCAAATCCCCACCAATCATAGTGACAACCAAATTCTTAATATACTCATCAGTAACCCAATAAACAGAATCATAAACTTTTTCATCATCAATCTTATCTATACCCGCCATCTTAAAAGCTGTCAACACTCCTAATGCTTTTCTCATAGAACCATTTGAAAGAGTTGCCAGCAAATGCAAAGCAGAATGAGAAATATCAATTGCCTCATTTTCTATTACTTTACTTAACATTATTTTCATATCATTTGGATTTAAATTATTAAACCTAAACTCAACCAATCTATCCTTTATTGGCGGAATTATTTTATTTGGATAATTGCAACTCAATATGAATCTGCATATCTCCGAATAATCTTCTATAATTCTTCTGAGGGCTGGTTGTGCATCCCAAGTGAGGTTATCCGCTTCATCCATAAATATAATTTTATAAGAATTTTGTAATGGTGCAACTCTTGCAATATTTTTTACTTTTCCCCTTATAGTTGATAATTTTCTTTCATCACTTGCATTCATTTCAAAAAAACATTCCCTCCAATGTTCTCCAAACATATCTCTTGCCAATGCTTTTGCCACGGTTGTTTTTCCTGTTCCAGGAGTTCCTGCAAAAAGCATATGAGGTATTTGTTTATTTTTTGCAAACCCCTTGAAGAAAGACATTAAATGATTCTGCCCAATAACTTCATCTAAAGTCTTCGGTCGGTATTTTTCAGCCAATATTAAATAGTCACTCATTTTATCACAATGCACTCACAATTAATTTTAGAACTACGGTAACAGCAATAATTATAGTATAACCTATTAAAACAGTTCCAAAAGCAGGATTAGATAATAAATCAAGGCTTCCAGAAGATGATAACATCATCATACTGATAAACGACCATATAATAAATACAATGGTCATTATCTTTCCAAACAAACTCATTTTCAATCCTCTCCTAATTTTTAAATATTTCAAGTCTTTAAATAGTTTATTATTTTTTTAATAGAGCTCCATCGTCTCTATACCATATGTAATCTTTGTCGGGAACTAGCCATCCTTTGCCATATCTAAATTTTAGATATTTTTCTGTTTCATATGGTATCAAAAATTTCTTACCCATAAAATCAATTTCTTTAAGACTCTCAAAGTAATGTAGCGGTATTTTAAATGTAACGGGCTCAGTAAATAAATTGGTTTGAACCCCCAAAGTTTTCATAAATTTATTAGCAATTCTCCCCTTCAAGCCCTTTGGAACGAAAAAGTGTAAATAAGCATAATCATTCTCAGGCTTAAGCAAACCAAATGTCATTTCACAACCTTTTTTAATGGCAGAAAAGCAGTATCCCCTTTCTTGTTTATCATAATAAGCAACAAATCCATTATTCCAAAAGGTGTCTTTCATTTTCATTATGATATCTTTTCCAGGATGCCACATAAATAAATCTATATCATGGTCGTTGGGAAGGAGTTTCCCATCCCTATAAATTCCCAGCAAGGTTCCAGAATCCAGCCAAAAATCCATATGATATAATCTAAATATTTGTTTGGCTTCATTCATTACTTCTGCGGCAGTTTTGTCTTCCATTTTTCCTCCCAATCTTTTTTAATATCACTTTCTTTAATCCCTCTTCTATGTAATTCCTCTATAATTACTTCTAAAGCTCCCTCAATCATTGGGTTATTAGTTCTTTCAAAATCTGCCTTTGCTTCCGTATAGCCTCTCACTACTTCAAAATCTGTTCTTTCTTTTAAATATTCTTTCATATCTTCCAACTGCTTTTTTATGTTAAACATTCTATCTCCTCTTTACTTCTAACCATGGTATCTCTTTTATTAATCTATCTCTTTTGCCACCATGACTATATCTTCCTTTCTCTCCCAACCTTTCTCCATGGTCGGCAGTAATAATTATTTTTTTATTGGGATAAGCATCAATAATTTGTTTACAATAATTTAAAACTAATATTAAATCTTGAACATACCCCGTAATAATTCCTTCTTTTCCATATTTTAACCATAATTGTGCTTGCCAGCCCTCAGGTCTAAAATTTAATTTATCTCTGACTGTCCATATGATTTCATCACTTATAAAATGATATAATATTTTTCTAAAACTTGTATACTTGGGAATATTAGTATCACTTTTGATTACCTTAGTATAATAGACATATGGATAATGAACCTGATAATATTTAACAATAATTCTGCTATTTGGATTTTCTTTTATGGCTTTGAATGCCTCCCTAGTAGTTTCCTTTGGATGTATCAACCCAAAATCTTTATCATGGTTGGCTGTCCATGCATCAACTATTTTATTAAAATGTTTAGTGGCATCAAATTCCTTTCCATATTTTAATTGCTTACTAATATCTCTAATTTTATCAGTCAACATTTCATCCCATACTAATACAACATCATCATAGTTCCCCTTAAAGGTTTCTGTCAACCAGCCCATAGTCCAAGCCGCCAAACTTTCAGTTTTTAAAAGAATCCCCCCACCTAGGATATCCTTATAATACTTTTTGAAATAATCAAATCTCAAAGCATCAAGTACTAAAAGGATATCCCAATCAGTGGTTTCAATTAATTCTCTTTGATTTTTCACCGCTCGCCTCCTTATTTCTAAAATGTCCAAAATATGTTATTGCCACTGTAGCTGTTGCCATAAATGATAAGATTGCCCAAAATAAGAACACATTATTCCAACCACCAACTGTATCTATGACTAAAAATGGAACTACTAAACCAATTATAAAAGTTCCAACATATCCCATTCCATCAATAAAACCAGTTGATGATGCTACTATTCCCTGTTCTTTAAATCTTGTTGGTAAAGTTGTAACAAGGAATACATGAGGACCATACAAGAATGCACTACTTGCTAACAGAAGGACTACTGCAGTTAATCCATCTGTAAATGGAAAGATTAACCAAACAATTCCCATTGATGCTAAAAACACTATGCTTGTTAAATCCTTATTCCACGGCAACTTATTATATGACAAAGTTCCTATGATTCCTGCTATTGGAATTAATGCTACTTTAAAAGCATCAAAACCAAAGAATTCTGCTACAGGGATATTTCCTGACTGGACTAAATATACAAAGAACCAAGTTAAGACACCATATCTAACCATATTTAAAAATAGTAAAGAAATTCCTGACAATACAACAGGAAATGAAAATGTCATTTTTACTTGTTCCTTTACTTTTTGTTTTGGTTTAAATTGTATCTTTGGTCTTGTTAAATACAGGGTTACACCTCTTGAAACTAAGACAATAGATGCTACCCAAAATCCAGCTTGCCATCCGAAAGTAGCAACTGCAAGAGCAGATACCATAAAGGTTACTGCTGTTCCAAATTGATATGAACAACCTAAAATGGTTGATGACCTATCTCTTTCAGTATCTGTCTTTTGAAGTTCTGAATTTGCTCTAACAATTGATGACCAACCCATGGCTTGAAAGAAACCATCAAAGGTTTCTAAAACTATAAGTGCCACTAAAAAGCCACCAACAAATCCCATCAACATATTTGCTATACCAGATAAAGTTAATCCCACCGCGATATAAATATATGGATTAAATCGTTCTGATATCTGTCCGTGTAAAAACTGGCCTATGGCGTATGATGCAAAAAAACCACTTGCAACAAAGCCTACATAATACATATTCCAATCTGTGAAAACAATTAGTAATGCCGCCATTACTATGCTCAAATTTACTTTCCCAAAGTAAGTTAAAGCATAAGTGCTCCACAGATTCCAAAATTGTTTATTCATTTTTCATTTCTCCATTCATGTTTTTATTTTATATGGGGTCACTGTCCCCATTCTTTCTTATCTCCTTTTTGATATTTGTTGAACTTTGGTATGGATAATAAGGAGTAATTATCACTCTACCATTGATTGATTTCATATATTTCCTTACTTTTTCTATATCACTCTCCTTGTGGCTTTCTGATTCCATACATATATCAGGCTGAATCATTTTTAAATTTGGTATTGGTGAATATGTTTTTTGAGGTATAACCATATCCACATATTTGATATTTTGTGCCAAATTCATTCTTTCATCAAAATTTAAAATTGGTTTTTTAGGTTTCTTTTCTAATACTGCTTCTTTAGTTAAAATACCTACAATAGACCTTCCATCTTCACCAGCAATTGCCTTTGCATTCTGCATTTGTAATAAATGTCCTTTATGTAAAATATCTGCTACATAATAACTATAAACTAATTTCATTTTTTCACCTTCTTAAAAGTACCTTTAAACATTAATTCATACAAAGTCCAAAAACTAATTGCTATACATAAAGGAATAAATATAAATTCAAAATTGGCTTCTCCATAATTATTTACAAAAACTATAGTATGATAATCATTAAAATATGCCATAAGAAAAGTAACATATAATACTAAACTATTTCCTACTAATGTTGCCAATCCAATAATTACTAATGCTTTTTTCATTTTAACACCCACACCCAACCTGTGTTACAGGCTCAACAATATATCCAGCAATTGTTAAGATAATGCCTCCTATAAACATATACCATGATATAAATACCATATCATCACAACAAAAACGTAACCAAATAAATATTAAGCCAGTAATGGTAAGTAATATTCCTGGTATAAATAACATTAAATCCATTGATATCACCCAAATGCAATTAATAACATTATAACAAATATTGATACAATAGAACAAATAAGTGTTCCAAAAAACAATACTTCTTTCCATGTTTCCATCTATATCACCTATTAGTTAATTCAAACAAGTCTTTAACACTACAACATTCTTTATCAACATTACAAGACCTTCCTGTCTCCAATATAGTTTCGGCTACTTCTTTCATAACTTTATATGATGCTCTTAGCAAATGATTTGCATGAATTACAATATTAACACCATTAGCAATTAATTCTTTTTCTGTGATTGTATTATAAGCAGTAGGAACTGCAATTAATGGAACTCTTCCATCAAAATTCTTATAATATTCACAAAATTCTATTATTTGATGTGCACTCTTTTCTTTGCTATGAATCATTATGCCATCTACTCCTGCATCTATATACATTCTTGCTCTTCCCAAAGCATCTTGTACATTCTTGCCAGCTATAAATGATTCTATTCTTGCAATAATCATAAAGTCTTGTGTTATTTGTGCCTCTTTACCAGCCTTAATTTTTTTACAAAAAGTTCTTGGGTCCTCTTGTGTATGAGTTGCTCCTTCCATTAAAGAATTAACTTTTGGGAATTTTTTGTCTTCAACAATAACAGCAGATACCCCTAGTCTTTCCATTGTCCTTACCATATATTTAAAATGGTCTATTTGTCCACCAGTGTCAACATCTACTATAATTGGTTTGGTTGTAACTTCCAATATCTCATTGATTGTATGCACTCTTGAATCTAAACTAACTAATTCTATATCAGGCTTTCCCTTAGAAGAAGAATCAGTCAAACTACTTTCCCAAATAGCATCAAAGGTTTTCCCATCAACTTTTGTATTTTCAGCAACCAACGCTGAAAGACCATTATGAGCCTCTATAACTCTAACTATTGGTTTGATGTTAATTAGTCTTCTAAGCATATTCATTCTTTGCTCTGGTGTCACACCATTTTTTCTAAAATCTTCAATAATTAAAGTTGATGATATTCCCTTAGTATAAGGAATTTCAACTAACTTTCCTTTCCACTCTTTTAAAACTTCTATCACTTTTGCCCTTGTCTCACTTTGGACACCTGTTCTCCAATCATCTCCATTAGTCACAATATCTGGTTTATATTTTCTTAAATTTTTTGTATAATCTAAAGTCTCTTGAGGCACAACTTTCCAAACACCTTTGATATTCTCAACTAATTTTATTCTTAATTCAAAAGGAATCACAGGCACCCTTTTATATGATGCTATTGCCTCATCTGTTAATACACCTACTATAAGTTTACCTAATGCTTGTGACTTATTAATTATATTCATATGACCAGCGTGTAAAAAATCTGCACACATTACCGTATATACTACTTTTTCTTTCATTTATATTTCAACTCCAAACCTTCTTAAAACTATTACTTTCATAATTTGTCTATATAATACTCCTACCATCATTCCTATAAGAAAAACTCCTAACAATAAACTATCAAAATCTGTTAGCATAAAATATAACAAAGCCAAAGCAAGCCCTTGATATCCTATAATATACATATAAAGTATTGCTCTATCTTCTCCATATTTTTGCATAAGTTTTTTTGGTATGTTACACATTTCAGCATTTGTATTATCCTTTCTCAAATGTTTATTGATTTTTCTTTGTTGTGTTCTTCTAAAGTTAACATCATTTACCATTTTTTTATTGTATTTCAAAAATCTAGATGTGCTCCAACAATCTCCTGCACCAACTAAAAGAAATACAATAAATATTACTATTTCTAATATCATTTTTTATTCTCCTTAAGTCTCCTATTATAACAAGGTAAACAATAACCCGCTGACCTTGCCTTATTATAACATCCTTTTGTTTTGCATATTTTATTGATATATTTACCTCTTTCTTCACCTAATTGCATTCATAAATCTCCTTTTGATATCTTGATGTGATATATCTATTCTTGGAACTTCTTCTTTACTATCTTTACAAAATATTACTTTACAATAACATAACCATCTAAAATCAATTGCATCACTAATTGTCTTTTGTCCTCCTGTTGAATCATATTTATTATTATCTAATATTATTAATTCTAAATTTGGCAAGTTAAGTTTTTTCATCATTACAAGAGTATCAAGGTTTATTAAACATTCCCCATCCCCAGCAATTACTACAACTTTCTTCTTTGTATTCAAGGCAACTCCTATACCAATTCCCAAAGCGGCCCCCATACTACCTTGAACATAAAAATTTTCTGGTCGGTCTCTTACATAATAAACTTCTCTACTTATTTTGCCAGCAGAAGTTATTACTAATTCATCAGTAATTGAATTCATTATATTTTTAACAGCACAAATCCTTTCCATTTCTTATATTTCCCCTACTTACTATTATTTTATTATTGCAACCATCACAAATAAACTTAATATATCCTATATGTCTTTCTGCTCTCATAAATTTGCCACAATTGCATCTAAATTTCATTTTGTTCTACAATCTCCACATTTTGATAATCTAATAATGATAATAAAGCTCCAGTCATTTTACCAATAAACCTATGATGGTATGGTTTAACTCTTTTACTTAAAATTAAATGAGGAAAAGGAATTTCATATGGCAAATAAAGACTTGTTAAGATATCAAGACATCTCCCGAAGCCACTATTTTGACAATAAACAACAGGTTCCTTTCCTGCAAGAATACAACCAGCCGCTATTGCAAATGCCTGTTCTTCACTTGTGCAATTGATATCTACATCTTCTATTTTACCTTTCAATTTGCTACAAGGAACTCCAAATTTTAGATTCATGTTGTATAACTCCTATATTTTTTCTTTGGTATTTTCCAATCCTTTCCATATCTTATAAATAACAATTCTTCTGCCTTTGCTGGCACAGACACTTTAAAATCATAAAGTTCTGCCTCTCTTAATTTGCCACAGAAAAATATTGGTGAAAAATATCTTACTAAAAGACAAAGTTTTTTCTTTTCCCTTTCTGCCCCAGCATCGGGTCTTATGATATCATGTGTGCTTTTGCTATAAAATTCTTGCATAAAATGAATAATTCCTTTTCTTATAATATTTGGAATATGATAACAAGCAATTCCTAAAAGCCTTGTGAGTTCTGTTTTCTTAAACCAACTAACGCACATACTTACATATTTATCATTCTCATATATTTCTAAATTAAAAGGCAAAACATCAACCTTTAATCCGTAATCTCTAAACATATCAGCGAGAAGCCCGATAACTTTATCATCTTCATAATAAATATAAGTTTCAATGTCTGTATCCCATGGAATAAATTTATGACCCCTTATAGTCCCTAGCAAAGCACCATAGTCAAACCAATACTCTAGACCATTGTCCTCAAATATTTTTTTAAGTAAT
>Ga0272442_10007532_pt1 | contig 14039 bp, 11 predicted proteins | sample SSMForm2O_FD_200262 | JGI IMG/M metagenome (GOLD analysis project Ga0272442, IMG submission 200262) | Marine sediment archaeal communities from Little Sippewissett salt marsh, Falmouth, MA, United States - SSM-Form-2O | ecosystem: Environmental > Aquatic > Marine > Wetlands > Sediment ...
CGCACCGTGGTGCCTGGTCGTTCGTCGCCGGCGGCTGCGGTGTCGCGGCTGATGTGGCCGCCGAGGGCCTCGGCGCGTTCGCGCATCCCGGCCAGGCCGGAGCCCTCGGGCCCCTGGGTACCGCGCCCGTCGTCGCTGACCTCGAGCCACACCTGCTCAGGGGTGGCCTCGGCGCGGATGGTGACGTGGTGGGCGTCGGCGTGGCGCACCACGTTGGTCACCGCCTCACGCAGGGCCAGTGCCAGGGCGGCCTCGTGCTCAGCGGGCAGGACAGGCATGTCGATGGTGGCATCCAGGTCGACGCCTGCGGCCGACAACGCCCGTCGTGCGTTGACGATCTCCGCACCGAGCCCTTTGGCCCGGTACCCGGCCACCGCCGAGCGCACCTCGGCCAGAGCCGTGCGCGCGGTGTGCTCCACGTCGCGCACCTCCTGCTCGGCCCGCGCTGGATCGGATCGCACCAGCCGCCCGGCAAGCTCGGACTTCAGCACGACCAGCGACAGCGTGTGACCAAGCAGGTCGTGCAGGTCGCGGGCGATGCGCTCGCGCTCGGCGATGGTCGCCAGCCGTTCGATCTCCTCGTCTGCGCGTCGCAGCCGAGCCTGGGTGCGCTCGCGCTCGGCCTCCACGATGCCGGCGGCACCGATCACCAGGACGAACACCAGTACCGGCACCACCGCGACGAGCCGCCACGGCATCGGTACCGGGGAGATCACGAGTCCGGCTGCCGCCACCACCACCAGGGCACCGATGGCCAGCATGGCGCGCCGGATCGGCTCGAGTCGTCCGGCCATGGCGGCCGCGTACACGACGAACACCCCGGCCCCGGCGTTGACGAGCGAGCCCACAAGCCCGAGGCCGGCCAGGGCCGCCAGCAGCAGCCCCAGCCGGCGCTGGTCGCGGGTGCGCAGGCTGGCCCGGTAGAGCGGGATGAACACGGCGACCATGGCCACGACGGCAACCCAGTCCGCCGCGGTGGTGTCGGGGTCGAACGCTGGCTGGAAGACCAGCGCCCCGAGGTAGACCAGCCACAGGTAGGGCGCATAGCGGGTGATCGGGTGGTTCACCGCAGCCCTCGTCTCATCCGTAGGTCCGTCCCTCGTCGCGACGGAACCCCCAGGCTGCCACGAACAGGAACAGCACGGTGAACGCCAGCACCGCGGCCACATGCAGCACCGGCGACCCGCCCTCGGACGCGCCGATCGTGCCCAGTGCCAGCTGCACGAAGTGGTACGGCGGAAGCGCGACCGCGACCGACTGCACGACGTCGGGCAGCTGGGAGATCGGGATCCACAGCCCGGACGCGAACGCCATCGGCAGCCACACCAGGTTCAGCACCGCCGGCGCGGAGTTCGGCCCGACCAGGTAGCCGAAGGCCAGGCCCATCGCGGAGAACGGCAAAGACCCTGCGACCAGCGCCAGGCCCACGGCCACCCACTGGCCTGTCGGTAGGCGCACTCCGCCCAGGGTGGCGGCGAGGACGAACAGGGCCATGACGATGATCGAGGCCACCGCCAGGCTCATCACCACCTTGGCGACGAAGTAGGCCAGCGGCGGCATCGGCGCGACCCGCTTCAGTCGCATCCAGCCCTGCCCGCGCTCGACGGCCACCGACACCCCGAACCCGAACAAGGCTGCGCCGATGACTCCGAACGCACCGTAGGTGACCAGCATGTACGTGGTCACACCCACGCCGCGGGCCTGCTCCCCGGCGAAGGTGATGCCGAAGATGACGTAGAACATGAGCGGCAGGGCGACCGTCGTGGCGGCGAAGATCGGCAGACGCATCAGCTTGAGAAACTCCTGCCACGCCTCGGTGCGGTAGACCCGCAGCATGCTGCGGCGGGTGTGCCGCGGCGGCGCCGCGGGGGACGTTGCGGTCGTTGTGGTGGCGACGGTGATGGTCATGCTGCCTCCTCGGTGTGCTCGGTCAGGGTGAGGAACGCGTCCTCGAGTGTGGGCTCGGTGACCGTCACGGCGGTCACCGACCGGTCCCGGTGCAGCAGCTCTCGCAGCACCGGTTCAGGCTCGCTGACCAACAGCTCCAGCCGGGTGCCGTCCCGCTGGGCGTGGTGCACCCCGTCCCAGCCGGACGCCTGCTCGGCCGTGATGCTGGAGTCGGCGCTGATGCGCCGCCCTGACACCCGGGACTTGATCTGCGCCGGGGTGCCCTCGGCGATCACCCGCCCCTGGTTCATCACCACGATCCGGTCGGCCAGCGCGTCGGCCTCGTCCAGGTAGTGGGTAGTGAGCACCACCCCGCGTCCAGGCCCGGCCAGGTCGCGCAGCGTCGCCCACAGGGTTCGCCGCACCTCGGCATCCAGCCCGGTCGTCGGCTCGTCCACGAACACCAGGTCAGGGTTCCCGCACAGCGCGATGCCGAAGAGCACGCGTCGCTGCTGGCCGCCGGACAGGGTGCCGAACATCCGGTTCTCCAGAGCGTGCAGACCGGCTGCCTGCACCACCGAGGCGACCGGCAGCGGGCAGGGGTAGTAGCCGCGGAAGGCTGTCAGCAGCTCGCGCACCCGCAGCGTGTCCGGAACCCCCGAAGACTGCAGCATCACCCCCATGCGCTGCCGGGCCGCACGGTCCCGCGGATCACGCCCGAACAGCCGCGCGGTGCCACCGGTCGGTGCGCTCAGCCCCGTCAGCATGCCGAGTGCGGTCGTCTTGCCCGCCCCGTTGGGCCCGAGCACCGCCAGCAGCTCCCCCGGCCTGACCTGCAGGTCGACGCTCTGAACCGCGTGCACCGCCGCCCCACCCGACCCGAAGGTCTTCCAGGCACTCCGAAGCTCGGCCAGCGCGGCGCCCGGCGTCTCGATGTCTGTCTGTCGCTGTGTCATGCACCCACGCTCCCGCGCCCGGCAGACGCCGCGTAGTGCACCCGATCACCTGATCGAGATGACAATCGTCAGAGGTGCCCATCTGCTCGTAGGCCGAGGGTCAGCCTGGTGTGGGGATGCCCGTGCGAGGAGCCTCTCGCGTCAGCCATCGACGGCGAGAGCCCCTCTACGCTGCAGACATGACTCACCGCATCCGCGTCGGCGTGCAGATCCAGCAACAGCACGCGGAGTACGCCCAGATCAGGGACGCTGTGCTTCGCGCTGAAGAGATGGGTGTCGACATCGTCTTCAACTGGGACCACTTCTACCCGCTCTACGGCGACCCAGACGGCAAGCACTTCGAGTGCTGGACGATGCTGGGCGCCTGGGCCGAGCAGACCAGTCGCGTCGAGATCGGTGCACTCGTCACCTGCAACTCCTACCGCAACCCCGATCTGCTCGCGGACATGGCACGAACCGTGGACCACATCAGCGGCGGGCGGCTGATCCTCGGCATGGGGGCCGGCTGGTTCGAGAAGGACTACGACACCTTCGGCTACGAGTTCGGCACCGCCGGCCAGCGCATCGCCGCGCTGGGCGCTGCCATGCCGCGAATCCGACAGCGGCTTGCCGTGGGCAACCCTGCCCCGACCCGCGCGATCCCCATCATGATCGGGGGTGGCGGAGAGAAGAAGACCTTGCGCGTCGTGGCCGAGCACGCCGACGTGTGGCACAGCTTCGGCGGCCCCGAGACCATCGCGCGCAAGAGCGCCATCCTCAACGAGCACGGTGTCGCCGTCGGCCGGGACGCCAGCGCGATCGAGCGCTCAGCCGGGGTCACGAAGAGCCCTGACGTGGCCGCTGACGGAATGCTTGCCGCGGGGGTCACCCTGTTCACCGTCGGCGTCAACGGGCCGGAGTACGACCTGTCGCTGGTGGGGGAGTGGGTTCAGTGGCGCGACGCGCAATCATGACGCCACGTCACGTCACGTGCGACGGTCGTGGCGCACCGTCGCAACCACCACGGCCAGTGTCACCACGCCCGTGACGAGGATCGCCACAGGGACCGCGACGGAGCCTTCGAACAGGCTGGTGACGGTTATCGGGATCCAGACCACGAGGCCGAGCACGCCGATGACCATGAGGAGTCTCAGGTCGACGACGGCGGACAGGTAGACCAAGCCGAGACCGACGGCGATACCGAGCGCCGACCAGAGCGCCTGCTCGTCCACATCGCCGAAGCCGATGGTCAGCGCGAGCAGCCCGCCGAGCACCCACCCTGTGCCGGCCGGCCGCAGCAGCCCACGCCAGGTGAGCAGCAGCCACATCGCGCCCAGCGAGAACAGGGTGAGGCTGATCATCCACGGCTCGCTGACGTCGAGGCTCGAACCGACCGCGACCGCGAGGAAGACCACGCCGGCGGCGAGACCGATCTGCTGCAGCGTCGTCTGCGCCAGCAGGTAGAGAGCCAGCGCCGCGGCCCCGGTGCAGGCCGCCGTCAGCACGAGGGCGACGTCCTCGTCGAGCTCGACGGCCCCGAGCAGCACAAGAGCCGCCGTGGCCGCCACACCCGCAACCGTCAGCAGCAAGGCGAAGGAGGCAGCCCGACGGACCGGCGCTGCCTGCGAGCCGACCAGCGCCAGACCTGCTCCCAGCAGCACCAGCGTGACCATGCCCGCGAGCGCGACCCGGCTCCATGAGCCGAGCGTGTCCCACACCTGCACCCCGAACAGCACCAAGGCGAGACCGACAAGTGTGGCTCCCAGGTAGGCGACAGGCTCTACCCAACGAGGCACCTCATGCCCGCCCGACCTGCCCTCGAAGCCCTGGATCTTGTCGGCTTGGTCCGCGGTGATCAGACCGGCCTCAGTCCAGGCCTGCAGGTGTCCGCGGAGGTCGCCGAGGCCGCTGCTGGTGCGCACGTCGCGCTGCGTGGACATGGGACCGCCATCCCTTCCTTTCCAGTCAAGGCGGTGTTGACCGTTCCTGCCAGGGTCGAACGCCACGAGCGACATCCGGGTCGTGGTGCGGCCCCGAACGGGGGCTTGCAGGCATCATGGGGTGCACGGCCACGGGCAGGAGGTGTGCTGGTGCCACCGAGACCGATGCTCGGGAGGTCCCGTCCGGACCGGACGGTGAGCCGTGACTCGCTCGCCCGACGGATCGTCATGGATGCTGGTGCGGCCGCGACACGCAGGCATGCCATCCCGGCCTGGTTCACCGCCGACGTCACTGACGTCGTCAGCCGGTTGGATCGCGAACCCGACGTCTCGATCACGACCTACGTCGTGTCGACGGTCGCGGACGCCGTGGCTCGCCACCCTCGCATGCACGCGATCCGCGACTGCTTCGGAAACGTCGTCACCTTCGACGACGTAGACGTCAACGTCGTGGTGGAGGTTGCCCTGGACGGGCAGTCGTATCCGATGAACCACGTCCTGCGTCGCGCGGGCGCCCGTTCCGCGGCTGACCTGCACCGCGAGATGCACGGGGTCAAGGCGAACCCGGGACGCAGCGAGACGCTGCGCCTGACCGGCATGACTCGGTGGTACGTGACGATGCCCGCTCCGCTGCGCCGGGCGATGATGAGCAGCCTGCACCGCATGCCCGACCTGCAACGCGACCTGGTGGGCACGGTGGGAGTGACGTCGGTGGGCATGCACGGTCGCGGGGCCGGCGTGGGCTTCCCCTTCTTGCTGCACACGCTGGACGTGCTCGTCGGCGGCATGGAAGACAGGGCGACGGTCTCCGTCGACGGGCGACGCGAGATCCGCCAGCACCTGTGGATGTCGATGGTCGTCGACCACGACGTGGTCGACGGCGTCCCTCTGACCCGGTTCATCGCCGACCTCCGCGACCATCTCGAGTCAGGGGCAGCCCTCGACCGACGAGACTCCGCGCCCTAGGCGCCGTCGCGGACGGCGTCCCGGTAGACGGCGTAGTCCTGCTCGCACTGGTTCGCGTACGCGACGGCGAACCGGGCCACCGCCTTGTCCATGGCGCGACCCTTGCCGAGGTAGGCGCTGATGGCCACGGCGTCGCCGGAGCGGGCATGAGCGTGCGCGAGGGTCCAGCCGCACAGGTCTCCGTACCGCATCAGCTGGTCGGGATTCATGGCCGCGACGTCGGCCGATCCCTTCATGTCGTGGAACTGGCGCCAGTAGTACTGATGGCCCTGCTGGCTCTGCGACCACCCAAGAAAGACATCGGTACTGGCCTGCATGAGCCGCTGTCCGGTCACGACGCGCTGGCCGGAGTTCTCGTACCCGCTCGCGGGCAGGTGCGCCTCGAGCACCGACGCAGTGGCCTCCTTGATCTGCAGGAACAGCGGCTCACCGTGGTCTCGCCCACGCAGCAGCACGACGAAGCACCGAGTGCCGACGCTGCCTACCCCCACGACCTTGAGCGCCATGTCGATGAGCTCGAAACGCGTCAGCAGCTCATGACGGTCCGGCAGCAGCGTGTCGGCGTAGCGGATGAAGCTCTCTTCGATGCCCGCGCGCAGGGCATCGGGCTCGGTGTCGCCGGCCATGTCGCGAAGCGGGACGAGAAGCGGGGGTTGGGAGAGGATGCGCAGCCGTCCATCGACCGTCTCGGTCAGCTTCCCGAGGGCCTTCTCGCTGTTCCGGCGGCGTGCGCGCGCCGCCCCTCGGTCGATCCTCTTGCGGTCGGCCTTCGACGGCAGCGCCTCCTTCAGGGAGTCCAGGCTGAGCTGCTCGTACCAGACCGACATGGCACCCTGCGCGGCGAATCGCGCCATGGCGCTGCGGTAGGCGGCGACGGCATGGCGGGCGGTCACGAAGTCTTTCGGGCCGTACCCGTTGTCGCGAGCAGCGAGAGCCATGCTCACGGCGAGCCGTTTGAGGTCCCACTCCCAGGGGCCGGGCAACGTCTCATCGAAGTCGTTGACGTCGAAGACCTGTCGACGTTCGGGCGAGGCGAACGTCCCGAAGTTGGCCAGATGGGCGTCTCCGCACAGCTGGACGGTTGTGCCCATGTCGGGCGACCCCGCCAGGTCGGCCGCCATGACTGCGGCCGCTCCCCGGTAGAACGCGAACGGCGACTCGGCCATCCGCTCGTGCCTGATTGGCACGAGGAACGCCAGACGGCTCTGGTCTTGCCCCCGGAGCACCTCGACCGGATCCGCCCGGCTCTCGGCCGGCTCGAACACCGCGTGCGCTGAGCGCGGGACAGCGGAGCGCGCTGCCCGCCCCTTCTCTGCTCGCTCACTGACCGACAGGGATACGTCCATGGAGGTTCCTCCGCTGATGGATGACCCGAGTCTTCACCATGGGTGCGCGGCTCGTGGGCGATCGAACCAGACGGCCGTTCGGACTCCGGAAGTCGTCCGGAGCAGGCGGACTTGGCTGGAGGGCTGCTACCGCGTATCGTATATCGAACGCTACATAGAGTGGAGTCGTGGATGTCGTCGTTCGACTATGTCGTTGTCGGAGCCGGTTCTGCCGGGTGCGTGCTCGCCGGAAGGCTGTCCGAGCAGTCGGACACCACGGTGGCTCTGCTCGAGGCCGGTGGTTCGGATCGGTCGCTGGGAGTGCGGATCCCGGCAGCGTTCCCGAAGCTGTTCCGCACCGATCGTGACTGGGAGTACTACTCCGACCCCGAACCTGGCCTGATGGGTCGGCGGCTGTACACGCCGCGGGGGAAGATGATCGGCGGCTCGTCGTCGATGAACGCGATGCTGTTCGTGCGCGGGAACCCGGCGGACTTCGACGGATGGGCGAAGGCCGGTGCCACAGGGTGGTCCTACGACGAGGTGCTCCCGTACTTCCGCCGCCTGGAGACCTTCACCCGGGGCGAGGACGACTACCGCGGCGGCGACGGTCCGCTGTTCGTCGACGACCACCGCAGTCGCACCGGTATCACCGAGTCGCTGGTTCAGGCGGGCCAGCAGGCCGGGCTGCCGTTCAACGCCGACTACAACGGAGCCGAGCAAGAAGGCGTCGCCTACCTGCAGGTCACCCAGCGTATGGGCGACCGGTGGTCGGCGGCTGACGCGTGGCTGCACCCGGCCAAGCGGCGCAAGAACCTCACTGTTCGCACGAAGACGACAGCTCAGCGTCTGGAGATTCGTGACGGACGTGCGGTGGGGGTCTGGGTGCAGGGCCCGTCGGGCCCCGAGCTCGTGCGTGCCCGTCGGGAGGTGATCCTGTCGGCCGGCGCGATCGGGTCTCCGCAGCTGCTGATGCTGTCCGGGGTCGGGCCGGCCGACCACCTTCGAGCGCACGACGTCGAGGTCGTCGTCGACAACCCGCACGTGGGTCAGCACTACCAGGACCATCCGTTCTTCCTGCTCAACTGGGAGACGAGTGCGCGGGGAACGCTTGCCGAGGCGGAGCGGGTGCGTCACCTGGTGAGCTTCCTCCTGCGTGGCCGCGGCCTGCTGACCTCCACAGTTGCCGAGGGCACAGCGTTCCTGCGGACCCGCTCCGACCTTCCCGCGCCGGACATGCAGATGCACTTCGGCGCCGCCTACTTCCACAACCACGGGTTCGACACCCACCACAGCCCGGCGTTCGCCATCGCGCCCACGCTGGTGGCGCCGCAGAGCCGCGGTCGCATCATGCTGCGCACGAACGATCCCGCCGAGAAGCCGAGCATCGTCGGCAACCACCTGACCGAGCAGGCCGACATGGACGCCATGGTGGCCGGAGTCGAGGTTGCGCGGGAGATCGCCGCCCAGGATGCCCTCAGCGCCGTACGAGGCCGCGAGATCCACCCGGGCGACGACGTCAGCGACCGCGCCGGGATCGAGCGAGCCCTGCGCCAGGAGACGGAGCTGATCTACCACCCGACCAGCACCGCTCGGATGGGCAACGAGGACGAGGCCGTCGTCGACCCCGAGCTGAAGGTGTTCGGCGTCACCGGCCTGCGAGTCGTGGACGCGTCGGTGTTCCCGACCATCCCGCGCGGCAACACGAACGCCGCGACCTACATGGTGGCCGAGAAGGCAGCGGACCTGATCAGGGGCCGCTGATGGTCCCCGCTGTCGGAGCAGGGACGTGACGGTGACATCCGCAGGTGCCGCGGGCAACCGTCGCAGCGCCACGACCGGGACAGACGTCCTACCCGGCTCTGAGACGACACCGACGCCGCAACGCATTCTTCAAGCCGTCATCGACGGGCTCACCGAGCTCGACCCGGCGGCTCTGACGATCCAGCAGGTGTGCAGCCGAGCGCAGGTGACAGCGCCGACCGTCTACTACCACTTCGGCAACAAGGACGCCCTCACCGCGGCGGCGGTCGACGCACTGGTGACGCGCTGGATCGGGCAGCTCGACCAGCGGGTCGACCGCGGCCGATCGCTGGAGTACACCCTGTCTCAGGCGGTCGCTGCCTGGCATCTGATGATCACCGCGCCGGAACGGCCCTTCGCGGTGTTCGTCTGGGTCGCGATGTGGTCCCCGGAGTCACGCTCGGCCCTGGTGAGGGCGCGCGAGCACGCACAGGGGCTCATCCGCGACGCCCTGGTGGCCCACGTCGGCGCGATCCCGGACGCCGACGACCTGGCCGGCATGCTGCTGGATGGCCTCGTGGGCGCCGCCGTCGACTACCAGCTCGACTCCGACGAGCAGGCTCTGCACCGTCGCCTGTCCACCCTCGTCTCGGTGGTCCGGCTTCGGGTCGGCGCCGAGCCGAGCATCTGAGCGTCGCCTGCGCGACGACCCCTTTCCCTTCCACCCACCAACGGAGCAGACGGCCATGTCCATGACCATCGACCAATCGACGATCGCCGGCGCCGACGCACTCGACGCCTCACTCGCCCACCTGGCCAAGCACAAGCAGCGATGGGCCCGGCTGCCCATCTGGGACAAGATCATCTACCTGAACGAGATCCGTGGACTCGTTCTGCGTCACGCCGACGAGTGGGCGAGCGTCGGAGCCGATTTCAAGGGCTTCCCAGCCGACCACCCGTACGTCGGGGGCGAGGAGTGGTTGGGCGGTCCGTACCCCACGGTCTCGTGGATCAGCGACGTCGTCACGACGCTGGAAGCGATCCGCACCGGTCGTGACCCTCTGCAAGGTCTGCCGGTGACGACGCGGCCCGACGGGCAGGTAGTGCTGCGGGTGATGCCCGGGTCGATCTACGACCGCTTGCTGCTGAGCGGCTACGAGCTGGACGTGTGGATGGAGCCCGGGGTCACCGAGGCCGAGCTGCGTGACACGGTAGGAGCGTTCTACTCCCGCACCGATCCCCCCGGGCGCGTGAGTGCGGTGCTGGGGGCGGGCAACGTCTCAGCGATCCCCGTGCTCGACGCGCTCTACTCGCTGTTCGTTCTCGGCGACGTCGTCGCCCTCAAGCTCAACCCCGTCAGCGAGGCGTACGGGCCGGTCTTCGAGAAGATCTTCGCTCCCCTCGTTCGCGACGGGTACCTCGTGTTCGTCCGAGGCGGTGCCGACGTAGGTGATCGCCTCGTTCGAAGCGACGCCGTCGAGTGCGTGCACATGACCGGAAGCGGACGTACGTTCGACGCCATCGTGTGGGGCCACGGGGACGAGGCGGCCCGGCGTCGCGTGCGCCAGGAGCCGTTGCTCGACAAGCCCATCTCCTCCGAGCTCGGCGGGGTCGGCCCGACCATCGTCGTGCCGGGGGACTGGTCCAGCGCCGACCTGGAGTACCAGGCTGAGCACATCGCCACTCAGAAGCTGCACAGCTCGGGGCACACCTGCGTCGCGTCCCAGGTGCTGGTGCTCCCCGCCGACTGGCCGCAGCGTGATGAGTTCGTGGCCGCGGTCCGCCGCGCGCTGGCGCGAGCCCCACACCGGCGGCCCTTCTACCCCGGGGCCGACGAGAAGGTCACGGCCTTCCTTGACGCCCACGACGATGCCGAGGTGCTGGACGGCCACCAGCGTCTGGCGCTGCTGGATGACGTCGACGCAACGTCAGACCACCCCGCGTTCCGCGAGGAGTTCTTCGGCCCTGCCTACGTGACGACATCCCTGCCTGGCTCGACCGTCGAGGAGTACCTGGCGACTGCGGTCGATTTCGCCAACACGCGCCTGGCGGGCAACCTGGGAGCCAACCTTCTGATCGACCCGTCGACCGCCCGCCGCCACCGGGCTGCCCTCGACCGTGCAGTCGCTGACCTGCGCTACGGCTGCATCGGCGTCAACGCGTGGGCCGGGGTCGTCTTCTTGACCAGCCGCGCCGCATGGGGAGCCTTTGCCGGGAATTCGCTCGACGACATCCAGTCGGGTTCCGGGGTAGTCCACAATTCCCTCATGGTGGAGCGGCCGCAGAAGAACGTGCTGTGGGCACCCTTCCGTCCCTTCCCGCGCTCGGCTCGACACGGCGGACTCACCGTGGCGGTCAAGCCTCCATGGTTCGTGGGCAACGCCACCTCGCTCCAGACGGCCAGGCAGTTCACCCATTTCGCCGCGGACCCCCACCCTCGTCGGCTCCCGGCACTGTTCGCGTCCGCGCTGCGCGGCTGAGGAGATGCGGCCATGACCACACCCGTCCCGCCCGGTGACCTGACCTGGTTGCACATGGACCGACCGAACAACCTCATGTACGTCCACGGGTTGCTCTGGCTGGCCGAACGTCCGGACTGGGACGCCGTCGAGCAGGTGGTGCGCGACCGACTGATCGGGCGGTTTCCGGTCTTCGCTCGTCGGGCCGCGAAGGTGCAGGGCACGTGGGTGTGGGAGGACGACCCCGACTTCGAGCTGGACCGACACCTCCGGCGGGTGACGCTCGACGAACCGGGGACGCTCGGCCAGGCGCAGCAGCACATCTCGACGCGATTCAGTCAGCCCTTCGACCGGTCGCGGCCGTTGTGGGAGATCGACCTGATCGACGGCGTCCGTGGTCTCGACGGCGACGCTGACGGTGACGGCGACGGCGACGGCGACGGGGCGATGGTGCTGGCTCGCTTCCACCATGGGATCGCGGACGGAGTGCGGCTTGTCCAGGTTCTGCTCAGCCTGCTGGACCCGCTGTCCGACGACGCGACTCCGTCGCGGGTCGGGCGGCGTGGGCGCCGCGGCGGGGCAGCCTCCGGAGCTGTGCGAGCGGCCCGGCACGTGGCGACCGGCACGGCCGATCTCGTCTCCGGGATGGGCTCGACGCTGTCGGGCTCTCGCGGCTGGGTGACCCGACTCCGCCCGCACGACGTCGCCCAGGGTGCGGCCCTGATCAGGCACCCCACCCGTGTCGTCGACACGGTCACCGGCGTCGCGTCGGAGCAGAACAAGCTCGCCAACACCTGGCGGTCGCTCGGACGCCTGACGCTGTCCGGTCGGTCGGTCGACACGGTGTGGAGCGGCACGCCCGGTGTCGAGAAGAGGGTGGCGTGGGTCACCGGGCTGTCGTTGGCGGATGTCAAGGTCGTCGGGCGCCGGCACGGCGTCACGATCAACGACGTGCTGCTCGCCGCGGTCAGCCTTGGTGTCACCGACTACTTGGCTGCGAAAGGCGACACCGAGGTCGACCAGCTGAACTGGCTCATCCCGGTCTCGCTGAAGCCGATCGATGCCGCCCTACCCACCGAGCTGGGCAACCACTTCGCCCTCGTGATGCTCCCGATGCCGCTGGGGATCTCCGAGCCTGACCGGCTGCTGCGGGAGATCCGGACGCGGATGAGCCGGATCAAGAACAGCGCCGAGCCTGCCGTGCTGTACGGGGTGCAACGCGCTGTCGCCGAGACGCCGGCGGCGGTCTCGGTGCGGCTCACCAACTACGTCGCCGACAAGGCCGTCGGTATCCTCACGAACGTTCCCGGCCCACGAGCACCCATGGCGCTGGCCGGCACCGAGGTGAGCGGCGTCCTGGGCTGGGTCCCCACGTCCGGAAACCAGCCACTTGGCGTGTGCATCTTCAGCTACAACGGCACCGTCAACATCGGTATCGCATCTGACGCCGCGTTGCTTCCTGATCCGCAGGTGCTCGGGGACTACATCGAGAGGGCTGTCCAGGGACTCGTCTCGTCCGCGACACCCTGACCGGCAGGCGCGCACTGACCCCTAGTTGGTGCGGAAGAACTCGTTCGCGCGGTCGTTCCACAACAGGATCAGGATCAGCACCGCGATCAGGCCGGCGACGACGGCCGACCAGAACCCGGCGTGGCCCCACAGGACGATGGCCACCCAGACCGACAGGGCTGCACGCACGGCCATCAGCAGGGTGACGAGCAGCCTCGAGAAGTTGTTGCCGTTGCCGAGCCCGATGGCGACCAGGGCGACAACGACACCGATCACGATCTCGGTCCATGCGTACACGGTCGCGTTGCCGCTGCTGATACCTGCCTCGTCCAGCACCTGGTCTGAGGCCACGAGCAGCAGCACTCCGGCAGCGATCGAGAAGATGGCGACGATCCAGGTGAGCACGACGACGGTTGTGACGCTGCCTGGCCTGGACGCGGGGCGGATGTCGGACACTGGACCAGCTCCCTGAGCAGAGGTGCGCGGACGCTGGGCAGACTAGACCCCACGTGCGACCCTACGATCGCGGATGTGTCCCTGCTCGCACCCTTCCGTGCCTTGCGCCCGCCTCCCGAGCAAGCCCCCGACGTCGCCGAGCTGCCCTATGACGTGATGAGCCGTGACGAGGCCCGGGTCATGGCGTCTGGACGTCCCCTGTCGTTCTTGCACGTCTCGCGACCCGACATCGATCTGCCCGACGGCGTCCCCGCCGACAGCCCGGACGGCCGCGACCTGGCTGCAGCCGCCTTCGCGCGGCTGCGGGCGGAGGACGTGCTGGTGCGCGACGCGTCTGCGTCGTTCTACGTCTACCGGCTCACGGCATCCGGGCACCGGCAGACCGGCGTGGTCGGCCTCGCCGACATCGCCGCGTACCACGACGGCCGGATCCGTCGCCACGAGTTCACGACGCCGGCCAAGCAGGCCGATCGCGCCGAGCACATGCTGGCGATCGGTGCTCAGACGGGGCCGGTGTTCGCCGTCCATCGGCCCGACGCGGCGATCGGGTCGATCGTCGCCGCGACGGTTGCCGGCCCGGCCGAGACGGCGGTCGACGGGCCGGGCGGGGTGTGCCACGAGCTGTGGCCGGTCACCGACCAGGCACGTGTCGACGCACTCGCCGACGGCTTCGACAGGCTCGGTGCGCTCTACATCGCTGACGGGCACCACCGCAGCGCGGCCGCCGCCGACGTCCACGAGCGGTTGAGACGGCCGTCGTCGGCCGGCTTCGTGACCGTCGCGTTTCCCGCCGACGAGGTGCAGGTGCTGCCCTACAAC
>Ga0272442_10007533_pt1 | contig 14039 bp, 15 predicted proteins | sample SSMForm2O_FD_200262 | JGI IMG/M metagenome (GOLD analysis project Ga0272442, IMG submission 200262) | Marine sediment archaeal communities from Little Sippewissett salt marsh, Falmouth, MA, United States - SSM-Form-2O | ecosystem: Environmental > Aquatic > Marine > Wetlands > Sediment ...
ATACTCCCATATATCCACCCAGACACGCCCCGCAAGTAGGTCCTGAAACATACGCTCCTGCGTCAATAAACACGTCCAGCAAGCCCTCTTTCATTGCCTGGCGATAAACCTCGGTGGTGGCAGGTACCACGATAGTCCTGACTTTGACTTTCTTTCCCTTAAGTATGTTGGCTGCTACTCTCATGTCTTCTATCCTCCCGTTCGTGCAGCTGCCCAGATATGCCTGATCTATTTCAACATCCACGTCCTTTGCAGGCCTTGCATTTTCCGGCAGGAAAGGTTCCGCCACAGTAGGAACTATCTCTGAGGCGTCGTAATGCCTCTCCTTTACGTAAGTGGCATCTTTATCCGCAAAAATCTTCTCATATGAACCCTTGACGCGACCCTTCATATAGTCATCCACTTTTTTGTCCGCCGGGATTATGCCTGCCTTACCTCCCGCTTCTATAGCCATATTCGAAATCGAAATCCTGTCCGCAAGTGGTAGGTCTTCTATCGTATTTCCGTAGTACTCCATCGCCTGGTATAAAGCACCGTCCACACCCATATCCCCTATTATATATAGTATCACGTCCTTTCCCATGCCGTACTTTGGCAGCTTGCCCTCTACCGTTATCTTCTGGGTTTCCGGCACCTTGAACCAGAGCTTTCCGGACGCCATCGCACACGCTGCTTCAGTGCTCCCTATACCTGTTGAAAGGGCTCCCAGTGCGCCATAACTGCAGGTATGGCTGTCCGCCCCCACGATCAGTCTTCCGGGGGCTGCAAAACCATGTTCTATCATTATTTGGTGACAAACACCGCCGCAACCTACCTCAAAATAGTTTCCTACATCATGCTTCAAGGCAAAATCCCTCATAGCCTTGGCCTGCTCCGCGCTTTTTACATCCTTGTTCGGCACATAATGGTCCGGTATCATGACTATCTTCTCTGTCATAGGTTTCTCAAAATTCTTCTCAAAGACCTCGAAAGCCGGCAGCCCGGTGACGTCGTTTACCATGACGTAGTCTATCTCTGCCTCGACTATCTGTCCCGGCTCTACATCCTTCAGGCCTGCGTGCCTTGCCAGTATCTTCTCGGAAATATTCATGGACATTATGGAGTATAATTTGCCGCATACGTAATAAAAGCTGTTCAGCCCATCACCTCTTGCCGCATACGTAATAAAAGCTGTTCAGCCCATCACCTCTTGCGCTGATTGTACATGTCCACCAGCCGTGGCATCGTCCTGCTCAGACCGTGGTAATGATCGCGAAGAACCAGTATCATGGCCATCGCAAGTTCCCTCGGTAAGTGTTTTCTAGCCTCAAGGACTGTTTTGATATTTCTTTTGTTTACTTCGTGGGCATCATGGAGCGCCACTCTTGCAGCTTCTTGCGCACGGTCCAGACCTTCAAGTTTGGGTTTTTGGGCACGTAAAAGCAGCGCACCCATTTCCGTGTACTTTGGAATATCTCTTTCTATAGTGGTTTTACGCTCTTCCTTTATCTGAGCGACTGCTTTTCCCCTGAATTTATTGGTATGGAAACGCAGTTTTTCCTCCATGACCCTCGGGTTTCTTGTGCCTGCGCATACTGCCAACTCCTCGCCGAGAATCTGGTATAATTCTTTTCGCTCATCCCGGGGGGTTACCTGCATAAGGTGCAGGCTAGGATACATATAGCCAAGCCCCAAAGGCGCAATAAGAGAATGTCTTAACTCATGTGATTTAAGGTTTCTCAAAACAGATTCCGGCATTCTCTTCGCTTCTGGCCGGGACTTCTTTTCCGAAGGAGTCAGGCTGAAGGATAACATTCCGTCAAGATCTTCTATTTTAACTCCCCTGTCCTTGCAGGGTATGGACACCCCAACTTTGTGCGGGTGGCCTATTTTCTTAAATACACTATGGGGCACTACAAAGTGAAAACCTGCGGGAGAGACTGTCCTTCGTATGTGCTCACCTTTATCAAGCTTTATATCGAAAGCCTCCTCAAGCAACTTTCTGGAAGGTTTCTTTGAATATCTCCTTATAATCGCTCGCTTCCTTGACAACAATGCAGAGTGCTGGCCGAGTTGGTCAAGAACTTCAGGCGGAAGGTGCGAATATTTTTTCCTAACTCCCCCCATAAATGTCTTTGCACTCACATGCTCGTCAAGGGATCTCGTCGCGAGTTTTACCAGGTCGGCATACGCCATACTCGTATCTAAGAGTCGTTCGTATATCTCCGTGGCTCGTTTTTCCCCTTCTGTCTTGGGCTTCCGTTTTTGCTTACTCTGACTCTTCCGCGCTTTTCCTGGCATGCCTAAATTAAGTAGAAAAAGAATTTAAGTCTTACTTGCGTTCGAACATCTTTCGGAGTTCGCCGCCGACCTTCTCTATATCGCTGTTCTTGCCTTCCTCCCTCATCTTTGTGAGGTTCTTAAGACCCGTCTTATACTCGTTTATCCACTCTTCGGCGAATTTACCTGATTTTATCTCATCGAGTGTATCCTGCATAGCCTTCTTGGACTTCTCGTTTATTATTCGCTTTCCGCGCGTCCTTCCACCATACTCTGCGGTGTTGGAAACACAAGTCCACATATACTCTTCTCCTCCGGCCTGTATAAGATCTGTTATCAGCTTGAGTTCGTGCAACACCTCGAAGTAGGCTATCTCTGGCTGGTAGCCGTTTTTGACCAAGGTCTCAAAAGCCGTGTCTATCATTGAGGTCACTCCCCCGCACAAATCGACCTGCTCCCCAAAGAGATCTGTCTCAGTCTCCTCAGTAAACGTGGTCTCTATAACGCCCGCTCTTGTAGCACCAAGACCCTTTGCGAACGCAAGTGCGATACCCTTCGCATTGCCTGTAGCATCTTGTTCAATCGCGACAAGCGCAGGGACGCCAAAACCCTCTTCATATACTGTCCTCACCCTCGTTCCCGGCCCTTTCGGCGCTATCATGAACACGTCGACGTCCTTCGGCGGTTTTATCTGACCGAAACGTATGTTAAAACCGTGGGAAAAAGATAGCGCGTTCCCGGATTCTATTCCCGGAGCTATCTGGTCCTTGTACAACTGCCCTTGTATCTCATCCGGTATAAGTATGTGTATTACGTCAGCCTTCTTCGAAGCTTCTGAAACCTCAAAAACCTCGAAGCCTGCCTGAGATGCCTTTTTCCATCCGTTCCCGTTCTTCCGCGCCCCTATGATGACATTAACGCCTGAATCGCGCAAATTGAGGGCCTGCGCATGACCTTGATTGCCATAACCTATGACCGCAACCGTTTTACCCTTCAGTGCGTCGAGATTCGCGTCCTTTTCATAGTATATCTTTGCCATTTTTCGTGTCAGATTAAGAAGAAATCTATTTTTTGATGTTAAAAGCATCGGCAAGCAACTGCCCGAAGACCGCACCACCGATGACTACGCCCGCCAGCAGACTTATCAGACGACCTATACCCAGGCCCAGGACACTGCCGCCCATGGAACTGAAACCCGTGAACTCATAAAAAACAAGGTACGTCAGGACCGCCAGTATTCCGCCCACTATCGGGGCTGCAATCACAGAGTCTTTTTTCGTAGTCATAGTTAGTTAAAAAACCATTGCTTAAAAAATAATTCACTCCCTGCGGCCGTTCAGAACTCTATTTTGTTCACCATATCATGAGATAAAAAGGCGGTTCAACCCGTTTATGAACGCCTCTACGGAGGCCATGGTTATGTTTTCGTGGACGCCCCTCGACAGCACGCTGTTATGTTTCTCGTCGGACAGCTTCAGCGTTACCTCAGCCAAAGCATCACTGCCTCCGGTTATCGCATCCAAGTGGAACTCTTCAAGTGTGAGTTTGCCGAAGTCCTTCGCCGCCTCTTTTATCGCGTTTAGTGTCGCATCTACCGGCCCTACGCCGTCACTCTTGGCGTTGACTGTCTTGCCCCTTATTAACAGGGTTACTTTTGCGACAGGGTTCTTACCCAGTTTATCCTGAATCTCCAGATCCTTCAGCTCGAATATCCTTTCCTCCTTCGGTATCCTGCCTGTAACATCGTGGGCTATTGCCAGCAGGTCTTCCTCGGTTATCTTCTTATTCTTATCCGCCAGAGTTTTTATCTTGGATGTTATCTCCCTAACCTGCTCTTCAGATGCCTTTATCTTCATCTCTTTAAGCTTGGCATCAACGCCGTGTGCTCCAACATGCTTCCCTATAACGAGCTTTCTTCTCGCACCAACATCTTCGGGCTTCATAGGCTCATAAGTAGATGCTTTCTTCAGAACCGCGTGAACATGTATCCCTGATTCGTGGGCAAATGCGTTGTCACCGACAATAGGGAAATTTGGAGGCATCCTTACTCCTGAAAGACGCTCCACGAGTTTGCAGGTCTCGTAAATCTTCTTTTTCTTTATATTGGTCTTGATTCCCAGGAGGTTCTCCAGCACCATGACCGTCTGTTCCATATCTGCATTTCCTGCCCTCTCACCCAGACCGTTTATGGTCGTATGGGGTATAGTGGCGCCCGCTTTTACCGACTCAACCGTGTTGGCAACAGCCAGTCCGTAATCATTGTGGCAGTGTACAGCTATGGGGACCTTTATGCTCTCCTTCAGGTGAGTAATTAATCCATACATGTCCTTGGGGTACATGACGCCTACGGTATCCGGAATGTTTATCATGGACGCGCCGGCTTCCTCCACTTCTCTGCAAAAGGTTGTCAGGTAGTCCCTTTCGGTCCTGCAGGCATCCTCCGGCGAGAAATGAACCTTGAAACCTTGGTCAAGACAATACTGTATCGTTTTTTCAGCACTTTCAATTATCTCCTGCTTTGACATCTTAAGCTTATGCTCTCTGTGCAAGGGACTGGTACCGATGAACGCGTGTATTAAATCTACTTCTGCCTTCATGCATGCGTCAAGATCTTTTTCCACGCACCTTGCAAGACCGCAGACAGTAGACTTTAAACCAGACTCTGCCACTGCTTTCACAGCCTCAAAATCACCCTCTGAAGTCACCGGAAACCCGGCCTCGATTATATCGACACCCACACCGTCTAAAGCCTGAGCTATCTCCAGTTTTTCATCCGTTCTCAGCGAGACGCCGGGCGTCTGTTCCCCGTCCCTCAGAGTCGTATCAAAGAATAGTATGTTGGATTTAGCCATCTTTTAGTCTTGCACAAGTTTATTTCTTGCGCAAGGAGAATAGAAGGAGCAACAATAAAACCACTCCCGCAACTATCAAGAGTGTGTTGTCCTGGCCGGGCTCCGTAGTGTAGATTAACTCGAGGGCTTCTCCGGGCACGACGGAGACGTGGACTGCTTTTTCCTCTCCCCCGTCAAGCATGACAGGAACATCTGCTTCTTGCTCTCCTCCGTCAAGGCTTGTCACCCTTGAACCTTCAGGTAGCAGGATATTCGTTTCCATACCCTCAGTAAACTCGGCAGGCATCTCTACGAAGAAAGAGCTTCCCTGGGTTTCAGCAAATTCCGGGATTGCAGATTCTACTATTATGGCGCCCCCTTCTGTAGATATCTTAAGGTTCTGCATCCCTAACTGCTTTTCCAGATAAGCACCCGTAAGGCATTTTGTGAACTCTTGGATATCCTCTACAGTCATCTCGCCGCTTATCGTCAGTGTTTGCCCGTTTTTGGACATTTCTATATCTGCCGTCTGGCCTTCTATTGATTCGCCGGTCCCCGTTATTGTCATGGAGCTCCCCGGAGCTTTGACGTTTATGGTCGAACGTCCGAAGGATTCGGAAACGCCGAAACATGATGAGAACTCCTTGTCTTCTTCTGAAGATGTCAAAGAGTCGAGTTCTTCGTTAAATGTTTCCCATCCCCCCAACAAAACGTCCACGCTTACGACTCCGTCGGGATATGTTATGGAAAAATCACTTATCGTAACTGCCGGTTTAGTCGTTGTCGGCATGATATTGAATACTTGATTAAGCAACGTCGCTACCATCATCTTCAGTTCTCCGTCTTGCGTCAAAATCTGGGTCTCGTTGCCGAAGAGGTCCTCAAGAACATCCTTGCTGACGACACCCTGGGCCTTAAAAGCAAGGTTACCGTCGGAATCATCCAGTATTATCGTAAGGTCGGAACCTAAGAGAAGCGACATTACGGGATCTTTAGAAACGTCCGGGATAATCACTTCAAAAGTGCTGACCTGTGAATCCGCCTTTATCTCGCCCGAGAAGTCCGGGGCATTGGTGAGATTCACATCGAAGAGTGTTGCATCCACAGACATCTGCTTGCCGGACGCCTGAATCACCATATCCAAGCCCGAAGGTGCAACTTCCTTTTCAATATAATACATATCCGCGGAACCGTCCTCACCCACAGTCAGATTCATAGTCGCCAGATATATGGGTTCAGCTGACGCAAGAGATATTAAAAGCATCAGAGACGCCACAAAGCAGATTTTGTTAGCCATGGTTAATAGATTAATATAAAATCGCGGTTAATAAAAGCTACGATATCACTTATAAATCCTATCAGGGTAATCGAAGTCCAAAAAGACTACCTTGCCTTCTTTATAGATTCCACGAACTCTGGCCTCAGCTCAGGTCCCAGTTTTTCCTCGGAGAAATTATCGATAATGTAAGATATTGCGTCGTTCTTGTTTCTAAAGCCGAATTTCCCTTGACTATATCCAAAATCCTGTTCTGTCTTTCATCGAGGTTTATCTGTGCGTATATCATTTTGATATAAAAGTTACTCCTTTGTCCTACATCGATATGCAGTCTGGTTTCCAAGAGTACATTCAAGTAAGGAGCTCCCGTCGGAATAACCTGTGTGCGAACACCCCAGCTCTTCAGTCGAGAAAGCTATATTTGCATCCCCCTTCTCGATTCGGTTCTTCGAGGTCACGCCGCCGCATATCAGCAGATTGGTTTCCTTGCAATACTCGCCCTCGTAAGTGGGGCAATCAAAGCGCTGGCGATTTATGTCGCATCCCAAAGCCCTGTCACCGTATTTGAAAAACCCGCACCTCCTGTCCTGCTCATCTTCAGGAATGAAAAAAGTCCAATTCCTGGAAAAATTTATCGCTTCCACCCATATAGTCAAATTCGCCTTCAAAAAGGACGCGTTAAACTCTTTGGAGAGTATCGGTGTTGGCATCTCGTTAGTGTCGTTACCCGGTCCGGTGGTGTCGTTACCCGGTCCTGTGGTGTCGTTACCCGGTCCTGTGGTGTCGTTACCCGGTCCTGTGGTGTCGTTACCCGGTCCTGTGGTGTTTTGTCCATCATCCTTTAGAGGCTCGTCAGAGACGCACATAGCAAAAATTGCTATGAGTGCCAATCCAAAAAACATATATTTCATGCTTTTATTAACAATTGCTGTAAATTTAAGCTTTCTTCAAACAATGGAGTTGATAAACAAGGGTAAGGTAAAGGGCGTATACGCGGTTAACGACAAAGAACTGGAGTTTTTGTTCTCTGACAGAATCTCGGTCTTCGACCAGATCATACCTTCAGAGATACCGGATAAAGGCGAGAGCCTATGCAGGGAAAGTGCCTTCTGGTTCAAAAAAGTCGAAGATATGGGGGTGAAGACGCACTTTATATCCATACCCTCCGGCAATAAGATGAGGGTAAGACGCGTAAACGTGATACATGATTACAATAAAATGGGGCCTTCCACCACAAACTACCAGCTTCCACTTGAGCTCATTCTGCGGTGGTACTGTGCCGGCTCTTTCTATAAGGGAGTCAGGAAAGACCCTAAAGTTGCGGAAAGTGCCGGCTTCGAGCATGGTTACATTCTGGAGTACGGCGAAAAACTCCCGGAGCCGTTTTTCGAGCAGACCACGAAGTTCGAGCCTACGGACAGGAAACTTACTGAGGAAGAAGCAATGAAGATCTCCGGCTTAAGCAAGAGGGAGCTGGACAACATAAAAGAGATATGTATCAACATAGACGAGATGATCCAGAAGGAAGTCGGGAAACGGGGCCTGATACACGTTGACGGGAAGAAAGAGTTTGCCCTTGACGAGAATCGAGAACCGGTAGTCATAGACACCTTTGGAACTGCGGACGAAGACCGTTGGTGGGATGCGACCGAGTACAAGAAGGGCAACTGCGTGGAATACAGCAAGGAATTCGTCAGGAAATATTACGAAAACGAGGTCTTCTACGACCTGCCGGAAGGTAAGATGTCGCACAAGGAAGCCTTGGACATGGCGCGTGAGAAAGGGACAAAGGAGCCCCCGATTCCCGCGCTTCCTGAAAATATGATACAAAAGACCTCGGAGTTGTACGAAAACCTCTACCAGAAGATAACTGGGGAAGCTTTTAAGCGCTGAGCGTCAAACAACAAAATATTACGAAAAATGGTAACAATAGAGAACTTCGGCAAAGAGATGTGCGCTGTCGCACTCATAGGTAAAAATCTACTTACAACGCCCGGACTTATGGGGCCCATGGGCGACAGCTTCTCGGAGAAAGGTATAAACATATACTCAGCAACGCCCGGTAAAAATCGCCTGACGTTCTTTGTGGACGAAAAAAACCGCGAGGAAGCAGTAAAAACAGCCGAAGAGGTGTCGAAAACCAGCTCTGCCATCCAAAATGTAGAGGTCGAAAAATCCGTTGGTCTGGTTCTCGTAGACCTAAGTGATGAATCATGGGATATTCCGGGAATACTCGGCCAATTGACTGGGGCACTAAGCCAGTCCGGCATAAACATAATCGACATAAGCTCCTCAGGACCGGAGATAATGCTCTTTGTGAAATACGAAGACGCGAAAAACGCTTCTGATATGTTGGAGCAGATATATGCTTAAGGTCGGAGTGTTTGTATATGGGGCATAAAAGGGGCTTTAAAAGGTCAAAGAGTTCGTATAGAAAGGAGTTAAATTCATTATCGCCCAGTTCACAATTAGCCTTACGCTATAGCGTATACCTTTAAATAGCCCCTTAACGACTTACACTTACTTCCGCCTGTCGATGATATCATGCACTTCAGGCCCTATTCCCAACAAAGTAGCCGGAACTTTCAATTCCTTCTCGATTTTCTCTACGTGGGCCCTGGCCTCGCGAGGCAACTCTTCATAAGTCTTGCAGTCTTTTGACTCCGGAAACATCAAGTCTAAACAGTTTATCGCGATTTGTGTTGCTCCGTTTATCATGACCGACCTCCTGCCCAACTCGAAGTCGAATTTACCTATCTTCCTTCTTCTTCCGGTTACTGTGCCGAACTCCATCAGACCCATCTTTTCAGCCTCTTCCATGGGAATCTCAGTCGGGAAAGGCCCTCCTCCGACACGGGACATATGCGCCTTGAAAACCGTGACTACCTCGTCTATCTTAGTAGGGCCTACGCCGACGTCGGACGCTATGGCGCTTGCCGAGGTATCGTTGCTGGTAACATAGGGGTAGGTGCCGTAGAACAGCGAAAGGCCGAAGCCCTGCGTGCCCTCTATTATCACGTTCTCCCCCGCGTCTATCGCCTCGTTTATCTCAAGCGGCACATCAGTAAGATATGGTTTCAGCTCCGGTACATCCTTCGCCAAACCCACCACACGGTTAACCCTGTCAGCATTCGCCGGACCGCATCCGGTTCCGGTGCTCTTTATCTTCTGGGTGAGGTGTTTACTTCTCGTGTCTGCTATGATATGCTGTTTTGTTATTATCGCGCAATTGTTGTCAACAGCTACCCTGCCTTTCATGTTAAAATCCTTCAACAGTTCCAGCTCGTCCATAAAGACGTTTGGATTTACGAGGACTCCTGCGCCTATCAGCACCCTGCTCTCCATGCTGACAAAACCGGAAGGTATCATACGTATCCCATATTTCTTGCCTTTGATTACGACTGAATGGCCTGCGTTGGGGCCCACGCCACCCCTGGCCACTACCTTCGGTTTTTTCTCCGCACACAAATAGGAGACTATCTTGCCCTTCCCCTCGTCGCCAAAATGACCCCCGACGATTATTGTTGTTGACATTTTGCTATATTAATCAAATCTGAAAAAATCGCGCTTTGCGTCTCTATCCTGCCCGCTCCCCTGCCGACCACAGTCAAATCCTTTGCTACATCCGTCTCGAACATCAATGCGTTTAAACTGCCGCTGACGTTTAAGGTACTGTTCGCAGGTACGAGCTTTGGACCGACGCTTAAGCCCTCGCCGTTTATCTCTGCTATCAACTTGATGACATAGCCGTTCTTCTTTGCGAGTTGAACGGCCTGCTTGGTTATCCCTGTTATGCCTGTTACTTTAACATCCTTAAAAGTCTTTTTCATCCCCATTATGTCGTTGGCAAGTATGACTATCTTTGCCGCGGCATCTATCCCCTCAACATCGTAAGTAGGGTCGGCCTCCGCATAACCCAGCTCCTGCGCCTCTCTCAACGCAGTCTCAAGGTCCATGTTGCCGTAATGCATCTTTGTGAGTATGTAATTAGTAGTCCCGTTCAGTATGCCTTTGACGCTGACTATCTCGTTTATCTGCATGCACTCCCTGACGAGGCACATCAAAGGCATCGCACCTCCGGCACTGCCTTCGTATAAAAGCATCTTATTCTTGCTCTCGGCCAGTTTTTTAAGTTCTACGAAGTCTGCGGCCATCGCACACTTATCAGAGCTAACTGCATGCATGCCGTTCTTAAGTGCTTCCTTTATTAGTGAAACGCCCGGCTGCCCGGTCTTTATGTTGCTCGGCACGACCTCGACGGCAACATCGGCTTCCACGAGACCCAAAACCTCGGAACTTGATACTTTTTTCCAGTCCTTTGAAGAATTCAACGGCTTGCCCTCTTTCCTCAGTTTGAGAGCTTCTTTCAAATCAACACCATCCTCGTTTACCATACAGCCGTCCCGCTCCCCGATAGCGACTACCTTCAAATCCATGCCGCGTTTTGCCAGAAATGATTCCTTGTTCAGAAGCGTCTCTGCAAAGCCCTGTCCTATGACTCCAAAACCCAGCAAAACGACTTTTAATGTTCTCATTCTAATTGTTCAATCATCAGCAGTTCTTTCTTTTTGGTTATCTTCTTCATCTCGGCCATAGTCTTCTCCATCGAAGAGCTGTTGTTGGCCACCACCTCGACGAATACGGAGGACGGATGCTTAAGGCCTTGTATAGAAAAGTCCAGGGCTTTTATCATCGCGCCCTGTCCACATAATGAGTAGATTGTATCCCTCAAATCCGTGTCTATAACGTGGCCTATGAGTATGAAATCACGCAAGAGATTGGATTCTTCCAGACTGCCGAAACTTTTCTCGGTTATCTCGACCTCTGCTTTTTTCATATCTGCGGTTATATCCTTGAAGGTCTGCTCCGTGCCTTGGAATTTCACGACAACGGGAACCTTGTTGTCCTTGGATTTCTCCCTGAGATGTGCTATTGAGAATAAGTTGCCCTTGTTTCTTGCAACTATGTCGAGTATCTTCGAAAGCTCCCCAGGCTTGTCCTCAAGCCTTGCAACTAATTTGCAGTCCTGCATTGTTTAAGTATCCTTAAGGCAAGGTGTGCAGCGTTCTGTCCGTTGTCTATCCCGACTGTTCCGACCGGAACGCCCTTAGGCATCTGCGCTATACTCAGCAAGGCATCCAAACCCCCCAGCTTCGCGGAAACAGGTACGCCTATGACCGGCTTGTCTGTGATTGCAGCCACCGCTCCGGGCAAAGCTGCGCTCAGACCCGCAATACAGATGAATACTTTGGCATCGCTCTTGGCAACGATTTCTTCCAAACCTTTCGGGTTCCGGTGAAAAGAGCAGTAATCCAAACTGTAATCTTCTTTCGCCTCCTTCAGAACCTTGGCTGCCTTCTCCACAACAGCTTCGTCGGATTTCGACCCCGATATTATATGTATGTTTGCCATCTTCATTCAGTCAGAAAAGTAGTCGTATTTTAATTAGGGCTCTTTAAAAAATCCCATGACAGACCTTCAAGCAAAGCTGGAGAAATATCTGAAAAACGCGAAAACACTATTCGACCAGCTTGAAAAGACCCCTGACGCAGACATAGATGCAAAAAAAAGCTCTGAGAAATTCTACGAGATGTGCATGGCGTACTACAACGATGCGCGGCATTTCTATGAGAATGAGGAGTATTTCAACGCCCTGGCGGCTTTAGAATACGCAGAGGGCTGGCTGGACGCCGGTGTTGAACTGGGAATACTGAAAACGAAGAAGAGGCCCGGAGTTTAACCGTTTGCTGTTATCCGTAAACGGTACGCGGTAAACCTCACTTTGCACACGCTCGGCCAAAACGCTTAACTCACTTTGCACACGCTCGGCCAAAACGCTTAACTCACTTTGCACACGCTCGGCCAAAACGCTTAACTCACTTTGCACACGCTCGGCCAAAACGCTTAACTCACTTTGCCAACCTTATTATATTGCCCCTTCCTTTCTTGAATTTCTCGACTACGCCTCTTTGCTCAAGGTCGGATACCATCATGCTTATTTTGGCCTCCGAAAGGCCGGTATTATTGCGAAGTTCGCGCTGATTAATCCGCCCGCCTTCCTTTTCTATGGTGGAAACTATTCTTGAAAGGTCCTCCGGAAGCTTGCCGGAAGTCCGAGAAGCGCGCTGGCTACGCAAAACAAGGGCCACGAACGTTGAGACCAAAACTATGGCTGCCCCGATAAGATAATAGGGCATCGCACCATCCCTTTCAGGTACCATTTCCGCTGTTTCAAGATCCAACTCCAGACTGTCGAAAAGGTATTCGTCCTCTTCGAGGTTCTCGAACATCAGCAAATCAAGGACAAAATCACCTTCCTGTTTTATCGTGACGTTCTCGTCCGCAAGATAGACTAAAACGGTGTCAACATAGTATCTCGCGCTCAGAGTATAAGAGCCGGGAGGTACAGTAAATGAGTATCGGGAATCTTTTGTGACCATTGACTGTTTCGGTGTCGTGTTTATCTCCACTATGACACCCTCTAAAGGCTCAAGGGTTGACCACTCGTAGGCCGTTCCCCCCAGAGTTGCTGCCGATGCCTGCTGGAGCATCAGCAAAAGTATCAAAAATGCTGTCTTCTTCATGCTTAGGTTTGAGGCAGTGGTAATAAAAAGGTTTTAAAAGGCCGGAAAGAGGCTTAAAAAGCAAAATAAAGCTGATTTGGGTTTCTTAAAGGTTTGTGAAGCCTTATGAAGCTTTAAATCCGGCAAAAATGAAGAATGCTTTTATTTGAGCCCCACCATATCATGCAGAAAAAAAATGAATCCGAAAATTTCGATTTTGGTGGTTGCGCTGATGCTCTTAAGCACTGTGCCGACCGGGGTTTTTGCAGAAGATGAGACAAACGGCACCATAGATACTGTTTTGACGGCAGACAATTCCACTGACGCCGGAAGCAATACGGTGTTGAGCGCCGCGGATGCCAAGCGCGTACAAAAACAAAAGAGGCCCGTAATAAGTGCGTACAACAGAGCAAAGGAAAGATATGTAAGAGTTAAAGAGGCGTACAAAAACGCTAGCGAAAAATGGGAAGAATTCAAGGGGAGAGTAAAAGAAAGAGTGAACATCACAAGAAACCAAATTCTCGAACGCTCCAAGGAACATATGGCGAGAAGCGTTGACCGTATGATAAGCTACCTTGAGACTCTTAAGGCTCGGATAGAAGGCCTCGAGTTTGATACGAAAAATGAGGTGCTGGACAAGATAAACGCTGACATAGAACTCCTCGAGGGCTTCATAACCGAGATAGAGGAAGCGGAAACCATGGAGGAATTGAGGGCTTCGATGAAAGAAGTCCGCGAGGAATGGGAGAAGATAAGACCTTCAATAAGGAGCATAGTCGGCCAGCTGCTGGCTGAGAAGGTAAGTGATATTATAACTAAAGCAGAAGAGCTCGCCAGTGACCTTGAGGAACGCGTAGCAAACCTCGAAGAAGACGGCTACGATGTAAGCGAATTAAACGGCCTTCTCGAAGACTACAAGGAGAAGATAGAAGACGCTAAAGAAAAGACAGAAGACGCTAAGGAGACCTACCTTTCCATAACCAGCCTCGACGATGCAGGCAAACTATTCGCAGATGGGAACGCGTATATTAGGGAGGCCAAAGCCTACATAAAGGAAGCATACGGCATCCTCAAGGATATGGTCAGGGAGATGAACTCTATCTTAACGGC
>Ga0272442_10007535_pt1 | contig 14037 bp, 10 predicted proteins | sample SSMForm2O_FD_200262 | JGI IMG/M metagenome (GOLD analysis project Ga0272442, IMG submission 200262) | Marine sediment archaeal communities from Little Sippewissett salt marsh, Falmouth, MA, United States - SSM-Form-2O | ecosystem: Environmental > Aquatic > Marine > Wetlands > Sediment ...
TGTTGATGCACGCCCGCCGCACAGGTTGCCGTAATCGTGGCTTCCCCCACCGGGATGTCGCTGATTTCAAAGGGGCTGTCGACTCGGCGGGTAATGGTTTCATTCTGGGAGGGCCTGACCTTGATGGTGAGCTGCTTTAGTTCATTGCCGAACCTGTCGCGTACGTGGCCGCGGATTGAACCGGCGCAATCCAGCTCGAAATTAGTGAAATCCCCCGAAACTCCGGGGACCTGGCAGGCGACGTCAACCGTTTTCGTCTGCTTGTGCACGCCCGCGGCGCAAGTAACGGTGACCGTGGCTTCACCGACCGGGACATATTCGATGAGGTATGGGCTGGATACTTCACGGGTAATGGTTTGCCCGCGGGAAGTCTTAACCTCTATGGTCGCCCCCTCCAGTTCATTTCGCCACTTGTCGCGGATATAGCCGCGGATTTCTCCCTGGGGATGGTAGACCAGGTCATCCCGGCAGGTTTGCCCGGCAGTCAGTCTCAGGGTCAATTGTACCGGTTGGCAATCCTTGTCCTCGGGATTGGTCAGGGTGCAGGGCATGCTCTCGGTCATGGAGATGCGCGGATCGGTCATGCCGATATAGTCTTTGAAATAGCGTCCGCCCTCGCGGGATCGCGTCCGGTAGGTGATGTTGTTGGGACCGGAGAGTTCGATCCGCACTCCCTCCAGGGGTTTGCCGTCCCGGTCCACCACCCGGCCTTCCATGCGCGTGGTAACGGGAATGACGTTGAGAGAGACGCCGATAGTGGATTTGCTGCCGTCGATGATCACCGGGGGAGTGACCAGGGGGTCACCCGCGAAGAGAAAATTATGGCTGAAACCGATGATGCGGTGAAACACGTAGGAACCGAAAAGGGTGGACGGAAAAAGCTGTTTGAAGTAGAACTTTTCCAGGCCGTTGGTTTCATACACGAAGTTGGCGGATTCACCCGAGCTGGTTTCCCTGCTGGTCATGTCAAAGAATATGCCGGTGGGTTCCTCCTCAGCCTCTTCGGTCATCATGACAACGCCCTCTATGACGATCTGCTGGTATCTGCTTTCCATTGTACCGACAACAATGGTGGAAAAGGAGCGCACCAGCAACGTGGCGCGCATGCTTCCCTTGTCAACTGTAGAAGGAAACAACAACTCTTCCTTGCCGCCGGACAGCTTCACAAACACGATGCGGTCAACATCCGCCATGGCGGCTTCGGGTATGGGGAAAGAGATCAACAGGGGATACCGCGGCGCCTTCTCTTCCATGGAGATTTCATACGCCACGCCGAAGGTCTTGACCCCCTTGGCGCGGATGGACGGCACGGCGGTCTTTTTGACCAGGGGTGGTTTCAAATCGGGGCTGTTCCGGCCCGGGCTCCACTGCAAGCCATGAACCAGTTTTTTCAACTCCGGCACATCCCCTGCATGGGTTGGGAAAACGAAAAACAGCGCGGATAAAGCCAGAAAGAAACCAACAAGAGCAATTGGTTTGCGGCAAAGTGTCATCTGTTAGTACCTCTGCCCGGTATAATCTCAAAAACAAACAAAACTATCAACCCCTTTCGGGCAGTCGACCGCGAATCGTTTCAGCCTATCCGGCCAGGTGATTCTGAATGGGCCGGCCGTACTCACCGCCAAAAGCCTTTCCTTTACCATCACAGGTTTTCGGGCAATCCGCGACCCGCCAATGTGCAGTTGAAGAGTTGTAAAGCAAACCCAAGTGAAATATGCGCATCAGGGACGAGTCCCCCATCAGATCCGCGCTCCTTAAAGCCTTATGCTTTTCAGGATCGACTTATACGTTTTTTCATATTTGGGAAAGGAACTCTTGGGCGCCCGAAGAACAAAGAAATTGAGCATGGGTATGTCGAACCCCGGAATCTTTTCCTGGAGAAACAGGCCGACGCTCTGGTATCCGCCCTTTTCCCAACTGCAGGTGGCACCGTTCATGCCGCCTATTGTCACAGGTTTTACATCCTGCGGATCAACCCCGATGTGCGTCTTGATACCTTTAATCAAATCGGAACTCTCCAACATCATCGGATTTCTGGCACCTTGATTAAGATAATGTTCCGGCAAGCGGATACTCTTATCTTCGGTCTCAGGGCACCAGACATCGAACTGCCGGTGTTTTTTCCAGTCGGTGGGAATGATAAGTATGAATTTGTCGACCTTAATCTGTTTGCCTCCTTTGATTGAACTGCTGACCGCCTTTGCTTGACCCTTTTCAGCCTTTGGGGACACCTTGGACCGGGCTTGATCCGTTGCCTGAGTGCTTTCCGTATCCCTTTCCGAACCGTTATCTGAGCAAGCCAGGGGAACCAGTAGAAAAACAACGATGATGGGCAATGTCAAAACAGCGACTCTTTTTTTCACAATCATTCTCCTTGCTCATTTTGTTTTCATCATACTATTTCATCAATTTTCAAACAACCAGACTGCAGACTGGGGTCAAGTCTTGAAATGCCACGGCGGCGCTGTGAGGAATGCAGGTCAAGGAAGCTCCCGCAGCAAGCTGCGTTGAAGCACGCCGCAGGCGAAGAGCAACAGCAGGCCCGCCGCGAGGAACCCGGGGAACAACTCCCTGGCCCGTACCACCTTTCGCGAAGACACCTCGCTTTTCTCCCAGCCGTCGATTTCCGTGAATATCCGTTCCAGGGAATCCTTGTCGGTGGCCCGGAAGTAGAGGCCCCCGGTGGTGGCGGCGATCTCCTTCAGGAGTTCCTCGTCGATCTCCACGTTGACCATGGTGTAGCTTTTCCGGCCGAATGAGTCGGCGACCGGATAGGGGGCCTGTCCCCGGCGCCCCACGCCGATGGTGTACACCTTGATCCCGAACTCTTTGGCGATGGCGGCGGCGTCTCCGGGAGCGATTTCTCCGCGGTTGTTCACCCCGTCGGTAATGAGGATGATAATCTTCGTGGCCGTGGGAGCGTGGCGAACGCGATTCACCGATGTGGCCAGGGCCATGCCCAGGGCGGTGCCATCCTCCAACTCGCCGATGCGTGTCTCTTTCAGGACCGTATGCAGCATGGAGTCGTCAATGGTCAGGGGACAACGGGTATAGGAAGTGCCGGCGAAAACGACCAGCCCGATGCGGTCGGATCCGCGCCGGTCAATGAAGTCGGCGATAACGCTTTTGGCAACTTCCAGGCGGTTGCGGGGCTTGAAGTCAACCGAGGCCATGGAACCCGATATGTCCAGGGTAATGAGGATGTCGATACCCTTCTTCTTCTCGATTTTAAAGTGGTTGAGTTGCTGGGGCCTGGACAGGGCCAGGATCAGCAGGGCCAGGGCGGTCAGCCGGATCCAGGGCAGGGCGGTCAGAGCCCGGCTTTTCCAGGGGGAAGCGGCGTCGGGGTAGATTCCCAGGTGTGAAACCGCCACATGGCGGGTCCCCCGGCGGTCCAGCCAGCCCCACCATATGCGGATCAGAGGCAGCAGGATCAGGAGCAGGAGAAATCCCTTATTCGCCAGGTGAAACATTTTCCTCCTCGACCCGGGCGGATTCTCGCCCGCGGTAGCTGCTGATCAGGTCACGCATCAGGCTTTGCAGGCGTGCCTCTCCGGGAGGTCCCGGTTCGAACCGGGCGAATTTTACCTGATCGGACAATTCCAGCAGCAGGTGGAAATGATCCCGGATTGAGTCATTATCCTCAATACCGCCCAGCCTGGAGAGGGTTTCCCGGGATGTCATCTCTCCGGCGTTGAAGCCGTAGTTTCTTTGCAGGAAGCGTTTGAGTATGGGGGTCAGGCGCAGGCAAAACTCCTTGACCATGCCGCGGCCGAACAATCCCCTGGACATCAGGCGGTTGAGGGCCTCCTCCAACTCATCCAGAGGCGGCGGGGGCGGCGCGGAAGCCGCGGGGCGCCGCCGCCGACGGCGCCACCAGGCGATGCCCAGCAAAAGAGCCGCGGCCAGAAGGAGGATACCCGCCGCCCAGGGCAGGATTCTCGCCGGGCTGCCTCTGACGGCGACCGGAGGCTTCAGGTCCGCGATGTCATTCTGAGATTCCTTTAGTACGCTGCGAATGGAGATCTCAATGGTTCGGGTGGAGATCTCTTCGACATGGTTGCCGTTTTTTTCCAGTCCAATCCGAAAAGGACCGATCCGGTGATTGCCCGTTCGAAAGAAAGCCGCCGTCAGGTGAATCTCCCGGATTGTCTGTCCATCGATTTCCCGGGGGGGGAGCTGGGTGCGGGCGGTTTCTTCCCATATCTCTCCGCCCCCGCCGGCATCCAGGGTCAGCCTGTCGTGCCGGGTATCGGTTTTCACGATAATTCGGAAAGTGATCGGGTCACCCACCGCGGCTTCCGCCGGATCCGCGGATACGGTGACCTGGGTGCGGGCATTCAAGAGAAGGGGGCAGAGGATCAACAATCCCGTCGCGAGAATCCGGATCATCGGCGCAACCTCCTGCGCCGCTTCAGGAAAAAGTCGAACAGGGGCTTCTCGGGACTTGCGTCGTCGTGGACTTCGATGGTATCCACGCGGACGCTCCGGAAAGTGGACGCCAGCTCGCGGTCCCGTTCCTCCCGGGCCGCTACAAATGACCGGACCGTGCGGCGGCGGGAGAAGTCCAGGAGGATTTCCCGGCCCGTTTCCAGGTCTCGACCCCGGAACAACCCCCGGGGAGGCAGGTTGCGTTCCCGGGGATCCATGATGCGCAGGGCCACCAGATCATGCTTGCGGGCGGTCACCTTCAGGGGAGATTCAAAATCCCGGTCGAGGAAATCGGAGATCAGGAAGACGATGGCGTGGCGGCGGCACACCCGGTTGAGGTAAGCCAGGCCGGTTTGAATCGAAGTTCCTCCGGATCGCGGGGAGAATGTGAGAATTTCCCGGATGATGCGCAGCAGGTGGGTGCGTCCTTTGCGCGGGGGTATATAGCGTTCAACGGAATCGGTAAATAAAAGCAATCCCACCTTGTCGTTGTTGAGCATGGCGGTGAAGGCGATCAGGGCCGAGAGTTCCGCGGCGACTTCCTGCTTACTCTTACGGTTGGAAAGAAATGCCAGGGAGGCGGACAGATCGAGGGCCAGGATTACGGTCATTTCCCTTTCCTCGATGAATTGCTTGACGTAGAGACGTCCGGTTCGGGAAGTAACGTTCCAGTCGATCAGGCGAATGTCGTCGCCGGGCTCATATTCCCGAACCTCCGAAAACTCCATTCCTCTACCTTTGAAGGCCGAATGGTATTCACCCGCCAGCAGCTCCCTGGATGCCTTGCGGGATATGATTTCGATACGTCTGACTTTGCGGAGGATCTCGGCGGAAATCATACGTACGGCCTCTAGCGCACCTCGATGGTGATTTTTCCGGAAAAACGTACACTTAAATGTACCGGATACGCGAATTGTACGTTCCATGTCCGCGGAGGATCATCATTTAGATTGCAGAACGCGGTCTGGATCTCTGAGTTCCCCTGAGAACGGAATTCCAGACCTTCGGCATCCTCAAAGTTCAGGGTGGTCACTTTCAGCCCCCTTCCCATGAACTCGATGGCGTAGGCTCTGCCTCCCTTATGCTGGGCGTAGAATCTCTGGATTTCGTAAAGCCGTTCTTCCATGCTTGACTCCGTTGCTCCCGGCGGATCCGTTGGCGGGGCGCTCCAAATTATATCGGCCATGCGGAAGGATTTCAATGCCGGTGTTCCAATAGTTGCCGGAATGAATCCTTTCCGTTATCATATAGGTAATAGGATCAATTCACCAAACTGTACGGGATCGGAGAGACGGGTGGAAAAGTACCTGGTTGAATGTTGGAACTGCGCCGCCACGTATGACGCGGTTGACGCGGTGCTGTGTAATCATTCCGAACCCACTACGGTATGCCCCTTCTGCCTGAAGTGCTTCTGCGAAGCTGATGAGGAGTTCCGGAGCCGGTTCTGGAAAGAGTGCCCGCAATGCCTGCGGGACCGGCGGAAAAAAGTGCTCAGCCACAGCAATCCGCTTCTGGGGGAGATGCTTGTTCAATCGGGAAAGATCACCCGGGAGGAGCTAAAGGAAGCCATGGACAAGCAGGCCTTCATCCGCAAGCCTCTGGGCGAGATCCTGGTGATGATGGACGCTTTGACCATTGATGAACTGCAGTTGTTCCTGGCTGACCAGAAACTGGTGGAACGGATCGATCTGACGGGGTTTAAGCTGGATCTTGAACTGATCAACCGCCTGGGGGCGACGAGTTGCGTGGTTCACCGCATGGTGCCCATAGAACTCTACTCTCTGTCCGACGGCGAGATCCTGCGTTTCGCGGTTCAATCCGCGGCGCATATCCCGGCGATCAAGCGCAGCCGCGTGATGAGTCGTTTCCAGTTGATTCCGTACCTGGCGGAGCCAATACAATTCGGGCCCCTGTTCAAGGAGATCACTGAACTCAGCCGCGGAAAGAGTTAACTCCCGGAAAGTCAGTTCACGCCCACATCCAACAGTCGCTCCAGGAGGAAGCGGGCCGCTGCTTTGTGCCGCCCTTCAATGCGGATGGGTGGGCCGACGCAGGTGGGGCATCCCCGGCTGCAACCGCATTGCCGCAGGGCGTTCAGCGTGTCGGTCATGAGTTGCCGGGCATTGGCATAGAGGGTGTGGGAAAAGCCGATCCCATTGGGGTAGTTGTCGTAGATATAGATCGAGGGTTCAAACCTTCCGGACAGATTATAGCCGCCGCGCAGAGAGCTTCTGGGTACGCTGCTCTGGGAGAGATTGTCCTCAACCGCCACTCCCAGGTCCCGGGGGGCGCACATGAGAATGACCGACCCCATGTGTCGCATCAGGTAGGCCAGCCCGTTTACGGCTTCGATCTTGTCTTCCGGAGGAACATCCAGATCATCAAGGAGCTCCGCGCTTATGGTGAACCAGAAAGCCGTTGTGTGCATTTCCTGCTGCGGAAGCTGCAGGTCGCCGGCGCCCACGTTTTCATTGGAAAAAAATTTAAGCTTTTTAAATCCCACCACCTGGGAAAAAACGTGTACGTCTCCGAAAGCCGTGGTCAACGGGTGGGAACGGGTTTCGTCTTCCCGGTCCAGGACGGAAATCTTTGTATAGGTGATCGCGTCGGTATAATAGTCGGAGTTTGATTCGCGCACGAAGGCTTTGCGGTTTTCGTAATCGAATTCCTCGACAACGTATTGAACACCTTCCAGAATATAGATGGCCTTGGGGTGAAGGGTTTCCAGGGCGGATGAAAAATCCACTTCGGCGATTACCTGTTCCGCGCCCGTTCGGTCTACGACCACGAAGTTGTCCGAAGTGACCCGGGTGAGGCTTACGGTGTCGGCCGGGTATCCTTCCGCGGTCCAGAACCATTTGTCGTCCCGGGGATACAACACCTGATGTCCGGAAAGGTAGTCCAGGATTTCCTCCAGGTTTTCACCGCCGAAGGATTCCTCCCGGGTGAAGGGAAGCTCGAATGCGGCGCATTTTATATGATCGATCAGGATGGACAGGTTGTCCGGGTTGATCCGGCCCTGTTCCGGTGACGCTTCGGTAAAGTATTCCGGATGTCCGGCGATGAACTGGTCCACGGGAGATGAGGAGGAAACCAGCACGCCGATGGCCCCCTTGCTGCGCCGTCCCGCCCGGCCCAGGCGTTGCCAGGTTGACGCTATGGTGCCGGGATAGGCGGCCAGTACGGCGGCGTCAAGGGCGCCGATGTCGATTCCCAGTTCCAGGGCGTTCGTGGATACAACCGCTTTGATGGCGCCTTCCCGCAATCCCTTCTCGATTTCCCGGCGTTTCTTCGGCAGGTAGCCGCCCCGGTACCCCCGCACCGAGCCGGATTCGGTAAAGTGGGTTTCCAGGTCGTTTTTGAGATATTTTACCAGAACTTCAGTGGTCAGCCGGGAGTTGGCGAAGGTGATTACCTGCAGCCCGTTTCGTACCAGGGTGGCCGTGATCTGGCGAGCCATGGAGACGTAAGATTTGCGAATCCCCAATTGATGGTTTACTACCGGAGGGTTAAAGAAGATCAGATGCTTTTCTCCCCGGGGAGCGCCGCTCTCCCGCACTTGCTCTACCGGCGCTTCGATTATTTTTTCCGCGAGTTCTCCGGGATTGGCTATGGTCGCCGAGGACATGATGAATACGGGGTCGCTGCCGTAAAACCGGCATACCCGGCGCAGCCGGCGAATGACGTTGGCCATGTGGGATCCGAAGACCCCGGTGTAGGCGTGCAGCTCATCCAGTACGACATAGCGGAGATTTTCAAACAAGCTGATCCACTTGGTGTGATGGGGGAGGATGCCCGAGTGCAGCATGTAGGGGTTGGTCAGTACGATCTGGGCCTGGCGGCGAATGGATCTGCGCATGGATTGCGGCGTGTCGCCGTCATAGGTATGCAGGCCCAGGCTGTCGCCCATGCGGCGGTTCAAGTCGAACAGCTCCGCCAGCTGGTCCTGAGAAAGGGCTTTGGTGGGAAAAACATACAGGGATTTGGCAGATGGCTCCGCAGCCAGGGCATTCAGGGTGACGGCGTTGTATATCAACGTCTTCCCCGAAGCCGTGGGTGTCGCCACCACGACGTGCCGGCCTTCCAGGACATGGTTGATTGCTCTGGCCTGGTGGGAGTACAGGCGCTGGATGCCCTGCTGCCGAAAAAGGTCCGTGACTCTTTCGGCCAGGGCGGACGGGTAGTCATGAAAATCCCCGGAAAACGCGGGAATATTGATTACCCGGGCATGGCCGCGGTTTTCCCTCTCCAGCTTTATGATTTCTTCCAAGGCACGGCGGACCGTATCGGTTTTTTCCGATGTCATGTTCAGAGAGTAGCATAACCGGGAGGGCGAGTAAAACCGGGGCGGCACCCGTTAATATTATTGGTAAGCACTAAAATATACTTGATAATAATATTATAATATCGTTGACATCCACCGCGGGTGAAGCTATAATTGTTGTGCAGGTTGTCCCGGGATCCGGGCCTGCGATCGGGAGGTATGCAGATGACGCGAGATAAATTCACTCTCAAGGCCAACGAAGCGGTTGAAAAGGGAGTCCAGATTGCGGAGGAACGCAATCATCCGGAAGTGGACACATTCCACCTGGCCGCCGCTCTGCTCGAGGATGAGCGGGGGATGGTGGTGGAGACCCTGAAAAAAATGGGTGTTGATCCGCGACGGATAGCGGCGCGGGTTGAAGAGGAATTGTCGAAACGCCCGTCGGTTCAGGGCGGGGAGCGTTCCGCTTCCCGGGGGTTTTCCCAGATCCTGCGCAAGGCCATGAAGCTGGCCGGACGTTTCAAGGACGAATACATCTCCACGGAACACCTGTTTCTGGCATTGCTGGAAGATTCTCACGCGAGTCGGCTTCTAGATGAAGCGGGTGTTTCCGCTGAAGCGTTCATGACCGCCCTGATGGAGATCCGGGGGAACGGCCAGGTGACGGATCCCAATCCGGAAGACAAGGTGCAGGCTTTGCGCCGCTACGGCCGGGACCTGGTTCAATTGGCCCGGGACGGGCGCCTGGACCCGGTGATCGGCAGGGATGAAGAGATCCGGCGGGTCATGCAGGTTCTGGTGCGGCGCACCAAGAACAATCCCGTGCTGATCGGAGAAGCCGGCGTGGGCAAGACGGCCATCGTGGAGGGGCTTGCTTTGCGGATCGTTCAGGACGATGTTCCGGAAATCCTCAAGGACAAGCGACTGGTGACTCTTGACATCGGCAGCCTGCTGGCGGGAGCCAAGTACCGGGGGGAATTCGAGGACCGGCTCAAGGCGGTGATTCGTGAAGTAAGCGAATCCGACGGGCGTATCATCCTGTTTATCGACGAACTGCATACCATCGTGGGCGCCGGCGCCGCCGAAGGCGCGGTGGACGCGTCAAACATGCTGAAACCTGCCCTGGCGCGGGGTGAACTTCGGGCGATCGGTGCCACGACCCTGAAGGAATACAAGAAATATATCGAGAAAGATCCGGCTCTGGAGAGGAGATTTCAACCGATCTTCGTGCGTGAGCCCTCTGTGGAAGAGACGATTTCGATTCTGCGGGGAATCAAGGACAAGTATGAAATCCACCACGGTATCCGGATCACCGACGCGGCATTGATCGGTGCCGCCACCCTGAGCAATCGCTATATCAGTGATCGCTTCCTGCCTGACAAGGCCATTGACCTGGTGGATGAAGCCGCATCGAGACTGCGCATTGAAATGGATTCAAGACCCGAGGAGTTGGACGAACTGGAGCGGCGTATCCTGCAGATGGAAGTGGAGCGTCAGGCTTTGAAAAAGGAGAATAGTGCCGACAGTCGCGAAAAAATGCGTTTGCTGGTCGATGAACTGAACAGCCTCAAAATTGAGCGGGATCGCATCCGGGAGCATTGGCTGAAAGAAAAGGAATTCATCCAGAAGATTCGTGATTTCAAGGCGCGGCTGGAGGAATTGGGAAATCAGCAACAGGAAGCCCAGCGCCGCAATGATTTTGAGAAGGCATCTCAGATTCAGTACGGACTGGTGCCCGAAACGCAACAGGGCATGCGGAAGGCCCGCGCGGATCTGGAGGAGCTGCAGCGGGAACGCAGTATTCTCAATGAAGAGATCACCGAGGAAGATGTGGCCGAGGTGGTGTCCCGCTGGACGGGAATTCCGGTATCCAAATTGATGGACGGCGAACGGGAACGTCTGGGCCGGATGGAAGAGGTCCTGCGGCGCCGGGTGATCGGCCAGGATGAAGCCGTGAATGCGGTCTCGCGGGTCATTCGCAGGTCCAAGGCGGGGCTTCAGGACCCGGATCGTCCCATTGGTTCTTTCCTCTTCCTGGGGCCTACCGGGGTCGGCAAAACCGAGTTGGCCCGAACTCTGGCGGAATTCATGTTCAACAGTGAGAAGGCCATGGTCCGCCTCGACATGTCCGAATACATGGAGAAGCATTCGGTAGCCAGGCTTATCGGGTCACCTCCGGGGTACATCGGTCACGATGAGGGCGGTCAGTTGACGGAGATGGTCAAACGCCGGCCTTATTCGCTCATCCTGCTGGACGAGATCGAAAAGGCGCATCCCGATGTTTTCAACGTCCTGCTCCAGATTCTGGATGACGGGCGCCTTACCGACGGCAAAGGGAAAACCGTGAACTTCACGAATACCGTGATCATCATGACGTCCAACCTGGGCTCGCAACTCATCCTGGGGGAAAAGGATCATGAAAAGGTCAGTCGTGATCTCAAGGAACTGCTTTTTCAGCACTTCAAGCCGGAATTTCTCAACCGCATCGATGAGATCATTACGTTCCGTTCACTGGGAGCCGAGGTGATCCGCCGCATTGTGGCAAAGGAGATCGACCACCTGCGCCTGAGGTTGCGGGATTCCCGGCTTGATCTGGAAGTCAGTGAAGCGGCTCTTGACCGTCTGGCTGAATTGGGAACGGATCACGATCTGGGTGCGCGACCGTTGCGCAGGGTGATTCAGCGGGAAGTCCAGGACCGTCTGTCAACCATGATTCTGGAAGGACGACTCGCTCCCGGCGCCCGGGTGCGGATGGATATCGGTGAAGGTGGGTTTATTGTAAAGGTGGAATGACTTTCAGTCCACCATGCTGCGTACGCAGTCCAGCAGACGATCCGCGGAGAACGGTTTGTTTACCCGTGGCACCTTAGGCGGGTTGAATCCCTGGTAGCGGGGCGATCCGGACAGGATGACGACCTTGACTCCCGGGTGGATCTGTCGCAGGCGATGGAATGTTTCCACTCCGTCAATCCCCGGCATGTCCAGGTCAAGGGTTACCAGGTCGATTTCCCGGGCATAACGGCTGAACAGGACGCAGGCGGATTCTCCATCTTTCGCTTCCATGACGGTGAAGCCGCTCTCCTGGAACAAGTCCCCGAGCAGGCGGCGGACCCATTCGTCGTCATCGATTACCAGAATCTTGTGATCCAATCGCCTCTGCTCCGCTTGTTGGAATCAACGGGGGGAGATTGCCTCCCCCCGCTGAATCTGCCGTTTTTCGGCATGCGAGTGAAAACCTTTTCCTCTCTCCCCTCTTTCCGCCGGGGGAGGTTGCAGCATGTACCCCTGCCTGTCCGGCTGTGGACCCGGACAATTGTTGTCTTATACAAGCAATTATTTTGCCATTTTTCCATCATGGTGTTCGGAACCGTGAAGGCTATGAAATAATTTTCCATAATAACCAATATGTCTGTTTTTATCGGTTTTCTAAAGACACAAGTAGAGCGGCCGTTTGTATTGATTATCCGGCTTGTGCGCCATGGTTATAGCAACAGGGTTATAGAGCCGGTTATAAACTGAGGTGTTCCGGTTGATACTCGAAAAGGAATAGGGTATAAAGGATGCATGAAATATCTGCTCTATTACCGGGATGGATTCCTGAAGAAATTTCCTCTGGATAAAAAAGAGATTTCCGTGGGCCGCAGTTCCGCCAACGACTTGATTCTGGATGAAGATGATATATCCCGGCGCCATTTTCACATCGAAGTACAGTCGGACCATATCGTATTGCGGGATCTTCACTCCACCAATGGCGTTTACGTTCAGGGACGCCGGATCAGCGTGGCGGTGCTGAGACTGGGAGAGAATTTCAGCGTCAGCGGGTTCTCTTTCTATTTGCGCGAGGGCTCTCTGGAGGAATTTCAACTGACCGGAGAATTGGATCCGGTTTTCGAGCACATCAAGCGTGAGAACCGCTCCCGCAGCAATTCCGAGGAAACCCGCTACGTCCGGGACGTATACACCGAGTTCCTCAAGCACTTTCTGCGTGCCGGCATGGGGCGCAGCAATTTTTCCGATTTCCTGATGGAGATCTCTACGGAACTCGCGCAATTGCCCATGACCGGAGGCCTGTTCCTGATGGATAAAGAGGCCGATGGGGCGGGGTTTATGCTGGCCATATCCAGGGATTCCCGTTTGACCGAACTGGCCGCCCGTTTGACCGATGGAGACATGGATGTTTTTTCCGAGCGTTTTCTCAATGCTCCCCTTGCCGGCGCGGATGATGTAAGGTTGCACTCGAGGCCCCTGGAAGTCGGCGAGCGTCCCGCCGCCCTGGTTTACCTGCATGTGGATCGCGGACAGCCGGCGGATGAGCGATTGCTGGACTTTCTTTCATCCCTGGGTCGGGAGTTGGAGTTGTTGTCCCAGGTGATTCTGGAAGCCAGTGTCGAGAGCGTGGCAGTGGCGGACAATGTCGATGCCGCGGACAATGCGCCCTTCGTGGCCGCCGACAGAAGTATGCGGCAATTGATTCAGCAGGCGGAAAGAATCGCCAGGTCGGACCTGTTCGTGACCATCCAGGGCGAAAGCGGTACCGGCAAGGAATTGTTCGCCCGTCTGCTTCACGAGAGATCCAATCGTGCCAAGGGACAATATGTGGCCATCAACTGCGCCGCTATTCCCGAGACCCTGCTGGAATCGGAATTGTTCGGACACGAAAAGGGCGCTTTCACCGGCGCGCATGCGCGCCGTCGGGGGAAATTGGAACTTGCCTCCCGGGGGACCCTTATTCTTGACGAGATCGGCGATATGCCCATGGGTCTGCAGGTAAAACTATTGCGGGTATTGCAGGAGCACGCTTTCTACCGGGTGGGAGGCAACGATCCCATTCATGTCGATCTGCGTATCATTTCCCTGACCAATGCGGATCTGATGACGGCCATCCGGGATGGAAAATTCAGGCAGGATCTCTACTATCGACTGGCTCACCACCGTTTTTCCATCCCTCCCCTGCGGGACAGGCGCGCGGATATTCCGGAGTTGATCAACTTCTTTACCCGGAAATACTGCCGCCGCAGCGACAAGAGTATCCGGGGATATACGGTCAGGGCGTACGAAATCCTGCAGCGCTGCAGCTGGCCCGGGAATGTCCGTCAGCTGGAAAATGAGATTAACCGTTTGGTGAACCTCTCCGATGATGGAGGCCTGGTGGGGGCCGAGTTGATCTCCGAGGAGATTCGTTTGGATACTTCTCCCGCGGTGTCCTCGGAACCCGTTCCCGTTATTCCGGGAGAATCCGAACGTCAGCGGCTGGTACGCATGCTGGAGCGCAACCAGTGGAACAAGTCCCGTACCGCCCGGGAGATCGGCATGACCTACCAGGGGCTGCATAAGAAGATGAA
>Ga0272442_10007536_pt1 | contig 14037 bp, 13 predicted proteins | sample SSMForm2O_FD_200262 | JGI IMG/M metagenome (GOLD analysis project Ga0272442, IMG submission 200262) | Marine sediment archaeal communities from Little Sippewissett salt marsh, Falmouth, MA, United States - SSM-Form-2O | ecosystem: Environmental > Aquatic > Marine > Wetlands > Sediment ...
GTAGACACGCCCGCCTGAGACGGCAGGCGAGGATCTCACAAGCGCACCGGTGTCGTACCACCACACGTGCGCCCCCGTACCGGCATTGCGGCAATAGACGCGTCCATCGTCGCACCCGACGTAGACATAGTCTCCCCACACTGTGGGCGACGACTGTATCGTGTCCCCCAGGCCAACTGTCCAGACAGGCGCACCGGTGACCGCATTCAGGCAGTAGAGGTCGCCGGCGTGGTTCCCTATGAACACGTTGCCACCGGAAATGGCTGGGGAGCTGTAGCTGATGTAGTCCGTCGTCGCATAGCTCCAGATGAGGTCGCCGGGGGCGGCCGCGCATGCGGTGACGAGCGCCATTGCGGTAAGACACAAGAACACTGGTGCGTACTTCACGGTGTATTACTCCTCCTCGGGCGGCTCGGGCTCCGGCACCAGCAGGCTGAGGCCAGGCCGATTCACCAACACCCAGTACCCGCGTCCGCGCTCCAGCTCGTCGCTGCCCTCCGGCGGGCATGGCCAACCCAACTGCCGGTAACCGGCTTCTACATCGCCGCCTATCTCATAGTAGAAGGCCGGGTCCTGTATCCAGTTCTCCGCAGAGGCTGCGTCCCACCTCTTCCTGTCGGACCCGTCGCAGAACCACAGCCGTTGGATGTTGACCGGCCAGGCAACGGTCGAGCCGTGGCCGATCAGGTTCCACCCCTCTCCCAGCATCACGCACATCTGCTTGTCGAGGCAGCCAGTGCGCTGGATGTCGTGGCAGTACATGGGCCATTCACCGCTGTCCCACTGCGCCGCCTCGAGGCAGTATATGGCGCTGCCCTGGAAGTAGACGCAGCCTCCGTATACGGCGGGCGAGGAATGGATGGTCTCTACTGGGCCATAGGTCCACCCGACCGAGCCGGTCAGCGCCGACAGGCAGCAGAGCCCGCCCTCGGTACCGACATACACGTACCCGCACGATACTGCCGGCGAGGATGAAGACTCAACTCCGGACGCGGTCTGCGTCTGCCAGATGACGGAGCCTGTGCGAGCATCGAGGCAAGAGATATACGAATCCCAGAGCGGACTGCTGATGCGATCCAAGCTGTGCACATAGATCCTGCCGGCGTACGCTGCAACTGGGCCGAAAGCATCCTCCCACGCGTAAGCTGACCAGATCACCGCGCCCGTGAGCGCGTTGACGCTCAGGACCGCGGGTGGAATGCCGGCTATCACGTACACCCTGTCCTCGCATACGGTTGGCGAGTACGCAACACCACCAACGTCGACTGACCACTGCACTGCACCACTCCCGGCGTCAAGGCAGTAGAGGTAGTTGTTGGACGCTGCGACGTAGACCTGCCCCAGCGCCAAGGCAGGCGCGCCGAAAACAGGCCCCCCCGCGCTCGACGACCAGATGAATTCGCCCGTCTCGGCATAGAGGCAGTATACGTAATTGTCCAGACTGCCGAAGTAGACCTTCCCGCCGCTGATGGCCGGCGAGGACTCGACACTGCCCCCGGTCTGGTAAGACCATACCGCGGCTCCACTGGATGCGAAGCGGCAGTGCATCCGGTCGTCGCAGCCCACGTACACGTAGTCACCCCAGACCAAGGGGGAGCAGTCCGAGACGCTCCCGAGGTCGACTGTCCAGATGACGGCACCATTCGTGGCGCGAACGCAGCCGAGGATGCCGTCGCCACTCATGGAGTACACACGGCCGCCTGCGACCGCGACCGAGTTGGCGCCTCCCAGACCTACCGGTGTCTGCCAGATCAAGTCACCCGGGGCGGCCGCCAGCAGGGTCGTGACCGTCAGGGTCACTGTCAACAACAGTGCGTTTCTCATAGCTGTGTCTCCTTCACGGCATCGGTATGAGCATCATGAGGCCGGGTCGATACGTCAGCAGCCAGTAGCCGTATCCGCAGTAGATCTCGTTGCTGTGCGCCGGCGGCGCGGGATTGCCCAGCTCCCGGTAGCCCTCCCCCGAGACAAAGTAGTAGGCCGGATCCTGTATCCAGCCCTCGGCCTCGGCGGCGTCCCAGGTGCGCACGTCGGCCCCGTCACACACGCGGATAGCCGAGAGGTTGATGGGCCAGCGGGTGTACATGCTGTAGCCGAAGAGGTTCCAGCCCTCCTCAAGGGGGATGACGGTCTGCCGCTCCAGGTTGCCCGTGTGTTGCAGGTCGTGGCGGAACATAGGCCACTCGCCTGCGTCGTGCTCACCCGCCTCGCGGCAGTAGAGGACGCCGTCCCAGCAGCCGTAGTAGACGCGACCGTGGTAGACGGCTGGAGACGACCACACCGAATCGCTGTTAGAGGCGTTCCATACAGTGGCGCCCGTGGTTGCCTCCAAGCAGTACAGGCAGTGATCACTTGCCCCGAAGTACACGTATCCACCCGAGACGGCGGGAGATGAATTGCTCGCGCCCGGACACGCCGAGCCGGTCCAGAGCACAGAGCCGGTGTTTGCGTTCAGACACCAGAAGCCTCCAGGGTGGCCGACGTAGACCTTCCCCGACCAGACCGCCAACGAACACAAGACGGATGGCCCGGTTGACGTGTTCCACACAAGCGCCCCGGTGGCGGTATCGCGGCAGTAGGCAAGCCCGCTCTGTGTCACCCTGTAGACGCGATCCTCGCAGACCGCCGGCGAAGAATACGCTATGGTATCTCCAGTGTATTGTGACCACTCGACGTGGCCCGTAGCGGCGTCGAGGCAGTAGTCGTATCCGTCGTTGCTGGAAACGTAGACACGGTCGCCTGCAACGGATGGCGAGCACTGCACCGCGCCGCCTGTCTCGTAGTACCAGTGTCCCCCACCGGTGAATGCGTCGAGACAGTGGACACGGCCACCATCGCTACCGATGTACACCCGCCCGCCGGAGACGGCAGGAGACGCTGGCACCCGAGCGCCCGTGTCGTACCACCACACGTGCGCTCCGGTGGCGGCATTACGGCAATAAACGCGTCCATCATCGCAGCCGACGTAGACATAGTCGCCCCAGGGCGTGGGCGACGATCCTATCCGCCCTCCCAGGCTTATAACCCACACAGGCGCCCCGGCGACTGCATTGAGGCAGTATAGATTGCCGGTATCGTTCCCGATGTACACGTTGCCTCCGGAAACGGCAGGCGAGGTATAGTCTATGGTGCTTGTCGTCGTGTAGCTCCAGATAAGGTCACCCGGCGCGGCCGTGCCCATGGACGCGCACGCGACCGCCAGGACTACCGCCGCTGCCCACCTATTCATCGCTGCACCCCTTTCGCTGCCCTGTAAATGCGTAGGTATAAGTAAAGCCGCCGGGAACCAATGTCCCGACGGCTATTCAGACTACAGGTTGCGTTCCGCCTTGTACCCGCATCGCCCAGCTCCCGGTAAAGCAGCTCAGCATGAGTATACCTTTTCTGGGCGAGTCCGTCAAGCCAGCCAAGGTGGAGAGCGACTTGACAACCCGCCCGTTATAGCCTATAATATATTAGGATATAGGCGAGGTGGCCCCAAATGCACGAAAAGACGGTTCTTCACATAGATATGAACGCCTTCTTCGCCTCGGTCGAGCAGCGGATGAACCCGCACCTGCGGGGGCTGCCGGTCCTGGTGTGCGGCAACCCCCGGGGCCGGACGACCGTGGCGGCGGCATCCTACGAGGCCCGCCCCTACGGCGTGAGGTCGGGCATGCCCCTGGGCGAGGCGCTCTCCCTCTGCCCGGACGCGGTTCTGGTCGAGGGCTCCCCCATAAAGTACGTCGAGACGGCGAGAACCGTCTTCGACATACTCCGCGGCTACTCCCCGCTGATGGAGGTCTACTCGATAGACGAGGCGTTCCTCGACCTCTCGGCCGGCTACCGCGCCTGGGTCCGGCCCGAGAACGCCGCCGTTCACATGAAAGGGCGCATCCGCGAGGAACTCGGCCTTACCTGCTCGGTCGGCATCGGGCCGAACAAGATGCTTGCCAAGCTGGCGAGCGGCATGCAGAAGCCCGACGGGCTCGTGCGGATAACGGCGGCGGATGTCCCCGCCCTATTCGAGACGCTTTCGGTCACGGAGCTCTGCGGCATCGGGCAGAAAACGGCGAGGTATCTCGAGAGATTGGGGATTTTCACCTGCGCGGATCTGGGGAGGGCGGACGAGGGCGAGCTCGCCCGCCGCTTCGGCGTCGTCGGACGGGCCCTCAGCCTTATGGGCAAGGGGTGCTACGACGACCCCGTTCTCCCCTACTCCCACGAGGTGCCCGTCAAGTCGATGGGCCACTGCCACACGCTCCAGAGCGACACGCGAAGCCCGGCGGTTATCCGCTCGCACATATTCCGCCTGTCCGAGCAGGTCGGCCGCCGCCTGCGGCGCGACGACTACCGCGGCAGGACGGTCAGCCTCATACTGCGAAGCGCCGATTTCACGACCCTGTCCCGGCAGCGCACGATTGACAGCCACACGGACGACGGCTACGTTATCGCGTGGGAGGCCATGCGCATACTCGGGCGCATATACGACGGGCGGACCTACGTGCGGATGATAGGGGTAAGCCTCAGCGGGCTTCTGCGGGGGTGCGAGCAGTTAGCCCTTTTGGAGGAGGACCGCAGGCGCGGCAGGCTAACGCGTGCGATCGACGCTGTAAACGACAAGTACGGCGAGTTCACGCTCAAGCGGGCAGTCATCGGATCCGAGAGGTGCGAGAGCGGTGTGGTGAGCTTCGGTGCTGCGCGTAGGCACTAGCGGCTACTCCTTCCCCGATTGGGTCGGCACGGCCTACCCGGCCGACGTCCGCCCCGAAGGCATGCTGGGCTACTACGAGCGCCAGCTCGGGTTCGACTGCGTCGAGCTGAACTTCACCTACTACCGTCTGCCGACGGTGCGCACGATCGCCGGCATCATCCGGCGCACGCGCCCGGGTTTCAGCCTCGCCGTGAAATCCCACAAGGACATGACGCATGAGATAACGGATGAGGAGGGCGGGCTCCGGGACGTCCGGCCGACGTTCGGCCAGTTCCTCGACGGGCTCGCACCGGCCATGGAAGCCGGGAGGCTGGCGTGCGTGCTTTCGCAGTTCCCGCCGTGGTTCGCCCCCTGCGCCCAGAGCCTGGACTACATCGAGCTGTCGAGGGAGCTCCTCGGCGACGTACCGCTGGTCGTCGAGTTCCGGAACAGAGCGTGGGTGTCCGAGGAGACGTTTGCGTTTCTGGGGGAGCGCGGCATCTCCTACGCGGTCGTCGACGAGCCGCGTTTGCCGAAGCTGATGCCGTTCGAGCCGCGCGCGACGGGGCCGGTGGGTTATTTCCGCTTCCACGGGCGGAATCAAAACTGGTTCGGGGCTTCGGCCGAGGAGAGGTACGACTACCTCTATTCGGATGATGAGCTGGCCGGGTTCGTGGAGCCGTTACGGGAGGTCGAGGGCCTCACGCAGGTCACGTACGCATTCTTCAACAACTGCCATGCGGGGTCGGCGGCGCGCAACGCGACGCGGATGCGGCAGCTTCTGGGTCAGCAGACGCAGCCGCCGGGTGCGCAGCTCGATCTCATCTAGCCGCGCGGCGAGGAGGGGGGTGGCGGGTAACAGAGGGATATGCCGGCCTCCCGATGGGTCAGCGGGGGGTGCGGGATGCGACGGTGGGCCCAAGACGCTCCCCCGCAGGGCGCCGGAACCCCCTGGGGCGCTTCGCCTTCGGCCGAGTCCGGCCCCCGTCGGAGTTAGGTGCGGCTTGACAAAACCGGCCATCCGGACGATAATACGCGGGTGAACGGAGACAGCGGTTACTACGCCCTTCTCATCCGCCTGCCCAAGGCCAGTCATATCGCCGTGGGAAGCTGGGGAGAGGCCGATTTCCCCGCCGGCTGGTACGTCTACGTCGGCACGGCGCGAAAGGGCCTCTACGCCCGTCTGAACCGGCACATGCGCAGGGCCAAGATGCTCCGCTGGCACGTCGACTACCTGCTTCAGCACGGCACCCTTGCCCTCACGTGCACCTGGGACCTCGACGGCCGCAGCGAGTGCGGCATAGCCGAGGCGATCGCGGGTCTGCCCGGCGCGTGCTGGCGCCCGCGGCGTTTCGGCGCGTCCGACTGCCGCTGCGAGGGCCACCTCATCCACTTCAAGGAAGAGCCGGAGAAGGGGCTGCTCACGACCATATGAACCCCAGGAGCGAGGCGCTGCTGCGCGAGCTTACGGAGGCCCCGGGCGCGCCCGGTTACGAGGGCGCCGTCGCGGACATACTCCAGCGCGAGCTTTCCCCCATCGGCGACTGCACGCGCGACAACCTCGGCAGTTTCATCTGCCGCAAAGAGGGCGACAAATCCGAGCCGAAGGTGCTCCTCATCGCGCACATGGACGAAGTGTCCTTCATGGTCAAGCACGTCACGTCCAAGGGTTTCATACGGTTCACTCCCCTTGGCGGATGGCACGACCCGGTTCTCCTCTCCTCCCGCGTGGTCGTCCACACGCACAAGGGCGCGCTCCTCGGCGTAATCGGCTCCAAGCCCCCTCACATAGTTCCGCCGGAGGACCGCAAGAAGCCCGTGCCTAAGGACCAGATGTTCATCGACGTGGGGGCCAAGGACGCCAAGGACGCGGCCCGGATGGGCGTCCGGCCCGGCGACCCGATCATACCCGAGGGCGGGTTCGCCAAGATGGGCCGGGGCTACTTGGCCAAGGCGATGGACAACAGGGCCGGATGCGCGCTGATGGTGGAGACGCTGACGAAGGCGAAGCGGCACCCGAACGTGCTGTACGGTGCGGCGAGCGCGCAGGAGGAGGTGGGCGCGCGCGGGGCGAGAACGGTCGCCCAGACGGTCATGCCTGACGTGTGCATCGTGGCGGAGGTGGGGATAGCGGCGGACGTTCCCGGCGCGCCGGAGGAGTCCGAGCACGGCGTCGTTGGCCGCGGGCCGCAGATATTCGTCTTCGACGCCGGCCTCATACCCAATCTCAGGCTGCGCGATCTGGCCGTGTCCATCTGCGAGAAGGCCAAGATACCATATCAGTTCTCGGCCATGGAGCGCGGGGCCACGGACGCCATGCACGTATCGCTGACGGGCTCGGGCGTGCCTTCGCTCTACATCGGAGCCCCGTCCCGCTACATACACAGCGCCGCCAGCTTCCTGCACGCGCGCGATTACGACAACACGCTCAAGCTACTGCTGGCGTTGGCAAAGGCGCTGGACGCCAAGACGGTCGCCGCCCTCACCGTGCGCTGACCGGGGCCGCTGCCGGGCCGGTGCGACCAGCCGCCCCCACAGCCCGCGCACGGTTCCCCGAACGCATTCTCCGACGTCAGGCCCCGTCCCCTACTGTGTCTCGTCGAGTTGCTCGACCCTTTTGCGGATCTCTTCCAGGAAGCCGCGCGCCCTGCCCGGCCTGCCCGGCCATATCTCCGCCCCGTACGTCCGCTCCATCTCGTCGGCCCGCTGACCGTGGCGGGCCATGCCCTGGGCCAGCCAGAGCCTGAGCGTCTCGAGGTCGGGTACCCCCTCCGCCGACTTCCCCGCCACCGCCTGCTCCAGCATCTTGTAGCGGAAGTAGCAGTCGAAGTGGCTCTGCCATATCCCGGCGACGTCCTTCACGTAGGAGAGGTAGTACAGCAGCTCCCCGTGCTTGGCCTTTGAGATCAGCGGCTTGGCGCGCGCGATGTCGGCGAGGGATTCCTCGCACATGGCGATGGCGCGCTCGTAGTCGTCCCAAACCCGTTTGAGGAGGTCGGGGTCGGGGTTGTTGATGCGTTTTTCCATCTCGACCCAGTCGGGCTCGGTCAGCCACTTGGTCGTCGAGTGCGTGGCCATGAGGTGATCTATCTCGCCCAGGCCGGGCAGGCGGCTGTGGCCCGAGAGCCAGAAGCCTACCGGGAAGAAAACGATGTTGATGATGTCGTCGGTCCGGGCGAGGGCGGAGACGGCGTACGGCGCGCCCTTCTCGCCGTACTCGGCGCGGGCCCAGGTGAGCCATATCTCCTCGGTGTCGGCGCTCGGGTCCTCCCACAGCCGCTTGAGCGTATAGAGGTTCACCTCGTTGGGCGTGTCGAGTATGTGGTTGTTGTAGCGCTCTATGCGGGCCACGGCCCCGACGACGCCCTTCTCGATGGCGTAGCAGAGGCGCATCTTCATGTATTCGGGCGCGCAGTAGAGGACGCGCGACTGCCCGTAGTACTCCGCGCCGGGGTCCATTTCGACTACCTGGCGCCGCCCGCCGACGTCGCCCAGCAGCGGGTTCGGCGGATAGTAGGGCTGCCAGTCGTGCGGGACCTCCTTCGACATCACGGTGAAGTCGCTCTTTGCGGCGATGATGCCGTCGCGGATTACGTGGAGCTCGTGCGGCCGGTACGCGAACGTGCGGACGTACAGCCGCTTGCCGCGGGCGTTGCAGACTTCCGCGACGGCGTCTATGAGCTTGGCCACGCGCTGGGGCTTGGGCAGTGCCGATCTGGTTCTGGAGTCGTCGTAGACCGACACGGCCGTCTCGTGGAAGGTGAGGACGAGCCCGTCGAGGTCGGGGGCCACGGCGAAGAGCCGCTCGTACTTGTCGGTCAGCCAGGCCCACAGCCCGGGGTTATCGAAGTCGACGACCCCTTCGGGGCGGTACTCGTCCGGGACGCCGTTGAGCTCGTGGGTCCACATATCGACGGCGAGGCCGTTGGCGTGGGCGGCCTCGCATATCAGGTCGAAGTGTTGGACGCGCGATTCATGCTCGAGAACCTCCTCGGCGAACATCACGATCCCGTGCGAGAGCTGAATCCGGTTTGCGCCGTAGGTGGGCGCCAGCCCGATAACGTGCTCGATGTGCGCCATGTCATAGTCGTGGAGCTGCCAGATCCTCTCCTCCAAGGCGTATCCTCCGTGTCCGTTTGACGAGTCGTTCCCGGTTGTCATGCAGCCGCAGCAAGCAGCGGCAAGCAGAAGGCAAACCGTCTGTCGCATCACGGTTGTATCTCCTTTCGCAGTCTCAATGGTGACTCCCCGCTCGTAGGTTGGCGTTGCGGCGTTTGAGCGTCTCCAGCGCCCAGACGGCGTTGACGGTCGCGGCCGGTGTAGGTTGAGGTGGGCGCCCGCTCCACTGCCGAAGGTGCGGGCCCCAGCCGTGCCAGGATACGGGCCAGCCGCCCGAGGGGCCTTGGGCGGCGATGAGCCGCTCGACCCACCGCGGCTTGACGAGGTCCGCCTTGCCCGCGGCGAGAAGCAGGGCAACGCGGCGCGCGTACAGCTCGGTGACGCGGAAGTCCCACGCGCACTCGGACGCCACGCGGGCGCAGAGGTCGTCGAGGAGGGCATCTACGTCCTCGGACGCCCCGCCGCGCGATCTGTACAGGATGAGGGCCTGAAGCTGGTCGAGGAGCGTCGCGCCGGTGTATCGCTCGGGGGCGAAGAGGCTCTCGCGGACCTCGTCGGCGACGACGACCTCCAGCGGCGCCGCCGCGTAGGCCAGCCACCGCTGCCGCAGCGGCCAGGAGGCCAGCTCCGTGGGCCCGGGGACGGGTGTGGCGGTCGTGGGGCTGAGGAGGCGCTCCCAGTGCGTGCCGGCCACGCTGAACAGGCACGCCTGACGCAGCGGGAAGAGCCTTGAGCCGGACTGGAGGGCGGGCGTGGCCTGGCCCGCCGCATGGACGACGTACGGGTCGGGCTCGATCCATGCGCTCGAGCCGGCGAGGTAGTCGGCGCCCCTGCCGACGGCCCGCTCCAGCCGGAGCGCGAACGCCGTCGCCGGAAGTTTCCGGAGCGATACGTTGTTGTGGAGGCTTAGCAGGCCGAAGGCGCTCGGCAGGCAAAGGAGGGCAAGCAGCGGAAGGAGCCTCCCGGCTCCAGCCTGCGCCTTTGGGGCCACCTCGTCGGCTGGGACCATCTCGGCCGGGGCTTCCCTCAGCCGGCGGACGGCCTCGACGGCTCCGGCGTGTCCGGGCCGCAGCGAAAGGACCACCCGGTAGTCGTCCTCTGCAGCGCCGGTCCGACCGGCGGCCTCGAACGCGCGCCCGCGCCAGTACGCGGCCTCCGGGTCGCGCGGGCTCTCGGCCAGGGCCGCCCCGAGCGCGATGATCGCGTGCTCGACCTTACCTTCCTCGAGCAGGCGCCGCCCCTTGGCCAGTTGCGCGGAGTCGTCCCGTGCGAGTTCACCCCCGGCCCCGGTACGCCCATCTTTCTCCCGACCGGATCCCATGCGGCCTCAGCCCGCCTCTGCCAGGAGCTCGTCGGCTTTGGCGGCTATACGCTCGGCCAACACGCCCACGGCCTCGCGTCCGAAGTCCGCCGAGGCGTCGCGCGGGTCATCGCCGAACACGCCTATGGGCTTGTCGGCCCTGTCGTCCGACAGGCGCGAGAGGTCGACCAACTCGGGTTCCAGGGCCATCAGCAGCGACGTCTCCCAGTAGCCGGCGTGGTCGCCGCGGTATCCGAGGTCCTCGGCGAGGTCGAAGCCTATGAACGGAAAAACGCGCAGTTTGCCTTCCGAGGCGTACCGCTCGGCGGCGGCGCGCGCCTCGTGTATGAGCGGGTAGTGCCCGCAGCAGATCATGCACGCGGAGAACCCCAGGCTTTCCAGCTCGCGGAGGATGTGAAGGAGGAGCTCGATGTAGAACGCGAACTCCTCGTCGTGCGACTTCTTCATGTAGCCGGGGCCGAAGCTGGCCTTGGGCAGATTCATCGTGCCGGCGACGCGCCCGTCGAAGTCGTGGCTGGATTCGAGTATCTCCTCCCCCCTTGGCTCTCCCCAGTAGAGCGGCGGCATGACGAGCCCGCCGCCTACGCGCGCGGCCATGCAGCAAAGGGCATGGCCCTTCAGCACGTCGTTGCCGACGGCAAGGTGCTCGCCGTGCCACTCCACGCCGCCTATGGCGAGGTACGCCACGGGCTTTGCCCGGCGCCTTTCGACTATTTCATGCGGCAGGAGCCTCTCGTAACGGACCTCTTCGGACAACTAGCGGCCCTCCTCGTCCCTCTCCTCGTTATCGGCGGCGGGCTCTTCGAGCGGCTCGTCCTGCGGCGCCTCGGCCGACTCCTCGGCCTGCAGGACCTTCACCGTCATGCTGTATTCGAGCGTTCGCTCCTCTCGCCCCTCCAGCGTGGATATGAGCGTGTATTCGACGCTGGCCGTCATGGGGTACTCGCCGGGCGCGGTGTCAGTGGGCATCACGAAGCTGCGTTTGATCTGGTACTGCTTGCCGGAGTTCCGGTCCGGCAGCTCCGTGGGCGGTCCCGGCGTGTCCTGCGTCGCCTGGTACACGACGAACGGGCCGATAGCGTCGCCCTCGGACGCTACGACTATCCTGTTGATCCGCATCCACTGGTGCGCCTCGATGAGGCGTATCTTGACGAACACCTCATCGCCGGCTCTCACGGTCGCCGGGCCGAAGCGGACGAAGGATTCCGACCGCCACTGGGGGATCGTGATCCCCAGGACCACCGCGATGCCGAGAACGCCCCACAGCGCCACGCGAATGGTCGTCTTCCGCTCCTGCTGCTGGTGATACTTCTTTCTCTTGCCCTTGGTCATCCGCCGCCCCCTGAGGCCGCCCATGGGAACAGCCTCGACAGTTTCTGGACCAGCACGTCGGGTAGGTGGTCCCTGTTGGGTATCTCCACGTGAAAGAGGGACACGTCGTCCCTCGCCTTTATCTTATCCGCGAAGTCGCCCTTGACCAGTTGAATGACGCCCAAGACGGGGACGGGCGAGTCCAGGGCCCGCAGCGCGGCGTCCCTGAAAGCCTCCGACAGGCACTCCATCTTGCCTATCTCGTCTATCACGAGCAGGTCCGCCTCATCGAGCCCCCGGAGGATCTCGGGTACGCCCACGGAGTCTATGAGGCCGATATCGACGCCGTAGCTGCCGACGCTGGGCCCGGGCGCACCTCGCGTGGCCATGGGGACGGGCTGCCCGCCGATGGTCACGAGGTCGAAGCCTTCCCTCTGGCCGCGGCGGCGCCGCTCGAGCGTATAGAAGCCGGCGGCCTCGACGGGAAGCCGCTCGAGGACGTGCAGGAGAACGGTCGTCTTGCCGACGCCGGGCCGGCCCGTGAGCAGGAGGTTGGGTGCGGTTGGGCTGGGCCTCAACGGGCGTCCTCCCCCCGGGCGCGCCGCCCGATGATCTGCGTCGGCGGGGCACGCCCCGCGTCGCCCTCGACGACCAGCCGGCCCTCCACCATATCCCCCTGCGTCCTCAGGATGAGAACGCCCGTCCGCACCTCGCCCGACGGCAGCGTCGTGCTCATCGTCAGCTGCAGCGAATCGCCGGACACACTCCCCCTGACCTGCGTCTGCGACCGGGACGGGAGGTTCTCCCACGTGCCGGCTATGAGATCGTCGACGGGAGGGTCGAGGTATAGGACGGCCGCGGCGCTGTTGGCGCCTCCGGGTCGGCGGAGGACGACCTCCCAGACGCCCGCGGGCCCGGTCGATGTCCCCGGCCGCAGCGCGATGACCTCCCCGCCTATTACCTCGCCCGACGGCATCCTGAGCGTGGATGTTCCGAGGAGACGCCCGTGTTCGTCGGGTGTCAGCTCGAAGGCGAACTCGGGCCCGACCGGGCCGTCACCTTCCGGCGTGAGGCCGAAGGCGAGTGTGCCGGCCTTCCAGGTGCCGGTGACGACGCCGGCGTCTATCTCGCGCCCGGCGACGGGCCCCACCCGCAGCCGACCGCCGACCTCGCCGCCGTCTATCTCCAGTTCGAGATCGGCCGGTGCCTGTATGGTACCGGTGACCACGTCGCGTATGGAGACGTCCCAGTGCCCCTTGGGGGGCGGGGCGGCGGCGGCGGGCGGCTCGGGCTCTTTCGCGCAGCCGGCGAGGAGGAGGCTAGCGGCCACGCTTGGCGCGATTCGCCTCCCGAGCCAGCCGGCGCAGCGTCCGTATGTTGGCAAGGTCATCCTCTGCTCCCGTCGTCGGCGTTTCCAGCACAAAGGGCAGATGCCACAGCCGCTTCTCACTCAGTATGGTCCGAAACCCGGCCCGCCCGATGGCCCCCCGGCCTATGTGCTCGTGCCTGTCGAGCCCGCTGCCGAGTTCGGCCTTAGTGTCGTTGGCGTGGACAAGGCACAGCCGGTCGAGGCCGAACAGGTCGTCCATCGTCCCCAGCATCTCGTCCAGCCCCTTGGCGTGGGCGACGTCGTAGCCGCTTGCCAGCGCGTGGGCCGTATCCAGGCACACGCCCAGCGCATCCCCGCCGCGGGTCGCCTCCATTATATGCCCAAGATGCTCCCAGTGGCGACCAATCGTCCCCCCTGCCGTGTTCTCCAGCAATATGCGGCACCGGGGCCGGTACGTTTCCAGTATCCGGCCGAATGCCTCGGCGACCCGCCCCAGGCCGAAGTCCACCCCTTCGCCCTTGGGCGAGCCCAGGTGCGTGACGAAGTACTCGGCGCGCAGCGCGTCGGCCCGGCGAAGGTCCTCGACGTACGCGTCGAGGCACTCGGCCCAGAAGGCGTCGTCGGGCGAGGCGATGTTGATGAGGTATGGGATGTGGACGACGAGCGGGGCGAGCTTGGCCTCACGGCGTCGGCGGCGGAACTTGGCTGCGTCGGTGTCGAGAAGGGGTGGCGCGCGAAAGCGCCTCGGGCTGCGGGAGAAGATCTGCATGCACGTGCACTCACGCTCCAGCGCCCGGTCGACGGCGAGGTAGATCTTCCCGGCGATGGAGACGTTGAGCCCGACGTTCAGCTCAGGCAAAGGCGTGTCCCTAAGGGAGAGGCGTGGGTGCGGGCGAGCCCTGTGAAGAGAGCGCACGTTCCCCCGCCTCCAACGTCACGACGACGACAACGACAGTCTCTAAGGAGCATGGATACGTGGGCCCTTATTGGAGATGTGCACGGCCCCCGGCAGCGAGCCGACGAAAACGACGACAAAGAGACTCTCTAAGAAGAATCAGAAGAGAGGTCAGGCTGCGGACCCACGCCTCCGGACGCCGACCCGAACGTGACGCCCCCCACAAACTTAAAGGGGCAGGCCCTAAGAGCCTGCCCCTTTCAAACGTGGTGGAGCTGACGGGACTCGAACCCGTGACCTCCTGACTGCCAGTCAGACGTGCTCCCAACTGCACCACAGCCCCACGTATCAGTGAAATTGTATCCCGGCGGGGCCGGAGATGTCAAGCC
>Ga0272442_10007537_pt1 | contig 14037 bp, 25 predicted proteins | sample SSMForm2O_FD_200262 | JGI IMG/M metagenome (GOLD analysis project Ga0272442, IMG submission 200262) | Marine sediment archaeal communities from Little Sippewissett salt marsh, Falmouth, MA, United States - SSM-Form-2O | ecosystem: Environmental > Aquatic > Marine > Wetlands > Sediment ...
ATACAATTTATCCAGAAGTAAACATAACTTATCCTATTGGAGGTTCTAATATAACTACTTTTAATGAATCTATTGCAACAGTTCTTAATTTTACTTTAATAGAAACTAATCCTTTAGAATGTTGGTATTATAATAGCACAGATAATGTGACTATTACTTGTGGAACAAATGCTTCAGTAGTGTTTCCAGCTGGTTTAAATACAATTTATTTTTATGCTAACGACACTTCTGGACAAGAATCTTCAACAAAGACAGTATTCTATAAAAATGTTGTTAATGTTACTACAACTTATGAAACTTCAGTAGTAGAAGGAGAATCTAATTTAATTGTTTTAAATGTTAATGTGACTGGAAATTTAGATAGTTTAAGTGGAAATGTTACTTATAATAATACTCTTTATGCTTTAAATGTTGTTAATACTTCTACTTATGCTAATTTAAGTGTGACTGTAACAGCTCCAGAAGTTTCAACAACAACAGAATTAGAGCTTATCTTTAATTATTCTCTTAATGATATTGCTTATAATTTTTCAACATTTAATCAAACTGTTTATGCAGCTTCTGTTTCTGGAGGGGGTTCTTGTGCAGCTGGTTTAGATTATGCTAGATGTTGGAACTTTTCAAATGCTCAAACTCTAGAATCAATCCCAGTAGATGTTTCTTGGAATTTTAAATATGGAATAACAAATAGCACAGCAAACACAGAAGCTGGTTCTTTAAATGCAACTAATGTTTTTTGTATTTGTATTAATTCTACAATCTATAATAATTATTCTGTAGGTTATGGAGAAATCCAATATAATAATGAAACTATGAGTGATAGAAGATTCTATTTATTTAATAATACAAAATTAACAAACGACACAATAAATGAGACTCTTTATTCTTTAGTTACTGGAAGTTCAACAAGCTTTTTATTTCAAGTTCAAAAAGGAGATTTATCAGATTATGAAGATGTCTATTTAACTTTAAATAGATGGTATCCAGACTTAGATTCTTATAAAGTTGTAGAAATGGCTATCACCGACGACAAAGGGGAAACTGTTATGAAAGTAGAAGTGGAAGATGTGGATTATAGGGTAGGTGTTTATTATCAAAATGGAACACTAATTCACTTAGCTTCCCCTTTTAGATTAGTTTGTTTGGCTTCTCCTTGCACTTATTCTTTAATAGTTCCAGAAGAAGCTGGAACTAGTTTTCAAGATTGGATTAATTTAGATACTAGTTTAACTTTTGATAATGATACTAAAGTTTTTACTTTGATTTATAGTGACCCTAGTCAAGCAACAGATACTATTAATTTAACAGTTTATAGAGAAATTGGAGATAGTTCAGTGGTTATTTGCACAGATACGACTACTGGATATGCTGGAGTTTTAACTTGCAATGTTTCTGGATATTCTGGAATTTTAAGAGCAGTAGGAACAAGGACTGCTTCTCCTTCAACTTCTTTTATTTCTAGATTAGTAAATGTAGGAGGAGAAAGTTTAGGAGGAACTAATGGTTTATTTTTATTATTTTTAATTATGGTTGTTCTAATAACCATTGGAATTGCTTCTCCAGTATTAACAGTTATCTTATCAATTCTAGCTTTTATTCCAGCTCTAGCTTTTGGAATAATTCCTCTAGCAATTCTTTTAGTTATAACAGCTATGGGCTTTATAGTGATTCATTTTATGAAAAGGAGTGTGGCTAGTTAATGGGAAGCACTAGTGGAATGACTGAAGGAATTGTTTTAGCTTTATTATTTGTAGTTTTAACTGGAGTGATTTTAGCTCATTTTAATACTAAATATGATGAAGATTTTACTACTGGTTTAGATACTTCTGGATTAGATTCCTTTAGCACAGCAACACAAACTGCTTATGATGAAACAACTGGAGAAGTAACTCAAACAAGTGAAGGATTAACTCTTAGTAGTTCATATAGTATGTTTAAAGGATTAATGAGCACAGCTTGGAGCTTTATTAATGGAAGTTGGATTTCTACTCTAGTAACAGATACTTTAAAGATTAGTGGAACAGCTGGAAGCACAATAGCTATGGTTATTAGAATTTTATTTTTAGGACTCTTATTATGGAGTGTAATTAAATTATTCTTTAAGGTGGTTCCATAATGACTACAGTAAATTGGACTAATGTAACAGAACCTATAGGAATGCTTCAACAAGCTAATGTAACTACTGGAGGCTGGTTTTGGACTGGAATGCTGGCTATGTTATGGGCTATTCTTTTAATTTCTATGCTTCCTTTTGGATTTGAAGCTGCTCTTTTAGCTGCTTCTTTTGGAGCTTTTATGGTGGGAATCATTATGGCTTATATGGGGATAGTAGCTTGGACTTGGGTTGTAATGGCTTTAGGAATGATTATAGGAATGATTTTGTGGATAATGTATAGTAGAAACGATTAAAAGTATGCTTTCTCCTTATAAAATGGTGTATTCTTATTTAAATACTTTAAAATCTTAATTTAGGGCACAAGGGAGGAGAATTAAAGAAGAATGTTTAATGTTTTAACTGGGTTAGCTCTAGGAATTGTTATTTTTGCAATAACAATAGGTGTGGGAGTTGTTGTTCTAGATGAATTTGGAGACAGTGTAGGTGGTGAAGCAAACACAACTGTTCAATCTCTTATAACCGATATGGGCACTAGTGGATTAGCTGGATGGACAGCTGCTATTATTGCTTTAGCAGTAGGTTTAATGTTCATTGGAGCACTAATGGGCAAAAGAAAATATTAAACATCTTATGAATTAAGATGTTTAATGCGTTAACTGGACTAGCTCTTGGAATTGTGCTTTTTGCTATAATGGTAGGAGTTGGAGCTGTAGTATTGTCTAATTTTTCTAGCGCTGTTTCAGATTGTGGAGGCGTAGCTGCAAATAATTTAGTCTATAACCAAACTGATGGTTATTGTTCAAACTCTACAGATTCTGCAGTGCAAGTTCAAGGAAGTAGCTCGACTCTTGTAAGAGCTTTAGAAGGCGAAATTGGAACAACTGGTTTAGCTGGATGGGCTGCTGCAATCATAGCTCTAGTAATAGGGTTATTATTTATTGGAGCACTAATGGGCAAGAGAAAATACTAAATCCACTTATTTTTTTTTTATTTTTTTTATTTTAGAAAGACAGAATTAGAAGGAGGTTTAAAAAATGGGAAGAACAAGACAAGACCAAGCAAGAAGAAGCAAACAAAACTGGGAAAGAGGAAGAGGAGCTAAAAGAAAAGGAAATCCAAGATATAAGCCAGTTGTAAGAGCTGGAAGAAAAGTTTATATTTTAAGGAAAAGAAAATGATACATAACTCAAATAAAAAAGTAAATGCAAAGAAATTAGCAGCTTATTTCCGAAGAAAAGGATATAAATGTAGTATTTTTAAAAAAGGAAAAGGTTGGGGAATAAGTGTTAAAAGAAAATAATATTTAATTTGTTGAACCAAGCAGATTATTAACTGTGTCAAAAAACCCCCCATCTAATCCCCTTTTTAGTTCTTGGGGGGTTTTTTTCTATTTCTATTCATTATTTTAATTGGAATTCCCTTTGAGATTCTTAAAAGAGAGAGAGAGCGATATAATATTATATATTATATTTAGTGTTTTTGTGATACATATATACAAAACAGTGTTTCTAAATATGCTAATCTGAAAGAGTATCTCTCTCTTAAAATGTGTTAATTTTCAAGGGGTTATAAAGATTTAAATAGTATCTCTCTCTTAATTAGCTATGATAAAAGAAATTGAAGAAGGAAAAGTGTCTTTAAATCATTTTAAAAGTTTTAGAATGGCTAAAGAAACTAAAAAACAAGTGGAATGGTTATTAGAATATAGAAAAGATAAGTTTGAATCTGAGAGCCATTTAATTAGATGTGCTATAATTAAAATGTATAATAAAGAAAAATATGGAAAATAAAGATAAAAAATTAAGAAATAGTATTCTTTATATCTGTGATTCTCCAAAAACCCCTCCCCAAATAATAGCAGAGTTAGAATTAGAAGAAATTCCTATTTCTTATCCTACTTTAATGCAAAAGTTAGCAATTTTAGTAGCTCAAGGAAAAATTTTAAAAGTTAAAAGAATGGATAAGAAAGTAGTTTATCACACTAGATGGGTGCCTTTAGAAGTAGAAGAAGAAGCAGACAAATATTTAGAAGGAGCTAAGAATGGTTGATTTTTCATTAGGAGCAATAGGAGGGATTCTTCTTTCTCCTTTAATCTGGATTGTTGTTTTATTCTTTGTAGGATTAGCTACAATAGGGGGAATTTGGTTTAGGAAGCAAAAGAAGCTTATTTATCCTTGTATAGTGCTTAGAAACACTGGAAATGGGAAAATAGACCTAAAAATGATGAAGGCTGGATGGTATAAGACTAAATCTTTCTTTTTTGGGCTTTTTGACTATGGAAGAGAAGAAGAATTAAGAACTGGAGGTTTTAGATGTCCAGTTGATAAGATTCAAGGTGGTTCTACTATTGATTTTCACGAAATAAATGGAAAAAGAGGTTTAATTTGCAGAAGAAAAGATGATGACCCTAAGATTTTAGTTCCATTAACTAAAATGGAAGTAGAAGGAGACAAGTTATTAGCAGAAGTTGCAAATGTAGACTTAAGAGACGCTGCAGTAAGAATTATAGACCAAGCTCAGAATGAAACTAGAAATAGAACAGCAGAAATAGTGCAGTGGATACTAATGGGAGGAGTTATTATCCTTTGTTTAGTAGTTATTATAATGAGTTATCAGTTTGTAAGTAAAGCACAAGCTCAGTCTTGGGAAAAATTAATGCAAGCTGGTCAAATAGTAACTGGAGCACAGCCTCCAGTAACTGGAGCTCCTTAATAATGGATATACAAGTAAACAAAAAGAATAATGTATTCAATCTTGTTATAAACAAGGATTTAATACTAGAAAATGAAGCTAATTTAAGCACAGTAGTTAAGAAGATAGAAAAATTCCTTAAAATGTATTATCTTAAGGAAGAAGAAAAAGGAATGTTTGGTGGCTTAATGGATAATTTCAAATAATCAACTAAATAAAAGGGAGGAAAAAAATGACAGTTGAAATTGGAGAAAAATATCTAAAAATTAAGATAGTAGGGCACGAGCCAATAGCTGCTTTCTTAAATAAAGACAAAAAATCAGAAAAAGAACCAGATTTCAAAGCTTCTGGAATAGCAGTTTGGGTTAATAAGAAAAAACCAGAAGTGCAAAAAGTTTCATCAAATGAATTGGGCTTATAGAATTGATTTAAAAAAAACATCTAATAAAGGAAACGTCTCTGAAGATGTTTCCTTTATTACAGATGAGCAAATGATAACTAGACATTCAAATCCACAAGATTCCTTTAAAGCATATATGGAAAAAAGGCAAAAAGGAGAAGAAGTGGAGTGGAAGAGGGGAGTTTTAAAGGAAACATTTAAAGATAAGACAGCAGATGAAATTAAAGAACACGTGGAACAAGAATTAACAATTTTAAAGGAGAAATTAAAAAAGGAAATAGAGGTGGAATGGAAAATAACCAAAATAAAATGAAAACAGCAGAAGAAATAATGAAAGAAATAAAAAATAATGCTCTTAGAGATATGGGAGTCACAATTAGAGAAGATGTGGAGGACAAAGAAAATGAAATTTAAAGGACTTGAAATAGATATGCATAAATTCTATGGAATTGGTGTTGTTTGTTTTGGAATAGTGGCTCTAGCAAATACTGTGGTTTATGCTCAGTTAATAGCTAATCAATCTTTAAATATGTTTGAAACTATAAGCAGAACAGCTAGTTTAGTCTTTAATTATGCTTTATTTGGCTTTTTTCTATGGTTAAAACGAGGACTTCCTCCTAAAAACATAGACCAAGCCAAAATTGAAGAAATGGGAGGAATTTTTAATGAAAGATAATAGTCGTAGAACTCTTTTATCCAAGGAGGAGGGGTATTCTACGATAGAATCCAATCTTAACTGCTCAGATTTTTTTTCATCCCCTCCTCCTACTCATATTTAAAATGATAAAACCATATTATAGAACAAAAGGAAAATATACAGATGGAAGGCAAAGAATAGTCATAGAATGGGGAAAAATTGGCTCTAAAAAGTGCAAAACACTTCCCAAACCAGAAGTATTATTGGACACTTTAAAAAGTCTAGAAAAAACTAAGGAAAATAAAGAAGATATAAGACACTAAAAATTGTTCACTAAGGACTCACTTAGTTCACAAAAACCTAAGTTCACAAAAAAAATAAGAATTAGGAATGTTTAATGTTAATAAAACTAGCAAAAGGATATATTTAAAACTTAAGAAACAAAAATAAATAAGATGAGTAGAATAAAGATAACAATAAAGCTTCCAGATTTTTGCAGAACTACTAAGAATCCTAAATTTAAGATAGTGGAGGTTCAGACTCCTTATCAGTGGCTTCCTACTTATGAAGAACTAGCAGATATTATGAGAGCTCTAGCAAACTGCGAAAGAGAGAACAGAACAAATGGGCAGAAGCAATATAACCTTAATGAATACTTAAAAAGCGAAAAGGAGGTTATAGAATAATGGTTCAAAGAAATGAGAAAGAAGAAAAATCAAAAGAAGAAGTAGAAACAACAAATGAGCCTCCTATGAGACCAGATTATCTAGATATGATTTTAGGAGAACTTATGCACATTAGGATTCAGTTTGATAAGTTTCTAGAAAATCAAGAGAAATAGGATTATCAGTGTTCAAGACCTTTGGGCACAAACTTATATTTTCATTTAATTTTAAACAAATGTCACAAGGTTTGCTTAATAGATAAGCACTATATCTAAACTGCATAAATTGATTTAGAAAAAAGAATCCAACAGCTAACACTATTACTATAAGAGCCAGAGCTTTTAGCCAGTCTTTTGTATTCCAATTCTTTATATCATCAAACATTTTAAATTAAAATTTTGCCTTTTCTGCCTCTAATATGGCTAAATTTGGCTGTTTTGATAAGTTAGTATTAATAATGTGGTTTTCTGGGGTTGGTGGTTTAACCCCCCCCTTCCAAGCTAGTCTCTGGAGAGTTGAAGGAGGAATATTGCAAATATCTGCAAGTTCATCCCAAGTTTTTCCAGTATTTTTAAAAGAAATTATAATTTGTGAGATTTTATCTTTATATCTTTGCCCTAATCTAGTCATAGGTTCACCTTTCCTAAATGCTTCAGACTTCTTTTTCCTATATTCTTCTTCATCTACTGTGTAACCTTTCTTAAACCTACAAGGAGGATAAGGTGACTTAACCATCCCATAATTATAGAACTTCTTTCCTTTTAGATAGAGCTCTTTCTTCTTATTAGCTCCGAATAATATATATCTTCCCCTATTTCCTTTCTTATCAAAATAAGTATGGATTAATAAGTCTGTTCTCCAAAGGGAGAAATACTTATCTAAATCAAAAAAGGAAGGAAGACACACAATCACAAATAAATTAAGCTGTCTCATTTCTGTAGCTAATCCGACCATAGCTTTATTAATACTACTCATAGCACTTCTACTATTAGCAGCTAGAAAAGCCTCATCTAATATGATACAATCTCCTTTCTTTATTTTAGGGTCTTTAACTTTATTCATAAATTCTTCTGCTGTAAAGCATAGCTTATCTATATTAAAATTAGGGTCTAGATGGATTGCTAATTGTTGAGCTAGAGCACTCTTTCCAGAACCTTCTCTTCCATCTATGACTATAACCTTATCCTTATCCTTATTGTGCACATCATTCTTCCATCTTGGAATTTCTCTAGCTATAACTCCATCTAAAAAAGGAAGTTCCATTATAATAATTCTGCCTCCTCTTTTGCTCCAAACATTCTATGCTTTTCCATCTTATCTTTTAACCAGAGTTCTAATTGTTTTAAAGCCATCTTTATTTTATAGTTATTCTCTTGGTTTTTACTAGCTCCATTATAAGTTTCTGGAAATTTATTAAGGATTGTTAAACACTCTTTTAATTTTTCTTGGTATTCTTCTCTCTCTTTAGGAGTTAATTTTTGATGTATTTCTGTGTGTAAATCGTCTAAAGCATTAAACCACTTATTATAATTTCCTTCATATCTATTCTCTGCAATCCTCTTTAAAACTTCATCAAGAAGTTGAGCATAAGTCTGCCTTAAATCATATATTAAATCTTTTTCTTCTGTGTTTTCATTATAATTCCAAGCCATCTAATCACCTTAAAAATAAAAGTATGCTCAACTTTATAAAAGTATCCTTTTAGAAAAATATAAATAGTTGAGAGTTTTTATTATTGGATAAAAATGAGGGTCTTATTAAAATGAGTGTGTGGAGCTGGATAGCTAGTAAATTTAGAAAGCCAGAAGTAAAGCAAGAAGAACTCCCTCCATCATCTCCTCCTCCTCCAAGTTCTACTCCTACTCCTCCTCCATCTCCCACTCCTACTCCTACTCCCACTCCTACTAGTGGAGGAAGTTCTGGTGGAGGGGGTGGTTCTGGTGGTGGTTCTAGTAGTAATTTTTATACAAGTTCTGGACAAGAAGGATATGATATTTTAACTAAAGGAGTAGATACTTCTCAATCTACTGGAAGTGAAGGAGCTAAACTTTTTACTGGAGGGTCTGTTAATAGATTATCTGGTGGAGGTGTGACAAAGATTCCAGAACCTCCTCCAGAAAAAGATAAAAAGAAATTCACTGGAAGTGTAATAGAGCCAGCTATTTCTACTGGAGAACAATATAGATTAGCAAGAGAAGAAAGAGGAAACATTCAAGGAACTTTGTGGTTTGCTGGTCAGAAAGCTAGTGGATGGATTAGTAGTTCTAATTTATCTCCTTTTAAAGATAGTGGATACCAAGCTCCTATAGGAAAATTAGTTGCTTATTCTACAGAAACAGCTCCTTATTTTGTTCCAGTTGTTGGACCATCTTTATTAGTTGGAACTGGAATTGAAGCTGTAGGCACTAAAGCTGGAAGAGGGAGAATTAGCACTACTTCTGAGACACTTAAAACTAATTATAATATTCCTACTTATGTTTCTACTCCAGTTCAATATGGATTATATACTGGAGGAGCAATTTTAGGAGCTGCTAGTTTAAGTAAATCTGCTTCTGCAGCATTAAATCTTCCTAGAACAAATGTTAAACTAGGAAGAATAACACAAACAGCAGAAGAAGGAAAGATAATTACTAGAGCAGATTATCAAGCAGATACTAAAACTCTTTTTGGAACAAGAACAAGATATGGGCAAGTAGGAACTACTACTGCTTATAAAACTGGAAAAGATGGAGAAATCATTATAGGAAGAAGTAATACTTTTTCAACTTCTTATAAACCTTCTAATTTAAACCTTCCAAAAGGAGAAACAAGAATAGGAGATATTAGAGGTTCACAAAGTTTCACTAAGAGTTTTACTAGAGAAGATATTATTTTAGAAAGTGTTAAGGGACCTAAAATTAGTGGAGTTTTAGAAGAATACGAGGGATTTTCTTCTAAGTTTGCTGGAAAAGGAGCTTATGGAAAACCTAAACAACTTTTTGGACCAAAACCGAATAAGTTTAAATTTGTAGGAGAGGGTGGAAGCTATAATGTAGGAGAAAATACTAATATTTATGGAAGAAGTTATTTAGTTGAAGATGGAAAGATATTGAAAGCTGGTTCTACATTTTATGAAGGAACTTTAATTAAGCCAGATATTTCTAGTAATAATGTTGTAAGAAGTTTATCTCCTTCTGGAAATATTAAGAGAACTCCTCTTAGTGCAACTTTTACAAATGAAGCTCAGAAATTAGCTTCTGGAGTAACTACTCCTCCTTCTAGAAGCTTTCCAACTCCTAAGATAGGTGGACCAACAACAATTAATTTTCCTCAAACAAATATAAAAACATCTCCTATTCAAATAACTTCAACAGAGACTAAAACAACTTCTTTAGATAGTTCTAAGTCTGGAACAATTCCTACTTTAGATGTTGTTACAAATGAAAGAATTAAGGGTGGAGGGAGAAGTTCTGCTTATTTAACTCCTCCAAATACAATTTTCAAACCTACAACAAAAATTGTAGATACAGTTAGAACTCCTATTCCTATTCCTTCTCCTACTATTCTTAAAACTCCTACTAGATTGAAGGGAGGTTCTCCTACTTCCACTCCTATCTTTGGACCAAAAGCTCCTTTTATTCCTCCATTTTCTTTTCCAATAATTGGAGGAGGGAGTTTCCTTAAGGGAGTAGGCAAAGTTCCTTCTAAACAAACTTTTAGATATACACCGAGTTATACAGCTTTAATCTTTGGGATTAAAGGAAAGAGAACTAAGCCTACTCTAAAAGGAAAATATACTGGATTTGAAGTTAGACCAGTGACTAAAGGATGGGCTAAACTTCTAGGAGGAATTAGATGAATGAAGAAGAGATGACTTATATGTCTCCTCCCCTTCAATATGGAGGAAATGATAAGGCAGATTTATTAGAGAAGATTAAGCCAGATTTAATTGTTGAAGTTATAAGGCATAGATTATTAGGAGAAGAATTTGTAGATGGAAAATGGATTAAGATTCCAGAATTTCAAGATAGAGCTCTTTCAAAAAAAGGAGCTTGGGAAATATCAAACTTAATGCTTCCAGTTTCTAGTCAAAATGTTTCTATTTCTAAATTAAGTAATGATGAGATAAGAGAAAGAACTTTTAATATTGCTAGAGAAGCTCAGAGATTATGTATAAAGAATTGGAAAGAGTATGGAATAACTGGAGCAGACCAATTAGGATTAGTTCACCAAATAGTTTTTTCAAATACTTTCATAACTCTTAAGCAGCCAGAAGGAGAAGGAATAAGGAAAATGTTAATGGGAACTATTACAGAACAATCTATTAATAATGATAATCAAAAGAAGGGATGGAGTCTCTTTCCTAAGAGGTTAAAATGAAAAAACTAGGAATAATGCTTTTTTTTTTAATTGTTTTAGTTCCACTAATAAGTTCGGTTCCTCCTTTTGCAGAGTGCGAGCAAACAAATGAAGGATATCTTATAGAAAATCCTATTAATTATTATATAGAACAAGGAGTAGGGAGATATTTTAGATTTCAAGTAGTGGATAGCATATCTGGTTTAACTTTAAATGATTCTGATGGAATTAATTGCACTTTTAATATGTTAGATAAAGATGGAACATTTTTAGTTCAAAATAGCAGTGTTCCTTATGGAAATGGAAGTTGGTATGTATATGTAGAAGGAACTATTTTAAACGAGCCTAAACATATTACAACTGGAATAAAATGCACTAATGGGAGTCTAGGAGGAATAAAACCCACAGAATTTGAAATAACAGAAACTGGAAGTATTTATCCAGAAAGTGCAGTTATAGTTTTTTTAATGATTTATTCTGTTTTTGTTTTCTTGTTTATATTATATTCTTTAATAAAAATTCTACAAGATATAGTAGAAGTTAGAGCTAATTTAATTACTGTTTCTTGGGGTTTTTCTTCCTATATTGCTAATTTATCTTTATATTATTTCTTATATAATTTTATGCCTATGGGTTTAATGTTAAAATTAAGTTTAATTTGTATGGGAGCTTTTGGAATTACTCATATATTCCTCCCTCTAATTGGATTATTAATTAGCTGGATTAAAGCTAGGAGGGTTGGATGAATAAGAAATTCTTTATTTTAAAGATTGATAAGGAAACTAGAAAGAGATTAGAAATAAGACAAGATAAAATGCAAAATGTTTATAAGCAATTAACTGGAAAACAAAAGAAAATCCCTTTTACTAAAATAGTTAGTTTATCATTACAGAATCCAATTTATCTTAGCGATAAGGACTTAGTTAAACTTCCTAAGAGGAGGCACAAACTATGAAGGGACAAATAGGAATAATTGCTATGGTTGGATTATTTATAGGACTTTTAATCATAGCTCCTATTCTTTTGAATATTGTTAGAACTACTACTAATGAATTTGCAGACGCACTTAACACAACTAATCCAAACGCAGCAACTCAAGTTAATTCTATAGAAGATTCTTTCACTGGATTTTGGGACTGGGTTTTAGTTATTTTATTTGGGTTGAATGTTATAATGGTTTTTATTAGTGCTTTCTTTATAGATACTCATCCAGCTTTTGTATTGATTTATATAATGATGGCTTTCTTTTTAATGGTCTTTGCTCCTAATATGTTAGACGCAGTGGACGAAGTTTGGGCACAGCCACAATATTCCACAGAAACTGGAATGCACTTAGCTGGAACAGATTTTGTTAGAACACATTTTGGAGGAATAATCTTATCTATTTTAATTTTATCTGGAATAATAATGTATGCTAAATTTAAATATTTTAGTTCGCCATAATGAAAAAAACAATCCCTATCTTAATGCTAGTATGTATGTTAGTTTTAATTCCAATAGTTAGTGCTATGGACTGGGATAATATAAAAGAGTATGTTCCAGAAGAAGACAGAATAGATATTTATAATTCTTGGATTATTCCGAATGTGATTAAAGGGGAAAAATTAGCAGAAGTTAAGTTAGTAGAGAATACAGAATATTGTATTGAAAATTGTGAAGCAATTTTAGAAGTAAAATTATTAACAGATTATGATAATATTATTCCAATATTTGAAACTTATGAGATAGGAAATAAAAAGAAAGTTAAGAAGATTAATAGTTATAGAATAAGATTAAGAGATGAAGGCACAGAAAGAATGGTTGATGACTATGATTGGGTTTGTGATGAAATTCAAACTGGAAATGGAACTATTCAAACTGGAAATGGAACTATTCAAACTAATTGTGAATGGGTAGAAGTTGGAAACCATCCAGAAATAAAATATAAGTATAACAAATATGAAGGAGAATTATTAGAAGCTGGAACATATTATTTTAAAATAGCTGGAACAAAAGATAGAGATGAAAGTGTTGATTGGATTGCTTCTATTATGGGAATAGAAACTACAGAGTGGGCAGTATGGACAGCTGGGTTTAATGTTGGACTAAAAAGATATTTTTCTCTAGATGATAATTTAGGGACAACTAATGTAATAGATTCGACAGGAAATTATAACGCAACTTCTAGCGCAAACACCGATACTTATAGTTCGGCAGATTCTATGTTTGGGAGAGCTTTAAGCTTTGATGGAACAAAATTTGTTAATGCTTCCTTAAATTCGGCTATTACTTTTGAGGGAGATAAGGGAACGGTATCTTTATGGATAAAATCGGTAGATGTTGGAGATACAGTATTTTTTTCTACAGCAGATGGGGGCTCTAGTAATCACTTTTATTTAAGAAGTTATACAGCCACAATAGGAATTTATGGAGGAATAGGGGACGCAACTAATAGACCGGGAATAAATCAAGTATCGGGAGCGTGGCAGCACGTTGTTATGGTAGCAGATGAGGGAGATTGGGAAATATGGATTAATGGAACTCGGACAGCAGATGATACTTATCCAAGCTCTATTGCTCAAACAGCGCCTATTGCTATGTATATTGGAACAGATTATCACGGAGCAAATGGACACACCGGAATAATAGATGAAGTAGGAGTTTGGAATAGAAGTCTTAGTAGTGTGGAAATTGGGGATTTATGGAACTCTGGAAATGGTATTATTTATTCCGCTCTAGCAAGTAGCCCGACAGTAGAATTAATAACTCCTATAAATGATACTAATTCAACTACTACTATAAATGATTTTACTTTTAATATTTCTTTTGGAGGAGCAAACGATTGGGTTAATTATACATTTTATATTTGGAATAGCACTAGTGCAGAAATATCTAATAGATTTGTAGAAAATGGAACTGTAGATGATGATTGTTCAGAAACAAGCCATTTAGGAACAGCTGTAGAGTTTGAATGTATTGGTCAAGATATATCTATAGATGATGATTATGTATGGAATGTTTATGGATGTAATGATGATAACTTGTGCGATTGGGAAGAGAGCAATTGGACTTTCTTAATAGATACAATTTATCCAGAAGTAAACATAACTTATCCTATTGGAGGGTCTAATATAACTACTTTTAATGAATCTATTGCAACAGTTCTTAATTTTACTTTAATAGAAGAAAATCCTTTAGAATGTTGGTATT
>Ga0272442_10007538_pt1 | contig 14036 bp, 10 predicted proteins | sample SSMForm2O_FD_200262 | JGI IMG/M metagenome (GOLD analysis project Ga0272442, IMG submission 200262) | Marine sediment archaeal communities from Little Sippewissett salt marsh, Falmouth, MA, United States - SSM-Form-2O | ecosystem: Environmental > Aquatic > Marine > Wetlands > Sediment ...
CATCAAAATGACCCTATCCATCACCCGGTGAAGAGGACGCCTCGACTTTTATCACTTGACCAATCGGGGCCATGAATGGTTATATCCCATCCTTGCATCCGGAAGTGATGTATTTTATACAGGAATAAGGATGAAAGAATGAGACACAAACTAATGCTTCTTGCCGGGGCCCTTCTGATCGCCATTCCGGCGACTCTTTTCTGCCTCCCGGCGGATGGAGTCACTCCCGTTAACAACCGCGATTACGTCAGTTCGGTTCACAAGCTGATCGGGGAGGCGAAAAGCAGGATCCGGGTCATGACCTACCAGGCCTGGTATTACGAGGATTACCCAAACAGCGATTCGAATAGATTTCTCGAGGAGCTGATCAAGGCAAAGAAACGTGGTGTGGATGTCCTGGTGTTCCTGGAGACATCCAACTGGGATCAGAACCTGGAGGGGAGAAACAGGGATTACGCGAAACGACTCGAAAAGGGAGGAGTAACCGTATATTTCGATCACAGTGAAATCACGAGCCACGAAAAGGTCCTGATCGTGGACGACTATGCCACATTGGTGGCCTCGAACAACTGGTCGCATTTTTCCCTCTGGATGAACAACGAAGTGGGGGTCATTGTCTGGTCAGAAGAGGTGGCCGGGGGCTTCAACGGGTATTTGAACGAGCTCCTGGAACAGGCCGGTGAAAAGGCGATTCCGCCGTCCCCGGTGAGAGATAGAATCGAACCGTGTGATTTTAAGCTGTTTCCCGCAGAGGACGTGCAACTCCTCACCAACAGGAAATACTTCCCGATCCTTCGCAAGGCATTCCAAAATGCGAAAAAAAGCATTCGCGTCATTCAACGCTCGGCGAATTATTACACCATGTTTCCCTCCTATGCAAAGAAGGGGGAGCGAAAACCGGGAGAGCCGATCAGCCACACCAACGTGCTTCTCCGGGAGCTGATCGAGGCGAAAAAACGGGGAATCGACGTACAAGTTGTACTGGACGCGGAGGTCAGGAAGAGGAAAAGCACCGGGCAATGGCGGGTGAATAACCAGAACGAGGATTTTGCCATGAGGCTGATGGCGGGCAACGTTCCAGTCTTCTACGACAGCCTCACGACACAGACCCATACCAAGATGGCGCTCGTGGATGACATGTCGATCATCGGTTCGACGAACTGGACCTTTAACGCCCTTCACCAGGGCAACGAGGCGTCGGTCCTGATCAAGTCCCCACAGCTGGCGGCGATATACCAGGAGTATTTCGATGAGGTGAAAAAGCCCGGACTAGAAGCAAAGCCGGGCTTTGATCTCTTCTCTTTAAAACAAGAAATGGAAAAAAGGGATAAGAAGACACGAGGGGACATGCTGAATTAAACCAGTGCGAACCCGCCGGCATTCATGAATATCAATCGGTCTCGAACACTTCCTTCGCCTTGACGCCGGAGGCGATTCCTTCCACCATCAACCTGAATTCAGCGGGACTCGTGGCATAAGCCATGGCGTCCTCGAGTTTGATCATCTTTCGCTGATACAGATCGAACAGGGCCTGATTGAAGGTTTGCATGCCGACCTGTTTTCCCGCCTCGATATACTGGGGAAGTTCGAGGGTTTTTCCCTCGTGGAGCAGTTTTTTGATCGTGGGAGTTCCCAGCATGATCTCCACGGCGGGGACGCGTCCCCTGCCCGAGGCATGGGGGAGGAGCCGCATGCAGATGACGCCGTTGAGGGAGAGGGAGAGCTCGAGGCGAATCTGGGGGTGGAGGTATGCGGGGAAGTAATTAATGATGCGTTCCACGGTTTGGACGGCATCGATGGTATGAAGGGTGGAAAAGACCAAATGTCCCGTTTCTGCGGCGGAAATAGCGGTTTGAATGGTCTCGAGGTCGCGCATCTCGCCGATCAGGATAACGTCCGGACTCTGGCGGAGCACATGTTTCAGGGCCTCGCTGAAGTTCTTGGTATCGAAACCCACCTCGCGCTGGTTGATGATGGCAAGGTTGTCCTGGTGAAGGAACTCGATGGGATCCTCGATGGTCATGATGTGACATCGACGGATATTGTTGATGTGATTGATCATGGCGGCCAGGGTGGTGGATTTTCCGCTTCCGGTGGTCCCTGTGACCAGCACCAGTCCGCGGTGTTTCTCGGAGAGGGTCTTGATGGCCAGTGGCAGGTTCAGTTCCTCGAAGGTGAAGTTAGGATGGGCGATGTACCGGAAGACCATTCCCACGCTGCTCCGTTGCATGAAGATATTCACGCGGAAACGGCCCACCCCGCGGATGCCGATGGCCAGGTCCATTTCATGGTACTGCTCGAAAAAGCGGATCTGTTCCTCGGACATGAGGGAATAGGCGATATTGCGGACATCGGTGACGTCCAGCTCGGGGAAATCGGACGATTCAATGATGTTATCAATGCGGAACATGGGTTGGGATCCGGCTTTGAGAAAAAGGTCGGAAGCCCTTCTTTCCGGCATCTCCTGAAGGAGAACCTCCAGTTTAATCATTTTTTACCCCTTTCCAATACAGACATATTGGAAGCCCGCCCTTTCCATCTTCTCCTTCGAGTAGATGTTGCGACCATCGAAAAAGAGCGAGCCGCGCATGCTCTGGCGGAGTTTGTCCAGATTGAGGAGTTTGAACTCGTTCCATTCCGTGACAACCACCAGTGCATCCGCTCCCCTGGCCACTTCATAGGCGTTTTTGCAGAACTCAACGTTCTTAAGAATTTTACGGGCATTGTTCATGGCCACTGGATCGTAGACCTTAACAAGGGCTTTCTTCTTTTTCAACTCTTTTATGAGGTCGAGGCTTTTTGCATCGCGGAGGTCGTCGGTGTTGGGTTTGAAAGCCAGCCCCAGAACTCCGACGACTTTTTTCGCGACCGGCTTTAATTGACTCGTGATCTGCCTGGCAAAACGGGGCACCCGATCCTCGTTGAGATCGATCACGGCTTCGAGGAGAGAGGCGTCTTCCCTGAACTTTTTGGCCGTACAAAGAAGGGAGAGGGTGTCCTTTGGAAAGCAGGAACCGCCGTATCCCAAACCGGCCTGGAGGAAATCCTTGCCGATTCGGGAATCGTAACCCATGCCCTTTGCCACAAGGGTGACATCCGCTCCCGCCTTTTCGCAGATGTTGGCGATGAAGTTGATAAAGGAGATCTTGGTGGCGAGAAAGGCATTGGAGGCGTACTTGATGAGTTCCGCGCTTTCCACGTCCGTGATCAGCATGGGTCTCTCGAGGGGGGCGTAGAGCTCCAGAAGAGCCATGGCGACGTGATGGTTCGGGACGCCGATCACGATCCGATCGGGATAGAGGCAGTCGGCGATGGCGCTCCCCTCCTTGAGGAATTCGGGATTGGAGACCACGTCGAATTCGACATCGTTTTTCCTGTACTTTTCGATAACGTTCCTGACGAAGTATCCGGTTCCCACGGGAACGGTACTCTTGTTGACGATGATCTTGTAGTCTCCCAGGTGCAGGGCGATGTCCCTGGCCACGGCCTCCACTGCGGTGAGGTCCGATTCGCCGTTTGCCTTGGGCGGGGTGCCCACGGCGATGAAAATGACCTTGGCCTTCCTTATGCCCTTGGAGATGCTGGTTGAGAAGGTGAGACGCCCGTCTTCCACGTTCCGTCGGACCATTTCCCGGAGGCCCGGCTCGTAGATCGGCATCTTGCCGGCTTTCAGCATATCGATCTTTTTCCTGACCTTATCGACACAGATCACCTCGTTACCGAGATCCGCAAACACAGTGCCTGTCACGAGACCCACATACCCTGTACCAATCACACAGACGTTCATTCATCCACTCCTTTTTGCTTAAACCAATCTATGGTGATTTTGAGTCCCTCCTCAAGAGGGATTTCGGGTTTCCAACCGAGGATTTGCCCGGCCTTCGAGATATCCGGCTGGCGGGTTTTGGGATCGTCCACCGGAAGGGGCTCGAATCGCACCTCTCTCTCGACGCCGGCCACTTTCTGGACGATTTGGGCGAACTCCCCAATGGTGACTTCCCGGGGATTGCCCAGGTTGACGGGATCGGATTCATTGGAGATAAGAAGCTGATAAATGCCCTTTACCAGGTCCGAAACGTAACAGAAGCTCCGGGTCTGTTTTCCATCCCCATATACCGTGAGGGGCTTTTTGGTGAGGACCTGGTAAATGAACTGGGGGACGACCCGACCGTCATGAAGACGCATCCTGGGGCCATATGTATTGAAGATCCGGGCGATCCGGGTGGAAATGCCGTGGTAGCGGTGATAAGCCATCACCATGGCCTCGGCGAACCGCTTGGCCTCGTCGTAAACCCCCCGGGGACCGATCGGATTGACGTTTCCCCAGTAATCCTCGGTCTGGGGATGGACCAGTGGATCGCCGTATACTTCGGATGTGGAGGCCAGAAGAAACACAGCCTTCTTTTCCTTTGCCAGGCCCAGGGCCTTATGGGTACCGAGGGATCCCACCTTGAGGGTTTGAATCGGCAGGTCCATGTAATCCACGGGACTTGCCGGAGAGGCGAAATGCAGGATGTAATCCAGGTGGCCTTTGATGTATAAATACTCGGTGACGTCCTGTTTGATGAACTTGAACTTTTCGGTGTCAAGATCCACGATGTTATCGACGCTTCCGGTGGAAAGGTTATCCAGGCAGATAACGTCGTGTCCTTTGGAGATCAAGAACTCGCTCAGATGCGAACCGAGAAAGCCCGCACCCCCGGTAATTAAGGTTCTTGGCAAAAAAACACTCCTGAAAACGAATTTAACTGGTGAAATACCAGATGAAAACTACTTGTCAAGCGAAAGTGAGATCCCTTTTTTCCTCCACACGTGTCGCCGGAGGGTTGCGGAAAATCGGCCCTGTTTCGATTACAGGGGGACTTCCACATCGGCAATGACCTGCCTCAGGATCTCTTCATCCTCGTGATGCCCCCCCAGTCCCCCGCTTTCAAAGGTTTTCGCCACCTGAATGCGATGGGACAGTACGGGTTCGATCATGGATTTTATATCGTCCGGAACGCAATAATCCCTGTTTTCGTAGTATGCCCTGGCCTGGGCCACCCGGCGGAGTGCCAGGGCCCCCCTGGGACTCACTCCCAGTTCGATATGGGCGCTGTTTCGGGTGGCCGCGGCGATCCTGCCGATATACTCCAGGAGATCGTCATCCACCTTCACCTCTTCCACCTGGGTTTGCATTAAGAGAACCTCATCGGAGGTGAGGATGGGTTTGACGTTTTCGAGGAAGGCGAGGTTTTTCTGCTCCCGGAGGATGACCACCTCGTCGGAGAGATCGGGGTACCCGATATGGAGTCGCATGAGAAAACGATCCAACTGGGCCTTGGGAAGGGGGAAGGTTCCGTGAAATTCGATGGGATTCTGGGTGGCGATAACCATGAAGGGACGGGGAAGATCGTAGGTGATTTTATCCATGGAAATGCGGGATGTGTTCATGGCCTCGAGGAGAGCGGATTGAGTTTTGGGGGTTGTCCGGTTGATCTCGTCCGCAAGGATGATATTGGCGAATATGGGACCTTTATTGAATTCGAACTCCCTTTTTTCAGGGTCGTAAATCGTCACCCCGAGGATATCGGAGGGAAGGAGGTCGCTGGTGAACTGGATCCGTTGGAAGGTGCAGGAAATAGAACGGGCGAGGAGGTGTGCCAGTGTGGTTTTTCCGACCCCTGGAACGTCCTCGATCAAAAGATGCCCTTTGGCCAGCATCGCAATCACGGCGTTTTTGATAACGTTGGGTTTTCCCTTGATCACGATTTCGATATTGCGCTGGAGGCGGTCCAGTTTTTCACGTCTTTCCCGCGGCATTTCAAATTTCCTTTCTTCATCATAACTGACCTGGATAAACAAGCAGGTATAATGCACACCTGTCAATCTTTCTTATTTCACGGAGGGATTCCGGTGCAACTCCTTTGTTGACATCGGCATCTTCCGTAGATACGAAAGAAACCGAGTTTTTATGAAAAAGGACCCCGAAATGGATTACCGGAAACGGATTGTCGATTATGTCGATTCCCTGACCGGGGAGATTCTCGCCACGAGCCGATACATCCATGAGAACCCGGAGATCGGGGAGAAGGAATACAAGGCCTCGGCCCACCTGGTGGAGATACTGGAAAGCCGCGGTTTTTCCGTCACCAGAACCGTGGGAGGCATGGAAACGGCCTTCAAGGCCGGCTGTAAGGGGTGCGGGAAAGGCCCCCGGATCGCGTTTCTTGCCGAATACGACGCCCTGGGTTCTCTGGGGCATGCCTGCGGGCATAACTTCATCGCCGCGGCCTCCACTTTCGCGGGGATCGCCCTTTCCCCGGTGATGGGGGAACTCGAAGGTGAAATCATGGTTGTGGGCACCCCTGCGGAGGAAAACCTCGGGGGGAAAGTCATCCTTCTCGAGCAGGGTGTGTTCGAAGACGTGGATGCCGCCCTCATGGTTCATCCGAGCAATGAAACCCGCATCGTCGCCCGAACCCTGGCCGCCCAGGCGTGGGAATTCGAGTTCCGAGGAAAACCCGCGCATGCCGCGGCCATGCCCTGGAAGGGGAGAAACGCCCTGGATGCCCTGATCCAGATGTTTCTATCCGTGGACCAGATGAGAAAACAGCAAAGCCCCTCGGTGAGAACCCCCGGAATCATTACCTGCGGCGGGGAAAAACCGAATATCGTGCCGGAACGGTCCGTGGGCCAGTTTTCGTGCAGGGGGGGATCCTGCGAGGAGCTTTTGGACGTGATCGAGCGGGTTCACCGGTGTGCCGAGGGAGCAGCCACGGCCACGGGAACCACGGTCCAATCCCGTGCGATTCAGAAAATGTACAAGGACATCGTGCCGAACCATACCATGGCGGGCCTGTTCGAAAAGAACTGGAGGGACCTTGGAGGCGATATCGACGAAACCCCGGACAAGGGCAAGGGATCCCTGGACATCGGGAACCTGTCCCATGAATTCCCCTGTATCCATCCCTTCGTCCAGATCGCCCCACCCCATGTGGCGAACCATACCAGCGAATTCGCCGAGTTTGCCATTGGTGCGACAGCCGAAAAGCAGATTGTCAGGAGTGTGAAGGCCCTTGCCCTGACGGCCCTGGATATCCTGCTCGAAGCCCGGATTCTGGATGATATGAAAAGGGAATTTCAATCGCAGAAAGAAGGAATATAGAGATGAAATCATTGCCAATCCGACTGGCCGCCGGGATTGCCTTGATCCTTTTTATCCCGCTCATGATCCATGCGGGGGATTACTATGTCACGGTCAACGGGAGCGACTCTGCAGGGGACGGTTCCCCGTCGAATCCCTGGAAAACCATCACAAAGGCTGTAAACACAGCCACCCCCCTTCCCGGAGATCCCGCCCTCATTCATATCGCCGGGGGGGAGTATACGGAGGCCCTGTCCCTGCCCGAGTACGTGGAACTGTACGGGGGTTACAAGGATTCGTCATGGTCGAGAGACATCTCCCGCTATTTCACGAAAATATATCCAACAGGCGGGGATACGAACATGATCGTTGCAGGGAACAGCTGCGTTGTGGACGGGCTCATCCTGCAGGGCGGGGTGGTGGGGATTCTCTGCATGGACAGTTCCCCGGTGATCTCGCATTGCACCTTCAGGGAAATGACCAACTCAGCCATTCTTTGCACCGGGGCTTCGGCCTCCCCCACGATCGACAATAACACCATAAAGGACGGCAAGGAGGGCATATACCTCTATGGCGCCGGATCCCCGATCATCCGTTACAACACCATCCGGCAAAACAAGGGGAATGCCATTACGGTCAATAATTCCACCCCCTCGATCGAAAACAACATCCTGAGGGAAAACTCCTTATCGGGATTGAACATCTCCACCATGCCTGGGGGAAGCATTGTATCCAACGCCATATTTCGGAACAGGCATTACGGAATAGAGGGCTTTTTCTGCGATGCCCTTATGGCGAACAACCAGATCGCCTTTAACCCCAACGGCGGGATATATCTCCACAATACCCTTACCGCGAGGCTCCTTCACAACACCTTTTACCTGAACGGATCGGGCATTATGCTGGATAACGCATCACCCGAGATCACAAACAACATATCGTTCAACAACGAATATTTCGGTGTTTGGGAGATCTATCAATCGAGCGATCCGATCCTTCGCCACAACTGCCTGTGGGGGAACAAAAGCGGCAACTATGCGGATGAAGGCACGAGCATATCCTGGACCACGTGGGATCTCACTCATCTCATCGATAACAACGGTGCGGCCGTGGAGGGGAATTTCTCCCGGGATCCCCTGATTGCGGATTATGCACAGGAAGATTACCACCTGCGTCCCTTTTCCCCCTGTATCGACGCGGGATACGCGGTTCCGGAGATTACCGGGGACTTTGAAGGCACTCCCCGAAACGACGGAAAGCCGGATATCGGATCCGATGAATACCTCGGGGGATTCCATTACACCTTTACGGAAGGGAATGAAGATTGGAAATACATCAGCATTCCCTCGGTATTTTCCGCGCCCCAGCAGGCGGCGGGAGGGGGCTCCCTGATGCTTCGCTCCGTGGACCTGAATTGCTACGGCTTCTGGGAAAGCCCGAACCAGACCATCCCCATCTTCGAAAATATCCTGTATCGCGCCACATACCATGTTTCCACGGACGTGACCCCCCAGAGCCTGGTTCCCGGCATGAGGCTGCGTTTCAACGAGGAGGACTTCCAGATGGGGGCGGAGATCCTGATCAACTCGAACCTGGACGGCGACGCCTCCCCCACCCCGGGGGGCACGGATTACGAATTTTACTACCGTCCCCTTCAGGGCAGCCGGATCAAGGCCGACCGTGCCGGATGGATCCTCTCGGCATTCGACCTGGTCAATATCGGTGGTTCGAACAAGTACGACGGGGCCCTGTTTCTGGAAGACTTCAAGCTGGACTGGATCGATCTTTCCCTGGTGGAAGACCGGTTCACAACGGAAACGATCTTTGACTTCGATACCGGGGAACAGGGATGGACCATGCATTACGCGCCCGGTTATTTCGATCCCCCCACCATAGAAAAGGGGCCCTCGTTTATCGGCCTTCGTTCCACCGGAACCAATACCTACGGTTTCTGGGAAAGCCCCATCCAGACCGTCAAGTCGGGCAAACTCTACAGGGCGCGTTTCTATGTTTCCACGGACGTCGCCAAACGCAAAGACGTCCCCATGATCCGTCTCCGCATCAATTCCTACATCAACCAGGCCGGGTATGGGGTGATCGTCGATTCCAGCCAGGATGGCGATTCCTCTCCCATACAGAACGAATGGACCATGTACGAGATCTATTACAACCCTCCGAAGAGCCTGGAGGCAAACGGGGTCAACCTGGATTTCGATCTGGTGAACCTGAGTACATCAGACAAATCGGATGGAGCCGTTTACCTGGATCGGGTGGAGGTTCATTCCATGGATCTGCCCATATTCTGAGATTGATTGAGCGGGGGCGGCATGTTCCCCGGATCGACGAAATTGGCATTGACGGAAAACACCGGAATGTGACATTTAACCGGATCACTCATATAAATGGAGGAGATGCCATGTGGTTGTCAGGAAGATTCCGTGCCATTATTGCTGCCTGCCTGTTCTGTATCCTGGGATTGCCGGCGCTTTCGGGGGCGGATGCCAGGATCCCCGACGAGGTGGAGAAATACCTCGAGATCATCGATAAAACCTATCAAGGGGTGGTTACCTTCCAGGGGGATATGACCATCAGTGTGAAGCTTGCCATGGGGGATCAGGAGCATGTCTCCTCCATCTCCAACGATCTGGCCTGGAAAAAACCGGCCATGATCCTGGTTCGGACCGGCAAGGATAAAAACGAGGTGCTTCGTGTATCTGACGGCGCCAAATACTTCAAATTTGTCGCCCGGGTGAACGAATACATTGTGGAACCGGCGCCGGAATCGATCCGTGAATCCGAGGCCATGCATGCCGGGGTGCTCGGTCAGGCGGGCGGGATCGTGGATATCGTCTCCTCGATCAAACCTTCCGACAGAATCAGGGAAAACCTGCTCGAGGCCTCCCTCAAGAAAGACGAGACCATCGACGGTACCCCCTGCACGGTCCTTCACTTCTCGAAAAACGTCAGGGAAAGGGATGTCGAGGTGGATCTTTTTCTGGAGAAAAAGAGCGGCCTGATCCGCAAGATGATTTTTGACAACCATAACTACCTGCCCGCTGACAAGGCCAAAGGGAACCGGGTGTTCATGGTCACGGAAGAGGTGAAAAATATCCGGCTGGATCAGCCGCTGTCAAAGTCCCTGTTCTCGTTTACCCCTCCGAAGGATGCCAGAAAGGTGGATGAATTTTCCTTTATCTCGGAACAGCGGAAAAAGAGGGAGGCGGAGCGATCGGAAAGCTTCCAGCTCCAGGGCAAGGCGGCTCCGGATTTCAAGCTGAAGGACATCGACGGCAAATTGCATTCCCTGTCCGGTTACAGGGGGAAACTGGTTCTTTTGGATTTCTGGGCCACCTTCTGCCCGCCCTGCCGCGTCGAGCTGCCGTTCCTCCAGGAACTGGCCGCGAAATACCGGTCCTCAGGAATTGTTCTTCTCACCATTACAAGGGACAATCCCGAAAAGATCCGCAATTTCCTCAAGGAAAACGGACTGAATATCACGGTGCTCCTGGATAACGACGGGGAGGCGACACAAAATTACAAGACCTTCCTCATCCCACAGGTCTTTCTCATCGATCGCAAGGGAACGGTTCAAAAAGTCATGCTGGGCCTCCAGAGCAAAGAGGTCATGGAGAGGGAGATCAAGAATCTCCTGGGGGGCACGCCCGCTCCGGAGCCGATCCCGTATCCGGAGTAAACACCATACACCCATTCAAGGGGGGCTGGAATCATGCTGTTCCTGCAATATCCACGGGATAAAAAGAAACTCCAGGAAAGATTCCGCATCCAGATCCAGCGGGATCCCCGGATCGAAAAGACCGCGATAGAGATCATCGACAAGCTGGCCAGAGAGGGAGATCGGGCCCTTGTCCACTTCACTGAAAAATTCGACAAGGTGAAACTGACCAACCGCACGCTTCGGGTAACCCGTTCCGAACTGAAAGCGGCCTGGGATTCCCTCCGGTACGAAATGCAAAGCATGATCAGGAAATGCGCAAGGCACATCCGGGAATTTCACAAACACCAGCAGGTCCGGGGATACTCGATCCGGAAGCTCACGGAAGCAACCCTCAGCTACCGCATGAGACCCCTGTCCTCTGTGGGGATTTACGTACCGGGAGGAACCGCGGCCTATCCCTCGAGCCTCCTCATGAACGCGATCCCGGCCCAGATAGCGGGCGTCCCGGAAATCGTGGCGGTTACTCCCCCGGGACCGAAGCGGGCGGTGAACCCCTTGATCCTGGGAGCCGCGCACTATCTGGGGATTGAAAAACTCTACCGTGTGGGAGGGGCGCAGGCCGTGGCCGCCCTCGCCTTCGGCACCCGCACCATCCCCCGGGTGGACAAGGTGGTGGGTCCGGGAAACGCCTATGTGACCGCGGCCAAACGCCACCTTTTCGGAGTGATCGATATCGACATGATCGCCGGTCCCAGCGAGATCCTCGTGATCGCCGATGATTCTTCCCCGATGAGTTACATCGTGGCGGATCTGTTCTCCCAGGCGGAGCACGACACCCTTGCCGTGCCGATCCTGATCTATATCGGGAAACTGGATCGGGGCGCATTCCTGAAGGAAATCGACCGCCAGCTGGAAACGGCCCCGAGAAGGAAAATCATCATGGAGTCCCTTGAAAACCAGGGAATCTGTGTAACGGTTAAAACCCGGAATCAGGCTGTCGAACTCGCGAATCTGAAGGCCCCCGAGCACCTCGAGCTGCTTGCCCGCAAACCGGGCGAACTCGTGGATCGCCTTGTGAACGCCGGGGCCATCTTTGTGGGACCATACTCCCCGGAACCTCTTGGGGATTACGTTGCCGGACCGAATCACGTACTTCCCACCGGGGGTACGGCCCGGTTTTTCTCCCCCCTATCCGTGAGTTCCTTTATGAAGGCCACAAGCATCCTCCGTTTCACCAAGCAGGGATTCCGGCAGCTTGCCTCCACCGCGGCCATGTTCGCCGAGGAGGAGGGTCTTCCGGCCCATGCCCGGGCCGTAAGGATGCGAATGGAAGACGTGGATCAAGAGAGAAAGAAGAGATAAATCATGAACCCGGAACCCACCAAAATCGTGCAGGAGCTGAAACCATACGTGCCCGGGGAACAGCCCCGGGATATGAAGTACATCAAGCTGAATACCAATGAAAATCCCTACCCTCCGGCTCCGGGGGTGTTCGAGGCCGTAAAAACCGCCGGTCTGGACAGGATGCGGCTGTATCCCGACCCTCTCTGCAAGAAGCTGAGGGGCATCCTTTCTCAAAAACACGGTGTTGAAACCGACCGGATTTTCGTGGGAAATGGATCGGACGAGGTGCTCCGGCTCCTTTTCCAGGCATACCTCTCCCCCGGAGAAATCCTGGCTATAACAGATCCCACTTACAGCCTCTACCCGGTTCTGGCCGCGACCTTCGGGGCCGGGATCGAATCGGTTCCCCTGGAAGAGGAGGGTCAGCTGCCCCAAATCCCGGATCCCTCCCGGTTCCGGGTGATGGTCATCGCCAGTCCCAACCCCCCGCTCGGTGCCGTGTACTCTGAAGAGGAACTCGAGGTCCTGATCAAGGCCGCCCCTTCCACCCTTTTCATCATCGACGAGGCATACGTGGATTTCGCAGAGTCCGATTGCATGGATCTTTCCAAACGGCATGAAAACGTGGCCGTATGCCGGACCTTTTCCAAGTCGTATTCCCTGGCGGGCATCCGGGTGGGATACGCCGTGGGTTGCCGGGGCATCATCGAGAACCTTTACAAGATCAAGGATTCCTACAACGTGAACTACCTGAGCCAGGTGGCTGCATGCGCGGCGGTGAAGGCGGAGGAATATTACCGTCAAACCGCCTCCCGCATCAGGGAGGATCGGGAATTTCTCGCGGGAGAGCTCCGGGAGATGGGATTGCGGGTTTACCCGTCGCAGGGGAATTTCATCTTCGCAGAAGGGGAAGATGGAAGAAAGATTTACGAGGGATTAAAGGCGGCCGGGATCCTGGTGAGATATTTCGACCTCCCCCGCCTGAGAAGAGGCGTCCGGATCACCATCGGCACGCGGAAAGAGATCGAGGAGTTATTGAAGGCCCTGGCCGGGCTGTGATGGGGTCAGACGCCACTATTTGTTCTATTTTCCAACCATCCTGTAATTCAAATATATCCGTAATTACTTGTTCGATGCCTTTGCGGGGGGGAAGACGAAAATCGATTGCCCGACGATAACGGGAGTGTCGGTGGTCATTACCCCGGCAAAAGGGGTCAGACTCGAATGGCACTAACTTAAGGCTCGAAAAGACCAATTTCCCCACGATTTATCTTCGTGCTCGTGCTTGCCCGCAAAGTCGAAGTCACTCTGAGGCGCGACGAAGACTTATGCTCGAAATCGAAATCGATCATATTCTCAAAATGCAGGAAGGATCTTGAATCAAGGAGAGAAGCACGTGAACTCGACTTTTTATCGGAAACGTCGAGTGCGAGTACGAGTACGAGTACGATTGCGATTTCGATTTCGAGTGAGAGAAAGGAACTATATCTCCTATGAGAACATGATTCTATTTCCTTAAGTTAGTGCCATTCGGGTCAGACTCCTAGTTATGAAAGAAAACAACACATACCAGTTACTTATACAAGGGTGAAAATGGCGCTTTTGCGGGTTTTTATAATAACCCGGTTTAGCGAAAATCTTTCAAAACTGAGAGTCTGACCCCCCTGGCTGACCCCCCTGGGATCTTTCAAAACAGACACTTTCGGAAGGGGGCAGACCCGAATCGGGGGATAAACGGTGGATCAGACATCTGAAGTAAGATCCCTTTGATTTACGAACAAAGATCAACGATGTACGATTTTCGAAGTATTTGTAATTATTCATTCGCACATCACAAATCGTTGTTCCTTGTTCTTAAATCAATCTCTTGTCTCTGGGGGGCAGACCCGA
>Ga0272442_10007539_pt1 | contig 14036 bp, 18 predicted proteins | sample SSMForm2O_FD_200262 | JGI IMG/M metagenome (GOLD analysis project Ga0272442, IMG submission 200262) | Marine sediment archaeal communities from Little Sippewissett salt marsh, Falmouth, MA, United States - SSM-Form-2O | ecosystem: Environmental > Aquatic > Marine > Wetlands > Sediment ...
GCCTTCGCCTTCTTTCATTTTCGAAGACCTTAACCGGAGGTTCACATTTCTTCAATCACCCCCGATGGAGCGAGTGGTTGGAGCATTCAACTTGCGAGCCCAATCGCCATTTACTGAGGTCTGGAAGACCGATCCGATCCTGCATGTTCAGTACCCGAGACCTTGGAATCACGTCGCCGATTTCGTCGCCAAACGCGGCGAAATCCCGGAAAATTCCATTTGGCGGAGAGGGCGGGATTCGAACCCGCGGTAGCGCCCTTAAGCACTACAAAGGATTAGCAATCCCCCGCTTTCGACCACTCAGCCACCTCTCCAAGTTATTGGCTTGCAACGGGTTGCTACGCCGTCGGTTCTTTCCGGCCAGCCGTTTGCCTCATGTTTGTGACATTCCGAGGCCGAAAGAACTCAAGGGTGAAGCCCAAGTGACTCCCCCTTGAAGCAGGGCCAAGCATATTATGGAGAGGGACCCAGTGGCAAGGTGATTCTGTCCGAAGGAGCGCCCTTGCCCTGTCTCCGTTTGCGCAATATCAATGAATATGTACAATCTGAACTCGAAAGGGGATCAGACAGAAATAGATGAAGAAAATGTAGAATACATTCGGGCCTCGCACTGTCTAATGGGTGTCGTTCGAAGTCGCACACAACATTGGATAAGGAGGAAAGACCATGACAAAGCTGTTCTTTCGGGCACTGGCCGGGAGACTCGGGCAGGGCATGACCGACTGGAAAGGCATGTTGCTGCGTCCTCGCACGACTCTGCTGGAAATCGCGGAACGTGAGGATTGGGCCATCCCCGGCATGCTACTCTTTATTACCCTCAGCGTGGGCCTGCCCTTCTTGTTCGTCCTTCGAGGCACCGTCACCGACAGATTCACATTGATGACGTCTGGTTTCCTAGGTGTGGCCTTTTTCATTGCGCTACTCGCCGTCTCGATGAAACTGATGCATGGCAAGGCCTGCCTCAAGACTTTGTTGAGATTGTCCGGATTCGTTGGCGTTCCGTATCTGACGTTTGGACTGCTTGCCGTTGTCATTGGTGTCCTCTTGTTCGCGTTCGGTGTCTTTCCCATCAAAGGCGGACCTCTTGTCGCGTCAATGTTTGTCTTACCGTTCGTGTGTATAACGGCTTGGTCTGTATGGATCGCGTACTTGACAGCGCGGGCCGTGTATCGCACGGCCACATCCACGAAGTGTCTGGTCGGGTTGCTCGCAGCGATTGTGCTGGCCAATGCCGCTAACAATACGTTGGCCGTGTTTCTTTCGAAAGCGGATTTGATCAAGGAGAAGTGGTCAATACCTGTCACTGTTGTCGAGCGGCACGGGGAACCCGTTCTTTTGGAGCCTCCGTCTGCTCAAGAGAGGGAGGCCGTGGAATGATGTCCGTGGCCAATGGGCAGGCAGCAGTTCCGGCTGACAGAGATCGGGCCGCGGCGCCTGCTGCATCATCTTCCTCTCTCACCACCTCTCGCGGAACTGATGACACACAGATCATTCAGGCTGTGCTCTCCGGAGACAGCAGGGCGTTTGAGCAGTTGGTCAAAAGCTATGGCGTGCGTATGATGGGGCTATTGTGTCAGATGCTTGGGAACGAAGCCGACGCGCAGGATCTGGCGCAGGAAACGTTCATCAGGGCATACCGAAAGCTGTCCCGTTTCCGGCAGGAATCATCATTCGGGACCTGGCTGACACGCATCGCCATCAATCTGGCAAAGAACCATCTCTCTAAACGCAGAAATCAAACCATGGCATTGCCGCAGATGGCGGCCCATTCCTTCGTCGATCCTGATACGCCCCCTGACCACGTCAGCCGCAAGGAAATGACCGACCATCTGACGAGCGCTCTGGAACAGTTGTCGTCGAATCATCGAACGGTTCTTGTCCTCCGTCTCTTGCAGGGCATGTCCTATAAGGAGATCAGCCAAGTCCTCAATTGTCCGATTGGAACCGTCATGAGCCGGTTGTCACATGGAAAGAAAGCGCTTTTGCGGAAGCTTTCGTCAATGAACGTAGACCTGGAGGAGGTTCGATCATGAGCCGGTTGACCTGCTGGATCGTGTCAGAGACAATAAGTGCCTATTCGGATGGAGAACTGGCCGACTCCGAACGGTTGGCGATACAGAAACACTTGGCTTCTTGCGAGGCCTGTCGTCGCGTGGCTGCACGTATGACCGACGTCGCGCAACTTGCCAAGAGTCTGCAGAAGCCGCCGTCGGATCTTGACGCCCTAAGCGACCTAGAGCGTCGAGTCATGGGCAGCGTACTCGCGACCTCACCTCAGCCGCCGGAGCGGATGTCATTTCGTGACAGACTCCACGATTGGGTGCCCGACCCCGTGGCTGCATCCGTGGCGATTGTATTCGGCCTCTTGCTTGGGGTGTTGAGAGTGGTGGTCTGACCGGGCCATGCTCGGAATTACATGCATACGCTTAAAGGGATTATTCAACTGCGCTACAAGACGTCTGCGGCTATGTCTCTTGGCTATACTGCCATATCCCGTATCCGTTCTTCCAGCTGTTGATGTACCGGACAGTCGGCATCATCAAAAACGGCGGGAAAATACTCTGCCGCGTATGGTTGAACGGTGTACCTGTCGTTTGGAATGAACTCGGCGTGAGTTCCTAATTCCAGTCGCACTTCCGGCTGAACATACGGAACTGCATCCACGGCCCGTGGATAGGCAAAGTTCACAATGTGACCGTCGTCCGGGTCGACGTAGAGTTTCCACGCTGTCTTGTCCGACAGTGTTTCGGCGATGCGCATCTCCAGAATCTCGATGAAGTCGGACGCGATATACTGACGGCAGACCTTCAGCATTTCATCAAGGAGCTTCGTCCGCTTTGTATTCGACATGTCCGCCGTAGGGTCGCGGCCTCCTGTAAAACCGAGCATCTTGTAGTCGACAGCAACATCAATGTCCTCCGAGAATCGCTGGATAACGCCGAAGATCTTAGATAGTGTTGTGCCGCCCTTGAATAGAATGTGCGGCTCAAGGTCGGCAATGGAGAACAGGTGCTTCAGTATCCAGCACACCCAGAAATCCTTCTCGATCAGGCCTTCGACGAGGTCCATACGCTCTGCGACATTGCGAAAAAGATCGGCCCGGTCACCTGATGGAAGAGAGGCGACTTTGTTCATGTCATTTCCCCCCCTCATTGCATATCTGTTCGATCAGTTCGTAGACCCAATCGGTACCGTAGCGTGCGTCGCGGATGGCGCCTTTGCCGTTGGCAATCCCCCGCTTTCGACCACTCTGCCACCTCTCCGCAGTAGGATTGTCGGCAAAAGCCTACGAGGAGTATGAGACGATTCCCCGAATCCTCTTTCTCACATCCGCGCCCCCCTGACTCTCTGAGAGGTCGGGGCGTAATCCGCGGTTATTCTGGAGTTTGGGAAAAGTTGATGAATAGACCAGGCTAACAGCTTATCCAGAATTCTCGTCTCACTGTCTTCATTGCCGGAACTCGCGAGAAATCCGGGGAAATTGCGAGTTTCGTAAGATGTTTATCTGGAAGCGGTTCGGCGAATCATCTCTCCTTGGCTTGCGTATGTGTGTAACTTGCGTGTTGACGCAAGTACCCCAGATAGGCAAGTATATGCGTGTCAAAAGGAGCGAAAAATGGACGTTCGAGAAGAACATATTGCGGAGATGTGCCTTCGGAAGCTGGACGAGATACTGGAGGACGCGGGCTTGGGGTCTGGTCACCGGGAGGCAGCTTGTGGGCCGGAATTCGATTGTGCCTATCAGGTATCCGGCGAAGGCCCACGGTTTCTTATCGAGGTGAAACAGTCGTTCCGCCCCCACCAAGTCGATCGCCTGGCTGACCGCTATAGCCAGTGGCTTGCTCCCCAGGACGGTCTCCCCAGGAACCTGCTGCTACTGCTTGCCAGTCGGCTGCCGCCGTCCGTCATCGAGAAATGCAGCGAGATGGGCGTATGTGCGCTGGATGAAGATGGCAACGGTTTCCTGCGTCTTCCGTCCCTGTACTACCAGAAATCGATCCATCGAGAGCGCAGTGCTCCGTCTTCGCCGGCACGAAGCGCAGTATTCTCCCCCAAAGCATCGCGTCTGGTCCGGGCTATGCTGGCCCAGTATCCGAAGGCATGGAACCAGACCGAGTTGGCTGAGAAGACCGGCATCAGCGAGAGCCACGCAAGCCGAATGGTCGCGAAGATGATTGATGCCGACTACGTGCGAAGAGAAAAGGACAAGCTTCGCATCGTGGACCCGGATCGACTCCTGGATGATTGGGCGGCTGTATACAGGTTTGACCGTCACAGGCGCTCTCGGTTCGCGCTCGCAATGGGCGAGTACCTTCAAGGTCTCCGCAAGTTCCAGCAGGAGATGCAGCGACAGAACATTCGGTTCGCTTTCACTAGCTGGAGCTCCGCGTACCTGAACGCCCCGTACGGCATACCAGATTCCATCGTTGCCTTTGTGGACCGGCTTACCGCGGACGTTCCCTTCCGGGCTCTCCACCCCGCAGAAAGCAAGGGCAACGTTCTGTTGCTGCTTCCGCGTGATGAAGGAGTGTTCCAGTTCACCCAGACCGGGGAGTTTGGTGAGAGCGTAGCCGATGTGCAGACCTATTTGGATCTGCGCAGTCTACCTGGTCGCGCTTCGGAACAGGCAGATGTTCTCAGAGAGAAGCGACTGATTTTCGAGGAGTAGAGACATGGCAGGCGAGAAGCCACAAACAGTTGCCGGCTACAGTTCTGCGCAGACAGGACTTGCGGAACACACCCTTGTTACCGTGTGGCGCTACATCTCAGACTATCGGGAATACCTCGTCCTTGTTGGCGGATTGGTGCCGCGCTATCTGGTGGACAGAGTGACAGAGCGCGAAGTGAAGGTCGGTGCAGGCCACTGCGGCACGATGGACGTGGACTTCGGCATCAGCCTCGGGGTCTCTGACCTGGAGACCTAAAAGAGCATACGCAGGATCCTCAGTGAAAAGGTGCACTTCGAGCGCGGGACCAACGAAGCCGGCAACAAGCAGAAGCACTCGTTCGCGTCCAATATCGACGGTCAAGATATCAACATCGACTTTCTCACCACGAAGTACGGCGGACCTGAGAGTAGGGTCCGGCAGGTTGAGGATGATCTCAGCGCCATCCAGGCCGAAGGCTTGGGTCTGGCGTTGACCGACCCTCTCGTTGTGAAGATTCGCGCAGAGCTTCTGACTGGCGACGGTCCCTACACGGCAGAAGTGCCCATCTGTCGCCCAGTGCCATACGTTGTTCTCAAAGCGCTGGCATTTAGCGACCGAGGTGAACGCAAGGATGCTTACGACCTCGTCTACACGCTGATCCACTATGGAGATGGGGCATCTTCAGTTGCCGACGAGGTGCGCGGCGATGAACGCGCCGCGGACTCCTTCGATCGTGCTACCAAGGAGATGGCGAAGCTGTTTGCGTCAGAGTCCGATAACGGCCCCGTAGCTTACGCGAGTTTTTTCGAAGACCGGGAGCCGACACCAGTCGCAAACGCCTACGCTGCCGTGCAGGAGTTCCTGAAGAGCCTATGACCCTCGATCATTTCGCTTCCTCGTCGGAGACGTGCTCGTAGTGGATGACGATTTTGTCTTCACCGGGCTGGGGCCGCATGGCAGCGCCGGCGCCGGCCCCCAACATCAGAGCCTTAACGCGCCTGCGCTCGGCCTTGGAGAGGCGCGACCAGGCCATCGTTTGGGGGAAGAGTCTCTTCAACAGCTCATCCAGGATTCTCATCTCACTATCACTATTGTGCAAAGGATTGCGAAATACGGAAAAAACTTGCGAATTCTTCTGTGCGGGGAAATCCACAACCGCAATACCGAATGCGAAGCAGGAAGACAGAACAACCCCTGAGTGACGGGATTGGCGGGGACGACCGGGTTCGAACCGGCGACCTCCGGCGTGACAGGCCGGCGTTCTATCCAAGCTGAACTACGCCCCCCAGATGGTACTCCCGCCAGGATTCAAACCCGGACTAAGTGGTCCGTAGCCACTCGTGCTATTCATTACACCACGGGAGCCTCTTCGGTTTCATGGTGCCCCGGCGGAGAATTGAACTCCGGCCACGAGATTGAAAGTCTCGTATCCTAACCACTAGAAGACCGGGGCAAATGGTGGGCGCGGCGGGAGTTGAACTCGCATCGTCCGGATTAGAAGCCCGGTGCTCTCTCCATTGAGCTACACGCCCATCTTTTCTGCGTGATCTACCTCCTTGTTGGTGGGTGCGGTGAGACTCGAACTCACGTCACCCAGATTAAAAGTCTGGTGCTCGTCCAACTGAGCTACGCACCCATGATCTGTTTGCCATCTCCGTTCATGCCCTTCACCTTAATTGGTCGGGCAGGCAGGACTCGAACCTGCGACCCCGTGCTCCCAAGGCACGTGCGCTACCAGGCTGCGCTACTGCCCGAATCTGGACACAAAAAAACCCCCGGATGCTCATCCATCCGAGGGTTACCATGCCAATATGTTATGCGATCTTACGGCGACAGACCACAGGCAGGCCGGTACCCCTCGGCGCAACGGCGTTCATCCGGACGCCGCGCGGGGGCATCAGCTTTCTCTGGTCTCCTATCCCGCATTTCACTCATCGATTAACCTTCTCCTATCGTCACTTCGTATATTACCACACACGTTGGCATGCCTCAAGGCGGAAGTGTCCTTGACCTGGGCCACGGTCTGCAGTACCATATAGACAGAATAGGAGACTGAATCGAAATGAAGCGTTTATCCACAGAGCTATATAGCTTGCGGGAGGAGTGCTATCTGCATTCGTCAGATAGTAATTGGCTCCTTATATCCGCTCGCCCTTTGGCGTCTGTGGATGATGTGCTCTGATACCCAATAGACATACGAATCACAGAAGCCCTTGGGCGAAAGCCCAAGGGCTTTTTTGTTGCCCTAATCCAAGGTTTTGAGGGCTTTGGACGCCGAAAACTGGTGGCGTGGGAGAAACGCCGGAGCGTGAAGTAACACATGACAAAAGCTCCGAGCACCCCGTCATGCTGGTGCGAAAAGGCGAAGGCAAAACAGAAGAGAAGTGTCGGCGGGAGAAATCCGCCGAACCTGACAGGTGTGTCTGTAAAGGGCGGTAGCTCAACTGGCAGAGCGGCGGTCTCCAAAACCGCAGGTTACGGGTTCAATTCCTGTCCGCCCTGCCAGATGAGATAAGCGTGCCGAGTAGCACAACTGGTAGTTGCGCCGGATTGTTAATCCGGATGTTGCAGGTTTGAGCCCTGCCTCGGCAGCCATTCGACGCGCTTCGCTTGCTCATGGCAGGCCAAGCAATGAAAGAAGTGAGAATATGGGGAGGTAGACCCGTAGGGCGCGGGACGTGGCTGTAGACCACGTTCGCCTTCGTGCGGCCGGGTGGTTCGACTCCATCCCTCCCCACCAACTCTGATGTTGGCCGTAGCTCAACGGTTAGAGCACCGGGTTGTGGACCCGGGGACGACGGTTCGATTCCGTTCGGCCAACCCAGTTTCGGAGAATGAGAGGATGAAACAGTTATCATCAAGTATATCGCTATCGTTGTTCCTCCTGCGTGGAGGGGGCGGCCGGCGTGTGTACTTGACCGGCGGCTGAAGTGTTACGCTTCGACCATCAGCCCCCTCCGGGAAACTGGAGGGGGTCTTTTTGTTGCAGGCGGGTAGCTGATGTTGGTGCAAGCGGGATCCTTATAAGGTCCAGCACGTGGGTTCAATTCCCACCCCGCCTACCAGGGATTAAAGAATGGAGCAGACCCGGCCGGATGAGGAGCTGGTCTTGAAAACCAGTAGGCGGCAGAGATGTCGCTTGGGGGTTCGAGTCCCTCCTGCTCCGCCAGGCACCAGAGCCTTCCGCCTTCGCCAAGGCTTCGGCGGGACAGGCCGGCACGGTGCCTGGCTGCGCCGCAGAAAGGAGTAGTCATTTTGTTTTGAGAAACGCGGAGGGTTGCCCGAGTGGTAAGGGGCTGGCCTGCTACGCCATGGCCACGTGAAAGCGTGCGGGAGTTCGATCCTCTCACCCTCCGCCATGTTCTTTGAAAACGGCCCGGTGACGGAAGCTGGCATACGTACCACGCTCAGAACGCGGTTCATGTGGGTTCGAATCCCACCTGGGGCACCAAGCGATGGAGGGTTGGCCGAGCGGTAAGGCGCTGGTCCCGAAAACCATGGCCGTGCTGACGCACGCGGGGGTTCGATCCCCTCACCCTCCGCCAAGTAACGGATGGACGCAGCGGCAGGCGTTTGATGACGTCCGCGAACAGGAGGTGAGATTTAGGCGCCGTGGGGTCATCCAACGCGCCCAAAGGTCCGCAACGTCCCCATCCATCGCCGTGTCCCTCTCGGCCGCGAACGCCCAGTGGCAGAGCATCTCGGCATCTTCGTGCCGCGGTGAGGCTGCCATGTGGCATCCTGTGCACTCATCTCGTGCGAGCGTTCCGACGCACACATAGACAGATCCCCCCGACTGCTCCGAGAAACAGCCCTGCATAGAGCCCCGTGTGTATCCACCAGACACGAGCCAGGCAGAGAAGCCGGTGGCGGAAGAGAAGGGGAGAGAAGAGTTCGCTAAGGTGGGCCGGGATATGGTCGTGAGCAATGAAAGGGGTTAGGCAGCCAGCCACGGCCGCGGTCGCAACCGGGAGCCAGCAGAACCTACAGATCAAGTGGCACCGCTCCTTCGCCGGCACACGGCCCAGTGCGAACAGCCAGACAGCGCAGGCGACGATTCCCCCGGAGAATCCCGCCTGAGCGCCAAGCAGGACTGCCCGGCACTTCAGTCCCTCGCCCGGCGCCAGGCCCTTGCCAAGGATGAAGTACTCGGGTGAGATCCCGACGGTGATCGAATCATTTACTGCGCCGAACGCAGCTCCCACCAACCCGGCCGCGAACAACAGGCCATACTCCCAGATCCGGTCCCGCCGCCCCGGATGGCGCATACGGTCGTAGAGTATCAGGCCCACGGCGAGGAGCGCCAATACCAGGACACGCAAGGAATACGGGATTGTTGTCATAGACCAGTCGTGAGCCATGCGGGTGCCGGCCAGTCCCACTACAACAGGACCCGGAGGGACAGGTACCCTCTACTTGTCGAACCAGCCCTTGCGGCGCTCCTTCTTCAGGGCTTCGATAAGTTGCTCCGGGAGTGGGCCTACCTTGACGTAGATTTCTTTCGGGGCCGTCTTGAAGTACTTTAACAGCGCCGGGCAAAGCCAGCCCTCCATCTTGAACTTCTCGCAGTAATACCAGTTGCCCCGCCGCGCCTTGCGCTTCCACACGACCTTCGCGTCGTAGTCCGGGATGAACCCGGATGAGAACATAAGCCGAAAAGCTACTTTTGCGTTGGGAACGTTGGTCACCAGCTTGTCGATCATGACGTTCACGGCACCTACGAATGGCTCACGAACGAAACCCAGCTCCTTGTCGTCAAATGCCCAGATCCCCTGGATATTGTATGGCCAGATGACGTGAACGGAGTTCGATGGCGCTTTGGCGTCCCCTGCCATTCCCATCAAGGGGGACAGGCACACCAAGCAGTACAGGAATACACAAGCAATCCGTTTCATGGCCGAATCATACCGCAATCACCAGAATCCATCAAGGAAAAGCGGTACCTACCGCGCCAATATCAGGTGACCGATGACGCGAAATATACTCCGTATAAGCCCAGTATAGGCTCAGCCGTTCCGCGGCGCCGCACGCGCAGGTTATGCCGCAAAAGGGAATTCGTGCACCAGATGCCAATGGGGGATGACTGCAGGGACATGCCGACATTGCTGGCACGTTTGCTGCTGAACGGCGGCACAACGGCTGAGTATGCGTCCGAGCAGAACGTCCTGGCTTGCGGCGGTCCGCGTGGCGCCGCGAGAAGGAACGCCAACCCGGGAGGAAAAATGAGGAAGCGGTACGGACGAGGAACAGCTGTGCTGGGAGTGGTTGTGGGGCTGTTGCTGGTCAGGTGTGCGTGGGGAGGAAGTCTGGTCCAGACGAATGCGCCGGGGCCTACGATGCACACCTTGGAGGAGATCTACCAGAAACTGGAATGGATCGGCACAAACATGGTGAGACTCGTTGTGACCACGAACACCTCTACTCGACCACAGCAGACGGGGCAGACAGCGTCGTACCACACGGGAGACGATGGTGATCTGCGGAAGGGGGTGCGATGGCCGAGCCCGCGGTTCACAGTGAACGCGGCTTCAAACACTGTCTTTGATAGTCTGACGGGGCTGATGTGGGCGAGGAACGGGAATATCTGGGGAAGCGTAACCTGGAATACGGCAGTAGACAACTGCAACAGCTTGGAGCTGGGAGGGTATACCGACTGGCGACTCCCGAATTTGCGCGAGCTGCACAGTCTGGTTGACTACAGTCGGTATACTCCGGCCGTTCCGGCCGCACACCCGTTCACGAACGTTCACCCCGAGTACTACTGGTCGAGCACCACGTTCGACGGCGGCCCAGTCAACGCATGGGGCGTGTATTTCGGCTTTGGCTACGTGGCTCTCAACGACAAGACCTCGGTAGGGTACGCATGGCCGGTGCGCGACGAGAAGTGAGGAAGAGCGGGGAACTGATGAAAACAGCAAGGCTGACACGCCCTGTGGGGCGACCGTCGGAGGGGGAGACGAGAAAGCGGCTCAGACGAGGGACAGGTGTCTGGGAAATAGCTGCCGGACTCCTGCTGGCCGGGTGTGCATGGGCGGGAAGTCTGGATCCGACAAATGCGCCGGGGCCGACGATGCATTCCCTGGACGAGATATACTACGGATTGGACTGGATCAGCACCAACCAGGCAGGGATTATTGTGACTACGAATGTTGTCATTCGACCGCAAAAGACAGGGCAGACAAACTCATATCGCCCGGGAGACGACGATGACCTGCAGAAGGGAGTGCCGCCGCCGAGTCCACGGTTCACAGTGAACGCGGCCTCCAACACCGTCCTGGACAATCTCACGGGGCTGATGTGGGTCAGGAACGCCAACATCTGGGGCCTGCTCACTTGGAGCAACGCGGTCGACAGCTGCAACAACCTGGTGTGGAGCGGATACGACGACTGGCGTATGCCGAATCGACGTGAGTTGGAGAGCATGATCGACTACGGGCAGCGCAATCCCGCTCTGCCCCCGAGGCATCCGTTTACGGATGTCGAACTCGAACGCTACTGGACGAGCAGCTCGCTTGGTGTCGGGAACGCGTGGGGTGTGGATCTTGATACCGGAGCGGTGGGTGCTCTCGACAAGCCGTACGTTGGCTACACATGGCCCGTTCGCGGTCGGTCCAAGGGAGATGCAAAATGAAGAAGTGGCACGGGCGAGGGACAGGTGCGTGGCAAGTGGTTGCCGAATTCCTGGTGGCCGGGTGTGCATGGGCGGGAAGCTTGGCGCCGACGAACGGGCCGGGTGCAACGATGCACACACTGGAGGATATCTACCGGAAGATCAGCCTGATTGAGACGAACATGGTGAGGTTCACTGTAGCGACGAACCTGTGTGACGGAGTACCGGAGACGGGACAGACAGAAGTGCATCAGGGGGGCGACGACGGCGATCTGAAGATGGGGGCTGCATGGCCGGTCCCGCGGTTCACCGTTGATGCCACGGGGAGCAACGTTCTGGACAATTTCACTGGCTTGATGTGGACGAGGAATGCAAACATCTGGGGCGAGCTTACCTGGAGCGATGCGGTTAACAAGTGCAACAGCCTGGTCTGGGGGGGGTATGATGACTGGCGTTTGCCGAACTTGCGCGAGCTGAACAGTTTGCGCGACTACGGCCGGTATCCCACCTTGCCCGAGGGACACGCGTTCACAGATTTGGGGTCCTGGTACTACTGGTCAAGTACTTCAGTTGCGGAAGATCCGACCCGTGCGTGGCTGGCGGGTCCACCCGGTGGCTACACGTGGTTTGACCAGAAGGTATGGCCACAATCCGTATGGCCGGTTCGTGGTGGGCTTTGAAACGTGGCCGGGGTTCTCGGGAGATGACGATGCTAGGCAATATGGTAAGGTATCTGGTGTTGTTCGGCGTGCTGTGCGGCGCGCTTGCGGATGACAGCGGGATCGACCCGGACAAGGAATACGCTTGGGGCGAGAACGTGGGCTGGGTCAGCGGCGCGCCAACGAATGCGGGAATAACCGTTCATTTCAACGGCCAGGTGGGTTGGCTGAGCGGAAATGCCTGGGGCGAGAATGTCGGCTGGATTGTGATGGGATCGGCTTCGAATGGCCCATATGTCAACACCACGTCGACCAACTGGGGCCTGAACATGGACGCCACCGGCAAGCTCTCCGGCTATGCGTGGGGCGAGAACATAGGTTGGGTCAACTTTGGTCACGAGCAGTGCGGTGCGGCGATCGATCCCGAGTACGGGCGCTTCACGGGCTATGCCTGGGGGGAGAACATTGGCTGGCTGCACCTCGGCGGCCTCTCAACCAACTACGGCGTGCGCACATTAGCGTTCGACACGCAAGTGAAGGGCACGCCGAACTGGTGGCTCAACCACCATCATGTTGGTGAGGACTACGATGAAGGTGACGGGGTTTCCGCCTGGAAAGAGTATATCGCGGACACCGATCCGAACGACTCCTCCTCCTTCCTGCACATAACGTCGCTCTCGAGCTCGACAGGGAAAAGACTCGTGACGTTCAGCCCTGTCTCGACGCAGCGGTGCTATACTCTCCGCCGTCGCGCCGGACTGAAGGCTGGAGGGTGGACCGCTGTGCCCGGACAGGTTTCAGTCCAGTATGAGACTGGCGGAGAGAAGACCATGCAGGACAATAATGCCGCGACGGCAGCGTTCTATACGGTGAGAGCAGGGGTGACGCCGTAGGAATAAGGACAGGTTAGTCGAGATCGAAATTGTCCCAGGACGTGGCTCCGGTGAGAGAGGTCCGAGTAGCGCCCATAGGGTTCCCGGTGGCGATGTCGTATTCCCGCGTCGAGTTGTCGGCCGCCGTGTGAAGGTTACCAGTCCGAAGATATTGGGATGACCCCAGCTCGTTCACTGCCAGGGCGGGAATGTTCCAGCAGGAACCCATCAGAAACTGGTCTGTCAGGATCACAACGGGCATCTGGAACCGGTACGCCGGGTCGAAAGCCCGGCGCGTAAGATCGAACGCATCTTCGAGGCTGACCGGTGCAGCAACGCGGCGTCCGACGAAAGGGGCCCGTGCGACAGTCAAGTGACACAATCAAGCGACTGATGATACACAACGGGGCCCGGTGAGCGGGAAACAAAGTCTGCACATGCCTTTCACGCTTCTCGCTATGCGAAGTTGTCCGCTGTAGATAGGGGGATTGCTGGCAGATTGCGGCGAATTTTGCATCGAAGCTCAGTACGGACGCCATCTGGCACGCTGTTTGCTCAAACGGAAGATCTTAGTAATAGAAGAAACAAGAGGGAGGATAGAGAACATGAGGAACGATGAAAAGTGGATGATGGTTGTGAGTGGGTTGGCCGCGTTGGCTATAATGGCGGGTGTGTCGATTGCGGCTTGCCCAGGAAACAAGTGCGGAGAGAGTAAGAAGGACGCGTGCTGTTCGTCGGGAGAGTGCGCGATGACGAAGGGGAGCGCGTATTGTTCTGCGGGTGATTGTGAGGCGGGCGCGGTGATGAGCAAGAAGGATGCTTCGTGTCCGGAAGGTATGTGTGCGGCGGGAGCGGCGATGGAGGTCGAGGACGAACCGGTAAAGCCTTCTACGAAGTACGCGGCGATCAGCACTGCTGCCTTGGCGGCCCTGTTGAGAAGCGGCACCGATATTGTCCTGCTTGATGCGCGTAGCGGTAAGTACGATGACGGAAGGAGGCTGCCAGGAGCGAAGGCGCTGTCGGACAAGGCGACGGAGGAAGAGGCGCTGGCTGCTATCGGCAGCAAGGACAAGCTGGTTGTGGCTTACTGCACCAACCTGAAATGTCCGGCGAGCAAGCGCCTAGCCCTGCGCCTGCCCCCGCAGAAAAGACGGGACAGAACCTTGGCGATCGTGTATAACCGGGGACATGAAATCAACAACCAGTATCAAAGAGAAGCTCTCGACCCCTGAAACCGTAACGTTAG
>Ga0272442_10007540_pt1 | contig 14036 bp, 10 predicted proteins | sample SSMForm2O_FD_200262 | JGI IMG/M metagenome (GOLD analysis project Ga0272442, IMG submission 200262) | Marine sediment archaeal communities from Little Sippewissett salt marsh, Falmouth, MA, United States - SSM-Form-2O | ecosystem: Environmental > Aquatic > Marine > Wetlands > Sediment ...
AAAACTGCTTCGAGCCATTTTTGGTGACAAGTCCAGTGATGTGAAAGATGCATCGATGCATGTTCCTGCAGGAATGAAGGGGATTGTGATCAAGACAAAGCTGTTCAGTCGCAAAAAGAAGGTCGGTCTGGATATCAGGGAGCGGCAGGAGGCGATTGACGCCTTGTTCGAACGCAGGACAGCGGATCTCCGGAGTCGCTTCAACACGTGGATGAGCCAGCTTTTTGAGGGTAAAAAGAGTACGGGCATCTACAATCAGAAGGGAAAAGAGATTGTTCCCGCCGGCAGTGTTCTTGATGCGGGAACGCTTGGCAAGTTTGCCGGTCTCGGTTTTCTTGAATCTGTGGACCTCTCCAAGGGTATCGTCAAGGACGCGAAAGCCAACGCGACACTGCTTCGCCTCTGCAGAGAGTATCGTCTCATGCTGAAGGATATGGAAGATGAGCGTGAGAATGAAAAATACAAGCTCAATATAGGAGATGAACTTCCGCCCGGAATTGAAGAGCTTGCAAAGGTCTACATCGCTCAGAAAAGAAAAATACAGGTTGGCGACAAGATGGCCGGTCGTCATGGCAACAAGGGTGTGGTCGGAAAAATACTGCCAATCGAGGATTTGCCTTTCATGGGTGACGGCACGCCGGTTGATATCGTCCTGAACCCTCTCGGTGTTCCCAGCAGGATGAATATCGGTCAGCTCTATGAAACCTCTCTCGGATGGGCTGCAAGGGCACTCGGTGTTCAGTTTAAAACGCCGATTTTTGATGGTGCATCCTACACCGAGGTGCAGGAACAGCTTGAAAAAGCCGGTCTGCCCATGCACGGGAAAGTCAGGCTTTACGACGGTCGCACAGGAGAGCCTTTTGATGATGAAGTAACGGTCGGATACATCTATATGCTGAAACTGAGTCATCTTGTGGATGACAAGATTCATGCGCGTTCGACCGGTCCTTACTCGTTGATAACCCAGCAGCCGCTGGGCGGAAAAGCGCAGTTTGGTGGCCAGCGGTTCGGTGAGATGGAGGTATGGGCACTTGAGGCTTACGGCGCGGCAAATATTCTCAGAGAGATGCTTACCGTTAAATCAGATGATGTCGTAGGGAGAAACAAGACCTACGAAGCGATTGTCAAAGGCCAGAATCTACCCGACCCCGGAACGCCGGAATCGTTTAATGTTCTGGTCAGAGAGCTACAGGGCCTTGGACTTGAAATACGTATTGACAACAAGGTTCCTTGAGCTAGTTTACGTTGTTGTTATGTGATACTTTCAGGGATTTCTAAAAGGTCGTTTAAGAGGGACATATACTATGATATTTTCACAAGGAGTTTCACCTTTCAAAGGTGATTTTTCAAAGATAAAATTCAGCATTGCATCTCCTGAAAGCATTCTTGCGCATTCACGAGGTGAGGTGCTCAAACCGGAGACGATCAATTATCGCACATTCAAGCCTGAGCGTGATGGCCTGATGTGTGAGAAAATATTCGGTCCCACGAAAGATTGGGAATGCTATTGCGGCAAGTACAAACGCGTCAGGTATAAAGGTATTATCTGTGACCGCTGCGGAGTCGAGGTGACCATGAAGAGCGTGCGTCGTGAACGTATGGGGCACATCTCTCTTGCCGTTCCGGTTGTTCATACATGGTTTTTCCGCTCTGTTCCCAGCAAAATTGGTGCCTTGCTCGATCTTTCAACCAAGGAACTTGAACGGGTTATCTACTATGAGGTATATGTAGTGATCAATCCCGGTGAACCGGGAGAGAAACAGGGAATAAAAAAACTTGATCGTCTGACTGAAGAGCAGTATTTCCAGATCATAACCGAGTACGAGGACAATCAGGATCTTGACGATAATGATCCGGCAAAGTTCGTGGCCAAGATGGGTGGCGAAGCCATTCATACACTCCTTAAAGGACTCGAACTTGATACACAGGCTGTTGATCTTCGCAAAATACTCCGGGAAAGCGGTTCAGAGCAGAAGAGAGCCGATGCCCTCAAACGCCTTAAGGTTGTCGAGGCATTCAGAAAAAGTTTCGAGCCGGTAAAAAAGACAAGAAAGAAATCCACCGGTCTTTTTCCCGAGGACGAAGCTCCGGAACCCTATGTGTATGAAGGTAACAAGCCGGAATACATGGTCATGGAGGTTATACCGGTCATACCTCCTGAATTGCGTCCGCTTGTCCCTCTTGAAGGAGGGCGGTTCGCGACATCCGATCTTAATGATCTTTATCGAAGGGTCATTATCCGGAACAACCGCTTGAAGAAGCTGATTGATATTCGTGCGCCTGAGGTTATTCTGCGTAATGAGAAAAGAATGCTGCAGGAAGCTGTGGATGCTCTTTTCGACAACTCACGCAAAGCCAACGCCGTGAAAACCGGTGAGTCGAACAGGCCTCTGAAATCGCTATCCGATGCTCTCAAGGGAAAGCAGGGAAGATTCCGCCAGAACCTGCTCGGTAAACGAGTTGACTATTCCGGACGGTCGGTTATTGTCGTTGGACCGGAACTCAAACTTCATCAGTGCGGACTTCCGAAAAGCATGGCGATCGAGCTTTTCCAGCCGTTTGTTATCAGACGTCTTGTGGAGCGTGGTATCGCGAAATCCGTGAAATCAGCCAAAAAGCTGATTGATAAAAAGGATCCGGTAGTATGGGATGTGCTTGAAAAAGTTATTGACGGACGTCCTGTGTTGCTCAACCGTGCTCCAACGCTTCATCGTCTGGGTATTCAGGCTTTTCAGCCTGTGCTGATCGAAGGCAAAGCAATACAGATCCACCCGCTGGTTTGTACCGCGTTCAACGCTGACTTTGATGGCGACCAGATGGCGGTTCACGTCCCGCTTTCGCAGGAAGCACAACTTGAGGCGGCACTGCTGATGCTCTCTTCTCACAATCTCATTCTTCCCCAGTCGGGTAAGCCGGTCACCGTTCCGTCTCAGGATATGGTACTGGGTATGTACTACCTGACAAAGTCAAGGCTTGGGGAAAAAGGTCAGGGTAAACTCTTTTATGGAATTGAAGAGGTCATGATTGCCTTTAACGAGGAGCGCATCGGACTTCACTCGCTTGTCTTCGTGCACTATGAGGGCCGTATTGAACAGAAGTTTGATCCGCTGAGAATGCTCGATATCATTCCGGATGATCGGTCCGAAAAGAAAGAGTGGCTGAAAAAACAGATCGGGGAAAACAAGATTCTGGTGACAACGGTCGGTAGGGTGTTGTTTAACCGGTACATTCCGGAAAAAATCGGCTTTATCAACAAGGTGATCGATAAAAAAGGAGCCAAGGATCTTATTTCCAAACTCTCAAGCGAGGTTGGAAACGTTGCTGCAGCCGAGTTTCTTGATAACATCAAGCAGGTTGGCTTCCACTTCGCTATGAAGGGCGGGCTCTCTATCGGACTTGCTGACGCGATTATTCCTGAAGTCAAGGTTCAGCATATCAGGAAGGCAACCAAAGAGAGCACCAAGATCATCAGAGAGTACAATAGAGGGACGCTTACGGAAAACGAACGCTACAACCAGATTGTCGATGTCTGGCAGAAGGTGACGAACCTGGTCGCGGAGGAATCCTACCAGAAACTTCGCAAGGATCGTTCAGGATTCAATCCGCTGTTCATGATGCTTGACTCCGGTGCTCGAGGTTCGAGAGAGCAGGTGCGCCAGTTGACCGGTATGAGAGGTCTTATAGCCAGACCGCAGAAATCAATGTCCGGGCAGCCGGGTGAGATTATCGAGAACCCGATTATTTCCAATCTGAAAGAGGGCCTTACGGTGCTGGAGTATTTTGTCTCTACCCATGGCGCTCGAAAAGGTCTTTCCGATACATCGCTCAAAACGGCTGATGCGGGGTATCTGACACGAAGACTGCATGATGTAGCTCAGGATGTCATCGTCACCGAAGATGATTGCGGGACAACCAGAGGTATTCATGTAGAGCGCGGAATCGAAGAAGAGACAGGCGGTCAGATCAAGTTCAGTGAAAAAATCCGGGGCAGGGTTGCTTCGAGGGATATTGTCGATAACCTGAACGATGTGGTCATTCTTCCTGCAGGGGGCGTCATCACCGATGAGATTGCAGGTGCCATACAGAAAAATGCAGGTGTGGTCGAGGCCGATATCCGATCGGTGCTTACCTGTGAGTCAAAACAGGGAATCTGTTCCAAATGTTATGGCACCAACCTTTCGGTGCACAAGCTTGTAGAAATAGGTGAAGCGGTAGGCGTTATTGCAGCACAGTCCATCGGTGAACCGGGAACACAGCTGACGCTTCGTACCTTCCACCAGGGTGGTACGGCACAGGGTGGTATTGCTGAAACCGAGACAAAGTCATCTATGGACGGACAGGTTGAATTTGAAAGCATCAGGAGTGTCGAACAGGAGACCATCAATGAAGATGGTATGCCTGAAACCGTTACGCTTGTGATACAGAAGAACGGTAAAGTCAATATTCTTGATCCTGATTCAGGAAAATTTCTGAAACGCTACGAAGTGCCTCACGGAGCGCATCTTGTCTGTAAGAACGGAGATGTTGTTAAAAAAGATGATGTACTTTTCAGCAGCGAACCTAACAGTACGCAGATTATCGCAGAAGTAGAGGGAGAGGTCAAATTTGTCGATATCGATAAAGGTGTCACCTATAAGGAAGAGGTTGACCCTCAGACCGGATATGTCCAGCATGTGATTATCAACTGGCGCACAAAACTTCGGGCTTCGGAAACAAGAGAACCGAGGATTCTGATTGTCGACAAGGATGGAGAAACCCTCAAAACCTATCCGGTCCCGATCAAATCCAATCTGTATATCGAGAACGGAAAGAAGGTGAAGATAGGGGATATGCTGGCCAAGGTGCCGAGAAATCTTGATCGTGTAGGTGGTGATATTACCGCAGGCCTTCCGAAGGTAACCGAACTGTTTGAAGCTCGTATTCCATCTGATCCGGCAATAGTCTCTGAAATCGACGGTTATGTCGGCTTCGGTCCGCAACGCAGGAGCAGTAAGGAAATTAAGGTGAAAAACGAGTTTGGAGAGGAAAAGAACTACTATGTACAGGTCGGTAAGCACGTTCTTGCCAATGAGGGAGACGAGGTTACAGCCGGTGAACCGTTGACTGATGGTGCAGTTTCTCCTCAGGATATTCTGAGAATTCAGGGGCCTAACGCCGTACAGCAGTATCTGGTGAATGAAATTCAGAAAGTCTACCAGATCAATGCCGGTGTTGAGATCAATGACAAGCATCTTGAAGTTATCGTGCGTCAGATGCTGCAGAAGGTAAGGGTTGAAGAGCCTGGTGATACCGAGTTGCTTCCGGGTGACCTCATTGACAGAACCGTGTTTATCCGGGCTAACCGTGATGTCAGCGAGAAGGTACGTGTGACGTCAAAAGGTGACGCACCGGCAAGAATTCATGAAGGTCAGCTCTACAAGACTCGTGAGATAATAAAACTCAACCGGGAGCTTCGCAGAAACAGCAAGCAGCTCATCGACGTTGAACCGTCACTGCAGGCTACTTCTCACCCAGTGCTTCTGGGAATAACCAGTGCGGCTTTGCAGACTGAAAGCGTTATTTCCGCGGCTTCTTTCCAGGAAACAACCAAGGTGCTGACCGATGCCGCGGTTGCTGGAAAGATTGATAATCTTGCCGGGTTGAAAGAGAACGTTATTGTCGGAAAACTCATTCCTGCAGGAACCGGACTCAAGAAATACCTCAAGCTAAGCCTTGATATGCCGTCGGATGGTACAGAAAGAGAAGATGCTCTGGAGGGGGAAGAAGCGGGTATGGCAGAATCAGGCGAAGATGATGCGTGACAGGTATCTGAAAGCAGACATCTGTATGATATAAAAAAAGAGGTTGTCTCAAAAGCCTGTCACCTATGGTTCAAACTACATAAAAAAGCTCAAAACCACATACAGTCATGCCGCCCTGTGAAATAGATGCTCAGATTTCACGGGGTTGATACGGCAACTATCGGGGCTTTCGGTAAAAGATGGATCCCCGGGTCAAGCCCGGGGATGACAACCAAGAGGGATGCCGCTACCATTTCCTGCTCAAAATACGAGAGGCTGCCCTTTTGAGGCAGCCTCTTTTTTTTGTAGTGGTTTTATGAGAGTGTGAAATTGCCAGAGTCAAGAAACCCTGTATCGAATTCACCGCTTCTGAACGCTTCGGTACGAAGAAGTTTTTTGTGGAAAGGAATGGTTGTCTTGATACCGACAACGATAAATTCATCAAGGGCCCGCAGCATTCTTTCAATGGCTTCCTGCCTTGTATCGGCATGAACGATAAGTTTCGCTATCAGCGAATCATAGTGAGGAGGAACCTTGTAGCTGGCATATCCATGGGAATCAACCCTGACGCCATAACCGCCGGGTGTGTGAAATACCTGTAACTCACCGGGAGAGGGACGGAACCCGTGTTCAGGGTCTTCAGCATTGATACGGCACTCGATAGCATGTCCTTTGGGTGAGAAGGAGCGCTGGGCGATGGATTCACCGGCAGCAATCATAATCTGCTCTTTGACCAGATCGACACTGTACCGTTCTTCAGTGACAGGATGTTCAACCTGTATGCGGGTATTCATTTCCATGAAATAGAAATTCCCATGCTTGTCAAGCAGAAATTCTATGGTTCCCGCGCCCTCATAGTTTATGGCTGCGGCTGCGGCCATTGCAGCTTCACCCATTTTCTTTCGCTGTTCCTCATGTACCGCAGGTGATGGCGTCTCCTCGATGAGCTTCTGATGACGGCGCTGTATGGTACAGTCGCGTTCACCGAGATGTATCGTGTTGCCGTACTGATCGGAAAGCACCTGTATCTCTACATGGCGGGGGCATTCAATAAACTTTTCAATATACACGCCGCTGTTACCGAATGCTTGCTGTGCTTCATTCTGGGCGGTTGCGATCGCTTTCCCCAGCTCACTTGCCTTATTGACCACCCTCATTCCCTTTCCTCCGCCTCCTGCGGTGGGTTTGATGATGATTGGATAACCGATTTCCTCAGCTGTTTTAAGCGCTTCGTTTCCGTCCGATATCAATCCCTTGCTTCCAGGAACGACAGGTACCCCTGCTGCGATCACGGTCGATCTCGCAGTGTTTTTGTCTCCCATTTTGCGGATCATCTCCGCTTCGGGACCGATGAATTTGATGCCGGATGAAGTGCATACTTCCGCAAAATCCGCGTTTTCAGCTAAAAACCCGTAGCCAGGATGTATCGCGTCTGCATTGGTGATTTCAGCGGCAGCCAATATACGGGGAACATTGAGGTAACTCTCTTTCCCCATGGGAGGTCCGATGCACACGGATTCATCTGCGTATCTGACATGCAGTGATTCTCGATCTGCTGTTGAATGCACGGCAACGGTGCTGATGCCCAGCTCACGACAGCTTTGCATGACTCGCAAGGCGATCTCGCCGCGATTTGCAATAAGTATTTTTTTAAACAAAGTTCTGTGTTATTGGTTTTAGGACTTGATGAGGAACAGGGGCTGATCATATTCAACGGGTTGTCCGTTTTCAACGAGAATCTCTACAAGAGTACCGGAAAAATCCGACTCAATTTCATTCATGAGCTTCATGGCTTCGATGATACAGAGCGTCTGCCCGTTCTCTATGGTGTCTTGTACAGTTACAAACGGGTCGGCGTCAGGGGTGGGAGACCGGTAGAACGTTCCCACGATAGGAGAGCGGATTTCAGTCAGTCCGTCGTTTGCAGGTGCGGAAGGCTCGCTTTTTTCCCGGGGTTCGACAGCATTGGGCTGTTGTGCTACAGGCTGGGCAATAGCTTGTGTAATCGGCTGCACCGGGGTTTGGGCTACAGGCAGCGATGAAGATCTTTTGAGAGTAATCTTGAAATCGGCCTCTTCAATAATAGCTTCACCGATATCGGAATTATTGATCATGTCGATGAGCTGCTGGATTTCCTTGAGGTTCATAATGTCGTGCTTTTGTATTGGCGCCCATTCAGGGTTTACTGCTGGCGCGGTGATTATTTTTTTACTCTGTCCATGTATTCACCGCTTCGTGTATCGACACGGATAATACTACCGATCTGTATAAACATCGGAACGTTAACCTCTGTGCCGGTTTCAAGAATTGCCGGTTTTGTTCCGCTTGTCGCTCTGTCATCTTTTGTCGCCGGGTTAGTTTCTGTCACTTCCAGTTCAACGAATGTCGGCAGTTCAGCCTCGAGAATGGAGCCATCATCAGCAAAAACGATGTCGACAAGCATACCTTCCGATATAAACTGAGACGGACTTCCGATGATCTCTCTTGCGAGATTAATCTGATCGAAAGTCTCTGTATCCATGATGACGAAGTCTTTCCCGTCACGGTAGAGGTACTGGTACTGTTTCCTTTCGGTAACAATGACGTCTACAGCGTCGTTGGCACTGAAGCGATATTCAACATTGCGCCCGGTCTTGAGATTTTTCATACCTGCCTGGTAGAATGCCCGAAGATTTCCCGGGGTTCGGTGAATCAGGCTTTCAATACGATGAGGCTCGCCTCTGAAGCGTATGATGGAGCCTTTCGATACATTACTGATGGATGTCATAAAGTGTGGAAAATGAACTGATTTCTATCTCTTTCTTTTTGTTGTTCGACAAAGAGTTTAATATAATACAGCGCAATGTGATTAACAATCAGTGAAAGCCTGTCATCAAGAGCTAACGGAAAAAGCGATTGCATGTTTGAAAGAGACTGGTTACATTATTTTTAGTGTAGTTTACAGTTGCTGTAGAGGTTTGCGCCTAACAAAAAAAAAATATCCTATGTCTAAAGCTGAGTTAGTTGAGAAGATCGCATCCCAGGCTGGTTTAACCAAAGCCGACGCGGAAAGGGCGGTAAGCGCCTTTGTGAACGTTGTGACTGCTGGTCTGAAAGCAGGTGATGATATCACTCTTGTAGGTTTCGGGACTTTTTCAACAGGTGAAAGAGCTGCTCGACAAGGCCGGAACCCCCAGACAGGAGAAACAATTTCTATCGCTGCAAAGAAAGTTGTTAAGTTCAAGGCAGGTAAGGCATTGCGGGATGAAGTCGCTTGAAGGGCTTTCTCTGTATGGAGCCTCTTTTTTTCTGCTTTTTTAGTCCATCCAGCCACCGCTTGATGGGCTTTTTTTATAAAATATGCATCTGATGATATGGCAACTAAAGTAGTACTTGATTTTGAAAAACCGTTGTTCGAGCTTGAGGAAAAGCTCCACGAGATGCGGGTCTGTCTGAAAAAAAGTTCAGGTGAGCATAACCTTGAAGAAACAGAAGGTCTGAGCAGGGAAATCGAGGTTCTTGAATCAAAGGTTGACGCTTTGAGGCATGCGATCTACAAAAACCTCACCAGATGGCAGAAGGTGCAACTTGCTCGTCACCCGGAGCGACCTTTTACGCTTGATTATATTTATATGATGACGCAGGATTTCGTGGAGCTTTCAGGAGACCGGCATTACGGGGATGACAAGGCATTGATTGGTGGATTTGCAAGAATTGAGGATGAAGAGAGCGATTTTTCTCAGACCGTCATGGTTATCGGACACCAGAAAGGCAGAGATACTAAATCAAATGTCTACAGGAATTTCGGAATGTCTCAGCCTGAAGGATATCGCAAGGCCTTGCGGCTGATGAAACTTGCGGAAAAATTCAATAAGCCTGTGGTTACCCTTATCGATACTCCCGGTGCGTATCCCGGCATTAAAGCTGAAGAGCTCGGACAGGCTGAAGCGATCGCTCGCAATCTTTTTGAAATGGCAGGACTTCGTGTTCCGGTTATCTGTGTTATCATTGGTGAAGGGGCAAGCGGAGGAGCTATCGGTATCGGCGTGGGGAACCGTATTCTTATGACGGAAAATGCCTGGTACTCGGTTATCTCTCCTGAAAGCTGTTCTTCCATTCTCTGGAGGAGCTGGAAATTTAAGGAGCAGGCAGCCGAGGCGTTGAAGCTGACGTCGGAAGATCTTCTTGAGCAGAAGATTATTGACCGGATTATTCCTGAGCCGCTTGGTGGCGCTCACCATGACCCTGAAAAAATGGCTGATACTGTGAAATCAGTGCTTATTGAGGAGTTGCGCATGTTTCAGGGTAAAAATTCTGATGATCTTGTCAATGAAAGGATAGACAAGTTTGCCGCGATGGGCGTATGGAATGAGGAGGGGGTGGAATAAAGTCAAAAGTCAAAAGGTAAAAGGTAAAAGGCAAGAGGCAAGAAGGGTGTTGTTGATTTGTTTGGAGGAGTGAATCCGGAGGATTACAGGAATAAAAGAGAAAGCCGGCTTGAAGCCGGCTTTCTTTGTTGATACTTGAGAAGAGATGCTCTCTTTACTTGATTGTCCAGGTGTTCGGGCCTGCAAGCAGTTCTTCGAGGGTTCCTTCACCACCGGCCTGTGCCTGTGCGATCTGTTCGTCAAGAGCGTCCTCATAGGTGTAACGGTCCTCGACGTAAAAGATGCCGAAGGGTCTCGGAAGAAAATCTTCTGAGGCGTCAGGATCGTCAAAGAACCTCGACAGAATATTCGCCTTGTTGAAATCTTTTTCATCATGGATCCAGAGATCGTCTTTAGAAACGGATGCGTCATTGATATCCACCACTACAGGGGTAAACCCGTCGAGTTTGATTCCTTTGTTCTGATTTGCTCCGAAAATCAGCGGTTTGTCCTGCTCAAGATAGAGTGTGGTATCGGCTTTTCTTGCCTTGTCGGTGAACACACCGAAAGCACCGTCGTTGTAGATCGGGCAGTTCTGATAGATTTCAATGATCGATGTCCCGGAATGTTCGGCACCGCGTTTGAAGATTTCGCGCATTAACTTTCCGTCACGATCGAGGACCCTTGCGACAAACGTTCCTCCGGAACCAAGTGTCAGAGCAACGGTATTCATCGGATAGTCGACAACACCGTTTGGAGAGGTAACGGTTTTGAGGCCGACCTTCGATGTCGGGGAGTACTGTCCCTTGGTGAGCCCGTAGATCTCGTTGTTGAAAAGGATAACATTAAGGTCGAGGTTTCTTCTGACCGTATGGATATAGTGGTTTCCACCGATCGAGAGCGCATCTCCGTCACCTGTTCCCACCCAGACGCTGAGTTCGGGGCGAGCGGTTTTCAGGCCTGACGCCATGGCCATCGCTCTGCCATGAATACCATGAACGCCATAGGTCGCAACATAGTAAGGTAACCTCGATGAACAGCCGATTCCGGAAACGACAACCACTTCTTCCGGGTTCAGTTCAAGATCAGCCATGGCGCTTTTCAGCTGCTGAAGCACAGAAAAATCTCCACAGCCTGGACACCATTTAGGCTCCTGGTTTGACGTAAAGTCTTTAGCGGTCAATTTGGAAAGTGTATCGGTCATGATTTAAAGCTCCTTTAAAATGTCAGTGATTTTTGCTTCAATTTCCATCTCGTTGAACGGAAGCCCCTGTACCTTGCTGAAACCGACCGGCTCGATCTGGAATTTGTCCCTGATCATGTGAATGAGCTGTCCGCTATTGTTTTCAGGCATGAGAACCTTCTTGTAGTTGCCGAGAACCTCTCCGAGATTTTTCGGGAACGGGTTAAGGTGACGAAGATGGGCATGAGCGACACTGCAGCCACCGGCGATTGCCTGTTCGACAGCGATTTTGATCGCCCCGTAAGTCGAACCCCAGCCAAGCACGAGCAGATCACCTGTATCAGGACCGTTGTCTACGGTAAGTTCAGGGATGATGTCGGTGACACGTTCAACTTTTTCTGCACGAAGTCGGGTCATCAGCGCATGGTTTTCAGGATCGTGCGAGACATTGCCGGTTTCATGCTGTTTTTCGAGTCCGCCGATACGATGCTCTAATCCTTTGGTTCCGGGGATAGCCCAATCGCGAACCCCTCTTTCATCACGCTTGTAAGGAAGATAGGGAGGATCGTCCGCGTTTCTTGCCTTTGAGAGTTTTGGTGTGATCGACGCGAGGTCATCAGGCGACGGAACCAGCATCGGTTCGGAACTCAGTGCCAGGTAGCCGTCGGTCAGACAGATGACCGGGGTCATGTATTCAACCGCGATTTTAGCCGCTTCATATGCGGAATAGAAACAGTCCTCAGGTGAGGTCGCAGCAATCACCGGTACCGGTGCGTCACCATGACGTCCGAACATGGCGATGAAAAGATCGGACTGTTCCGGCTTAGTAGGAAGGCCGGTTGACGGTCCGCCTCTCTGCACATTGATGACTACGAGAGGAACTTCGAGAATCATAGCCAGACCGAGGCCCTCTGCTTTGAGCGCGAGGCCGGGACCCGATGTGTTTGTTGCTGCAAGAGCACCGCCATATGATGCGCCGATACTTGTCAGAACACCGGCAATTTCATCTTCTGCCTGGAATGTTTTTACGCCCCATTTTTTCAGACCGGATAGTGTCTGAAGAATTTCAGAAGCGGGAGTGATCGGGTAGGAGCCGAGAAACAGTTCTAATCCTGCTTTTTTCGCGGCAGCCGTCAGTCCGATAGCAGAAGCTTCGTTTCCTGTAAGTCGACGGTAGACACCTGGCTGTTTTTTTGCAGGCCCTACGCTGTAACGTCCGTGTTGTGAAAACATTTCTGTTTCATCACCGAAGTTGTATCCTGCCTTGACAGCTTTGATGTTGGCTTCAGCTACGTCAGCTTTCTTTTTGAACTTTGTTCTGAGTGTTTCAATCGTCGTTTCAATGGGAAGGCTGTAGAGCCAGTAGAGTGTTCCCAGTACGAACATGTTCTTACAGCGGTCGATGTTTTTCGTGCTGAGTCCTGTATCTGCCAGCGCTTTCCGGGTGAGTGATACAACCGGTATCTCGAATACGGTATAGTCGCTGACCGTGCCGTCTTCAAGTGGATTATTTTCTTCCCCGTAGCCTGCAAGCTTCAGATTTTTCGCATCAAAGCCATCGGTATTGGCAAGAATGATTCCTCCATGATGCAGGTTTTTCAGATTTGCTTTCAGGGCAGCGGCGTTCATCGCGACCATGACATCAAACTTGGCGCCTGGCGTGTAAACCGCTTCGCTTCCGAACTGAAGCTGAAAACCCGATACACCTGAAATCGTTCCGGCAGGGGCCCTGATTTCGGAAGGGAAGTTCGGGAAGGTATTGAGGTCAGAGCCGTAGACCGCCACCGTATTGGCGAACTGGGTGCCGGTTAGCTGCATGCCGTCTCCGGAGTCACCGGCAAAAAGAACGGACACACTGGTTTTAGATGTTACCATATCATCGTTGTTTAAGATTGTAGTATCACTCATTTTTAGTGTAATTGCGAAAAAAAATGCGATCCTCCTCTCTGCCAATGAAATGGATATTTCATTTCAGAATTTGGTATTTGCGAGTGGTAAAAAAACGAATGGAGGGTAGAAAACCAGAGATCCTTCCTGTCAGGTTTTCAGCAACGCAAAGCTAAAAATATAGCCCTAAAAAAAAATCCAAGCAAATATTTCAGGAATTATCATCACTGTCAGTGTCAACGATTATGTTGTTCGCTTCGCAATAATCCTGCCATAATTTCTCGAGTTTACCGGGGCAGTTCTGGTCGAGATCACAGATGTCACACCGCTGCATGCCGTACATCTGATCCATCCAGCAGCCGTTTTCGCTTTTTTTGACCTCATTGACGTGGTTGGGGTTTTCCATCATCTTCTGCGTGGACAGCTCCATCAGATACAGAATATCTTCTCTTTTTTTCTGACTTTCCATTCCCCAGCTCATAGTGGTGCTCCGGTTGCTTTGAACAAGATTGAAAAACAGCGTTCACATCATTGTAACAAATAATATAGGTCTTTTTCCGGAAGATTGTATGACTGCGACAGAAGAAATATTACAGGATATATCATCCGATAGCAAGGATACTTGTGATGTACAGTCTCGTGAGTGTGATGATGAGCCGGTCCTCTGTGAAGATTTTCCGGACTGATCTCAATTTACCCCTGCATATATCTCAACTGCTCGATAATCTCTTTATGCGGGTGACCGACGAGATCGTCGTTTTGCGCGGGCAGTGTGACTGATTTCGCGACGATTTCAAGATAGCGTTTGTCAAGATGCTTCGAGATGTCAAGCATGTGGGC
>Ga0272442_10007541_pt1 | contig 14034 bp, 8 predicted proteins | sample SSMForm2O_FD_200262 | JGI IMG/M metagenome (GOLD analysis project Ga0272442, IMG submission 200262) | Marine sediment archaeal communities from Little Sippewissett salt marsh, Falmouth, MA, United States - SSM-Form-2O | ecosystem: Environmental > Aquatic > Marine > Wetlands > Sediment ...
TCGAGATCGCCGATGACCTGCTCGTTTCCAAAACGAGTGAGCCGGCCTATCGGTTCTTCTACTACCAACGCTGCGGCACGGCGGTTCCCGGCTGGCACGCCGCCTGCCATCTCGACGATGCTAGAACCGAAGACGGAAAGCACAGGGACCTGTCCGGCGGGTGGCACGACGCGGGCGACTACAACAAATACAACGGCTACACGCCGGAATCGGTCTATGCCCTGGCCCTGGCTTACGATCGCCGTCGCGATTTCTTCGACCAATTCGACCGGAACGGAAATGGCCAGGCCGACATCATCGACGAAGCGGCCTGGGGCGCGGCGTTCCTCAAGAAGTGCATCGATCCCAACACCATGACGCTCGTCTCGACCATCAGCTCGGGCTACGGCTACTGGGGCCGGCCGGAAGATGAAACCGACAACAAGCCGTCAACGGGTGACGAGCGGCCCATTCGCCCCGGCCGACCCAACGCGTCCGCCTGCACCGCCGGCTTTGCCCTGCTCGGCAAGGTCCGGCCCGACTACCTCGCTTTGGCACAAAAGATCTACGACAAATTCGGTGGCAGCATGTCCGCGCGCCTGGCGCTCTACAGCGCCACCGGTGATACGGGATATCGTGAAGCAGCCCGCAAACAGGCGCAGCAGTTGTTGAACGGTGCGGGCACCGGAACCACGGGCTTCCGTGATCTGGCCGAATATGCGCTGGCGTTTCCGGATGATTCGCTGGCGGGCGCCATCAGGTCGGTCGCCGGGAGGCGACTGGAAGAGATCAGGCATCTCTGCAACAACCGGTTCCAGATCATCCGCCGCCGAGACGCAAACGGCGAGCTGGTCTTCTTTCGCCATTACCGCGACGTCAACAACTGGTATGTGGGCGAGAGCCGGGAGCTTCTCGACACTGCCTACGAAGGGATTCTCCTCGAACGGCTCGGCTTGCCGGAGGGTCGCCAAATCGCGGAGAACCAGGTCCATTGGATCCTGGGCCGAAACCCCTACGGCGTCTCCACGATGGAGGGCGTGGGCAGCGTCTTCGTGCCGCAACACCATCACCGCTACAACGCCATTCCCGGAAATCCGCGCGGGGCCGTGCCCGGGGCGGTCCTCAACGGGATCGTGCGGGCCTGGCCGGACATCGATCGCCCCTGGCTGGACATGCACCCGGAACCCAATGCGGATTACCATTGCAACGAACCCTGGCTGCCGCACAACAACCGCTGGCTGTTTCTCATTGCCGCGTGGTGAGAATCTTCAACGCGTTGCCCCGATAGACCTTCTCCAGAACGTCGTCGTCCAACGCGAAACCGTGCAGCGCCCAGTGGTAGCTGAAATGGTCCCAGTCGTAGAAATGCTCGTCGGCCGATTCCAGGATGCGAAACGTCAACTGATAGACCGACTTGCTGAACTGCATGTCCGTCCCGTAGACGAGCCGGTCCTGATACTTCTCGTAGAACTGTGCGGCGAAGCGCGGGATGGCGGCCGTCTCGGCGTAGCGCGCCGAAATGTCCGCATACAGGTTCGGGTACTTGTCGAACATCTGTCCCAGGCGATTCAGGTCGTGCGAGCAGTTGGCGAAGTGACAGACCACGAACGTCGTCTCCGGATGCTTGCGGACCGCCCCTTCCAGCGTCTTCATCAGGCCTTCGTGTCCGACGATGCCCGGCTGGTTATCCAGCCGCCACGAAAAAGCGTTCATCAGGCCGTCATTCGTCTTGTCCATCGGCTCGTACATCCAGTACGGATCGGCCACGTGAATGTTGACGGGCATCTGCAACTCGCCGCAGCGCTTGAGCACCGGGTCCAGGCGCGCATCGTCGAGATGCATCCCCCACCCCTTTGTGGGCTGGCAGTAGAAAAGCCCCTTGCCCTTGTCGCCGAGCTCGCCCACGCCTCGCGCGCCGACCTTGTAGCAGCGCTCCAGCTCCTTGATCGCCTTCGCCGCGAAACCAGGCTTCTCGTAGCCCGTGTAGTCGAGGCCGCACCAGACCTCGAAGCGGTCCGGATACTTCGCGTACATCGCATAGATGTCGTCGAACGGCTTGCCCGTGGCGTAGGTCAGGATGATGGTCTTCTCGATCCCCGCCTCGTCCATCACCTGCACCCACCTGGCGACCTCCTCAGGCGTCTTGGCATAGGGGTGGGCGTGCATGTCGATCGCCGGGTACCGGGCTTTCTCCACCGTCGTTTCGGGGATGTTGTATATCGAGCGCGGCTGGAAGTCCTTCAGCAACAGTTCTTCCGGCCCCGTCTCGGCCTTCGTGACAAGACTAAGCACCACACAAACCAGAACCAGCAACCCAATAACAAGCGTACGTGTCATAGCCAGCCTCCAGACGAACCTTTTAGGCGATTGTATAGTGTCAATCTCATCGGTGTCTCCTCCATAGCATCACCGGCATTGTAGCAGCCGATCACGGGTCCCGTCCAGCCCATAGGCACGCCGAAAACACGTGACCGCCCGCGGTGGGCCTGCTATGATGGACGCTGCCCTCTGGCCAACGTGAGGATGGGCCTACGAAACCTGACGAACTCTACATTGACAAGGAACCGGCATGAACCGCCTGCTCGCTCTCTGTGTCACGATCTCAGCATGTCTCCCTTCTGCCCTGGCTGCGGCCGAAGCACGCCTGTTGCGCTTCCCTACCATTCATGAGGACAAAATCGTCTTCACCTACGCCGGCGACCTGTACACAGTCAGTGCCGACGGTGGCGTCGCGCGAAAGCTGACCGGCCATGAGGGCTTCGAAATGTTCGCCCGGTTCTCGCCGGACGGCCAGTCGCTCGCCTTTACCGGTCAGTACGACGGCAACACCGAAGTCTATCTGATGCCCGCGGCCGGGGGCGTGCCCCAACGGTTGACGTACACACCGACGCTGGGCCGCGACGACGTGTCCGATCGCATGGGACCGAACAACATCGTCATGACCTGGACGCCCGACGGCCGGCGGATCATCTTTCGCTCGCGGATGCGCTCATTCAACAGTTTCAACGGCCGCCTGTATTCCGTCTCTACATCGGGGCAGTTGCCCGGGGAATTGCCGCTGCCGCGCGGCGGTTTCTGCTCCTTTTCACCCAATGGCGAGAAGCTGGCCTACAACCGCATCTTCCGCGAGTTTCGCACGTGGAAGCGGTATCGCGGCGGCATGGCCGACGACGTCTGGATCTACGACTTCGAGACGAAAGAGCTGGAGAATGTCACGGATCACCCGGGCCAGGATATTATTCCGATGTGGGCGGGCGAGAAGATCTACTTCCTGTCCGACCGCGACGAGCACAGACGCATGAACCTGTTCGTCTACGATACCCAGTCGAAAGAGACGCGAAAGCTCACTGACTTTACCGAGTTCGACGTCAAGTTCCCCTCGCTGGGCAAGCGGGCCATCGTGTTCGAGAACGGCGGGTATGTCTACCGCTTCGATCTGGAGCAGGAAACCTGTGACAAGGTGGACATCGCCATTCAGGAGGACCTGGCCGGCGGGCGCGGTGGCCTGATGACCGTCTCGGGGAACGTCAGCAACTACGAGATCGCGCCCGATGGCAAGCGGGCCCTGTTTGGGGCGCGAGGCGACGTCTTTACCGTGCCGGCCAAGCACGGCGCCGTCCGCAATCTGACGAATTCGCCCGGCGTGCACGAGCGCAACTCGAAATGGTCGCCCGACGGCAAGTGGATCGCCTACATCTCCGACGAGACGGGCGAGGACGAGATCTGGATCGTCCCGCAGGACGGCAGCGGCCCGGCCCGGCAGGTGACGAAGAACGCCGAGACGTACAAGTACCGCCTCGAATGGTCGCCCGACAGCAAGAAGATCCTCTGGGGCGACAAGCGGCTGCGGCTGCGTTTCGTCAACGTCAAGAGCGGCCGCATCCGCGAGGTCGATACGTCCGAGCGCTGGGAGTTCCGCGACTACGCCTGGTCGCCCGACAGCCGCTGGATCGTCTACACGCGGGCCGAGATGGACACCATGAACAAGATCAGGCTGTATTCGCTGCGCCAGAGCAAATCGTTCGAGCTTACCGACGGCTGGTACGACGCGTCGAATCCCACGTTCAGCTCCGACGGCCGGTTCGTCTTCTTCGTCTCCGACCGCGACTTCAATCCGATCTACGGCCGGACCGAGTGGAACCACATCTACCGGGACATGTCCCGCATCTACTTCGTCACGCTGGCCAAGAAGACCGAGTCGCCTTTCAAGCCGCAGAGCGACGAGGTCGAGGTGAAGAAGGACGATGCCGAGAAGAAGAAAAAGAAGAAGGAAACAAAGAAGGAAGCAGAGGAAGAGCAAGAGATAGAGAAAGAGGAGCCCGCAGAGGAGACGCCCGAAGCCCAGCAGGCTGAAGACGCCGAGGACGAGAAGCCGGAGAAGAAGAAGGCGCCCAAAGAAAGTCAGCAGGAGAGAGTCAAGGTCGATATCGACGGCATCAAGGACCGCATCGCCGTCCTGCCCGTCGAGGTATCGAATTACCGAAATCTCGCGTCGGCGGAAGACCATCTCTACTACACGAGGCGGGGCAGTAAGGACGACGGCACCCAACTGGTTCTCTACGACCTGAAGGAGCAGAAGGAAACGGAACTCGGCGCCATCGGCGGCTTCGAGCTTTCGGCCGATGGCAAGAAGATGCTCGTCGCTTCGGGTGGCAAATACGCCATCATGGACCGGCCCAAGGGCAAGGTCGACATGGACGAGACGCTGGACCTCTCGGGCATGGAGGTCAACCTGGACAAGCGGGCCGAGTGGACGCAGATCTTCAACGAATGCTGGCGGCAGATGCGCGAGTTCTTCTACGTCCCGAACATGCACGGCGTCGACTGGCCCGCCATGCGCGATCGCTACGCCCCGCTCGTGCCCTACGTCAACCACCGGGCCGACCTGACCTACATCATCGGCGAACTGATCGGCGAGCTGAATGTCGGGCATACCTATGTCGGGGGCGGCGAGCAGCCCAAGCCCAAACGCATCGCCATGGGCCTGCTCGGCGCCGAACTCGAGCGCGATGCCGATTCAGGCTACTACCGCATCGCCAAAATCCTGCGCGGGCAGAACTGGGACAACAGCCTCCGCTCGCCGCTGACGGAGATCGGCGTCGACGCCAACGAAGGCGACTACATCCTCGCCGTCGACGGGCGCTCGACCGCCGAGATCGAAAACATCTACGAGCTGTTCGTCAACAAGGCGGGCAAGCAGGTGACCCTCAAGCTCAATGCCGAGCCCAGAACCAAGGGCAGCCGCGACGAGACGGTCATCCCCACCGACAGCGAAGAGCAGCTCTACTACTATGGCTGGGTCCAGGACAACATCCGCAAGGTCAGCGAAGCCACCGAGGGCAAGGTCGGCTATATCCACGTCCCCGACATGGGCCAGCACGGCCTCAACGAGTTCATGAAACACTTCTATCCCCAGATCCGCAAGAAGGCCCTCATCATCGACGTGCGCGGCAACGGCGGCGGCAACGTCTCGCCCATGCTTATCGAGCGCCTGCGGCGCGAGATCGTCATGGTCGACTTCGCCCGCAATACCGCCCCCGCCACCGATCCGGAGGCCATGATCTACGGCCCGATGGTCTGCCTGGCCGATGAATTCTCCGCCTCCGACGGCGACCTGTTCACTTATCGCTTCAAAAGGCATAAGCTCGGCAAGGTCGTCGGCAAGCGCACCTGGGGCGGTGTCGTCGGCATTCGCGGCTCGCTGCCGTTGCTCGATGGCGGCTCGCTGAACAAGCCGGAGTTCTCACGCTACGACGTCGAGGGCCAGGACTGGATCATCGAAGGCGAGGGCGTCGAGCCGGACATCTACGTCGACAACGATCCGGCCCAGGAATACGCCGGCGTCGATCAGCAACTCAACAAGGCCATCGAGGTCATCCTCGAAGAGCTCGAAACCCAGGAAAAGGAAATCCCGACCCTGCCGCCCTACCCCGTCAAGTAACGTTGGACCTAATGTGTGAGGTGTCTCATGAGAGTCGATGCCTGTCGCTCGCTGTGCGTTCTTCTGCTCGTCACATTGTTCTCGTCTGCCCTGCCGGCCGCGCCGCAGATGACGCCCCTGGTCCGCGTCGCCGACCTCGACGTCGGCGAATCGCAAACGGTGGAACTGGCTAACGGCGATTCCGTCGTCGTCAAGCTGCTCGACCTCGACGAGGTTCGTGACAGTCTCCGCAACGCCGTGCGCCGCGCGACAGTGAAGGTTGACGTCGCCGGCCAGGTCGTCTCGCTCGTCTCGTCCACGTACCACCTGCCCATCACCGTCGGCGACGTACAAATCGACTGCCCCGTCACCCAGGGCTACACCCAGAACAGCAGCAAGGACAACGCCTGGGGTCTGGAGAAAGCGGCGCGGGTTCGCCTCTGGCCCGCCGATTCGCCTCTGATCCGGCCCGGCACGTTCGTCTATCCGGCCGGGGAGCGCTGGTTCGCCTCCGACACCCAGATGGCCAACGTCCCCGTCTTTGTCGATGGCGGCGAGATTCCGGCCAACAAGAACATCTACTATCACTACGGCCTGGACTTCGGCGGGGCTGAGGCGATGGTCGAGGTCATGGCCGCCACGGACGGCGTCGTCGTCTCATCCGGCACCGAGAGTCTTCCCGGCTACGAGGACACACCCGTGCGGCCGCGCTACGACGTGATCTACGTCCTGGACAGTCGCGGCTGGTACTATCGCTACAGCCACCTCTACAAGATCGACGATTCCATCAAGCCCGGCGTGCGCGTCCGCATGGGCCAGAGGCTCGGCCTGCTCGGCAAGGAAGGCGGCAGCGGCGGATGGTCCCATCTGCACTTCGGCATCAAGAGCCGCCAGCCCTCCGGGATGTGGGGCACGCAAAACGGCTACGCCTTCATCTGGGAGGCCTACCAGAATCAGTACGCCCCCGAGATCATCGCCGTCGCCCGCCCCCATTGCCTAAGCTGGGCCGGCGAGCCGGTCGAGCTGGACGCCACGCGCTCCTGGAGCCGCTCCGGCAGGATCGCCAAATTCCAATGGACCTTCTGCGATGGCACCACCGCCACGGGCCCGAAGGTGCGCCGCACCTATGACAAACCGGGCCAGTACAACGAGATCGTCAAGATCACCGACGCGCGAGGCAACGTGGACTACGATTTTGCCGTCGTGCAGATCCTCGACAAGGCCCATCCCGACCGGATACCGCCGACGATCCACGCGGTCTACTACCCCACCTTCGACATCAAGCCGGGCGACGAGCTGACCTTCAAGGTCCGCGCCTTCCGCACCACCCACGGCCGGGAGACCTGGGACTTTGGCGACGGCACCCCCGCCGTGACCGTCCAATCCGACGGCAACGCCAACGTGCACGACCCCAACGGCTACGCCGTGACCAAACACGCCTACGCCAAACCGGGCCACTACCTCGCCACCGTCCGCCGCACCAACGAACGCGGCGAGCAAGCCATCACCCACCTACATGTCCACGTCGACGAGGAAAGCTAGGACACCTCCCATCCGAGTGGCATCAGTCGCGGTTCAGAATCTGATCCAGCCGCTCGTCGTCGATGTCCGTGTCCAGTTGCGCCCAAAGAGGCAGGTGGTCGGAGAGCTGGTACGTGAACTGCGACTTGGTCATACTGATGCCGGGCAGCAGCGGCTTGTGGTCGCCTTCGTAGAAATCCAGCACGCCCGCGTGTTCGGTGAATGATTTCGTGTGAGCCTTGTAGTGCAGGATCTGATCGTAGCGCTTGTCGCGCGCCAGGTTCGTCCCGTGCGGGCCCACCAGCGCATCGGGCATGACCAACCCCTTGCTCGTAATCGCCTCGTACAACTCGTCACCCACCTCCGGGATGTTGAAATCGCCCATCAGGATGATGTCCTTGTCCACGACGTGCTTTTCCTTGGCACGCTTGTCGATCCAGGTGGCCATCGCCTTCAGGGCCCGCTTGCGACTGGCCTCGCCCCCGGACGTGTCCCAGCGGATGTGCGCCGTGATCGCAATGAAATCGAAGTCACCCGCCCGAAACGAGGCCATGAACGGACTACGCCACCACGTAATCAGCGGCTGATACTCCGAGACCTTCTTGCCACGAACCGTCACCTTCACTTTCTTACGCGGCGGCTCCGCCTCGGCAGCCAACCCCGTAAACGTAACCGCACGCTTGTCGTACACATAGGCGATGCGTTCGCGGTTGCCGGCCCGGTCCGAATTGAAATCCGAATAGACCGCTCTCCAGTACGGCCCGAGAATCCGCAACACACGCTCCAGGTCGCTGACATCATCACGCAACTCCACAACCGAAATCAGATCGAACTGCCCCATGATCTCGGCGATCAAATGAATCGACGCCTCCTTGCGCGGCTTGCGTCCGAACTCGCGGATGTTCCACGTCGCCAGGTTCAAGGTCTCGTCGAGCGACGAGGAGGGAATCTGCGCGTCGGCAATGCGCCGGCGCAAAACCTGAAGCCCCTCCGCGATGTTGGCACTGATCTCTCCGTGATGCATGGCAATTCTCCTTTCACGTGCAAACGCTCGCGTATCTGCACAGCCGCTCCCGGCCACACTGTCCGGCGCAGTCTATCCCCACAACCGGCTCCGTCAAAGAAAAAACACACCCGATCCGGCTAACGGCGCAGCGTTCAGCGCTTTGGTCCAGCTTCTGTCGCGTGCGTCCAGACACGACTTCGCGCCGGAACAGCAAAGGTCAATCGAACCGCATCCCCAACGCGCTCGGCCCGCCCGGAAATCGACTGGCCGCTGAGGCGATCGACCAGACTGAGTCGATCGGCGGGCAGAATCAAGCTGACGTCGACCGCCTGGTCGTTGAAGTTCTGAATCACGCACGCGCCGGGGCGCCCGTCGCCGAACGGATGGTACGTCACCGAGACCGGCCCCTCGAACACCGAGGGCGTGCCACCATTGAACGCCGACCGCAGCGCCGCCAGCACCGGCCCGCCTAGCGACAGCAACCCCAGCGGCCGCGGACAGAGCAACACCTCGCCCACCGCGTCGAAATCGGCCTGGCTATAGGTGTGCGTATTCAACAGCGTAACGCTGCCGCTGCCTGTCGGGGCTCGCCGCATAAACAACTGCCCCTTGAGCCCATCCGTGCAGATGATGTCATCACTTCCCGGCCTCACCGGGATCGGCGCTTCTAGATCGATCGGCGTGTCAAGGGTCCCGCCCAGACAGAACGTATGTTCCGGGTCCGACTTGATATCGGGATCGACACCAAGGACCGCAGCCAACGCCCCGCTCTGAGGCCACGTCACCAGCAGACTCGTCGTCACGATGATATGCGCGCCTCGCGCCCGCGCCCTCTTGACATGGTCGTGCAGGTCAGGATCGGCCGCCGCCTGCGCAGGCAGAAAGATCACCGGCGCTTCAGCCGGAAACTCATGCACCGGCACCAGCGGCACGCCCAGCATCCCCAGGAAATCCATCAGATACATATCGCCGGCCGGATCGCTGTTCGGCGGCTTGTACGCCGGCACGCCCACCACGGGATGCTCCCGCACATAAGCCGCCAGGTCCGCGAGCGGCCCGAACTGCGCCGCCACCTTCGCGTGGTCCGGATGCCCCGCCACCACATTACCCAGGTTGAAGAACACCAGTTCCGGCGCCCCCGCCAGAACGCTCGTATACGCCTGGTCCAGAAAGTCATGCTCGGCGCAGTCGCCATGATCGAACCACGCCCCGCCGATCTTGCCCCCCGCGATCCCCGCCAGCCACCGGTAGTTAACGAACCCCTCATAAGGCTGCACGAACCCGAACCGCTGCGTATGGCGACCCCGCGTCTCCGTCCCCACCCAAACCCGATCGAAGATCCGCGGAAAAGTCGCCGTGTCATACCCAAACAAATGAAACCGATCATGCCACTGAGGGTACTTGACGATCATCGTGATATCGGGATTGGCCTCCTTGGCCGGCCCGACGAAGACCGACTGTGCCAACTCCGTCAGCAGGTCCCGCCGATACGCGCCCCACGACCGCTCGCCTTTGGCCTGCCGCGATTCGTCGCTGACATCACCCGTGCACAGAAAATCGTCGACGATAAACGTATCGAACACCGGCGCACTGTCGCGAATAATCCGCCTCAGGTCCCGCTGCGTCTTGGCGTTCTGCCAGTTGAACCAGCCCAAAGGCCCCTCCTGCCGCACGCCCACCTCGCCGCCGGGAACCGTGGCAATGCCGCCGACAACAGCGATGTCCCGCTCGCGCAGCCAGTCGCGTACCTGCACAAGCTGCCCCGGCGGAACCGTATGCCCGCCCCGGTAGACCTCCAGGTACACCTTCGTAATCCCCATCCGCTCGATCGTCGCCCACACCGCCGCCCGGTAGTCCGCATCGGTCGCCAACTGCTCAACCTGTCGCGACGTCGCATACGACCCGAACCGAAGATCATCGGCCCGCTGCCGCGCCGCCTCCAGCAATCCCTGCCCCGCCGCCACACTCGGCGCCACCACGAGCAGCCCAACGACCAACAACGTCCTCAACACAATCGCACCTCCATTCCGATTCGAAGTTCCCCCAGTGACTCAGCAGACCGATTCTAACGCGTCCGGGCAAAAACCGCCACGCTACGGGCTCCTGACACCCCCCAAGCCCTCCCACCAGCAGTTGACCGCCGTGGCCTTGCGCATGTAGCCGCCCGCCGCATTCAACATGCTGATCACCCACACCTCGCCCATGAACACCCCCAAACACAGCAGAATTATGTCCATATCCGAATGTATGAACACGGGCAGGACAACCATCAAAGGGACAATGATCCCAGTGCTGATCACGTAGCCGGCCGCCAGCAGCCGGATCGCCTCCACCTTCGCCTCCATCAGCTTCCGCAGCTCGCGGGCAAATCCTTCAAAGCTCCGCTCCAGCTTCCCGCAAACCTCGTTCGCCGCGACATCCGATACCATGCCGCCCGGGATGAACGACACCGTCGCCAAAGCATCGGCAAAGCTGCATCCCCGCTCCACCGCCGCCTTCGCCTTCATCAGCTCCCGACGCAGAGCCAGGTTCCCCACCGCCCGAATCGAAGAGCCAAACATCTCCGGGACCCGCAACGAGCTGTCGTAGCAAATCTCCATGCACGAGAAGAACTCCAGCAACGCCACCTGCTTGGCCCACGTCCCCACGAAAGGCAACGACGCCAGCAGGGCGTCCCGACTGTACGCCAGACTCCTGACACACCATGGCAGCACATACAACCCCGCCAGCACCAGCAACACCACCAGCGAAGGCCGCCCCCCGAACGCCACCGTTATGCCGATACAGATCAGATACGCCGCCAAAGCGTACCACCCACACCGCCGCAGCGTGTGCCGCACCGGCAATACCTGACGCACGTAATGCGCCGCCCCCGTCAGCGCCTGGGGCAGCCGCCCCGTCAACAGGCCGCACTGCAGAATCGTCAAGTAGAATGGCGGCAACGCCCGCGAGAACGCCTGCTCCGACAGATCCTCCCCCGCCAGCAGCGCCTGACGCAGCCGCTCGGCAAACCGCCGATTCGCCGACGCCCCCATGCACTGCCCCGCCACGTGCAGCGCCCGCCTCAGCTCGATGCCGTTACCCAGCATCTTGCCCAACCCCTCACTATACTGAACCAACTGCGGCAAATTCACGATCCCGCTCCACCCCCGCGCATCCCAACCGCACGAAAGAGCAAGGTATCCGGATAGACATCAAGCGCAACGATTGTAGTGGGACCGAGCGCCGGGGGCAACCAAGATCGAGAGGCCCCTCTGGAGCCACTTCAGAAGCGATGCATCGCAAGGTCGTCCCGCCACACGTGACGCAGAGCATCCGGGATCAGCAGGCCAAACCCTATTGACCCTGGAGTCCCAGACCCCCGGGGTAGCCACGGACTGTCGTCCCCGCGAAGTGAAACGCCCTGCCCCACTATCGGCTCAGACGACCATCGGACTACGTTATGTCGAAGTTATCGTTGTTGACCCACTCCATACTCAGCAGGGACCAGAAGTCCAGAGCCAGTTTGTCCTCCACGTACGCATAGGGCAGCCAGCCATACCCCTGATCGCCCCATCCAACACCCCAGGAATTGCGAATCAGCAACGCTCCGGTCGTCGTCTTGCCGGTCAATTTGTTCTTGATCTTCTTCCCATTGTTGTAGCCGACCGCGACGACGGCGTGACCCCACACGATCGGCTCCCACGGGGCAGGGTAGGCGATGCCACCCGGCACGTCGCTGGATTCGGACGAGGGGAACCCCCAGAACCCGAACATCGAGGGAATCCCGTACGCCAGATACTTCTTCACGCTCGCCAGAACATTCTTACCCGAAACATTGGCGCTGAGGGGATCGTGACAGAAGTAGTAGAGCGCCTCGTAGTTGTCCGCCACGGCGTAGACGAAACTCGGGGGCTCAACATCGAAATCGGGATCAGCATCCGTATAGGGCCAGTACTGCTCGTGCGGAACGCCGCAGTGAACCAGAGCCCCCATCGTGTTTCTTAGCCACGCGCCCGTGTCGCCCGTGACCTGCATGAGATTGCGCGTTGTCTTGTAGACGAACAGCCGCGAACCGTCCAGGAACTGGCCGAACGCGCGATTCTGGAAATACTCCACCACCCCCACCGCTGCCTGGGCCGTGCACGACCCCAAAGTCAACTGATCCTCCACCGGAGAGCACCACTGTCTCAGATCGATCGACGCCGGCGCCGACAGTGTCTTCTTCTTGCCCTTCGCGTGGCGCCGCTGGAGTGCCTTGGTGATCTCGGCAATCGCATCAACTTTCTCCGTGTAGTCCCGCCTGTCCGGAACCGACGGAATCCAGCCCGTGCCCACCCGTCGGCCCGTACCGGACAGGTGCGCCATCATGTGTGTCCTGAACATAGCGATTCTCCTTTCGCACTGTCCCCTCCTGGGAACGTTTCGACGAGCAGAGTGCCCGCACACGATGCCCCACCTTCTCATCTCATGTCGACCACCTCCCTTCGGCGCGCAGACTGTCGGCTCGCTTAACCATCGGTTCAGTTTGCCACGCCGAAGCCTCTTCGGCTCAAGGATGAGGTGCAAAGATGTGAGATCCGAAGCTGCTTCAGCGCACATCTTGTGTCTGCTACCAGCTTCCGAAGGTGCCACCCTCAAAGTTGCTGCCCAGATTATACCGACTCAACAACCGCCGGCCAAACCCGAAACCAACCGATCCGGACAGTCCGCAGCACCGATGGACTCCCCCGCCACCTACAGGCCCTGCTTTGCACAATAAACATCCAGCCTGTACGGCCCCCGCTACGGTTCTTCTCTCACCCTCGCTTCGATGGCGCGTTTGTACCGTCTCGCTTGGCGCTCCAGTGTGGCCATCTGGACCCGGGCCTTCAGGGTGCCGCCGCCGAGCCGGGCATTCATCAGCCGTTGAATGATCCGCCGCAGCTCCGCCAGCCGGTCCGGCAGCGCCACGCCGTCGTCGCCCCCCTTGAGACCCGCGCCCACACCGCCCAGAAAAGCCTGGATCGCCTTGAGTTCCTGTTTGTCCATCGCCGCAAGTATAGCATATCCGAAGCGAAGTGGCTCGCGCACGCCGATGAACGACGACCTATTGCCCTTGACGCTCGTCTTTGACGCCCGTGTGGCGGCCGCTCTCCCAGCCGGCCCGATAGGCGCTGTGCCGGCCGTGGCTATGGCGCCGGCGCCATGGATGTCCACGCCGGTCCCCAGAGGACCCACGCTCCGGAAAGGCGCTGTTGTAGCCATCCATGAATCCCCGCAGATAATCCGACGCCCGCCGGGCGTAGCGGTCCCCCCTGTCCACCCCGCGGCGATGGGCATGTCGGTCCGCGCTGCCCGGCCCCAGTGAACGGCCGCAGCCGCCGGACGCCAGAAGGATAACCCCCATCGCAAGAACCAGCCATCGCCTCACAACCTGCGACCTCCCCGACAAGCCCACTCCCCCATCCCTAAAGGCACCAGGATCGGCCCCCGGCAACGAGAAAAACCGCCCACGTCAAAATTATTCACGGAACAAACCCGCCTTCACATTCATCGTATATATAACACAGTAAGAAGCGACACGGAGGTCGGCTGCTGACGACGAAATGGGCCAATGGGTTGCCCCGACGGATGCGGTCTGCCCGTT
>Ga0272442_10007542_pt1 | contig 14034 bp, 9 predicted proteins | sample SSMForm2O_FD_200262 | JGI IMG/M metagenome (GOLD analysis project Ga0272442, IMG submission 200262) | Marine sediment archaeal communities from Little Sippewissett salt marsh, Falmouth, MA, United States - SSM-Form-2O | ecosystem: Environmental > Aquatic > Marine > Wetlands > Sediment ...
GAGGATGTTAACATTTTCCTATCAAACCTAAAAAATATCGGGACGGATATGACGCTTGGTCAGGTGAGGCTGCTGGCGATGGGCCTGTTGAACACGCTCCATTACGCGAAGGAGGAAAAGGACCTGACGCGTCGCGATGCCTTGCTGGACGAGCTGCGCGCGCTGTATGGCGATCATCGGGATGACGCTGCGGTGAGAGAGCAAATGGCGAAGGGCCTGTTCAACACGCTCAATCACGCGAAGGAGGAAAAGGACCTGGGGCGTCGCGATGCCTTGCTGGACGAGCTGCGCGCGCTGTATGGCGATCATCGGGATGATGCTGCGGTGAGAGAGCCAATGGCGAAGGGCCTGTTCAACACGCTCAATGACGCGAAGGAGGAAAAGGACCTGGCGCGTCGCGATGCCTTGCTGGAGGAACTGCGCGCGTTACATAGCGAATATCCAAAAGATCCGTTGATACTGGCTATTTTTATTCTTGGTCTTCAGATGGTAATATTGTCTTGCTCCGATATGGGTGATAAAAAAGAGCAAACCATTGCTGGGGAATTACGTACCATGGTCCAGCTTGCAATACAAATCGTACAGCAGAATCCTCACCCCTTGCTCCTTGAAATTTTAAGGAACTTTCAGGATAAGGATCCTGAAAATCAATAGGCTATTAAAGGTTTCAAGTACTTTTTTTAGGAAGATTGGCGTGCTTCTTCGGACCTTGAAATGACAGTTTTCATGGATTCTTCGACTCCACCCAAGAAAATAAAATGCAAGGCATCTTTCTTGATTCAGTAGTCAAGACGGCGTCAATTGGTGAAATCTGTGTCTGAACTGTCTTTCTCTGTACTACTATCCATCAACTTCTTGTTTTTTGTGCGTGTTTTTTCGATAAAGCTGACGTAATTTTTTAAATAATAAAGAGTTATCCCGGCTTGCCGGGAATCCGAAGTTTTGCGTTTTACATTTTGATTTTTGAGTTTGGTTGCGGCCTTTAGGCTGCGCCAGGTCCTCTGTGCCCTCCTTTGGCAAGCTCAGGACGACGTCGGTGGCGTCGAGGTAGATAGCGGCGATGGGTTTGTGGGTGACGAGTTGCTGGGGGACTTCTAAAAGCTGGAGGGCTTTTTGGATAGCCGGGGCGGCTACTTGGGGGTCTTTGCCTTCGATATTCAACGGGCTATTTGACCGGCATAGGCGGATGTAACGCGTCACCCAGAGTCCTTAGGAAGTCTGCATTCTCTGGTTCCTTCTCAACCGCTTTACGGGCCAAGAGCAGGGCCAGGGGCAGGAGTTTGTCGCGCAGCTCAGGGGCGGCATCCAGCATCCATCGCGCCTCATTCGCGCAGTCATTCGCATTGTATGGAGGTAGAACCTGCTCGAACTGCTGCAAATACTCAGCGGCCTTTGGATGGTCCATCCAGAGGGCACAATCCGCCCGTAGGTACTGCCCGTGTACCATGGCAGGTTCTGTGGGGATCCAGTGGTTGAGTCGCTCCATTAAATCAACGCAGTGCTCTTCGATCGTCTGTACGGAATCGAAGGACGCCACCGTCGGGACGCCTGGTTCGAGATCCACCTGCCAGATCTCGATGAATACTCCCAGCGTTAGGGCTATATTGCTTTTATCCGGTGCCCAGCGCGACATCATCGGCCATCTGTTCAGAACCTGCGACGCCTCTCCGGTCTCTACGTCATAGATCCACAGCCCCATCTCACTGCCGTTCGACCCACTGATGCTCAACTCACGGGCGTCGGGGGACCAGGAAACAATCAAGTCGCCCAGCGGTGATGGCGGAGCAATCCACGTGGCGACGACCTCTTGGGAGGCTACGTCGATGATTCTGAGTTCCCGGAATGTATGATCAGCAATGTATCGCTCATCCGGCGAGATCACCGGAGACAGCCCACAGTCAGAGAGCACCTCTACCGGTCTGGCATCTCTGTCCGCAAGGGACACAGAGTATAACGTGTTGTTCTGCCGTGAGGTGTAATACAGGCGGCCGGAGCGATGTCCCCATCGTGGGCTAGTACCTTCACAGATACGCCGGAACTCATGAGTCTCCATATCCACGATCCAGACCTCCCTGGCGTGCGTGGGCTGTCGGCCACCGGGTCGCCACGTGCGAATGCTGAGGCCGGCGAGACTCTCAGTGGACCAAATCCGGCGGTTTCTCACAAAGGCGATATAGCGACCGTCCGGCGACCATTCCGGATCCCTACCGGAGGTTGTTAAGAGTTCGGTGCGTCCGCTCTCTACGTCAAGTACGGCCACGCCGCTGGCACTGAGTAGGCCGTGGCTGTAGGCCAGACACCTCCCGTCTGGTGACCAGGCAGGGTGGAATCCCTTGGGGACAAGGCGTTTGGCCTGCGTATGCAGGTTTCTGTAATGCGCTTCAATCTCATACATCCAAGCGTATGGCGCGCGATTGGGAGGTTTACGCGGGCCGTGCCACATCCGGTCTGCCGCCACAGACTCGGCAACAAGCTTGGTCGAGAATAAGTAGAAGAGACCCCTTAAGTACCAAGGAATCCCGCCAATGCGGTTTTCCTGCAAGAATGGGTAGCTCAGGAAGTGTTCGTACTCGCGCTGGGCCTCGTCGTAACGTCCCAGCGCGGTGTAAGCCGCAAAGAGCTTGTGCCGAGAGGGGAGGTCACGCGGTCGTAGCTCGGCACATTTCTGGGCGTCGTACAGGGCCAACTCGTATTGACCCAGCCGCGTATAGGTCTCTCGGCGCGCGTCATAAAGCTCAGCGTCGTCCGTCCCCAGTTGGATAGCGTCGTTGTGATCCAGCAGGGCCTCGTCAAACCGCCCCAATTCTTGTAGGGCCAGGGCGCTGAGTGCATAACCCTGAGGCTTGTCCGGTTGGATGCCGATCATCCTGGCCGTGTCTCTGATCATCTTCTCGTAGTCGTGCTGGCTATAGTAGATCTGGGCTCGCTCGCGAAGAGAATCATAGTGCTGTTTATCCCGCTCCAGCGCCTTTCCCAGCATTTCAAGCATTTCCTTCACGCCATACGAGGCCTTGGCACGCAGGAAATAGTACGACGCCGTGTTTGCGATGAGTTGCTCGGCTTGTTCGCGGTGTTGCTGCCAGCGCTGGTAATACTCCTGCGTCCCGCCTGGGGCGCACGGGTCGCCTTCGTAGTATATGTTAGCCAACAGGAAGTGAGCTTGGCCCGCCACCTCATCGGGAGTGCCCAACAGGCGCTCAAGTTCCGGGACGGCGGCGCCGGCTCCCTGCTGCTCCAACAGAAGCCGGGCATGAAGCAGCTTCGCCGAGCGATCGACATACGGGCTCTGCAAGAGCTCACTGACTGTCGCCAGCGCGTCCTGGTACTTCCTGGTGCCGAACAATTCCTGCGCCTGACCCAGGAGCTGTCTGTGTTCCAGCGCCTCCGCATGGTCGCTCTCTCTGCTCGCCCTGACGGACATGACTGTTGCGATGCCTCCGGCAAGGCATACGACCATGACCATGGCCACGGCCATGACCGGCCGGCGGTGACGGCGTATGAACTTCTGGGATTGGTAGAACAGGCCGGGGGGTACGGCGGAAACCGGCTCATGATTGAGATGCTGTCGAAGATCCTCGGCAAAGGCCTCAACGGTGGAATAACGTCGCGCGGGATCCTTCTCCAGTGCCTTGAGGGCGATCCAATCCAGGTCACCGTGGAGCTTGCGGCGCAGCGTGCGTGTATCAGTCCGTCGGCGCCGAGCCGAGTCCGCGGATTCGGCCGCCGATGTCTTGCTCAGTCTCGTGCTGGGGGTTGCGGGGTCCTGCTTGCAGATCACTTCGCGGATGTGATCGATTCCCCCCTTGCGAATCATCCGGTGATCGAAGGGTAAGACGCCGGTAAGAAGCTCGTACAGGAGTACGCCCAGAGAATAGATATCTGAGCGCGTGTCAACATCCTCGGTCGCCATGTTCGCCTGCTCGGGACTCATGTACTCTGGGGTTCCCAGGAGTTGGCCCTGCTCGGTGTAGAAGGTCCGCTCGCTTAGCGGCTGGTTAACAGCCTTGGCCACACCGAAGTCAATAATCTTCGGAATGGCCTTATCCTGCTCCTCGGAGACCAGGATATTGGATGGTTTTATATCCCGGTGGATGATCCCCTTCTGGTGGGCGTGCTGGACGGCCTGGCAAACTTGCAGAAACAGATCAAGGCGGTCTTCGATCGTGAGCTTCTGACGGTCACAAGACTCGGTAATGGGTAAGCCTTTGACGTACTCCATGACAAAATACGGTCGGCCGGCCTCCGTGGTCCCGGCTTGGTGGACACGAGCGATATTCGGATGCTCTAATAAGGCCAATGTTTGTCTTTCCGCCTCGAAGCGTGCAAGAACACGTTTGGAATCCATTCCGGGCTTGATAACCTTCAAGGCTACGCGTCGTCTGATAGGCTTTGCCTGGTCGGCCAAATAGACCATTCCCATTCCGCCTTCACCAAGGACGCGAACGAGCTTGTACGGGCCAATCCACTGCCCAATGTGTTCAACGGACGACTGAAGAGAAGCCGTGAAGTCGGCGGGCTGGGGTGGCTTGGCCTCTTCGTCTTCAGACTCGGCACTTTCACCACGACCTGTGCCCAGAGAAAAAAGACGGTCCAGTTGGTCTGGCTCCAGGCCGAACAGGCTTTTCTTTGGTTTATGACTCATGTTCTTGTGACTTCGACTTATGTTCAAAGCAGGGCTGAAATATCGCCCTACCCATATATTCAGGAATTATTTCCATTCTTGCGCGATTTTTGGGAAGAATTTTTGAATTTCTTCAACTTCACTCTCCATGTGCTCGTCTGAGATGACGGAATCGCGCAGGTGTTGCTTTAATGTCGCCTGGAAGCGCCGCTTGACGGTCACGATCATATTGGACGCCTTGTCGCTATTCTCGATGCCATATTTAGCACAGAGCTTCTTTATCGAAACAGGGTCGATTCTTTCAATAATGGGCCGGAGCAGGCGGTCTCGGAAGAGACACCAATGGACGGTTTTGCCATCCTCATAGCATTTGGCCTCGACCTGCTCCAAAACACGCTCCAGCAAACCCGATATCCAGGCGTAACGGAACGTATCTTCCGGAGCGGAACTCATGAGGCTCTGGGGCAGTTCAGGGGGCTCGACCATGTCCAGTGGAACAAGCCTTCCTTTTGGCATGCGCTTCCGAGCCGTCTCCATTTGTTGCACGTTGACGAGATATCTGTCGAGGGCCATCAGTAGAAATGAGCGGAATCGTCCCTTGGCCGCGTCGGCGTTTTCGATCAGATGCCGTTCGAGCACCACTTCGTGGAAGAATCCTTGTGTCAGATCCTTGGCCCGTTCGTTGTTGTAGCCCTTACGCCGCAAATAGCAATAGATGGGCTTCCAGTAACGATTCATCAGCAAGCCAATCAAGGCTCGGTTTCCATTCTCGCCGTGTGAACGCACGCCCTGAATGAGCGACCAGTGCGTGGTCAAAAATACCTCTCCCATGCCTCCTATATCCGTGTAGTCATCACGTCCCATTCGCAGTTCCTCTCCTGTTTGATCCCCAAGACGTCTGAATAAGACAAGTACTCAATAGTCGAACATTATGAACAGATGTCTCCCAAAAACGGTGCTCGTATCTTAAGTCATAATCATGTTACTGTCAAGAACTTATCACAGGATCCCAAGTCCACGACCCAGCCTATGACACTCGAAGCGCCAATAGTGGCTTCTACCGCACTCAGGCCCGGCTCACGCTCGATTTAGGTGCTCGACAAGAAAATTTGAAGATTCTGCGCAAGATTTTGAAGTTTTTCTGAAGAAGTATGTGGGAACGATAAGAATTCATTGAAAAAAAGAAGTGGGAAGCCCAATCAACCTTGCGAAGGCTCGGGCAGATAAGGAAGGCACAAAATGAAATCGCAAAATGGCACGAACGTCAGTCATTCATTCTGGATCTTATTCTTCAGCTTGATACTCAGCGGTTTTTGGGGCAGGGCTGAGATAAGCCTGGCAGCAGAGGACACCTGGACGTACAAAACCAATATGCCTACCGCAAGAGTATTTGTTGGGGGATGTGTCTTAGATGGGAAAATCTACGTTATCAGTGGCGCCCCGAGTTCATCATCCGTAACACCGGCTGTAGAAATGTATGATCCAACTATTGATACTTGGACAAGGATGGCTAACATGCCATCAGCACGGTGTTACCCTGCAACCTGCACGTTTGACGATAAGATCTATGTATTTGGAGGAAGCAGCCCCAGCATGTGGTCTTCGGCCACGAAGAACGTCTATATATATGATCCAACTATTGATACCTGGACACAGAAAGCCGATATGCCCTATGCAAATGCAGGTTGTGGTATTGCAGTTGTGGATGGCACAATCTATCTCATAGGTGGGTCGTACAGCGAGTCAAGTCCACCAGTTCCAACTGTAATGGCCTATGACCCTATTACGGAATCGTGGACGCGGAAGGCCGATATGCCGACAGCTCGAGGTTTCTTTTCTGCCTGTGTTCTGGATGGAAAAATCTATGCCATCGGAGGAGCTACAGAGAACTGGCGCACATTTTCTTATAAACATGTTGAAGTCTATGATCCGTCAACGAATACGTGGACTCGCAAATCAGACATGCCAACACAACGCTGGAGTTTGGACACTTGTGTTGTAGACGGAAAGATCTTTGCAATTGGTGGAGGTATTTCTACTGCTTCTACCACAGCTAACGAAGTTTATAATCCTATTACGGATACATGGACCACAAAGTCTCCCATGCAGCAAAAACGATACGGACTCTATGTAGGTTCGATTGGAAATAAGATATATGCCATTGGTGGATCTGTGCCCGGGATGCTTTCTACAGTGGAAGAATATGACACAGGTTTCATCGTCACTCCCTCACAACCTGACTTCAACGGTGACGGCCTCGTAGACATCAAAGACCTTCTGAGACTCATCCAATCCTGGGGCCAGGACGATCCAACTGTTGACATAGCGCCTCCGCCGTTTGGCGATGGAATTGTGGACGCTTTGGACCTGGAGTTTTTGATGAGCTACTGGGAACAACCTGTTGATGATCCCACGTTGAAAGCCCACTGGGCTCTGGATGAAGCGGAGGGTGCCGTTGCCTGCGATAGCGCTGGTGTGAACGATGCCTTTGTTATGGGCGGCACTGTGTGGCAGCCCAGTGGCGGGCAAGCAGATGGTGCGCTTCAGTTGGACGGGATCGATGGTTGTGCCGTCTCTGGCCCAGTCTTGAACCCGGCAAACGGTCCTTTCAGCGTTTTTGCCTGGATCAACGGTGGTGCGCCAGGACAGGTCGTTGTGTCCCAACAGGGTGCGGCCAACTGGCTAACGACGGATGCCGAGGGCAACGTGATGACGGCGTTGAAAGGTACTGGTCGCTCTGCAGGTCCTTTACAGTCCCAGACCATCATCACCGACGGCCATTGGCACCGCGTCGGCTTCGTATGGGACGGAGCTAACCGGATTCTGTACGTTGATGACGTCGCGGCAGCCGAAGACACACAGGAGGGTCTCGAAGGTTCAGATAGCGGTTTGTACATTGGCACGGGTAACGCAATGCAACCCGGCACCTACTGGTCCGGCCTGATCGATGATGTCCGCATCTACAACAGAACCGTGAGCCCATAGTGGATCGCAGTGCTTACTTAATAAGCCTCGAGTGGGCAGAAAGGAAGGTACGAAATGAGATAACGTGCAACATCTCGGATTCGTTCATAAGGACAATGAGAGGCAGAGAGAACGTCAGTCAGTCTTTTTAGGAGGTTAACAATGTATTCACAAATCAGGAACATTTCAATCGCTTGTATCATTTTAGTTGCTTTAGGCGGTGTTTTTCAAACAGCCACCGCCGACACAGAGGCAAACAAGGCCGTCATTGGCCGCTGGCTTGAATTCTGGACCACAGCGGATCTGGCCATAGCGGACGACATCTTCGCCACCGACTTTGTCAGCCACATTCCCCACTTTCCCAACGCAGCCGATCTCGAAGGCTACAAAGAAGAGGTTGCCAAGACTCCCACTACCGTCACAGGCTTCCATGCCACCATAGAGGACATGATTGCTGAAGGTGACAAGGTCGCAGGCCGCTTCACGGCGGCCGGGACGATGCAGCCTTTCGGTGTACCATATACAAACACATGGATCATCATCTTTCGTTTCACTGGTGGCCGGATCGCCGAAGAGTGGTGGGAATTTGACCTGTTAGGTGTCCAACAGCAACTCGGCGTGATCCCCCCCACCCGTGACACTTACACATGGGGAGAACCGTCGACAGTAACTGGTGATCCCGGCGATCCGGAGACGAACAAGGCCATTGTCCAGCATATGATCGACGAAGCCATGAACCAACAGAATCTGGCCGTGATCGACGAGCTTTTCGCCGCCGACTACCTGATGCATGATCCCGCATGGCCCATGGAAGTGAAAGGCCCTGAGGGCTTCAAACAATGGGCCGGTGCAATGCTTGAGCCATTCTTTTCAGAAGGCGAAGTCGCTGTTAATGACATGATCGCCGAAGAGGGTAAAGTTGTCGTCCGTTGGACATGGAGTGGCACACACACAGGCGAGTTTATGGGCTTCCCCCCAACAGGAAGACGAATAACCGTGACAGGGACCAGCCTCCATCGATTCGCTGACGGCAAGTTCGTGGAAAGCTGGGTCAGCTATGATGCCCTGGGCATGATGCTGCAGATCACGGCTCAGACTATTCCAGAGGGTTTGGTGGTGGATCAGATCACCAGCCCATCGCTGGAAGACAATTTGCTGGGCGATCCGGCAACAAGGGAAGTGATCGTTTATCTGCCGCCGAGTTATGATCAAGGGGGACACTTCCCCGTGGTGTACCTTCTGCATGGATTTACCGGTAACGCAAGAACATTTGCCAGCAATGCTTTTACAGGTCTGTATTGGCCTGCTGAGAGTGATTTCCCGGAAGGTGGCATATATAGTTTGCTCAACGACCTGATCATCGCAGGCGAGTTAAAAGAGATGATCGTCGTGATGCCTGACGCGAGCAATATGTATGGCGGCAGCTGGTACACGAACTCAGAGCTTACGGGCAACTACGAGGATTACATTGTAGAGGACCTCGTAGGTTACATTGATAGTAACTACCGTACCCTACCCAGTCGAGATAGTCGTGCTATTGTCGGACATTCAATGGGTGGATACGGCGCAATGAAACTGGCAATGAAGCATCCAGATGTATTCGGCGCCGTTGCCAGCCACGGCGGCGCTTTATATCTTGAAGTTTTAAAGGCTCTTATGCCGGCGGTCATTGAGGAAAACCCCGCCGGTATAACGGGGCCGGCTCCTGACAAGCCCATAACCAGTGTAGTTTATTCTATGAGCGCAGCTTTCTCGCCCAACTTGGCGAATCCGCCGTTCTTTGTTGATCTGCCCTTTGAGTATCCGTCACCGGAGATCATAGATGAGGTCTGGGATAGGTTCATGGAGCATGATGTGTTGACCCTGCTTGGCACTTATGGCGCAAATGTGTCTTCGCTGAGAGGCATATACATGGACGCTGGCGCTCAGGACGAACTTGGGTGCAATTTCCAGGCAGATGCCTTCCATCAGGCTCTTGATGCTGCCGGCATTGGTCATGAATGTGAAATTTACTCCGGCGCACACTTCGACAGATTGTTCGAGAGGCTTACGATCTCGCTGAAATTCCTTTCGGATGCTTTGGGCAGTTGAACGAGTCCAATCCCTGGGGATGTCAATAGCGTCGCTAGCGCGATAGGCCACCTCAGAAAGCAATAAAACACCCAATATCGTCTAAGGGTCGGTAGCCTAAGACACTGCCGGCCCTTTTTCATTGAAATTTTCTTACTTTTCACAACTTGGTGTTTCTTTGGATTGTTTCGTTTGATCCTGGTCCGTTCCGTATCGCTTGGATTATGGATGGGTTGGATTATATCCCAGCTTTATCCGGTGCTTTCCAGGAAAATGGCGGAGATCGGTTTATGGCTAACAAGGTGCTGGGGGACTTCTAATAGCTGAAGCGCTTTTTGGATGGCCGGGGCGGCTACTTGGGGGTCTTTGCCTTCGAATTCGAGTTCGGCGGTCCAGCCGAGGCCCCGGATGTATTCGACGGCGGTGAAGAAGTGATGGTCCGGGATTTCCCAGAGGCGGGCCTTTTCCTTTCTCAACGCGAACCAGAACTCGAAGCCGAGGTCGTCCAGCAATTCCCGGCATATATCGAGTGGACCGGAGTACAGGGGGAGTTTGCCTTCGGAATTTAGAGACCGTTTGAACCGGAGGCCTTGTATCGTCATGATTTCGAGCTTGACGAAGTAAATGGTCGTCGGCCTTTGGGGTTCGGTCCATTCACGGATTCTCAGCGTCTTCTCGATGGGGTTCCACGGCGTGCCGGGCGGTTTGTAATAATGGTCGGTGAATTCGTAGGGCAGAGCGATCCTTGCGCCCAGCCGGGTGAGGATCGCCTCGAAGGCGTCGATGTTCTCGATCTTGAACCGGACTTCACAATCGTAGGGTTGCGTCATGGATTAACGTATAAGCCTATTTACGCCTCGACAATTTCGATATTCTTCGGATGCAGGTGTTTGAGGTCGGGCAGTTGATTGCGGCCTAACTGGGCTTCGACGACGACGAAGCTGTCGGCGTATTGTTCGTTCAGGATCCGGCCGTGCGCGCGAAGGTAGCTCTGGACTTTGCCGTTCGATTGGCTGCTGGTCACGCGCACCAGAAGCTCCGTGCCTTTGTATCTTGCGGTGATGGCTTCGCTCAGGGCCTCCAGACCATAGCCCGTTCTGGCGGAGATAGAGACCGAGTCTGGCAGAAGGGTCTCCAGCGTCTCAAGATAGTTAATTTTCTTGACGGCGTCCACCTTGTTGAGGACGGCCAGGATGGGTTTGTCGCCGCAGCCGATTTCAGCTAAAACGTTCTCGACCGACTGGATTTGTTTGAGGGCATCGGGATTGGCAATGTCCACGACGTGCATGAGGAGATCGGCGTTGACGGCCTCTTCGAGCGTCGCTTTGAACGAGGCGACGAGTTGGTGCGGCAGGTCCTTGACGAAGCCGACTGTGTCGCTAACGAGCGCTTCGACGCCTCTGGCCGGGCTCCAACGCCTGGTTCGCGTATCGAGCGTGGCAAACAGCCGGTCCTCGACGACGACGCCGGCGTCGGTCAGCTTATTCAAAAGCGTGCTCTTGCCGGCGTTGGTGTAGCCGACGAGGCAGATTTTAAACAGCCCCTTGCGGCCTTCGATCTCACGAATCCGGCGACGGTCGATATTGACCAAATCGCGTTTGAGCTCGGTGATCCGCTTACTGACGAGCCGGCGGTCGATCTCCAACTGCTGCTCGCCGGGCCCGCGCGTGCCGATCCCGCCGACCGCCCCGGCCGTCGTGCCGCCCCCGGCGCCCGCGACGGTGTCCAGATGCGACCACATGCGGGTTAGGCGGGGATACGTGTATTCAAGCTGGGCCAACTCGACCTGGAGCTTGGCTTGCTTGGTCTTGGCGCGGGTGGCAAAAATATCGAGGATCAGCTCGCTGCGGTCGAGGACTTTGGCGGCGACGACCTTTTCCAACTCACGAATCTGGCCGGGTGAGAGGTCGTTGTCGAAGATCACCACGTCGGCGGCGAAGCGCTTAACCCGGCCGGCAAGCTGGTCGGCTTTACCCTTACCCAAGTATTTAGAAGGGCTTACGCGACGGATGCGCTGCTGAAACCGGTCCACGACCACGGCGCCGGCGCTCTCGGCCAGGGCCGTCAGCTCGGCCAAATCATCGCCGCGATCCGGGCCGGGCAGGACCGCGGCCACCAAAATGGCCCGTTCTTTTCTGACTTTTAGCGTCTGACGCAATTTCTCCAAAGGCAATACACCTCCAAAATCAAGAGTCCATCTTAACCTATTCGCCGACAAAGCTCAAGAAATCCTTAAAATTCGGCTGTCAAAGAGTTTATACGACTTTCGAGAGAAATATTATAGGACGAAAATTGTATTTCTTCGTAAAAAAGCAATCGTAGATTTTTTTTGACTTGAAAAGATGTAGAATCCAGATTACAGTGATGAGGCGATTGGTTTTTGACGATTGAATAGTTTGAGTGTTATTTTAATTGCTTCCTGATGTGGGAAGTACAAAAGAGGTGTTGTTTTTATGCTGAAAGTGAAGTCGCGGGCTGGCGAATCCGTACAACAAATGATCAGGCGCTTTAAGAAGCTGTGCGAGAAGGAAGGTCTGATCCGGGACATGAAGCGCACGGCGTATTACGAAAAACCGTCGGAAAAGAACCGTCGCAAGATGCGCAAGGCCCAGCGAAACGTCAACCGAATCTGAGAGTTACACTCACGTGTGATTTTTTGATCGCGCTATGTCCGAGCAGTGGGCACACCCCCTGCTCGGTTTTCATTTTCCAACCCGGCGGCAATCTTACCAACATATCGCGTCTTTCAATCCGTCGCCGTATTCGCTGCTAACCCTCTGACAAAGTATTCCTGTTATAATACAAAGTAAGGGCCGGGAGTAACTCAAGCCGCCGGCCCCTTGACGATATTGGGCGCTTTGTTTTGTGTCGCGGGCATCTCCCGTTAGGGACGCCTTGCGGTGCTGCCCGCGATTCGAGGGCGGGACGCCTTCGACACATGACCAACTGTACTATGATTGGCAACGGACTCACGAACCGGCGATAGATGCGGATGTCATCTATTGAACCGGTGGAATTTCCTCGAATAAATGCTCGGCGAGCACGATCAGGTCCTGGACATCGACGACGCCGTCGCCAAAAGGCGTCGGGCCAATGTCACCCAAGGAGTAGTCCTCACCCCAGTGATCCACGATGATGCACATGTCCAGAGCATCGACGATGCCGTCGCCGTTGATATCCACGACCGGATCGATGGACACCTGGTAAAGGTCACCCTTAGGCCCCCCGAAGGGGCTACCACCGACAGTGTAGTAGAGCGTACGACCGTCTGTTGAAAGGTGAGGGAACGATTCATCCTCCACACTGTTCACAGGTTGGCCCAAATTTACAGGTTCTCCCCATGCAGCGTCCCGCGAAGGTCGCCTTGCCATCCAAATGTCGGAAAAAAAACCCATTCCGCCAGGGCGAGCGGGGCCTGACAAACCGGAACAAAAGAAAAGTAATAAACCATCCGCCGAGAGCTTCGGACCCAGCTCTTCATGCTCCGTGTTAACGGGTGACCCAAGATTGACTGCAGGCCCCCATTCGCTGTCCTGCGTTTCGCGGGTTGCCATCCATATGTCACCACCGCCAAGACCACCCGAACGATTTACCGATCCGAAATATAGCTCCAGTCCATCGCTGGAAATCGACGGAGACCTATCGATTTTTGGATCATTGATATTTGGCCCAAGATGAGACGGTTCACCCCAAGGATCATTGAGGGTGGGGCGCGTTGACACCCATAGGTCACACATTGAATTTCCCATTCCTCCCTCACGCATAGAACTAAAGTAGAGCGTACAACCGTCAGGCGATAGGCACGGGCACCAGTCCCATGCCGGAGTGTTAATTGGCGGTCCGGGATTCACTGCTTCTGACCAGGGATCTTCCTTTGTCGCTCTCGTGGACATCCATATGTCATTTCCACCATACCCTCCCGGCCGGTCGGATGCGAAGTAAAGGGACAGTTCGTCTGGTGCAATGTACGCTTGAATCTCGTTACCTGAAGTATTAATCGTTGGCCCAAGACTCTCGGGCGTGCCGAAGACATAATCTGCGTTCGCGATCCCTGTAGCCAATCCCAAAACCATAACCAATGTGATTGCCATTGTCTTTTTCATCTTTCTGTCCTTTCATCGTGTGTCCCTCGCACGAGCGGGAGACGGTTCATATTTTCGCGTCATCTGCTGAACAGGTGGAAATTCCCATTCGACAGAGTTTATTCCTTCGAGTTCCTCAGGTCAGGCTCTGAGCGAAGTCGAACGGACTCAGGGCACGCTCTCGAATAAATGCTCGGCGAGCACGATCAGGTCCTGGACATCGACGACGCCGTCGCCAAAAGGCGTCGGGCCAATGTCACCCAAGGAGTAGTCCTCACCCCAGTGATCCACGATGAT
>Ga0272442_10007543_pt1 | contig 14032 bp, 12 predicted proteins | sample SSMForm2O_FD_200262 | JGI IMG/M metagenome (GOLD analysis project Ga0272442, IMG submission 200262) | Marine sediment archaeal communities from Little Sippewissett salt marsh, Falmouth, MA, United States - SSM-Form-2O | ecosystem: Environmental > Aquatic > Marine > Wetlands > Sediment ...
GACATCTATCTCATGGAAGTAACCCGCTACGTGCACCTGAACCCCGTTCGAATAAAGAAAAACGAAACCCCTTCGCTCCAGGAACTGCGAAAACACCTGAGAGCCTACCAGTGGAACAGCTATCCCGACTATATCAGGAAAACGATCCACTGCCCGTGGTTAAGCCGGGAGGAACTCCTCTCCTCGTTCGGCGGAAACAACTCCATCGGCAGGAAGACCTATAGGCAATTTGTCGAAAGCGGTCTCACGGAAGATATTTCCACACCCCTGTCAAAAGGTAAGGGGCATGGTATTATTGGTGATGCATCATTCATTGAAAAGATCAGCACCCGGTATATACCATCCATGATGAAACGGGAAGTACCGGCGCTGAGGAAGATAGACAGACACATAAAACCAGAGCGGATACTCGATGCCGTCACGTCAGAGACCGGTACGGAAAAGAAAGAGTTTCTTGCACGAGGGTATCAGGGTATAGCCCGAGGAATGGCAATGGAACTGCTGTACCGCCACGGCGGACTGACCCAGCGAGAGATCGGTGAACTGATGGGAATCGACTACAGTGCCGTCAGCGTTGGGAGGAAACGATTTCGGATGTCAGCAGAACAGGATGAGCACATAAAGCAGCTTGCAACGAGGATTCAGGAGAGGCTGATTCAAGAATAAAGATTTGACCCCACGACCCCGCAATTAGGTTAGAAAATGAATGCAAATGATTTCGATAAAAAATGTAAATTTTCATTACCAGATTCTATAAAGTTAATAATTAAGCATGGAGGTAAAATTTTCTTTGTTATTGTATTGTTTATCATTACAGTGGCTCTGATTGGTGGAAGAGCGTATCTGAACTTAATAGTTGTCCATTTAATTCTTCTTCTTAGTTTGACATTTATTGTAGACAGAATTTTGAGGAATTTCATATGTGATTTAACGCTCGATTTTTTTTCAAGGAAAATACAATTTACTTTATGTCGAAGCGAAGAAATTATCTATATAACATTTGATGAGATAAAAAAGATCAAAATCAATGCTTACGTTACTTTTACGCTAAACGGAAGAAAATTATTCTATAATGGTGAACTGACTAATAATTTCTTGAGTTGTTTAAGCAAAGTTAAGGTGATTAGTTGGGGGATCTTAAGTAAAAGGGGCCTAAATTGAATTGGGAATAAACAGGGACAACTATCCCTATTAAATTGCAGCAACGAAGAATGAGGGGAGCGCCCCAGGTGGTTGTTTTTCAAAAGCCTCCTAGTGTGTCTTTTTTGTGTTCGGGTAAATAACCAGTCGATCTCCCGGATGAAGCAGTTCGTCTGTTTTGAGATTATTCCACAGAAAAAGAGCGGGCAGGGGCACTCCGAAACTTTCTGCTATGGCAGAAAGGTTGTCGCCCTTTTTGACCACATAAATATATTTACCTTTCTCGGCCGTCCATCGTTTCAGAAGCTTCTTGTATCTTGAGTGAAAGCGCTTTGATGTTCCTTTCGGGATCGAGAGGGTATAGTTACCCTTGTTAAGATAATATCCCCTGACTTCAGGATTGAGATCCTTGACGACCTTGAAGTGTGTCTTGGAGGCTTCGGCAACGATCTGGATCGGGATTCTCTCGGTGCATTCCAGAGTGATTCGGTCATACCTGAGGGGAGGGTACAGATCGTCCTTCGTCAGATGAAAACCATACTTTCCTGGATCGGTCATGATACGTTTTGCCGCGATAATTCTCAGAACGTACCACTGCGTTTGCAATGGCAGGTACAGGTGGTAGTAGTTGTCTGTCTTCTGGGCCAGGATTTCCGTCTGGAGACCTTCTTTTCCCATGTTGAAAGCCGCGGCAGCCAGTGTCCATGATTTGAATGCTTCGTGAAACTCCTTCAAGCAGCGAAGAGCCGCCCGGGTCGAAGCAAAAACGCTTCTCCGCTCATCAATATCAGCGTCTATTCTCAGACCGTATTTTATCCCTGTTCCCTCGGTGAACTGCCAGAACCCGATTGCACCTTTTGCAGAACCGACATGGGGACGGAGGGCACTTTCGATCAGGGTGATATACTTGAGATCTTCAGGCATGTTATTGTCTTTGAGCATCTTTTCAATAACCGGGAGGTGGCGGTGTGATCGTTTGATCCAGAGAATTATCTGCGGCCGGTTCCACAGGGCAAGGAGCATTTCTCTGTCAAGCCTTTCCCGGACATCCTGGTTGTCGATTGGAACCCGTTCCCCGCAGAAATCCAGGGGAGTTTTGACTCTGAGGCTGTCCACCAGAGGCGGAAGCCCGGTATACGTCGCAGTGCCCCGGGCGTTTGTTACCGCTGGGCATACCATAAAAGAAAGAATCAGGAGAAAAGAAATAATAACGTGCATAATATCCACCAGTCTTTTTTAAGATAATAAGGTAGTTTAATCGACGGCGCCGGAGAACACAAGGGGATAAATAGACACCCATTTGTCCCGATATAGAACATAAGGCCAAAGACGGAAGGGAAAAAACAGATGACAGTGTGAAATGAAGAAAAAATTCGAAGCGCGAAACACGAAGCACAAAACAAATTCTAATATCAAATGACATAAGGTTCAACACGTAAAGAAGGTACTACGATTTCCGTTTTCCGAATTCCGATATAAGAATTTCGGCTATGGTCACCATGGTTAAAATATTATCGCATGGCGTAAAATAGTTTTTGAAGGTTTGCGCTTATTGGGGTAATAATAAAAGGCAACAATACATACCCGACTTTCAGGATTGTAGCGACGTCGTAAAAAAATACTTCATCGAAGCAGGGCCTCTTTCATGGATATTGTAACAGTATCGATCATACTCTGTGCCACGCTGTATTTCCTGATCACAGAAAAAATATCCATTGACATGACCGCTATCGGTATCATCGTGGCCCTCGTTTTCACCCGGATTCTCACTCCGGCCGAAGCTGTGGGAGGGTTCGCCAGTCCTGCTGTTATTACCGTCGGTTCCATGTTTCTCATCAGCCGGGCAATGATGAGAACGGGAGCGGTAGGCTATCTGGCGCAGAACGTCATTCTGCATTCCCGGGGAAACGTAAAAATTGCATCATTCCTGACTCTCATCATTGTGGCCTTCGCCTCTGCATTTATCAACAACACGCCGGTGGTGGTCCTTTTCATCCCCGTGATCCTGCAACTTGGCTGTGAATATGGCTTGAGTCCATCTAAGCTTCTCATTCCCGTTTCGTACACATCCATCCTGGGAGGTACCTGCACACTCATCGGGACCTCAACCAACATCATTGTCAGTGACTTGAGTTTCTCCTACGGATATGGGAAAATTTCCATGTTTGAACTTGCATCTCTTGGCGTGCCCATCGCGGTGATAGGAATTCTGTTTCTCTATTTTACGGCACCCCGGCTGTTACCCGCTCATACGGAACCGACCTGTGATCATCTCGAGCGGGAAGATAAACGATACCTGGCGGAATTCACGATACCGCGGAACAGTCCCCTCATCGGCAGCGAGCCGGTTCAGTACATTGCCGATCACTATAGCAGACTTTCCCTGTATGAGGTTATCAGGGGTGGCTACATTTTCTATCCGGAGAAGGATAAAATCGGAATGAAAGCGGAGGATACACTTCTCATAAAGGGTTCAGCCAATGATCTGATTCAACTGCTCCAGGAAAAGGTTGTACAGTTGGCACATGAGTCCCGAAAGCTGAACTTCAATATTGACGATCCGGATTCAATTATTATCGAACTTGTTGTTCCGCCCCAGTCCTCGTTTCTCGGATTCAATCCGCGGCAAACTGCATTCTTCAGAGATATCGGTATTCATGTGATTGCCATGAAACGGAGAAGGCTCCATTATTCCGAACAAAAGATGGAGCAAAGGAGACTGAGAATAGGAGACATTCTGCTTGTCAAGTGTCCCGTTGATAAAATTGACAGGATTCGGGCGGATGGAAACTTTATTATTATAGAAGACGTCTATCATCAGATAATTCAAAAAAAGAAGGCCGGAATTGCGGTCGCCGTTTTTGCCGGTGTGGTGTCTTTTGCCACACTGGGAATTGCCGATATCATGGTGTGTGCACTGGCCGGTGTCCTGCTGATGATCCTAACCGGATGCCTTCCCCTTCGAGATGCATATCATGCGCTGCAGGGAGATGTTCTGATGCTCATTGTTGGAACGATCGCTCTGGGGGCGGCCATGGCAAAGACCGGCGCAAGTCAGTTATATGCCAAGGGATTCCTCTATGCGTTCCAGAACCTTGGTCCACAGTTCGTGCTGATGGGCATGCTCTTGTTTACCAGTATCAGTACTCAGATCCTCAGTAACAACGCAACCGCAGTTCTTCTGATTCCGATCGCCATTTCAACCGCAGCCGCCCTGGGGGTCAGTCCCAAACCGTTCATTATTGCCATTTGCTTCGGAGCAAGTGCATGTTACGCCACCCCCATAGGATACCAGACAAATCTCATGGTGTACGGTCCCGGCGGTTACACCTTCGCCGACTACCTCCGGCTCGGTATTCCGCTCAACCTTCTCGTCCTTGTTATGGGATCGATGTTTATCCCCGTTTTCTGGCCTTTTTAGGATTTCATCCCGTAATTCCACCAACCTTTCGCCTTCTTACCGCGCCGGAATTTACTGGCTGTTCTATTTCCGGGTGGTCAGATAGATACCCGAAAAAATAAGGCAGGTACCGATCAGGTGGAACATTTTGAAGGGAACAGGGGTCACCAATTCAAGGTTCTGTTCCCGGTTTTCCTCAACCGAAAATTGATGACTTCTCTAATGAATGAGATCGTCGCCCAGTTTGATCTTCTTGATTCCTTGATGCTTGAGATTGACGAATTCCGGGACAATGCATGCATGTCTGTCTGATTTAAATCTTGAAAGAAGTACCGGAGGGCTGTCTTCACCGTTTTCATTTATATGAGTTAAGAAAATCTGTGTAAAAGGAGTATTTATCTTTGATGTAAATAACAGCCATCGACTGTTCGGAGACCAGCTGTGCCAGGAATTCATAATATCCATATTACAGTCCAGTTTTCTGGCAATACCTCCTTCCGCTGGTACAATATAAAGCTTACTATCAGGCTGAATTGCCAATCCCGTTTCGCTCCGGGTGAATATAATCCATTTCCCGTCAGGAGAAAATCGGGGGAAATAGTTACTCTTGCCATTGTGGCTGGCACCGATAAGGGGTTCTGGAACACCTCCCTTTCCTCCGTTAAATGGTATCCGGTACAAGTCAAATCGAATTTTGTATTTTTTATTCAGATCTGAAATCCGAATTCCCTGCGCTATATTGAAATATCCCTTATCGCCGACAATCATAAGCAATTTTTTATTTACCCTGGCCCGCGCATAAACGATATATTTGCCGTCAGGGCTCCATGCCGGGCATGTCTGAACATAGTCCGGGTCATCGGCGCCGGGGAGAGAGAAAAATTTATTTTCTTTTATCGAGTAACAGGCAATTAGCCCGCGGATGGGGAAAAAGAATTGTGAAAAATAGAGATCGGGTATCATTGTAAAAAACGACGTTTCCTTAACCGTACTGACCACGTGTTTACTATCGGGAGAAATCCTGGAAAAAAGCCCCATGCTTTCAGAATGTTCCGACCGTTGAAAGTCGTTCCAGGTAATAAAGTCGTCAGCACTTATGGAAATATTTTCTCTGACCGCTGTTAAAACATATGCACCTTTGTCTTGTTTATAGTCCATATCCATGCCAAGCATTTTTCCGTCTCCGGAAAAAGAATGGCAGTTTCCACATACAGGCAGTTTTTCCATAACGATGGATGGAGTTTCATACGACGAAACATAGCCCAGGCGCCATTTTGAAAGCTCCGGATGTTTTTTTGCTTTTGCAAAAGGCAGCGGAATTTGCTGGTAAAATATCGGTGCACCGACCTTATCTTTTGAAATGGATATAGTGACACTGCTTCTGGTTATAATCTCGCATGATTTTTCATTATTGATGCCAAGGATTGTTATGAATGCTTTTTTTTCGACAGAATTTGCCTTTATAGTTTCCCAGATATTTCTATCCGGTGTCCATCTGTTTTGGTCTGTCAGAAGATACAACGTATGATTATTGTTTTCAAAAGATATGGTGATAAGCCACATTGTAGAATGGAAATATTGATCTTCCCAGATAATCGTGGGAGATGCCATATCTATGGGAAAGATTGTCCCATTGTAGGGGTTCAATATATCCGATTCGGGATAATATTTGTTCTTTTCGGTCCTTGAAATAATTGTTTCAACGATATTTTTAATTTCAACAGGTTGATGGCCTTTAAAGGAAGCTCCATCAGATAGATACATATCTTTATGCAGGATATTCGTAGAAAGACTGTTTCTGTATGTACATGCTCCAAAGATCGCAACGAATATGAGTATGAGAATTTTTATATTGATCTTTTTCATCAACTGATTGACCACGTCAAAGAGAGCTAATGACCTTATTTCATAAATTCTTCAGCGGACCGAGAGCCTGCGATTTTCCCTTACGGGTATTAGTGCGGTTATACTTATCTAGTTGGAGGAGGGGATAATAACACTCATTTCCATGGCTGAAGTTTTTGGATTACGTATCTTCCTATCAGTCTGGGTGGTCTGATTTTACCCACTTCTTTTCCGGGTATGAATACGGCTTTTATACAAAGAGGGTTTTCCTGATCACGGCATGAGAAGGAAAACTTACCGGTTAAGATCCCCACACGCCAACCGTTAAAATCAAGATACTGCGTGGCTTGCTTATAGCCATACACATTGGTCTGATCTGCGGAATCAGAAACCTTCACCTCCAGTTTCGCTGAAGGTGAAATTCGATCCAGAAGAAAAACAAAGGCAGTATATTCCACCTTTTTAACAGCTTCTTCAGAAATTACTTCTTTTGACGTTGGTAATACAGCTTTCTTGCCGGCAAATTGAAAAAGCGCCATATAGGAATCAGGAAAGCGGTTTGCACTTTTCGGCACAGAAGCTGCCGGTACAATAAGCATTACCGGTTCAGGTTTGGTTGAATATAATGGTTCAACCCTGGCTTCTTTTATAATTATTTCATTTTCCGTTGTCCTGAATCGACTGAGAAAGAGGGCCGATGTTCTGCGGCCGAGAGGCCCTTCGAAGTTGATTTTTCCGGCAATCGTTTTCACTGACGGGTTGATCTTTTGGGCCTGGTAGATATAAAGCTCGGTACCTGAAAATTTTAATTCCTTTCCGATTAGAAAGGAACCGGTATCGATTTCTTTCTCAAAACGAATATCTTCAGGTTTATATCTGTCGGCCATGACAATCTTATTATGAATGGCACTTGTAACCACAGCCGCATCTTGCGGCATTTTGTCCAGAGAAACAGCAATGGGAGCCGGAAGATCGATTTGACCCATTCGATCCATTTTCTGTTGAAAGCTTTCTAATTGTTCCTTTATCCCCGCACAGCCACAGAAAAGAAATATCATAACGACCGGTATGACATAGCGATATTTTAGTAAAGAAGAAAACATGTCTGTCCTCCGAGTGAAACGATGCCTTGTAAAGTTTATCAAATTCAGGGAGCTTGTAATTCGTTGGGCCACATCTTGGTCTTAAGTGAGCTTCTTAAACGTTTCTGTGCAGGTGATAAGGGAGATGCTTTGAGCACACTCGTTTTTGAAGCAGTTGTGGACCCCGAAATTTCCAGTTTTCTCAGCAAAGATGCGCTGATTTTTCCGTCTGCGGTCATTGAGTGATCACGCTGATACTGCATTATAGCCCGGCGGGTTCCCCTTCCCATAATCCCGTCGGGGACACCTGGTTTGTAACCCTTTTTGGTAAGAGCCAGTTGGATTTCTTTGATACGTAAAGGACCTTTTAAAGAAGCTTTTTCTTTTATCGGAGGCTGAGACGCTGAACTCATAAGAGTAACCGGCAAATCATTATCTTGTTGAAATTTTATAATGGCGTCCCTGGTTCGATTTCCCATGATTCCGTCCGCAGGTCCCGGTTTATAACCATATTTCGCAAGGAGTCTTTGAGCATGCTTGATAGGAGTATCGGAAGTAAAGACGCTCACAATTCTTTCTTTGCGCTGGTCTGGGGGTGTATCTCTACCCGGAGTATAAACCGCCTTGAAAAGAATTTCGCGGTCACGGTCTATGGCAAATCTCACAGGAACATAAACCGCATACCACCCATCTTTACCAACCGTACGTGCTTTTCCCTTCTTAACAGCCCGGTTGCTTACATGTAAATCAATCTTGGCATCTTTAGTCAGACGTTCCATAAAAAAAGCAAAAGCATAATATTTTCTTTCCGAACGGTCGATTTCCGTATGATTGTCAAAAGAAACTGATCTATCCACAACATACTTCAATAAGTCTGTATAGTTATTTGATTTAATTAGTCTATGTGGGAATTTTTCCGCTGGAAGGAAGTAGAGAGAAACCTCCGGATAAAAACTATCTATTTTCCGTACCACGGTCTGATGGATAATCATCCGACCTCTTGAAGCAAGCGTGTAATTCGTCCAAAAAACCGTGGAAATGATACGTCCCAGCGGATCACTGTGTACAACCAAGCCTGTGATAAAGCGCTGTTTTTTGGCATCTTTCGGTATGTTGTAACCGGTAATAACGATTTTGCTGAGGCTGAAATTATTATTCCGAATCATCACGTCTGGTGATGGTGCGGCACTGGTTGTTTCGAAACGTACCGGAGCAGTAATGTCGTGGTCCGTCATACCTTCCAGAGCCCACCCGACAACCTGTGCCACCATGAGTGCATCCTTTTTGATTACTTCTTTTACCAGATTATTTTTTACCTTGTCAGCTAGTTTTCTCATATCTTCATAGCCGGCAAGGGATTTGGTTGCAATACCGGCACATATAAAGAGGCAAAAGAAAATGCTAAGAAGCGCCCGTACAATTTTGATATTCGATTTCCTGAAGCTTATCATATTTCACCTTGTTCCAATGTGATATGCATGTTTCCTGTTTACTTGCTGGGCGAAACGCTTTGTATCCCTGTGTCTATGGATTGTCCAGTCTGCTGTCCGAATCGATTTCTCTGCTGCTGTCGCCCCAACACCTTGCTGAGACCATACTCAGTTGCCTCTTCGGTTTTTGCTAACCCAAGGTTTACCCCGAATTCTCTAACAACCTTTCTTCCAAGCGGTTTGACACTTTTGGCTATAGTAGGTGTAGCAACTTCAACCACAGCTTGAACCGCTCCTCCCTTAAGTGGATTATCCGAAGTAGCGGCAGAGTAGGCAATACTAGTACCTGCTCCGGCAACGCCACCAACTCCTGCGGAAAAGAAAGTTACCGTTACATCCATTCCAAATTTTACAATAGCACGTGCATCCGCACGAGTGCGCTCCAACTGCTCAACACGCTTACGTTGCAATGCTTCTCTTTCTTTTTGATACTTTTGAGTGGCAGCCAAATTTTTATTAATTTCGTCTTGTAATTCTATGTTTCTTTCAGTCGCCCTAACGATGTTTTCAACCTTTACAAGATTTTTATCATTACTAAGATCCGGAGGTGTAAAGCCGCATTTATCGAAAAATTCATTTATATGCTTTACTCGTTCGGCTCGTATTTGCTTTACTCGTTCGGCTCGTATTTGCTTTACTCGTTCTGCCGCCTTATCAACCGCCTCGGCTGCCGGTTGCATTCCTTGAGGAAGGGCATGTGATAGTTGCGACAAAAAACGGCGCACGCCGATGTTTACATTCTTTTTGTCCGCATCATCATCAGTAGCTTCCTCATCAGATGTGGTTTCTTCTGCAGAATCTTTACTATCTTTCTCTTCCATGGCTTTAACTTTCTCAACCAGCTCTGCCACTGCTTCCTCATTACCGGGATCACCATCAGCATCCGTATGAGTTACGGTACTTACCTGATTAACGGGGGTGAATCCGAGGGGCGGGGTTGTTGTATCAGAGCTGCTGCTCGATGTTTCGCCACCGCCAGTGCCTCCACCGCCTCCTCCACCATATGCACAGGCGGATGTAAACGGTATGGTCAGAATCAAAACAATAAACAGTATTATGCAAAGACAGTTTCTCATGATATCTCCTTAATTGAAGATTTAAAGATATAAAATGTATTAGTCTGTTTTAACCATTGTTTATACTAGGGCTGAAACCTGTCCAAATTACGACTGGAAAGGCATGTTAATGACAGGCTGAGAGAACCGCCACGATCATAGTGAAATAGGGCTGTAATAAAATTTGCCAGTATTTTATAAACTATAATGAGACAAACTGTCAAGGGACAACATGGGATCAGGTCTCAAATGCCTATTGTGCGATTAAGTATTTAGCAAGCGAGTTTTAACAATACCCGACACAGTGAGATGATTGACAAGGCAGAAGCTTTTATACCTGTTTGAATACAACATAACAGCTTACAATAGGCACTCTAAATTCCGGATGCCACGGGCAAAGGAGTGCTCAATGATATGCTCCCGGGAGCAAATAGGGACGGCATTTCCTGTTAACGGAATGAGGTCAAGTTCGTCAGCTCCAGCCGTGAAGTAAACAGGTGTAACTGACATGTCTGCGATGAAACTGGCCGCATAACGTAACGTCCCACGGTAAGCGTACCAGTTTTATAATGGTGAAAATTAGTGGCTGTTCTATTTCCGGGTGGTCAGATAGATACCCGAAAAAATCAGGCAGGAACCAATCAGATGAAACGTCTTGAGGCTTTCGCCAAGAAAGAACATGGCGTGGACAATACTGAATACCGGAATTAGATGAATGAAAACGCCGGCCCGGGTGGCCCCGACCGTCCGTATACCCCTGTTCCAGAACAGATAGGAGAGAATCGACGAGAAGAGGAAGGGATCTCGGGGTAGATCCAGCGTTTCATGACAAAATTTCTCGACCAGAATAACACCGTCAGCAGCAACAGCAGATAATTCATTGTTCCGATACAAGCCTCGCCGTTCAAACATGTATTCAAAAAAGGAGGGCATCCTGCAAAAGCGGACAGGTAAACCATCTTCCATGCATGGCAGATTTAATATGGGTCAACACTTCACTTGTGAAGGTAAACTATGTATGATACCATCTTTCATACAAAAAGTAAGACCTGACCTCGCTTTTCACGGTATCGGCGATGAATCGTTGATCGAGACAATCAGCATCCGATATTTACCATCCATGGTAAGGCGGGAAATAAACAGGGCGATAAACAAGGGCAGCTGTTCCCGTTTAATTTACGATGCGATTCTCTTTGCTCTTTTTATTATCGGACGTGCAAAAGGTGCAATTATAATTGCACCTTCTCGTGCTATAGTCGCATATACGCAACGGTTATTTGATGTGCCTGCGAACCTGCTTTGCAAAACTCCGTAATCATATATAAAATTAGTAAAGGCACTGGGCCGGGGAATGGCACGATTCTTGAGATAACAAACTAAGGCAAAGTAGTACGCGAATCGGAACATCACTGAGAACGGCACACAGAGGTGTGCAGACTTATCGAAACTAAAAAAACATGCCGGAGAACAGTACGTAAGGAGGTGCAGAATGAAGGAACCTCTCAAAGGGAAGAACACACTTGTAACAGGTGCCGCCGGCGGGATAGGGATGAAAATCTGCGAAAAATTCGCGGCCCAGGGCTCCTTTGTATATCTCTGTGATATTCAGGAATCGGTCGATTTCGCGCAGGCCATCAATGAAAAATATACGGATACACGGGCAGAGCCTATTGCATGTGATATTGCAGACAAAGACGATGTCACATCCATGTACCGCCGCATTGCGGACGAAAGGGGCGGCGTCGACATCCTTATCAATAATGCAGCCGTCTACGGCCCTTTGGAGACGCATCAGTTCCCCCAAATCTCATATGAGGATTTCCTCGCCACCATAAAGATCGATCTTTCCGGGGCGGTCTACTGCACCCTGATGGCATTGCCATACATGAAGGAACAGCAATGGGGTAAAATCCTTTTTTCTGCTGCACCCCTTTCATCATCGGGGATACCATGTCCATATCTTGCCGGCAAGGCAGGGTTTATCGGGTTGGCCAAGTACATTGCCATGCACTATGGCGACTATGGGATCAGTACGTTCGCATTAGTACTGCGGCACGTCGGGACACCCATGATTCAAAGAGTTATCACGAGCAGGGGCCATGATGTCGAAGAAGGACTGATAAAGATGAACGCAAAATCTCTTACCGGCCGGATGATTACTCCTGAAGAAATAGCCGACATTTACGCTTACTTTTCCGTCAACACTTCTTCCGGAATCAACGGAGCATCCCTCCTTTCCGATGGCGGTATTACGTATCTGCAATAAGGAGGTAGCCATGATTCATAATACTTATACAGGTCGCACGTGCCTCGTATTCGGGGCAAACAGTTTTTTCGGACGAACCGTGAGTGAGCATTTTTCCCGCAATGCTGTTAACCTGGGACTGATAGATCTCGATTCCCGGAGAAACGATACACTTGCCCAGACAATGCGAAAATCGGATTGCCAGGTTCTATACCGCGCAGTACCCCACGGAGACGAAGACGCATTCACGAAGGCTGTCGAGAATATTAGTACTCAACTGGGCAATATCGACTACCTCATTTGTTCATATTACCTGGAGGATATGCGGAACGAGATCGATCAAAGAGATCTTTCCATTGCGACCTGGGAGCGAATGTTCGACGAATGGATCAGGAGTTATTTTCTGATACTGAAAGCAGTGGTTCCGGGCATGATCAGGAACAAGGGCGGCAAGGTCGTGTTTATGAATACCACCATCGGGTATACCGGCGAAGGAGAAGGTGAGGGCGGGCTCGCCGGCGAGGGGTCGATTCATGAAAGCGCCTGTTCGAGTGCCTTAACCGGGATGATGACATCAATCGCCAGAGATATTATTCCACAGGGGATATCGGTCAACGGTATCGCCCTCGGTCCCGATTATGAACAAGACATCGATCGAATACTATGGGCCGCACACCTGTGGCTTTCGGGAATGGGTGACTATTCATGTGCCCAGATTCTAAGATTGTATTAAGAAAAGGAGTTTCCTCCATGGAAGACGCGATGATGAAAACAATCCTTACCGAATGGAACATTTTAGGGCTGCCGCGTAATCAGCAGATCATAAAAGTCTTTGAAAAGGTCAGAGACATACGGTTTGGCACCATCGGTTCGCGCGATCCGAAAGACGTGTATGAAAAAAACAAAGGGACCTGCTCGGGGAAAAACTTCCTGTTGCGGGAGTTGTATAAGGGAATCGGGGTGCGCACCAAAGACATGATTTGCATGCAGCGCTGGAAGGATCTTACCTGGTTTCCTGACGATGTGTATGGACTGGTTGATCTGTCGGACGACCTGCGCCGCCAGCTGTCCAAGTGGGAGATCATCGATTTTCACAACTATGTAAAGATCTTTGTCAACAATATCTGGATTACCGTCGATGCAACGATCGATCTTCCGCTCACGAAACTGGGATTCTACACGACGGAACACTGGGACGGGCTGTCCGACATGTCCCTCTGTTTTGTGGGAAGCCACAAGGTGTGGGATTGCGGGGACGACGGTTTTGAAAAAAAAGCGGAATTGACGGGCAAACTTCCGCAGGAACTGCAGGATGCACGGCACCAGTTTCTCGTTACATTAACAGGCTGGCTTGACAGCCTGCGGGAAACAGGCAAATTGTAAGGAGTATTTTCAGAACGGAACGATCAAATGACGAAAGGAGGAATACCGTGGCTAAAAAGTATATTCTCGTGAATGATGCAGGTACGACAGGCAATAAGGCCGTCATTGTTGATGACAAACTCAACATAGTGGCCTCCGAAGGTGGAGATTATGACACCTACTATCCGCATCTGAACTGGGCGACACAGCGCATTTCTGAAGTATATGATGTGGTCGTGCAGAATACGAAGGCCGTCATAGAAAAGAGCAAAATCGACCCCAAAGACATTGCCGTTGTCTCGTTCAGCAACCAGATGATGACGATGATTCCCGTCGATAAAGAGGGGAATGCCCTGATGGATGAAGTAGGTATATGGTGCGATATGCGTCAGGACGAGCAGGCGAAACGGCTT